>Ga0265313_10000859_pt1 | contig 30629 bp, 26 predicted proteins | sample 4123metaG_FD_203122 | JGI IMG/M metagenome (GOLD analysis project Ga0265313, IMG submission 203122) | Rhizosphere microbial communities from Carex aquatilis grown in University of Washington, Seatle, WA, United States - 4-1-23 metaG | ecosystem: Host-associated > Plants > Roots > Rhizosphere >... | reverse complement strand
TCGCCGCCGTCGTCGTGCGGCACGTGCTCACGCACGAGACGGTCGTCACCTTCGTGTTCGGCGCGCCCGCGGTCGCCGGCGGGCTCGGCGTGATCGCGCTGATCGCGTACGAGATCGCCTCCACTCCCTTCGGACAGGTCGCGGCGGTGAGCTACTACGGCGAGAAGCTCGGCGACGTCGTGGCCGCGGTATCGCTCATCGGGCTCGCGCTGCTCCTCGCCGACGCGGTGTCGAGGTTCACTCCGCAACTTCGCGAGTCACGATCGCGTGCGCTCCTCGTCGGTATGGCGGCCGTGTTGGCGTGCGTCGCCGTGTTCCAGGTCGACGGCTACGTCGGTCCGAGGCAACAGACGCTCACGAACGGCCAGGCGGCGCCGGGATTCATGGCGCACGACCACTGGTCGCGCCTCGACACCACCACCGATGCGGCCGCCGGCAGCTTTCTCGACGCGGTCGACTCCACGAACGCGCAGATCAAACGGACGGGAGCCGTCCCCGAATCGTTCTCGTACGTCGACCTCGGCGATCTCGATCCGCGAGTCGACTGGGTCGACTACTGGTTCATCGCGCTCATCGGCGGGATGGACACGCCTCGGGTGAACCAGGCGTACCACATGTGGGGGCTGTACCAGGTCGCGGACCCGACCGCGGCGGCCGGGATCGTCACGCGGATGTTCCCGATCGGTCTGGAGCCGGCGGTGCGGCTCGTCGTCCCCCCGTCGATGGTCGCTCCGCTCGTCGCGCTGGGCTGGACCGTCGGCGTCAACGTCTTCCCGCGCGCGGTGTAGCCGGCGCCGGCGGCGCGTTGCGCGCCCGTTCGCCGTCAGGCCAGCGGCCCCGCGAACTGGACCGAGAGGCCGTCGATCGGGTCCCGCTGGATCCAGGTGCGGCCCGCGCACGGCACCATGAGCAACGGGTCGGTGGTGAAGCTCGGGGGTTGGCTCGGGTCGGTGATGAGGAGCACGCCGCGGCTGTGGTTCGCGCAGGCCGCGGCGAGCGACCGGCCCGCGAAATAGGGCGCCGAGAGCCACGCGAAAAGCGGTTGTGAGAGCCCGCTGGCCACCGACGCTCCGGGCAGGCCGTACGCGTTGTAGGGGGCCAGGCCGGCCCACACGACGATGTCGGTCGGCTCGGCCGCGGCCACGGCGTCGGCCGTCGCCCGGACCTGCTGCAGGAACGACGCGGTCGCCGGGTCGACCTTCAGGCCGCTGAGGGGGCCGGAGATGCCGACGGCGGTCGTCTGGGCCGCGAGCGGGGCTTGGCGGTACGGGTGGTGCCAGGTGCCGTCGAAGGCCGTGAAGGCGATGAGTGCCGCCAACGCGAACGCCAGCCCGTGCACGAGAATCCGGCCGTGCTCGCGGTGCGTGAGCGCGCACAACGCCAGCGCGGCCGCGATCCAGAGCCCCGGGTTCAACGCCGCGCTGTACCAGATCGGGTTGTTGCTGCCGAGCCCACCGAGGAACGGGGAACCGAGCAGGGCCACGATCACAACCAGCCCGCGCCACGTCGGCCGGGTGTCGCGATTGACGATCAACGCGGCCGCGGCGGCCAGCACCGCGAGCGCGACGTAGAGCGGGATCAGCACCGATCGGGCGAGCAACAACGGGAGCCCGATCCCTCCGAAGGGCTCGACTCCTCCGTGCGCGCGCCCGCTGTGAATGAACACGGGCGTGACGACGACGAGGCCGAGCGCGGCCGCGAGCGCGGCCGGGCGCGCGTACCGGTCGGTTCCGATCAGGAGCCCGACAACGACGGCCGCGACGAGGAGGTACCAGAACGAGTGCGACATCACGCGCAGCAGATCGGAGAGGTTGGTCACGTACTGGTGCAGCAGATGGCTCCGGCTGTACGCGAGGGCGGCCGCCGCGTCGGCGTTTCCGTGGTGGATGCCGCGAAGGATGTCGGGAACGGGCGCGAGGAAGAGCTGGGTCGCGACTGCCCCGACGGCGACGCCCGCGACGACGCCGAGACCGCGCCGCACCAGCCGGGAGAGCTGGGTCCCGGTCCAGAGGAACGCGATCGCCGCGAGGGGAACGATGGCCGTGGTCGAGGGCCATCGAGCAAGGAACTGCAACCAGATGACCACGCCCACCGCGAACCACGCGACCGGTTCCCAGCGGGGCGCGACGCGCCGATCGGCGAGCAGGAGCAGGAGGCCCGACACCGAGACGACGAAGAAGACAGTGAGGTCGTTGTAGCCCGGAGTCTGTGGCAGCACACGCGAGACCGCGAGGCCGCCCGCGATGATCGCCGCGCTCACGGCGATGCGATCCGCCCGTTTGAATCGGGCGCCGACGAGCGTCGGCGCGGTCCGCACGAAGCACCACGCGAGGAACGCGTGCGCAGCCACGAGCCCCAACAGCTTGGTGACGCGCAGGAGCCAGACGTGCCTGACGAGTGAGAGCACCGGACCGAGCAGCAGCTGGAATTCCGTGCTCGCGCGGATATAGGCGCCCGCGTGGAGCTCCGACTGGATGTAGTCGCTCTCGTCGGTGAGATCGAGACCCCGGCGCGTCGCGACCAGGAGCGTGATCAACGCGGCGAGCACCAGCGCCGCGATCACGACCCCGGAGATCACCGCGAGCTGGTCGGGGAGGCGGGACGCGCGTTCGACGCGGGGCGTTTCTTCGGTGATCTCCGGATCGTCGGACGTCACGAATTCGCCTTCCACGAGGAGAGACTATGGCGCGTGGGGTTCCGGCCATCGCGTACCATCAATTGTTCGAGCGCCACTTGTTCGAGTGGTCGCCGGGCAACCTCCTTGTTGAGCCACTGATGACAGACACCAGATCGGTCAAGCTGCGAGCGGTCGAGCTCGGTGACCTCACCTTCACGCGCCGCTGTCGCAACGACCCGGCGATTCATCTTCCGGCGCTCGGCCGGCGCTTCCCGATCACCGAAGTCGGGGAAGAGGCGTGGTTCCGCGCACTCGGTCAGGGCTCGCCGCCGAGCGAAGTCACGTACATCGTCGTCGACTGCGACCACGAGGTTCCGGTCGGGCTCACCACGTTGCGCGACATCGATTGGATCAACCGCACTGCGAGATTCGGTTTGTGGATCGCGCCGGAAGCGCAGGGTCGCGGCGTCGGGACGGCGGCAACCGCGCAGACCGTCGACGTCGCGTTCGGTCGCTTGAACCTGCGCAAGCTCGCGCTCGACGTGCTCGCCTCCAACGATCGCGCGATTGCGATGTATCGCGGGCTCGGCTTCATCGAGGAAGGTCGGTTCGCCGACGAGGTCTATTCGGACGGCGCGTACCACGACGTCGTCCGAATGGCCCTGACTGGCGCCCAATCGAAGCCCTTTCAGATCTCTAACGGCGAGGGATGAGCCCGACGCTCTTCAGATAGGTGTCGACGTACGGCGCCAACGTCACGACGAAGCCGGCGGTGAGGTGCGAGGGGTCGAGCTTGACGATCTGGCCGCCGATCACGGGGTCGCAGATCGGCAGGAGCGGGCAGACCTGCCGATCGAGATCGAGCGAGTACACGTGGCTGTTCTGCGCGGCGACGTCCCGGTACAGCTGGTCGACCGGCGACGGCGACGGGTCGGCGGTGTACCGGCACTCTTCTTGCACCTTGGCCTTTTGCAGGCACTTGTAGGGATCGAAGAACGGGCTCGGTGACTTGGGGATCGGAACCGGCTCCACGAGCAGCACGGCGGGCGCGTCGGCACGCAGGGCGGCCACCGAAGCCTTCGTGGTGGCTTCGACGGTCGCGAAGCCGGTGCGCGCGCCGCTCTGGTCCTCGAACGGGAAGTAGTTGCCGGGCTGGGAGTAGCCGCCGAGGTTCACGGCGACGATGAGGTCGGGGTGCAGGGCCGGGATGACCCGCTGGTAGAGGTCGGCCTTCATCGCCTTGCAGTAGGTGTTCTCGAATTGCGTGTTCAGGTCGAGCTGCCACGGGCACGCGCCGGCGACGCTGACGCTCAACGTCAGGCCTTCGTCGCGTGCGATTTGCGTGAACAGCGGCACGAGCATCCACGCGTGGCTGTCGCCCATCAACAGGATGTGCTTGCCCGGCCCGGTCACGACCGTGCACTGGGTGACCGGCGCGTTGTAGCAGTTCGTGTACGGAAGGTTCTCGTTCGGGAGGACGAGATCCTTCGGGACCGGTTGGAGCACAGGGTGCTCCGAGGTCTCGTGCGAGCTCGACGACGCGTGGGCGGGATCCACGAGCTTCGGGATCACGACGAGCCCCGACACGATGCTGATGACGAGGCCGGACGCGATGACGATCCGGCGATGCCGGTCGAGGCGCGCCGAAGTGCGCACCGGTCGCTCCAAGACCTGGAAGCTCAAGGATGCCAGCGCGGTCGCGACCAGGCACGTGATCCCGACCGTCGCGATCGGGCTCGGCTGGAACGTGCGCAGCACCACGAGGATCACGAGCCAGTGCCACAGGTACGTCCCGTACGACACCTTGCCGAGGTACACGGCCGTGCTGCTCGACAGGAGCCGCTTCACCCAACCGCCGGCGGCCGCTTCGATCGCGACGATGAGCACGCACGTGACGATGGTGACCGCGACGCCGCGTTCGATAGCGTCGAGATCGAACCACGACGATCCGAGGATCAGCAGCGCGCCGATGCCGGCGAACGTGGCGATCAGCGCCGAGCGCGCGAACCGCTTCGCGCGGTCGATCAACGTGGGCGTCAGGGCGAGCAGCGCGCCCGCGAGCAACTCGTAGGCCCGGGCGTCGGTGCCGTAGTAGGCGTGGTTCGGGTTGCCGGTCCGGAGCGACAGCGCCCATACCGCGGAGCCGACCGCGCCGACGGCGACGGCGATCTTGATCGCGCCCATCTGGCGGCGGGGATCGAGGCGCCGGCTCAACAGGAACACGCCGCCGAGCGTGAGCGGCCACAGCAGGTAGAACTGTTCCTCCACCGCCAACGACCAGAACGGGATCACGGGGTTCGTGGTGATGTCGGCGCCGAAGTAGCCGCTCGCGTGATGGATGAAATACCAGTTCGCGGAGTACAGGAACGCGGCCTTGAACGACTCCATCGCACCCGAGACCTCCACGGCCGACGAGATCGCCGTGAAGACCACTGCGGTGACGATGAGCGCGACGAACGCGGCCGGGAGCAGGCGCCGGAAGCGTCGTGAGTAGAAGCGGCCGAAGCGGATGGAGCCGTTGTGGGCGATGTCGCGGAGCAACAGCTGCGTGACGAGATAGCCCGACAGCACGAAGAACACGTCGACGCCGATGTAGCCGCCCGAGAACGCGCTCAGCCCCGCGTGGAAGAGCAGCACGAGGTACACCGCGACCGCGCGGAGTCCGTCGAGATGGGGCCGGTACGTGTCGGGTGACTCCGACGCGGCCGGCTCGCTCGTGGGAGCGGTGACTTCGAGCGAGGTCGTCACGCGGACACTTCGCGCACTGTCGAGGTGAGGTACGCGGCCGACCCGCTCCCTGCGTTCGCGAGCAGGTCGATCACCGAGAGGTGATCGACGAACTCGCCGTGGAGTTGGGGATACGGGCCGAGAGTCGAGTAGTCGAGCACGTCGATCGCGATCCCGCGGGTGGCGAAGTCGGCCGGGTCGAGGTAGTCGAGGCCGCGCGGCCCGGTGAGGTAACGGGTCCCGCCGGCCCGGCGCACGAGCTCGGCGACCTTGGCGCTCGGCGCGAGGTCGGCAATCGTGTCGACGGCGTATTCGGAGTCGTCGGTCAGCCGGCAGTGGAAGCCGAGCGAAGCGTGGATCGCCTCCAGGAACCGCACGTTGATCTCGTGCAGTGACCGGGTCTTGGCGGCGACGTCGTAGCATTCACCCAGCAGCGCGAGGGTCTGCTTCCCGAACTCGGCCTTGCCCAGCGCGGCCGCGATCGTCGAGAGGTGGGTCTTGACCCACTTGTGGTCGACGACCTCCGCGTCGGTGATGCGCTGCCCGAACCGGCCCTTCGTGATGACGGGCACGGTGAGCCAGCGCACGCCGTCGCGGGTCTTCACCTGGTTGCGGTTCCGCCAGTCGTTCACGGTGTACTGGCACGAGTCGTAGACGACGAACTCGTCGCTCTTGGCCATGAAGTCGAAGTAGCCCCGCCACGGCAGGTAGTTCGACTGCAGCAGCGTCACCCGCTTCAAGCGCCATCCGCGAGCTCGTCCCGCAGTCCCTTCCCGGCTTCCCGAGCGACGTGGAAATGCGGTCGCTGGAGCACCTCCCGGAAGATCCGGAAGAGGTACGCGCCGAGCACGCCGAGGCACGCCAGCACCGCGCCCGAGAGAAAGAGCTGAACGGTGAGGATCAACGTGATGCCGGACGGCGCCCGCCGGCCCACGATCAGGTACTGGCCGACGATGACGAGCAGGTAGGCCAAGCTGGCAACCACCAGCGCGACTCCCGACCACGACACCGCGCGGTACGGGACGTCGGAGTACGTCAACAGCGTGTTCATTGCAAGCCGGGCGCGCTTGCGGAAGCTGTAGCTCGACTTGCGGCCGGTGGGCGCGCTGCGCTTCACCTCGAGGTAGAAGGCGCTGAATCCCATCTGGGCCATGAGCGGGCCGTACACGGCGGTGGACTCGGGATAGTCGAGCACCGCGGCCCGGAATTCGCGAGTGAACGCGCGGTAGGTGCCGAGGTTGCGCGGAAGCTGCACGCCGATGATCGACGCGAACATGCGGTGGAAGATGCGGGAGCTCAGGCGCTCCTTGACCTCGGTCTCGTCGGGATTCCACGTGGTCACGACGATGTCGACGTCGTCGGTGAGCGCCTCGACCATCGCCGGGATCTCTTCGGGCTGGTCCTGGAGGTCGGCGTCCATGAGCACGGTGATGTCGCCGGTGGCCCGGTGGAGGCCGGCGCGCGTCGCCGGCTGTTGCCCGAAGTTGCGGGACAGGTGCAGGCCGACGACGCGATCGTTCTCGCGGGCGTTGCGGGTGATGATCTTCCAGGACTCGTCGGCGCTGCCGTCGTCGACGAGCACGATCTCGTACGGGGCGCTGCGGCGCTCGAGCACGGCGACGAGCCGGCGAACGAGCTCGTCGAGCGACGCCTCGTTGTTGTACACGGGTACGACGACCGAGACGGACGCGCACGAAGAGCTCATGGCCTCATCCCGCGAACGCGGTGACGACATCGAGCACCCGTTCGACCTCGTCGGGGATGATGTCGGAGAACAGCGGAAGGCGAGCGAGCCGGCCGGAGACGTCGACGGTGACCGGGCACTCGGCGTCGGGGTCGAGCGCGCGGCCGACCTGCGACTCGTGCAGCGGGAGGTAGTGGAACACCGATGTGACGCCGTGGGATCGGCAGTGCGCGAGAAAGCGGTCGCGCATGTCGTTGTCGGCGAGCAGGATCGGGAAGAGGTGGTACGGCGAGACGTCGCCGTCGTCGGCCTCCGTCGGGAGCTGCGCGCCGACGAGCTTCGCCCAGCGGGGGAGCTCGGCGCCATAGCGCGACCAGGCTTCCTTGCGCCGGGTCTGGATGACGTCGACGAACTCGAGTTGCGCGAGCACGATCGCAGCCAGCGGGTCGGCGAGGAGGTAGCTCGAGCCGCGGTCGACCCACGTGTACTTGTCGACCTGCCCGAGCATGAACTTGGTGCGGTCGGTGCCCTTCTCGCGCACGATGAGCGCCCGGTCCCACCAGTCTTCGCGATTGACGAGCAGCGCGCCGCCCTCGCCGCACGTGACGTTCTTGGTCTCGTGGAAGCTGAACGTCGCGAGGTCGCCGTACGTCCCGAGCGCACGGCCGCACGACGACGCGAAGAGCGCGTGTGCGCAGTCTTCGATCAGGAGCAGCCCGTGCTCGTCGCAGAGCCGGCGGATGCGGTGCATGTCGCAGCTGATGCCGCCGTAGTGCACGACCACGACCGCCTTCGTGCGCGGCGTGAGCGACTCGAAGATCGACTCCGGCGTAACGTTGAACCGCACCGGATCGATGTCGGCGAAGACCGGTGTCGCCCCGAACAACAAGAACGCGTTGGCCGACGAGACGAACGTGAACGAGGGAACGATGACCTCGTCTCCCGGGCCGACGCCCGAGAGCAGCGCGGCCATCTCGAGCGCACTCGTGCACGACGGCGTGAGCAGGACGCGCTCCGAGCCCAGGTGCGCGGAGAGGGCCTCGACGCAACGATGCGAGAAGGGCCCGTCGCCGGAGATGCGGTCGCTGAAGAACGACGCCGCGAGGTACTCCATCTGGCGAGGTGCCCGCGTCGCGCGGTTGAACGGCAACACGGTGCTGGCGTCGTGCGTCATCACGTCACCCCTGGTTCGCCTTGTAGAGCCGCTCGGACTCGTCGACGTAGTACTCATCCAGACTGGTCGGCATGCGTACGTCGAAACCGAGAACTCGGCGGAGCACCGGGCTGAGCGACGGCACCCGTTCGGGCGGCACCATGCGGACGAAGTCGAACGACTGCCGCATGTACGCGCGGCAATAGTTCACGGTCACGGCATGGCGCGGCTCGTTGGTCCGGTTCACGCCGCCGGTGTGCCAGGTGCGGGCGTTGAACACGACGGCGCTGCCCGCGCGCGGGAACACCATCTCGGCGTCGCGATCGAATTCCTCGGTCGTCGGCGGCTCGAATTGCTCGAAGGAACCGGGGAGAAACCGGGTCGCGCCGTTCTCCTCGGTGTAGTCGGTGAGCGCGAGCATCACGCCGACATTCGTCGGGTACGACGGGATCACGCGCGGGCTGTCGACGTGGACGCGCATCGAGAAGTTCGTCCCGTTCGGCGGCATGCTCGAGCTGACGCAGGCGTACATGATGCACGTCGGGCCGAGGATCGCCTCGACGTGCGGGAGGAGGTTCGGGTGGGTCACGACGTCGGCGATCGCGTCGTCGCGCAGCGCCCCGTTGAACGCCATCCAGTCGTCGTTGCGGCGCCGGGGATCGGGGTGGCGAAGGTCTTCGGCGATGAGGCGGTCGAGCACCTCGATCAGCCGCTCGACCTCAGCGGCGCCGAGCGCGTCGGGAATGATCGCGAACCCACGGCGGGCGACCTCGGAAGCAGATGCTGAGGGGTTCACGGCTGCCGCCCGGTGGCCGAGGTGATGAAGAGATCAACGCCAGTGACATCGGAGCTGTGCTTCGGTGTCATGCCTGCTCAAATTACTCAAATCCGACCCAAGCCACAAGGTTGGCGAGCGACGGACGGGCCTCAGCAGGCGCCGAAATACACGAGCTTGTGACCGCCGTTGCGCCGCTCGAGGATGACCGGCGCGGAGTCCGCGGACGGGTGCTGCAGCCAGCGGTGCTGGTTGCGCTCGCCGACCCAGACCGCGATCGTCCACTCGCCTTCGAAGCCGGCTCGATGCTCGTCGAGGACGAGGTCGAGATGGTTCGCGAGCTCGGCCGCGTGGCCGGACGGCTCCTCGACGATGCACGGCACGCCGCTTCGCTGCACGCCTTCGAGCGCGGCCGCCAACGACGACCGGCCGTGCCCCCGCAAGACCAACGGCGTGACGACGTGAAGCGCGGCAGCCTGCTTGACTTGCACTTCGACTACGTCGTCGCCGTCCGTGTGCTCGATGAGCAGCTGCATCCTGCTGACCCCCCGCTTTTCCCCGGTGCTCAGCATCGCAGTTGACAATGCGTTCATGCAACCGGCAATTCCTTTACGAGTCATTTGACAACCCTTGTGGAGGTCACCAAAATGAGCCGGTCACTGAGCGGGGTAGTCACCTGAGCTAGTAGTCACGTCGCAAGGATTGCGTGTGCAAGGGCACGGGCGGCGTTTGGTAGGGGTGGCGCGGGGGGGATCTCATGCCCGAGATGGAGCTAGAGGCTGATCCGGGGAGCCTGGGGGAACGGGGCGCTCTCGAGTTGATGCACGGCGTGCTGCGCGCGCTGGCATCGGCCGCGACCCTCGACGACATGCTCCACGTGATCGTCGGCCACGGAGCCCAGGTGTTCCAGCCGGTCGGCGCGGTCATCGGTCGCCAGACCAGCGGGGCGGTGCTGAACGTCGCCCGGTGGGGGACGTCGCTCGACCTCGCGGAGTCTCCGCACGAGCGGCCGCGACTCGGCCGCGACCCGTGGAACGACGCCATGGGCCTGTGCGAGGCGATCTGGGTGCCGTCGATCGATGAGCGCAAGGCCCGGTACCCGGCGCTGCGCGTCGGTGACGACGTCGAGACGCTGGCGGTGCTGCCGCTCGTCGCGCAGGGTCGGGCGTTCGGGGTCTTCGGGCTCGCCTTCGCGGTGCCGTATCGATTCGAGGAGATGCAGCGCGCCTTCCTGATCGCGCTCGCCGACCTCTGCGCGCTCTGCCTGCTGAGCTCCGAGCGAGCCGACGCCGACGCGATCCGCGAGGCCGAGCGAGCATCCGCCAACGGACTGCACGCGATGAACGGCGGAAACGGCGTGTCGAGGCTGCCGAGCGGTGCGCCGGACAGCGGCAACGGCTCCGGAGTGATCGACCTACGAGCCGTAAGCGGTCGCGACGTCAAGCTCACAGCCCGTGAACAGGAGATCGCGATCGCCCTCACACAGGGTCTGCGCTCTTCGGCGGTCGCCCGTGACCTCGGTATCTCGATCTACACGGTGCGGAAGCACATCAGCTCGATTCTGCGGAAATACGATGTGACTTCTCAGTGCGAATTGATCGCACGGATCTACGGGCAATCACCGTCGCCCGGTGCTGATTTCGAGCAAAGCGCTCGAGCCGGCGCCTGACGACGATTCTGCTTGGCACTGGCGTAGAACAAGCGCGGCCAGTGTCTCGGGCGAAGGCACGCAAATCATGACATTCGGAAGGGACAAAGGACTCATGGGCGTAGGTCGGGGAGCGGGCGTGGACAACAAGGGCGTCGTCTCGAAGGCGGTGCGGGGAATCGGATTGGGCGTGTTGGTCGCGGCGCTCGCCGCGTGTTCGACCGGCAACGGCGGCACCGCGTCGGGCACGGCGACGCTGCAGCAGGCGCTCAACGACTACACCGCCGGCAACGTGACGCTCGCGAAGAGCGAGTTCCAGACCGTCGTGAAGAACGACCCCAACGACAAGTACGGCTGGTACAACCTCGGCGTCATCGCCCAGGGCGCGGGAAACAACAGCGATGCGGGCAAGGACTACCTCAAGTCGCTCGCCATCGACCCCGCGTTCGAGTCGGCGCTCTATAACTACGGCGTCTTGCAGTTCCAGGCCGACCAGATCCCCTCGGCGATCTCGTACCTGCGCCGGGCCGTGGCTGCCAACCCCGGTGACGCGAACGCGCACTGGAACTTCGGCCTCGCGCTCGCTCGCACGGGCAAGCCGGCGGACAACAAGGAAGCCACGACGGAGTTGAACAAGGCACTGAAGATCAACCCGGCGCTCATCAAGAGTCTCGACATCTCGCCGAAGAGCCCGCTCACGAGCGGGAGCGGGTTGAAGGCGGTGGGCGGAACCGGTGCGAGCGTGGGCGCCGTGACGACGTCGAGCGCCCCGTGATTGCCGAGTCCGACGCCGGGTTCGCCGCCCAGGTGAGCGGGGAGCGTCATGCTCCCTCGCTCGCGGGCGGCGTGCTCGCCCGCGGGCGCTGAGTCGGTTGTCGTGGTCGACGTCATCGACGCGGTCGAAGCCGATGCCTCTCGCGCAACGGCCAAGCCGCGCCGACTGACGCGGCTCACACGCAGTGTGCCGCGGCCGACGTCGCCGCGGGAGTGGAAGCCTCGGGAGTGGCGGGCACTCACTCCGCTGATCCTCGTCGCGTTCGCGGTCGGGTTCGGCCTGTGGGTGTTGCGCCCCGAGTTGCGCTCGGTCCCGTTCCCGAACGACGCGTCGACCCACGCGTCGTTCGCCCGGTTCGCCGAGCAACGGATCCGCGCCGGTCACAGCCCGTTCGACGCCTGGTATCCCTACCTTGGTCTCGGATCGCCGCAGTTCCTGCAGTATCAGGTGCTGTCGCACGTCATCACCGGATTGCTGAGCATCGTCTTCGGCGACTCGCTGTTCCGTGTTTCGAACTACCTGCTGATCTGCACCTGGCCGATCAGCGTCTACATCGGCGCCCGGTTGCTCGGTCTCGACCGTTGGCAGGCGGGCGCGGCCGCGCTCATCTCGCCCATGATGTCGAACGTCGTCGGCTACGGCTTCGAGTGGGCGAGCTTCCTGTGGGTCGGCAGCGGCATGTGGTCGATGCTGTGGGCGCTCTGGCTCATGCCGATCGCGTTGGGTCTCGCGTGGCGCGCGGTTGCGAAGGGCGAGCGTTACGCGCTCGCGGCATTCGCCGTCGGGCTCACGTGCGCGCTCCACTTCATCACCGGCTATCTCGTGCTCCTCGCGCTCGGGGTGTTCGTGATCATGCGTCCCCCGGAAATTCTCAAGCGACTCGGTCGCAGCGCGCTGGTCGGCGCCGGTGGAATCCTGATCTTCGCGTTCATCTTCATCCCGACCCTCGGCGGTCTCGACTACGTCAACGTGAACTCGTTCCAGGCCGGCACCTTCTGGGTCAACTCCTACGGCCCGGGCAAGGTCTTCACGTGGCTGTTCGACGGCCGGATCTTCGACTTCGGGCGTTACCCGGTCGTGAGCGTGCTCGTCGGGCTCGGCGTGTTGGTGTGCCTGTGGCGGTCACGCCGAGACGAGAGCGCGCGCCTGCCTCTCGGGCTGATGATCCTGAGCCTGGCGATGTACTCCGGCCATCGCGTCGTCGGCCCGATCCTCTCCCGCCTTCCCGGTGGCTCCGACCTCCTCCTGCACCGCTACATCATCGGGGTGCACTTCGCGGGCATGCTGCTCGCGGGCATCGGCTCGGTGTGGGCGTTCCGCGCGGTGCTCGGCGGGGCCCGGTTCGTGCTCAGGATCCCCGGCCGGAAGCTGGTCGCCCCGCTCGTGGTGTGTGTGCTCGCGGTGTTGGTGATGTGGCCGGTGGTCAACGATCGCGACAAGTACGCCAACGACGACAAGGCCTACATCACCGCGCAGGTCGCGGCCGACAAGGCCGACGGCGTCGCGGTCAATCAGCTGATCGACATGGCGAAGCGACTCGGGGGCGGCCGGATCTACGCCGGGCTCCCCAATACCTGGGGCGGCGCGATCAAGGTCGGCGCGGTCGTGGTCACGTACTTGCCGGTGCAGCAGGACGAGGACTCCCTCGGTTTCACGCTCCGCACCGACTCGTTGAGCCAGGACATCGAGGCCAACTTCAACGAGAGCAACCCGGCCCAGTACGACCTCTTCGACATCAAGTACGTGTTGCTTCCCCCGGGCCGTACGGCCTCGGTCGCCGCGAAGCAGATCGCCGAGGTCGACGGCTACACGTTGTGGGCGGTCGACAACGTCAGCGGCTACCTCGAGGTCGTCGACACCACCCAGGCAGTGCCCGCGAACCGCACGGACATGGCCCAGGCCTTCACGCAACCCGTCGGCGGCTACATGCAGTCGCTCGCGCTCACGGAGTTCCGCCACCCGCTCGTCGCCTACGACGGGCACCCGGCCCCGGCCCCGTCGATGAACGCCTCCGCTCCGTACACCGGTCCTCCGGGCCAGGTCGACACGAGCAGCTACTCGCTCGACAACGGCCGCTTCGCGGGCACCGTGACCGCGTCGAGGCCGTCATGGGTGATGCTGAAGGAGTCGTACGCGCCGCACTGGCGGGCGACCGTCGACGGGAAGCCGGTCAAGACCGCGATGCTCGCCCCGAGCTTCGTGGGCGTGCCCATCCCGGCCGGGACCAGCCACGTCGTGTTCCAGTACCACTCCGACTCGAAGTATCCGGAGTACCTCGCGCTCGGGGTGATCACGCTCCTGGCGCTCGCGTTCGGGCCGACGATCTGGCGCCGGCGGCGCAGCCGCGTGAAGGCCACGCCGGACGCCCCCGTCGCAGCTGCGTAGCGACCCGGTCGGGCCCGTTCGCGCGGTACGGGACTCGGGGTAGACTGGAGTGTTGCCGCTGTGCCCATTTGAGGTTGCTGACTGTGTCTGAACCGCCGAGTTTGCGATGCTTCGATTCCCGCGCCTTGCTGTCGCGCGTTTCGTCGCGCTGGTGCGCTCGGACTTTGCCGGAGTACGAGCGGGTTTCTTCGCGCTCCTGATCTCCTCGGGTGGCGACCTCGTCACCGGCTTGACGCTCGCCTCGATCACCAACACCCTCACCGCCCTCCCGGGCCTGTTCATCCTGATCCCCGCCGCGATCGGGATGCGGGGGAACATCTTCGGCGGTCTCGGCAGCCGGCTCGGGACGCAGATCCACGCCGGGACGTTCCGGGTCTCCCGCCGGGTCGACACGCTGTACGGGCAGAACGTCGGCGCCGCCATCGTCTTGTCCCTGTCGATCTCGGCCGTCCTCGCCGTCCTGGCCAAGGTCGTGTCGGGCACCTTCTTCACGACGCGGACGATCTCGGTCGTCGACTACATGGTGATCTCGGTGATCGGCGCGATCCTGTCGTCGATCGTGGTGCTCGTGCTCACGGTCGCGGTCGCGGCGTTCTGTGCCCGGCGCAGCCTCGACCTCGACAACGTGGCCGCGCCGATCGTGACCGCCGCGGGTGACATCGCGACCTTGCCGAGCCTGTTCGTGGCCACCTACCTGATCGGGTACCGCTTCGTCACCCCGATCATCGCGGTCCTGTGCGTGGCGCTCGCGGTCGCCTCGCTCGTGTACGCGCTGCGTTCGAGCCTGCCGATCCTGCGCCGGATCGTGCTCGAGTCGTTCCCGATCCTCGTCCTGGCCGGCGCGGTCGACCTGATGGCCGGCGTCACGATCCAGAAGCGTCTCGAGTCGTTCATCGCGTTCCCGGCGCTGTTGGTGCTCGTCCCGGCCTTCCTCGAGGACTCCGGGTCGCTGGGCGCGATCCTCGCCGCCCGCATCTCGACCAAGCTCCATCTCGGCACGCTCGTGCCCGGCCGGGGCGCCTGGCGGGCCGCGATAGACGACGTGATGCTCATCTACATGTACGCCATCCCGGTGTTCGTGTTCCTCGGCACGTCTTCGATCATCGTCGCCCACGTCGCGAACCGGGCCAGCCCGGGCGGGCTCGACATGATGGGCGTGGCCCTGCTCGCCGGGTTCATGGCCACGACCGCCTCGGTCGTGGTGGGCTTCTACGCCGCCGTGGCGACGTACCGGTTCGGTCTCGACCCCGACAACCACGGCGTCCCGATGGTTACGTCGAGCCTCGACCTCCTGGGCGCGTTGTCGCTTATCCTGGCGATCGTGATCTTGGGTCTCGGCTGACGTGTCGGCCCGGGCGAACCTCTGATGCCGAACTCCTGATGGACGAACGACCGAGAAATCTGAAAGCCATGTTGTCGGAGGCGAAGGACACCTCCGAGCTCATGGTCGATCTCGGCTACGCCTCGCTCTTCTTCGCCGACACGCGCATGGCCGACGAGGTGACCGAGCTCGAGGAGCGCCTCACCGATCTCATCCACGAGATGCGCGAGGTCTGTGTGCTCGCGGCGCGCTCGAAGCGCGAGGCGGAGCAGATGTCGAGCGTGCTGCACGTCGTCTCGGCGATCGAGCGGATGGGCAACGCCGCGGTCGACGTGTCGCGCATCGTGACCCACCGCCTCGGCATCCCGCCCACGTTGGTTGCCGACCTCGCCGCGGCCGAGGAGGTGTCGCACCGCGTGCGGATCCGCGCCGGTTCGGCGCTCGCCGGACGCAAGCTCGCCGACGTCGAGCTGCCCATGGAGGTCGGGATGCGAGTGGTCGCGCTGCGTCGCGGCCGCGAATGGCTGTTCGACCCCGACGGCGAGGACCTCCTGCTCTCCGACGACGTCGTGATCCTGCGCGGCGCGCGCGAAGGCATCGCCGAGGTCCGGGAGCTCGCCGGTGCGCCCGAATGGCGAGCGGCCGCGGTCGAGGAGCAGCCGGCGATCACCGACCTCGATCGCGCGGTCGACGTGCTCGTCGACATGAAGAACTTGTCGGAGGCTGCCGTCGGACTCGCGTACTCGGCGCTGCTCCTGCGCGACGTCGGCCTCGCCGCGCAAGTGAGCCAGCTCGAGGACCGGCTCGACGAGATGCGCGAGCAGCTCGAGCTGTGGGTGCTGCGCGCCGCCGCGGAAACCGTCGACCCGTCGGGTCTGCGCGGGTTGCTCCACCTGGGCGCGGCCTCCGAGGAAGTCGGTGACGCCGCGCAACAGCTCGTGTGGCTGGTCGAACAGGACGAGGAGATGCACCCGGTGCTGGCCGTCGCGCTCGGCGAGACCGACGACGTCGTGGTGCAGTACCCCGTCGCGGCCGGCAGCTTGCTCGACGGCGCGCTGGTGGGCGGCACCCAACTGGGTGACGACACGGGATTCCATCTGCTCGCCATCCGGCGCGGCGGGCGATACCTCTACCGCCCGCGCGGGCGCATACGCCTCGATGTCGGCGACGAGGTGTTGGCGAGCGGGCCCCGCGACGGTCGCAGCGCGCTCGCCGAGCAGTGCGGCTATCGCCTCGTGGAAGACGACGACACCGGCGCGGTCGAGCTGGTGCCGTCTTCGAGCTCGACCGGAAGCTAACGCCCCGACACCGCGAACGCGACGCCGACGGACGCGACGCCGACCAGCGCGGCGCCGACGTAGCCCAGCGCCGGCATCTCGGCCTTCCGGGCCTGCATCATCAGCTCGGCAGTGATCGCGCCTCCGATGAGGCCTCCGATGTGGCCGCCGATCGAGATGTTCGACTCGAACAGGCCGAACAGCAGGTTCAAGACGAGCAGGGGTCCGAAGCCCGTGTCCCAGAAGCGCGTCCCGCGCCGTTGCATCACGAGCGTGGCCGCGGCGGCGACGCCGAAGATTCCGCCGCTGGCGCCGCCGTTGAGCCCGTGAGGGGTCGCGATCAGTGCGCCGGCTGCGCCGGCGAGCACCGACACGACGTAGATCGTCGCGAAGCGGATCGGGCCGGTTCCGGGCTCGAACACCTTGCCCACCATCAAGAGCACGATCATGTTGAAGCCGATGTGCACCAAGCCGAAGTGCACCACGGAGTACGTGAGGAGGCGCCACCAATCGCCGCTGCGCAGGGCCGGGCCGAACAAGCCGAGCTGGAACGACGTGCGTCCGTTCCCGGTGATGGTTCGGTCGCGCAGCGCGATCGCGACGAACGCGATCACGTTCACGCCGATGAGGACCTTCGTCGCGATGAGCGGGTCGCGCTCGATCGTCTGGCGGATGCGAACGCCGCGCTTGGGAGCCGCGGCGCGAACACACTCGAAGCACTGCGACCCGACCGCGGCCTGGATGAGGCAGTCGGGGCACGCCGGGCGCCCGCATCGCGTGCAGGCGCGGCCGGTCTCGCGGTCTTGGTGGTGGAAACAGGTGGGCATGACTGGGTCAACCGTAGTTGTCGCGATCGCCGGCACCGGCCCCGGGCGGGCGGCCGTCGGTGCAATTCGGCGCCGTGATGAAGATGGGCGTGCGGAAGTGGATGCCCAACTACGGTGCGTCGCGTGGCGGACGGCGGGCCTCTTCCCGAAGTGCCGGGGCGCACGGAACCGGCACTCGATGTTCCCGGGCTCGTTCAGCGCACCGGCGGCGACGGTCTCTCACGCGGCGAGGTCGCCGACCGCGAGGAGCGGGGGCTCGTCAACCGCGTCGAAGACCGCACGAGCAGATCACTCGCCGAGATCGCGCGGGCGAACGTACTAACCCGCTTCAACGCGATCCTCGCCACGATGTTCGTGCTCATCCTCGTGTTCGGCGCGCCGCAGGACGGCCTCTTCGGCTTCGTGCTCGTCGCGAACGCGTTGATCGGAATCATCCAGGAGTGGCGCGCCAAGCGAACGCTCGATCGGCTCGCGGTGCTCTCGGCGCCGCACGCCCGGGTCGTTCGTGGGGGCGAGAGCCGCGAGATCGCCGTCGCGGAGGTGGTGCTCGACGACCTCCTCGAGCTCCGGGCCGGTGACCAGCTCGTCGCCGACGGCATCGTGCTCCATTCCGCCGGTCTCGAGATCGACGAGGCGCTCTTGACCGGCGAGTCGGAGCCGCGGAGCAAGGGCGAAGACGCGCACGTGCTGTCGGGCAGCATCGTGGTCGCGGGATCGGGGAGGTTCCAGGCGACGCGTGTCGGTGCCGACGCGTACGCCCGCCGCCTCGCGACCGAGGCCCGGCGGTTCACGCTCGCCCGCTCGGAGCTCGTCGACGGGACGAACCGCATCCTCCAGCTGGTGCAGTGGGCGATCGTGCCGACCGCGGTGCTGCTCGCGTTCAGCCAGTTCGACGCGTTCGACTCCAACCGGCGGGCGATCGCCGGAGTGATCGCGGGCGTGGTGGCGATGATCCCCGAAGGCTTGGTGCTGCTGACCAGCCTGGCCTTCGCAGTCGCGGCGGTGACCCTCGCGCGCCGGCGCGTGCTCGTGCAGGAGCTGCCGGCGGTGGAGGGTCTCGCGCGCGTCGACGTGGTCGTGCTCGACAAGACCGGGACGATCACCGAAGGCCAGATCCGGTTCGACACGTTCGAGCTCGTGGGCGGCGACGCGTCGACCGGCGACGACGAAGAGATCCGGCAGGCCCTGGGCGCGCTCGCGTCCGACGAGAATCGGAATGCGACGATGCACGCGGTGCACGAGGCGTTCCCCGCGCCCGCCGACTGGGTGTGCACCGCGTCGGTGCCGTTCTCCTCCGCGCGGAAGTGGAGCGCGGCCGCGTTCGGCTCCCGCGGAACATGGGTGCTCGGCGCGCCCGAGATGGTCTGGGTCGGCGGAGCCGCCGACGATCCGGTTCGGCGGCGCGCCGAGGTGCTGGCGGGCGACGGCCACCGGGTGCTGCTGCTCGCGAGCGGCGAGGCACTCGCCGGCGATTCCTTGCCGCCATCGCTCGAGGCGCGGGCGTTCGTGCTCTTCGACGAGCAGATCCGCCGCGATGCCGCCGACACCATCCGCTACTTCTCCGAGCAGGGCGTGACGTGCAAGGTCGTGTCCGGCGACAGCCCGCGGACGGTCGGCGCGGTCGCGACCCGCGTCGGCATCGCCGGGGCGGAGCACCCCGTGGATGGTCGTGATCTGCCCGAGGCGATCGACGACCTCGGCGAGATGCTCGAGTCGACCGCGGTCATCGGCCGGGTGACTCCGCATCAGAAGCGCGCGATCGTGAACGCACTCCAACGCCGCGGCCACGTGGTGGCGATGACGGGCGACGGCGTGAACGACGCACTGGCGCTGAAGGACGCCGACATCGGGATCGCGATGGGCAGCGGCGCACCCGCGACGCGTTCGGTCGCGCAGGTGGTGCTCCTCGACGGTGAGTTCGCGTCGTTACCGGGGGTGGTGGCGGAGGGGCGCCGGGTCATCGCGAACGTCGAGCGCGTCGCGAACCTCTTCGTCACGAAGACCGTGTACGCGATGCTGCTCGCGATCGCCGTCGGCATCGCGCGTTGGCCCTATCCGTTCCTTCCTCGCCATCTCACGATCATCAGCAGCTTGACGATCGGCATCCCCGCGTTCTTCCTCGCGCTCGGCCCCAGCTCGCTCCGGTACGTGCCGGGGTTCGTGCCTCGCGTGCTGCAGTTCTCCGGACGGGCCGGGTCCGTCGCGGCAACCGCGACCTTCGTCGTGTACGCCGTCGCGCGCGACGTCGATCACGTGCCGCTGGATCAGGCGCGAACCGCGGCGACGATCGCCCTGCTCGTGGTCGGGCTCTGGGTGCTCGCGATGCTCGCGAGGCCGTTCACCCGACTCCGTGCGTTGCTGCTCGCGGCAATGGCCGGCGCGTTCGTCGGTGCGGTGACGATTCCCGGGATTCGCCGCTTCTTTGCGCTCGAGCTGCCGCCGGCCCGGGTGGGGGTGGTGATCGCCCTCGCGGTCGCCGGTGCCGGCGCCCTGTTGGAGCTGACCCGGTTCAGGACCCGCAGGTGAGCGAGTCGCTGTCGGGCCGGGCGACCGGGCTCGCAGCCGTGCCGCCGGTGTAACCGGCCGGGGGCGGACCCGACGTCGTGGGCCGGGCGAACTCCGTCGTGGCCCAGATCGACCCGTTCGGCGCGCAGTACACGCCGATCCCGACTTCTTGGTAGCCGGGCGACAGGATGTTGTCGCGGTGCTCCTGCGAGTGCATCCACGCGACGTGGAGTGCGCCGGCGGACACGCCCGCACTGCCCATCGCGATGTTCTCGCCGACGTAGTCGAAGGGCCCGAGAAGCGACGCGATGTTGCTGTGGTGGAGGTTCGAGCCGCCCATCGTCTGGCTCCACGCGGCCGCGTAGTTGGCGAGCGTCGGGTTCCACGCGAGGGGAGCGAGGCCCCGAGCGCCGCGTTCCGAGTTCATCCGCCCGAACAGGTCTGCCGCGGCGCTGCCCAGCTTCGTGTTGGCGGCGGGCTTGCACTTCGGCCCCGCCGACGCGGGGGACAGGGCGTACGCCTGCGCGTTCGCGAAGGCGATCCAGTATCCACGCGCATGGGAGGCGGTCGCGATCGCGACTGCCGGCGCCGCGGTACAAGCGTTCACGACGGATCCGTAGTTGGTTGCCGCACCGAAGTTGAACACCCGGCCGTTCGCGGCGAGCAAGAGGTAGCCCGCGCCGTTGGAAGCGGGTGCCATGCCGACGATCGGTTGGGTCAGGTGCGCGTTGCCGACCGATCCGTGGAAGCCGGCGTCGCCGAAGGAGAACACGCCACCGTCGCTCGCGACGAACCAGTAGCCGCGCCCGGTCGCGGTGGCGGCGCCTCCGACGATCGGCTGGTTGAGCCGGAGTGAGCCGGTGGAGCCGTAGAAGTGTGCGTCGCCGAAGGCGAACACGCCGCCGTCGCGTGCGATCAGCCAGTAGCCGTGACCCGACCGCGTCGCGGCCATGCCGACGATCGGCTGGTTGAGCCGGATCGAGCCGGTGGAGCCGTAGAAGTGTGCGTCGCCGAAGGCGAACACGCCGCCGTCGCGCGAGACGAACCAGTAACCGTGACCCGTGGGTGTCGCGGCCATCCCGACGATCGGCTGGCGGAGGTGCAGCCGGTTCGCAGAACCCAGGTAGGTCGCGTCGCCCGACGTGAAGATGCCGCCGTCGGACGCGACGCGCCACGCGCCCAGTCCGGACGGCGTTGCGGCCATGCCGACGATCGGTGCGTTCAACGAGAGCGCGCCCATTGCCGCACCGGGAATCGACTGTTCACCTTCGGTGACGGTTGCGGATCTCGCGGCGGCGCTCTTCGCGGGGGGACGGGTCGTGGGCGCGTGGGCGACGGCCGCGCGGCGTGCGCTCGGCGTGCTCGCGCCCGCCGAGTTCCGCGTGGTCGCGAACGCCGTGCCCGCGACCAGCAGGATCGCCGCGTATGCGATCCATCTGGACGCGTTGCGCCTTGGTCCCACGTTTCGTGTCCCCTCAGTAGCCCGTACTCTCGGCCCGACTTGAAGGATCGGCACGATGCGGGTCGGGGTTGAGGAGATGGGGCCCCGAAGGGCCGTCGGACCGGGGTCGAACCCGCGGTGTCGCGCCTGGTGGAGACGCTTTTCGCTCGGATTCTGTGACCCTCGCGCGTCGGGCTAGCCGCTCACCCGGCGGCGCTCGACGGCGCCGACGCCGTCGCGTTGCCGCTCCCGACGAGGATTTGGTTCGGCAGCATCGTGTAGTGCCAGGTGTAGTGCTCGCGGCGCGCGGGCCGGCCCGGCGTGTCGATCACGCGGTCGAACGCGACGTCGAACCCGGACTCGCCGGTCGACACCTGTTCGGACTGGCCCGCGGCCAGCGTCGCGCAGACGTCGTTCGGGTCGACGAGCTTCGACGCCGGGCACTGGAACCGCTGATCCGCGACGGGAACCGGGTTCGACGTCGCGCGGTTCTCCTCGTGTGCGGTGCGGCCGTCGGTGTCGCCGTACAGCGTGACGGTCACCGAGGTCGCGCTGTAGTACGCACGGATGAGGATGCCGTGGCGCGTGTCGTCGCGGAACTGCAGGTCGATCACGCCGTAGTTGACCGTCGCCTCGCGGCCCGGCGGGTAGCGCGAGATGTAGATGGTGTGCGGCTGATGTGTGACGTCGGCGTACCCCCCGAAGAACGCCGCGTTGTAGGTGGTGGTCGCGAGCTGACTGACGCCGCCGCCGTAGTCGTCGAAGAACTCGCCCTGCGCGAACACGGGGGCCGTCACGAATCCGCGCGCCGCGGTGCGGGGCCCGACGGTCTGGTTCAGCGAGAAGACCTTGCCCGGCTCGACGACGGTGTTGTTCAACAGGTCGGCGCCGCGGTGGATGTTGATGACGCGTGCCTCGCCGGGCGGGTAGTCGGTCGTGAAGGAGGACACCTCCTGATCGATGCCGAGGCTCCGGGCCCACGCGGTGTCGTGGCGGGGCACGACGACCCGCAGCGGCGCGGCCACGCGCCGTTGGCCCTGCAGGACTGCGGCAACCACCGCGTTCATGGCGACTTCGTGGCCGTCGTGGGAGGGCACGACCTGCACCGAGTTCGCCGGGGTCACCTCGAACTGCGCGTCGACGGGGAGCTGCTCGAGACCGGCCAGCGGCGCGCCGAGCGCGGTGTGCAAACGCTTCGCGTCGAGGGTCACGACGAGCTCGTGCCCGACGATGCGAGTGCCCAACGCGCTTGCGAGTTGCGCCGGAGCCACCGTGATCGTCGTCCGACCGACGACGAGCATGACGTCGCCGGCGAGGAGCCGGCGCGCGCGGGCCGCGGCGGTGGCGACCGCCCGGGCGTCGAGCCGGGGCCGGAGCGCCCCGACCGGCAGGTCGATGACGCCGCGCTGCGAGCCGGAGAGCGCGGTCTCGAGCACGGCTTGCGCCCGGCTGCGCACGATGCCGGTCCCGGCGCGGGGCTCGATCGCGATCACGTGGGCGTCGCGGAACCGGAGGCCGCCTTCTTGCTCGCCGTTGTCGGTCTCCGCGGACCACCCGTCGAGCACGCCCTCCAGGCGGTCCTCGTCGTAGGCGACGCGGAGCCGGACGTGCTCGGGACGCAGCCAGCGTCGCGCGGTGCCGAGCATCCGGCTGAACGGGTTCCCGTGCCGGCCGGCGGCCACGGCATCCCGGGCGGTCGCCCGGGCGTCGACGGTGAACTCGAGGAGTGACGGGCTGACGGAGAGCTCCCGGGTTCCGATCCGGACCCGCACCGGCGCCTGGGCGAGGGTGACGCCCAGCCGGGCCACGCGGTCGTAGACGGCGACCTCGCGGTGCCCGGCGGCCGCGACGCCGTCGACCTGCACGCCCGGCAACACGCGCCCCGCGTAGACGTGCTGCTCGATCAGCGTGATCGCCGCGACCGCCAAGATCGCTGTCGTCACGAGACCGGCCGCGGCGACGCCGATCCGGCGGGGCCAGGTCGACACGAGCTCGGCGCCGCGCCGCGGACGCGCCGGCGCCGGGAGCGGCTCCGCGCGTTCGCTCCGCGGGTCGCGACGCGCGGTTTGCGACCCGGGCCCGAACATCCGGGCGAGGCTATAGCCACGTTCCGTCTCGTCACGCTGCGGGCGGTCGGTGGGCGAGAATGCCCGGATGCGATCCGATCTCCGCCGCTTTCTACTCGACGCAGGCGCGTCGGAAGACGACATCGCCCGCGCCCAGTCCGAGGGTTGGTTGCCGTTGCTCGCGCTCGACCGGCTCGTCACGCCCGGTCGGGCGGCGCACGATGTCGCCGAGGTTGCGACGCTCGCGGGCGCCGACGAAGATCGGCTGCGGAGTCTGTGGCGCGCCGTCGGCTTCCCGGATGTGCCGGTCGGCCTGCGCGTGTTCACCGACGCCGACGTCGAGGCGGCGCGACTCGCGCTCGATGGCGCGTTCGCGCGCCGCGCCGACTTCGGCACGGTCCTGCGCCACGTGCGCGTGATCAGCTCGGCGATGGCGCGCGTCGCGGCCGTGCTGGCCGAGAACTACGGCGACACGGTGCGTGATCTGCGGGCCGAGGGAGTCGACGACGAGACGATCGCGTGGTGGATCGTCGAGGGTTTCGCGGCCGAAGAGCTCACGACGTTGCTCGTGTACACGGCCCGGCTCCAACTCCGGGCGGCAGCCTGGCGCCGCATGAGTCTCGACGCCGCGCCCGACATCGCGGTCGCGATCGGGTTCGCCGATCTCGCGGGCTACACCGAGCTGAGCGCCGAGCTCGATCCCGCTCGCCTCACGGAGTTCGTGGACGCCTGGGAGGAGCTCGCGTACGACACGGTCGCGCGGCACGGCGGCCGGGTCGTGAAGACGATCGGCGACGAAGTCATGTTCGCCGGATTGTCGGCGCAAGTGGCGCGCATCGCGGTTGCGCTGCGCGACGAGGCCGGCGCGCTCGACCTTCCCGCGGTGCGTTCGGGGATCGCGTCGGGAATGGTCGTGGCGCGAGACGGCGACTACTACGGCCCGGTGGTCAACCTCGCGAGCCGGCTCAGCGAGATCGCACCCCCGGGCGGGATCTACGCGTCTGCATCCCTCCGCGGCGACCTGGCCTCCGACGACTCGTTCTCGTGGTCGGCGGCGCAGACGCACAGCCTCCGCAGCATCGGCCCGGTTCCCGTGTATTCCCTGTTGACGGTATCCGAGACCTCCGCCTGAAGCACGTCAGGTAGCTTGCGGGGGTGCCGGACGCCGACCGACTCACGCTGCTGCAGATACATGCGCACCCCGACGACGAAGCGTCGAAGGGAGCCGGGACCACCGCCAAGTACGCGGCCGAAGGTGTGCACAACGTCTTGGTGTGCTGCACCGGCGGCGAGGCCGGCGACATCCTCAACCCGGCGGTCGACACGCCGGAGGTCCGCGCCAATCTCTACGAAGTTCGTATGGCCGAGCTCCGAGCCAGCGTCGATGCCCTCGGTTACGGCGCGCTGTACCTCCTCGGATATCACGACAGCGGCATGCCCGACAGCGAGACGAACGCCCGGCCCGACAACTTCGCGAACGCACCGCTCGACGAGGCGGTCGAGCGATTCGTGCGGATCATCCGCGCCGAGCGGCCGCAGGTGATCATCACCTACCGCGACGAGCAGAACTTCTACCCGCACCCCGATCACATCCGGGTGCACGAGATCTCGGGCCCCGCATTCGACGCGGCCGGCGATCCGGACGCCTTCCCCGGCGCCGGCGATCCGTGGCAGCCGTCGAAGCTCTACTACGTGTCGTGGTCGATCGCGCGGGTGAAGGCGCTGCACGGGGCGTACCTCGCGCGCGGCGAGGAGAGTGCGTACACCTCCTGGTTCGAGCGCGGGTTCGACACGGATCGCAAGGACGAGTTCACGACGCTCATCGACGTCGGCGACTATCTCTTCAAGCGGCGCGAGTCGCTGCTCGCGCACCGCACCCAAGTGGATCCCGACGGGCACTGGATGCGCCTTCCCGACGACGTCATCCGCGAGGTGTTCCCGTGGGAGGAGTTCACGCTGGTGCGATCGCTGGTCGACAACGGTGTGGCCCCCGGTGAGTTCGAGGACGACCTCTTCGCCGGCCTGCGCGCCGACGCGGTAGACCGTGCCTGATCACGACGTCGTCGTCGAATTCGTCGTCGCGGCCGCCAAGAAGGAGCAGGCTCGCAGCTGGGTGCGGGTCGTCGACGGCGCAGTGGCCGACCGCGGAGAAGGTGCGCCGGCGGATCCCGCCGACATCACCTTCACGGCCACCCCCGCCGACGCGCACGCGCTGCACGACGGCACCCTCGACCTCTCCGTCGGCTTCATGCGCGGCCAGGTCAAGATGGCCGGCGACTTCGGCGCCTTGTTGCACTTCCTGCCCGCGACCGGCGGACCCAACCCGCGCCTAGCGATCGCCGACATCCTTCCGGCTTAGCGTTCGCCTTCCGCCGAGGAACACTCGCGAGACGCGCGCTCCGCACTTGCCGTAGAAGCGCAAGTTGCTGACCCAGGAGATCTCGCCGGTGGCGATGCCTCGCAGTTCGAGGTCGGCGCACAGACCCGCGAGCACCGCCGACCCGACGCCCCCGTGCTGCAGCGTCGGATCGGTGGCCATCGGCCCGATCCATCCGGCTCGGTTCACCGAGTGGCACGCGAAGCCGATCGTGCGGCCGTCGTCGGCGCGCGCCGCGACCGCGGTACCGAGCGCCACGGCCCGGTCGAGCTCCGGAACCCAGTGCGGGAACGCCGCGGCCGCGAAGTCGTGCGCGCCCGGTCCCGTCTCGAGCTCGACGGTCACGCCCACAGGCGGTGGCCGTCGGAACGACGTGTCGATCGCCATGTTGATGCCGATCCAGTCGCGTTCGAAGCCGAGCGATTCGAGCAGCATGCCCACACGCGTGTTCGCGGTGTCGACTCCCGGCCATAGGTAGCGAGGTATCGCGCTCGCGAGCAGCACGTCGTGGGCGCCGAGCTCGGTCGCCCGATCGATCACCGCGCCGACGAGCTCCTTGCCGAGGCCCTGCGACTGCCGCTTCGGGTGCACCGCGACGAGCACGAGCCACGCGGCGACGTGCTCGCCGAAACGTTGCACCTGCATCACCGCCGCGCCGTGCTCGTCGCCGAACACCTCGTCGGAGTCGCCGCCATCGTTCGCGCCGAAGCAGAGGTGCGCGAGCTCGGCGGCCGTGAGCTGTTCCTCCGGCATCGCGGCGTCGCACAGCTCGGCGAGCGCGTCGGGAGTCACGCGTTACACCGTCGTGCGTTGCTCGTGACGTTGGAGCTCCCGCAGCTGCCGGAAACCGATCAACGTCGCGCCCGATCGCTCGATCAGCTCCGGGAGCGTGGGATCCGACGTGACGAGCGCGTGATCGTCGACGCGATTGCGCCAGTCGGGATGCGACGCGCAGAGCTCGTCGGTCTCGACCGCGGGATGCACGTAGATCTCGGTCACCCCCGGACCGAGCGACGCGAGGGCCGCGGTGATCTGCGCGCGCGAACCGACATTCGTGTAGAGGAAGTGGTCGGGAAAGACGATGCCCTCTTGCTCGGCCAGCCGTCGGTACGGGAAGCCGATCAGGCGCTCGGCGGCCGCCGGCGCCATGCGGAGCGGGAGGCCGAAGTCGACTGCGGTCTCGAGGTACACGTCGAAGAAGGCCGGGCGAAGCTGGAGGGTGCCCATGTGGCTGTCGAGGTGCGACACGTCGAAGCCCCAGTAGATCGCGCGCTCCACCTGCGCTCGGCACTCCTTGCGCACCTCGTCGAGATCGGCGTGGTCCCACGCGTCGTCGACCGTGCGGGGGAAGCCGCCGTCGCCGTCGAGCAAGCTCGGTGAGTGCGTGATCGGGCCCCAGCGGTAGTTGCTCCACTCCGCGTTCAGCGTGAGGTGCACCCCGACGTCTTCGCCGCGGTACATCGCGGCGGCGTCGCGGGCCCAGGGGCAGGGAACCATCAGCGTCGCGCTGGTCGCGACGCCGTCGCGCAGCGCCTCGTAGATGGCGACGTTCGCCGCTCGTGACGAGCCGAGGTCGTCGCAGTTGACGATGAGCAGACGCGCGTCGGGCGCGTAGCCCAATCGTTCGGCGAGGCTCGGCACGCCGCGAGCTTATTTGAAGTTCTTGGTGAGCAGTTCGCCGGCCCGGGCGACGGTCTCCGGATCCGAGAGCGGCATGTTGAAGATCAGGCCGTCGAGGCCGGCATCGACGAGCGCACCGACCTGTTCGACCACCTCACCCGCCTCGCCGACGATGAACTGCTCGGCGAAGTCGTCGCCGGCCATTCCTCGCAGGAAGCTGGTGGTGCGGTCGGTGTCGGCGGTCGCGTCGGTCAGGACGAGCGTTCCCAGCCGCGTCGTGACGATCTCCGAGGGGTCCCGGCCGGCGTCCTTGCAATGCGAGCGCAACACGTCGAGCTTGTGCGCCACCGTGCCCGGGCCGCCCGACACGTTGCACATGTCGGCGTACTGCGCGACCAGCTTCAAGGTGCGCCGTTCGCCGCTGCCTCCGATCATGATCGGCGGGCCGCCGGCGCGCAGCGGCCTCGGGACGTTGCGCGCGTCGGTGATCGAGTAGTAGCGGCCGGCGAAGCTGGGCCGGTCGTCGCGGAACAACGCGCGGCAGATCTGCACCGCTTCCTCGAGGCGGTCGAGCCGCTCGCCGGCGCGAGGGAACGGGAATCCGAATCCGTCGTGCTCGGGCTCGTACCACGCCGCGCCGATCCCGAGGATCGCGCGGCCCTTCGAGATGATGTCGAGCGTGGTGACCATCTTCGCGAGCAACGCCGGATTGCGGTACGTGACGCCGGTGACGAGCGTGCCGAGCTGCACGTGCTCGGTGCGCGCCGCGAGCGCGCCGAGCAACGTGTAGGCCTCGAGGATCGGCTCGTCGGGTCCGCCGAGCGCGGGCAGTTGCCAGAAGTGATCCATCACCCACAGCGACTCGAAGCCGCTGCTGTCGGCGGCGAGCGCGTGCGCGACCGTGTGGTCGAACATGCTCGCGTCGGTCTCGCCGGCGTGGCGGAACCCCGGGATCTGGTAGCCGAACATCGTCATGCGGCGAACCTACTGCCTGGTCTCGAGTTGCGTTTGGAGAGCGTCGGCGAGGCGGCGGAGGCGGCGGCCGCGCATTGCCTCGACCTCCACGATCTCGCCGCTCGTGAGGACCAGCGCGAGCCCGGTGACGACTCCGTGCCTCGTCGTCGCGACGTCGGCCACTCGGGAGAGCGGAACCTTTCCGGCGATCGTTCCCGGCCGGCTCAACCAGAACGTCGTGCTCCACACCACGAGGCGCGAGTCGGTGACGCCGAGCACCATCTCCGGCCCGGCAGTCGTGAAGCCGGCGGTGTCCGCGTGCTCCCGCCACGCGTGGTACGCGTTCATGCGCTTGCGAGCCGCGACCAGAGCGAACGTCGACCGCGCGCTCGCCGCCGTCGCGCCGCGGAAGCTCACGGGCGCGCGGGCGAGCAATCGCTCCTCGGGTTCCAATCCCGGTAGACGCGGATCCAACGACGCTCCCCGCGCGGACCGGCGGCTAGACGCGCTCGAGGAGCGTGCCGGTCCCGAGACCGCCACCGCAACACATCGTGATCAGCGCCCGCTCGGCGCCGGTGCGTTCGAGCTCGTGCAGCGCGGTCGTGATCAAACGGGCGCCGGTCGCACCGACCGGGTGACCCAGCGCGATCGCGCCGCCGTTCGGGTTCACGCGTGCCATGTCGGGCTTCAGCTCCCGTTCCCATGCGAGCACGACCGAGGCGAACGCCTCGTTGATCTCGATCACGTCGATGTCGTTCATCGTGAGGCCGGTGCGTTCGAGGATGCGCCGCGTCGCGTCGATCGGGCCGGTGAGCATCAGCACCGGGTCGACCCCGACCAGGCACTGGTCGACCACCCGCGCCCGTGCCTTCAGGCCGAGCTCGCGTGCTCTCGCCGCGGTCATGACGAGGACCGCTGCCGCCCCGTCGGTGATCTGCGACGACGATCCGGCCGTGTGCACGCCGTTCTCCCGCGCGACCGGCTTCAACTTCGCGAGCGCCTCGAGCGACGTCTCGCGCAGGCCCTCGTCGCGGGCGACGTGGTGTGTGATGCCCGTGGGCTTGCCCGCTTCGTCGAGGTCGGGTGCGTCGATGGGCACGATTTCGCGCTCGAATCGGCCTTCGGCCCACGCCCGCTGCGCGCGCGTCTGCGACTCGAGTCCCCACTGGTCGGTGTCGGCCCGGGTGATGCCCCACTTGTCGGCGATGCGTTCCGCGCCTTCGAACTGCGAGGTGAGCTCGTAGTGCTCGCGATACGACGCGGTGGTGGGGCGCCCGAATTCGCCGCGGACCGCGGCGCCGAGCGGAACGCGTGACATCGACTCGACGCCGCACCCGAGCGCGACGTCGACGACTCCCGACTTCACGAGCGAGGCGGCGAGATTCGTGGCCTGCTGTGAGGAGCCGCACTGGCTGTCGACGGTGCTTCCCGCGACCTCCATCGGGAGGCCGGCGCTCAGCCAGGCGTTGCGCGCGATGTTGAATGTCTGCTCGCCGACCTGGCTCACGCAGCCGCCGAGCACCTGGCCGACCGCTCCGGGATCGATGCCCGAGCGCTCGATCACTGCGCGCTGCACCGTGCCGAGCAGATCGACGGGGTGCACGGTCGCGAGGCCGCCGTTGCGGCGTCCGAGCGGCGTGCGGGCCGCCTCGACGATGACGATGTCGTTGTCCGCGATCGATCCCACGGTTGTCTCCTTGATCGGTACCCGTCCGCGAACGCGCGGTGCGCGGGAGCTCGGCCAGGATCGTACCGGTGTCCCGGCGGGCCGGGCCCCGAGTGCCATGATGCACGCGTGCGCCGTTTCTCGCTGTGGGTCGGGTTGGCCGTGGTGGCGCTGAGCGCGTGCAGCAGCAGTGGCGGCAAGCCGCCGGCCTCGACCACGACGTCGACCTCGGCTCCGAGCCCGGCGTCGACGACCGCGACGACCTCGACGCCGACGAGCCGGCCGAACCCGTCGACGACACGGGCAACAGTCGTCCCGTCGACCACGCACGCGGGGTGCCCGCCGCCGGGAGGGTCCACCGCTCCGGTCACCACCCCGAAGTCTCCGGGGTCGTCGTTGCTCACGACGGTCACCATCGCGAGCTCGCCGTGCACCGACCGCGTGATCTTCGGCTTCATCACCAAGAGCGGTGGCACGCCGAATTGCAACGTCGCGTACAACGGCGGACCCTTTACCGAGGATGCGTCCGGGAAGCCAGTGGCGGTCGCGGGTGCGGCCTTCGTCGTCGTGCGTTGCACGGCGGCGTACACCTACGACCCCGAGACGAACCGAACGACGTACACGGGCCCGCAGCGGTTCACTCCGTCGGGCGCGCCCTACGTTCGCGACCTGGTGAAGACCGGCGACTTCGAAGGCGTGGTGTCGTGGGTGGTGGGTCTCGGCGGGCGTCGCTCGTTCGCCGTCGCGGTCAAGACCGTCCCCCCGGGCATCTCGACCCTCACGATCACGTTCGCGTGAACGAAGCGCATCA
>Ga0265313_10000856_pt1 | contig 30671 bp, 28 predicted proteins | sample 4123metaG_FD_203122 | JGI IMG/M metagenome (GOLD analysis project Ga0265313, IMG submission 203122) | Rhizosphere microbial communities from Carex aquatilis grown in University of Washington, Seatle, WA, United States - 4-1-23 metaG | ecosystem: Host-associated > Plants > Roots > Rhizosphere >... | reverse complement strand
ATCAGCGGCTGGAAATTTGCCAGGAACGGCGGCCGGAAGGCGAGCACCAGATCGACGTCGTAGGCCGCGAGCGCGTCCATCGCCTTCTCGTGGTCCAGCACCTTGACGTCGAAGCTCACCAGCGCATGACGCAGCCGGAATTCGGCGATCTGCCGCGGCAGAAAATCGAGCGCCAGCGCCTGGCTGCAAGCGATGCGCACCTTGCCGCGCCGCAGGCCCTTGAGTTCCTCGATCTGCGACTTCATGCGCTCGACGTCGCCGTCCTGCTGACGCAGGAACCCGACGAAAACCTCGCCGGCGGCGGTCAGCCGTACGCCGCGCGCGCCGCGTTCGAACAGCTGGGCGTCGAGTTCTTCCTCGAGATCCATGATGCGGCGGTTCACCGCCGACGACGTGACGTTGAGCTGCTCGGCCGCCTTCCGGATCGATCCACAGCGAGCGACTTCGTCGACGTAGCGAAATATCCGCAGGTGTTTCATTGGGCTTAGCGGGGACCGATGCCTTTTCGGCATCACTCTAGCAAGAAATCAGCGGCAGACCGCAACACCCATTCCCATTACGCTGCACTGCAATAGCTCCGGCACACGGCTTGCAACGACAGAGGCCGACGGTCGAAGCCGAAAAACGACGTCAGTTCAGAGAGTTGCGATGGCGCACGGATCACGAGCAAGACTTTCGGCCACGGCCCGGCGCTGGCTGCAACGCCCACCCCAAAAACCAATGAGGAGTTCACGCATGAAGAGCCCGCTCAAGGCGGCCCTGCTCGCGGTCGCCGCTGTTACGGCGCTTACAACCATGGCCGCGCCCGCCGCGCAGGCCGAGACCAAGCTCAAGGTCGTGCTCAACTGGAAATACCAGGGTCCGCAGGGAATGTTCTTCCTTGCCGACGACCGCGGCTATTTCAAAGCCGAAGGCATCGAGGTGCAGCTCGACCAGGGCAATGGCTCGGGCGGCGTGCCTGCGCTGGTCGCCAACGGCACCTACGACATCGGCTTCGGCGACATGAATGCGCTGATCGAGCTCGCCGCCAAGAAACCGGACGATGCGCCGGTCGCCGTCTACGTCATGTACAACCAGCCGCCCTTCACGATTGCGGTGAAGGCCGACAGCCCGATCAAGACCGCCAAGGATCTCGAAGGCAAGACCATCGGCGGCCCGACCAATGACGGCGCGCTGAAGCTGTTCCCGGCCTTCTGCAAGACCGCGAAGATCGACTGCTCCACCGTCAAGATCAGCAACATGCAACCGAACCTGCGTGAGCAGATGCTGATGCAGGGCCAGGTCGACGGCGTGTTCGGCTACGTCAACACCATCCGCTTCTCGGCCAAACTCGCCGGTATCGACGAGAAGCAGATCCGTTACATCAAGTACTCCGACTACGGCATGGACCTCTACTCGAACGCCATCATCGTTCCGAAGAAGATGGTCAAGGAGCATCCGGAACTCGTCCGCGGCTTCCTGAAAGCGCTCAACCACGGCATGCAGGATGCAATCAAGGACCCTGATGCGTCGGTCGCAGCCGTCGCCAAGCGCGAACCCCTGATCAAGATCCCGCTGGAGCGCGCTCGCGCCGACGCGACCTTCGCCGATGAAATGAACCATCCTGAGATCAAGAAGATAGGCCTCGGCAATATCGATGAAGACCGCCTGAAGCGCTCGATCACGATCATGGTCGACGCATTGTCTCTGCCACGCACGCCGACGGTCGCTGAAATCTGGGACGGCTCGTTCCTGCCGCCTGAATCGCAGCTGCCGCACAAGCTGTTCTGACAAGCACGCCCCGCCGTCCCAAAAACGGCGGGGCCTTTTTTTACGACTGCCGGGACTGAACGCGATGAATCTCGACCTGAAAGGCAAAGTTGGCATCATCACCGGGCCGGCCAAGGGCATGGGTGCCGCGATCACCAAGGCCTTCGCCGCCGAAGGCGCGCGGCTTGCACTGGTTGGCCGCGATACCGCGGCGATCGAGCCCGTCGCCGCCGAGGCGCGGACGCAGGGCGCAGAAGCCATCGTCATTGCCTGTGACCTCACCGACGCGGCGCAATGCGAGGCCGCCGCGGTCAAGACCAAGGCTGCATTCGGCCGCATCGACTTCCTCATCAACGTTGCCGGCGGCTCGGGACCGATCGGCAAGACCGGTGTCGAAACGACGCCGGAGGAATTCGATGAGATCGTCACCCTCAACATGAACGGCTGCTTCCACACCATCCGCAGCGTGCTGCCGAGCATGATGACGCAGCGCTACGGCAAGATCGTCAATGTCGGTGGCACGTTCGGCATGCGCGGCCGCGCCGGACGGCTTGCTTATTCCGCATCGAAATGGGGCTTGCGCGGCATCACCAAGAGCTTCGCGCTCGAGGCCGGGCCCTACAACATCAACGTCAATTGCGTCGCGCCCGGCATGGTCGATGGCCCCCGATTTCGCGACAAGGTTTGCGTCGACATGGCCCAGAAACTCGGCATTACGGTCGAAGAGGCCGCCGAGCGCCACGCCGCCGATTATGCGCTGAAACGCGTCACGGTCGACGACGACGTTGCGAACGCCTGCCTGTTCCTCGCAAGCGACGCCTCCCGCCAGATCACCGGCATCGATCTGCCGGTGGATGGCGGATGGGCGATGTTGTGAGGCCATGAGCATGAACGCAGACCTCGTCATCCGCGGCGGCACGATCGTCACGCCCGATGCGATCCTCGAGGCGAGCATCGCCGTCCGCGACGGCAAGATTCTGGCCGTCGGCGCCGACGACGCCATGCCGCCGGCTGCGGAAACGCTCGATGCGAGCGGACTTCACGTCCTGCCCGGCGCGATCGACGTCCACGTCCATTTCCGCGATCCCGGCTATCCGCACAAGGAAGACTGGGAAAGCGGCACGGCGGCCGCGGCGTTTGGCGGCGTCACCACCGTGTTCGACATGCCGAACACGATTCCGCCGACCGGGACGCCCGAGATCCTCGCGGCCAAGCACACCATCGCGGCCGGCAAGGCGCACGTTGACTTCGGCCTCTACGGCCTGCTCGGCGACGACACGATCGAGAACGTGCCGGCGCTCGTCGCCGGCGGCGTCATCGGCTTCAAGTGCTACATGGGCAACACGTTCGGCAAGATCCCCTCGCCGTCGACCGGCGCGATGCTTGAAGCCTTCGAGGTGGTCGCCAAGACTGGCAAGCGCATCTCGCTGCACGCCGAGACCAACTCGGTCATGGAGCGCCGCGAGACGCGGCTGCGCAAGGCCGGCCGTACGGACCCGCTGGCCCATCTCGATTCCCGACCTGCGGTCGTCGCGATCGAGGCGGTCAGCCGCGCCGCAATCCTTGCGGAATGGACCGGCGCCCGCATCCACATCCTCCATATCTCGTCCGCCGACGAGCTGCGCCCGCTGCGCGAGGCAAAGGCGCGCGGCGTCGACATCACCGGAGAAACCGGGCCGCATTACCTGATGCTGTCGTCCGACGACTACGAAAAATTCGGCGGCGTCATTCGCGTCAATCCGCCGGTGCGCGAGAAATTCAATCAGGAGCCGCTGTGGCAGGCACTCGCCGACGGCACCATCGACATGGTCGCGACCGACCATGCGCCGCACACGCCCGAGGAGAAGACCCGCAACGACATCTTCGCCGTCGACTGCGGTTTCCCCGGCGTCGAGGTGCAAATGCCGTTGATGCTGACCGCCGTAAACGATGGCCGCATGAGCATCTGCGATTACGTCAAGTTGAGTGCCGCCAACCCGGCGAAGATCTGGGGCCTCTACCCGCACAAGGGCGTGATCGCGCCGGGCGCCGACGCCGACCTCGCGCTCATCGACCTGCACAAGGACTGGATCATCGACGACGCCAAGCTGCAGTCGCGTTCGAAGATTTCGCCCTGGCACGGCCGCGCCGTCAAAGGCCTGCCGGTTCACACCATCGTGCGCGGCAAGTTCGTAATGCGCGACCGCGCGCTGCAGGAAGCCCGCGGCTGGGGTCGCTCCGTCGATCCGCTCCAGCAGATGCCCGAGCCGCGGGTGCGCAACGCCGAAAAGTCGATGGAGTCCGTTGTTTCATTCCGGCCGGTGCCGAAAGGACGAGCTGCATGAGCCTAGCTTACGATACCGCGCAAGCCGCCGTGATCGGCACCAACGAGCCCTTTGTGGAGCTGCAGGGGGTTACCCATACTTACGGGCGCGACGAGCGGCAGGTCATGGCGCTCACCGAAACCGACCTGGCGATCAATTCCGGCGACTTCATCGCGCTGGTCGGACCGTCTGGCTGCGGCAAATCGACCATTCTCAAGCTGGTCAGCGGCCTGATCTCGGCGTCGAGCGGCTATGTGCTGGTCGCGGGCCGCGAAGTCGGCGCGGTGCCGGTGCGAGTCGGCATGGCGTTCCAGAATCCGACGATGCTGCCGTGGCTCACCTTGCGCGACAACGTGATGCTGCCGCTCAAGATCGTGCAGCCGTTCCGTGCCGAATACCGCAGCAAGCGCAAGACCGAATTCCGCGACCGGGTCGAAGCGCTGCTGTCGCAGGTCGGCCTCGGCGGTTTCAGTGACAAATTTCCGTGGCAGCTCTCGGGCGGCATGTTGCAGCGCGCCTCGCTGTGCCGCGCCCTGATCCACGAGCCGCAACTCTTGATGCTCGACGAGCCGTTCGGCGCACTCGATCAGTTCACGCGCGAGGAACTCTGGGCGGTGATGCAGGACCTATGGATGAGCCGCAAGCCGACCGTCGTATTGGTCACGCATGACCTGAAGGAGGCGGCCTACCTCGCCAATCGCATCTGCGTCATGCAGGCACGGCCCGGGCGCATCATCGAGGACAGTACCGTTCCCTTCCCGCGGCCACGCACCGTGGAGATGACCTACAGCCCCGATTTCGTCAGCCTAACTCACAATTTGCGCGAGCAGATTGTCCACGCCAGCCCTCCCAAAAAGCAGGCCGCATGAACGCCAAAGTCCGCCGCCGCGCCGCCTCGATCGGCCTCATCATCGGCTTTTTCCTGCTGTGGGAGTTCCTGTGCCTGGCGTTCGGCGTCAGGGATCTGGTTCTGCCGCGACCGTCGCAGATCATCATCACGTTAATTCAGCGCCTCCCGGCGATCTGGCCGCACGCGGTGCAGACGATCTACACCACGCTCATGGGCTTCGGGCTGGGCATCGTGCTCGGCGTCATGATCGGAACGCTGATCGGCTCGTCGCGCCTCGCCTACGATGTCGCGTATCCGCTGCTGGTCGGCTTTGCCAGCACCCCGAAAGTGGCGGTGGTGCCGATCTTCGTGCTGTGGTTCGGCGCCGGCACCGTACCCGCCGTGCTGACGGCGATGCTGCTGTGCATCTTCCCGATCGTCGTCAATGTCGCCACCGGTCTCGCCACCACCGAGCCCGAACTCGAGGACGTGATGCGCGCACTCAAGGCAAGCAGGCTCGACATTCTGATCAATGTCGGTCTGCCACGGGCGATGCCTTATTTCTTTGCGTCGCTGAAGGTCGCCATCACGCAGGCCTTCGTCGGCACCGTGATCGCCGAAACCGTTGCCTCCAATCGCGGCATCGGCAACCTGATGATGATCGCCAGCTCGAACTTCGACGTACCGCTGGTGTTTGCGGGGCTGCTCATCCTCGCGGCGCTCGGTGTCTCGCTCTATCTCATCTTCTCGTTTATCGAGGCGAAGACCACCGGCTGGACGCGTCGCCAGGACGAGTTCGCGGTTCACTAGCGCTCGCCGCCGATGCCGCTCGCCAAGGTCCACCGCATCTCGGCCGCCGGTCCGGACGACGTGCAGGGCATTGCCGAAGCGATTGGCGCCGGCCGCATCGACCCGCGCGGCGTCATCGCCGTGTTCGGCAAGACCGAGGGTAATGGCTGCGTCAACGATTTCAGCCGCGGCTTCGCCACGACGAGCCTGACGCAGCTGTTCAACCGGCACCTGCCCGAGGCCGAGGCCCGGCGCATATGCCTGGTGATGTCGGGCGGCACCGAAGGCGGCATGGCGCCGCACTGGACCGTGTTCGAACGCAGCGAACCGGCGGCGGAGGCCTCCGGCGGCGCGCTGGCGATTGGCCGCGCCCATACCGGCGTGTTGCCGTTCCACGGCCTCGGCCGCCGCGCCCAGGTCGAGATGGTGGCCGACGGCGTGCGCCGCGCGATGGCCGATGCGGACGTTCAGGATGTGGACGATGTCCACTTCGTCCAGGTCAAATGTCCGCTGCTGACGGTGCAGCGGGCCAAGGAGGCCTTGTCCGCCGGACATACGGTTGCGACGACCGACACGTTGAAATCAATGGCGCTGTCGCGTGCAGCGAGCGCGCTCGGTGTTGCCGTCACGCTCAAGGAGATCGCCGCGGACGCCTTTCAGGATGCCGATATCGGCACGGCGCTCGACCTGTGGTCGGACCGCGCCAGTTGCTCGGCCGGGATCGAGCTGCTCGGCCACGAGATCGTCGTGCTCGGAACGTCGCCGTCCTGGTCGGGACCGTTGGCAATCGAGCATGCGGTGATGCACGACGCGATCGACATCGAGCCGGTGCGCGGCGCGTTGCGGCGGCTCGGTCTTGCGGTGATGGGGCAACTCCTGCCGCTGCAGCGCGGCAAGATCGTCGCGGTGCTGGCCAAGGCGGAAGCCAGCCGTTCCGGGCTGCTGCGCTCTTACCGGCACACGATGCTGGACGATTCCGACATCTCCTCGACCCGTCACGCCCGCGCCTTCGTCTGCGGCGCGCTGGCAGGCCTCATCGGCCACGCGGAAATCTATGTCTCCGGCGGCGCCGAACATCAAGGCCCGGACGGCGGCGGACCGGTTGCCGTGATCGTCGACCGCTCGGTGGTGTAGGCTAGCGCCGATGAGCGCGCATCACGTCCTCAAGGCCTCCCCCGCCACCGTCCACTGGGGCTATTACGACGCGGCCCAGAAGCCGGTGCTGACGATCAAGTCGGGCGACACTGTCACCGTCGATTCCGTTTCCGGAGACACGGAATCGCTGCCGCCGCCTGATTCCGGCTTCTCGGTCCTTGCCGACCACCGCGACATCATCGCCAGGGCCGAACGCGGCCCCGGACCGCATATCCTGACCGGGCCGATCGCGGTCGAAGGCGCGGCGCCGGGCGACGCATTGCGTCTCGACATTCTCGAGGTGACGCTGCGCCAGAATTGGGGATTCAACCTCACACGCGCCGGGCTTGGCGCTTTGCCGGAGGATTTTCCGACACCGCGCTGCATTCACATCGCGCTCGACCCCGCAGAATCACGGGCGCGAATGCCCTGGGGTCTAGAATTCCCGGTCGCGCCGTTCTTCGGCTGTATGGGCACGGCGCCGCCGCCGTCGATGGGGCGGCAGACTTCGGTGGTGCCGCAGATGTTCGGCGGCAATATCGACAACCGCGATCTAGTCGCCGGCACGACGCTGTTCCTGCCGGTGTTCAATGACGGCGGGCTGCTCTCGGTCGGGGATGGCCATGCCGCGCAGGGCCACGGCGAGGTCAACCTCACCGCCATCGAAACCGGGCTGACCGGCACGTTCCGCATCACTGTCGAGAAATCGCGGCACCTGAAATATCCGCGCGCCGAAACACCCGCTTCTTTCATGACGATGGCGTTCGATCCCGACCTCGACCAGGCCGCAAAGATCGCATTACGCGATATGATCGACTTCATTCGCGGAACAAGCAGCTTGAGCGCCGACGACGCCTACGCGCTGTGCAGCGTCGCCGCCGATCTCATCGTCACGCAGGTCGTCGACGGCAACAAAGGCATCCACGTCGCGCTGCCGCGCTGGGCACTCGGGCGATCCTAAGCAGCCGCGCTACGCCGCCTCGATGCGGATGGTCTTGGCGCCGTCCCACAGCACCGACTTGCACATCTCGGCCAGCTTATCGAGATCGGACGTGATGGTGAGGAAGTGGTTGCCGGCGAGTTGCCCCATCTTGCTCGCGAAGCGCACGCCGCCGTAGGCGAGCAGGATTTCCGTCTCGCTGATGCCGCCGGGATAGACGATCATCTGCCCCGGTGCCGGATAGCTGGTGTGATTCTCGTAAGCGAGGCCGAAGTTGTGTTCGCCGAGCGGGATCCACACTGCCTCGCCGCTCCAGCGCACATGGATGACCTTGTTCTCGTAGGGCAGCAGCTTTTTGAACACGGCGACGGTCTTCGGCGCGGCCGCCGTCTCGAAACGGGCATCGAACCGGTACGGGCCACAGACAACACGAACTTTCTCCATCTCGTTCCTCTGTCTAAGGGCCGCCTCACCGAGGCGGCAGGGTCTCCAGAACATCCATCAGAATGCGTGCCGCGTAATCGCAGTCGGACGCAGTCACGGTTTCGAGCGGCGAATGGCTGACGCCGCCGTTACCGCAGCGCACGAACAGCATGCCGATCTCGGTGAAGCCGTCGAACATGACGGCATCATGCCCGGCGCCGCTCGGCAGCCGAAACACCGGCAGGCCAGCGCGCTCGACCGACGCAGCGAACAACCCTTGAAGGCGCGGCGAACATTGCACCGCCGCGGCGTCGAGCAACGACGTCGTCTTGATCGTCACGCCGCGCTTTTTGCCGATGTCGTCCATGTCGGCGAGAATATCTTTCGTCGCAGCACGGCGATCAGCGTCAACTCCGGAGCGGACATCGATGGTCAGATCGCAGCGGCCTGGCACAACATTGGGCGCACCGTCCGGCACGGCAAGACGCCCCACAGTGCCGACCAGACCGGTGCGGCTACAGCGCTGCTCGACGCACAGCACAACTTCAGCAGCAGCAGCAGCAGCATCATGCCGGTAAGCCATCGGCACCGTGCCGGCGTGGCCGGCGACGCCCTCGATGCTGACCCCAAAGCGCGAATTGCCTGCGATGGCCGTCACCACGCCGACCGGCAAGTCCGACTCGAACAGCACCGGGCCCTGCTCGATATGGACCTCGAGGTAGGCCGCAATGTCGTCCTTGCGCCGGGCGGCCGAAGCGATGTTGGCCGGGTCGAGACCGGCGGTGCGCATCGCCTCTTCCATGGTGACGCCCTTGGCGTCCCGCCGCAGCAATTCGCCGCGGTCGAAACGCCCTGCCACTACACTGCTGCCGATATAGGCCGACGAGAAGCGCACGCCCTCTTCCTCGGAAAACGCAATGATGTCGAGGTGGAACGGCAGCGCCATCCCCGCCGCCGCAAGCTGCTCGGCAACGGCGATCGCGGTCACGATGCCGAGCCGGCCGTCGTATTTGCCGGCATTGGCCACCGTGTCGTAGTGCGAGCCAACGATGACCGACTTCGCGGCAGGGCTGTGCGAGCGATAACGGCCGACCACATTGCCGACGGCGTCGATGCGCGTCTCAAGCCCGATGTTCGACATCAGCCGCGCGATTTCGCCGGCGACCGCGCGATGCGCGTTGGTGAGATACGTGCAGGTCAGCGCGCGCGGCGACTCGGACCATTGCGCGAGTGAGTCCGTCAGTTCGAGGATCCGCGTGCCGAGCGCATTCGGCTGCGCGGCGGCCACCCCTACCTGCGCAGTCATGCCGTGGTCTCGCCGAATAACGGCAATGCGCGCAGCTTGCGGAGGCAGTGTTGCATACCGGAAAAACTATACAGGATCGAATCCGGCCCGGAAACGTGGCGTCAGTTCAGGCAACGAAAGGCCGACTTTTGAGCTATTCCGCGCGGACCGGTTTGTATACAGTTTTTTTGCCGTTATCGAGGGCAGAATGTCGCGACGCCGATTTGAAGTAAGTGTCTGAGCATGGGCCGTCTGTCTACCCATGTCCTTGATACGACGATCGGCCGGCCTGCCGCTGGTGTCAGGATCGATCTGTCGCGCCTCACCGGCGCGACCTGGGCAGCGCTCAAATCCACGAGCACGAACGCTGACGGCCGAACCGATGAAGCCTTGCTGACCGGCGGCGATTTCACAGCTGGCACTTACCGCATCGAATTTCATATCGCCGATTATTTCCGCAAGGCGGGCGCCACTCTGTCTGAACCACCGTTCTTCGGCGTCATTCCGATCCAGATCGGCATCGCCGACCCATCGCTCCACTATCACGTGCCGCTGCTGTGCACGCCGTGGAGCTACACGACCTATCGCGGAAGCTGACGATGGCCTATCCGCGCGATCTCGCCGGCTACGGGCGCAATCCGCCTGACCCCAAATGGCCGGGCGAGGCGCGGGTCGCAGTGCAATTCGTCGTCAACTTCGAGGAAGGCGGCGAGCGCTCGCTGTTGCACGGCGACGAAACCTCGGAAGCCTTCCTGTCCGACGTGCTCGGTGCGGTGCCGTGGCCGGGGATGCGGCACATGAACGTCGAGTCGATGTACGAGTACGGCTCGCGCGCCGGGTTCTGGCGGCTGTGGCGGCTGTTCACCGAGCGCGGCCACAGGCCCACCGTGTTTGGCGTCGCCACGGCGCTTGAGAAGAACCCCGAGGTGGTCGCCGCCATGCGCGAGGCGCAATGGGAAATCGCCAGTCACGGGCTGAAATGGATCGACTACAAGGATTTCAGCTACGACGACGAGCGCGCGCACATGGTCGAGGCGCTGCGCATCCACACCGCCGTCACCGGCGAGCGGCCGCTCGGCTGGTACACCGGGCGAAGCTCCGAGCACACCCTCAAGGCCGTGCTGGACGACGGCGGCTTCCTCTATTCATCGGATTCCTACGCCGACGACTTGCCTTACTGGACCAACGTCGACCGGACGCCGCACCTCATCATCCCCTACTCGCTCGACGCCAACGACATGCGCTTCATCAACCCGCAGGGCTACGCCTCCGGCGATGACTTCTTCGCTTACCTGCGGGACAGCTTCGATGTGCTCTATGCCGAGGGCGCAACCGCGCCGAAGATGATGTCGGTTGGCCTGCATTGCCGCCTTGCCGGGAGGCCCGGGCGCTTCGCCGCGCTGGCACGGTTCCTCGATTATGTCGGCAGACACGACCACGTCTGGATTCCGACGCGTCTCGAGATTGCACAGCACTGGCGGCGCCAGCACCCGCCGAAAGGGCCCGCTACGCGATGACGGCGCTGACGCTCGACCCGCTCAATCGCGCCGACCGGAGCGCGTTCGTCGCCGCGCTCGGCAGCATCTACGAGCACTCGCCGTGGGTGGCGGACGCCATCTACGGCCAACGGCCGTTCGCGAGCCTCAATGCGCTGCATGAGGCGATGAAGTCGGCGGTGCGCGCAGTCGGCGACGATCGCATCCTTGCCTTGCTCAATCTCCACCCCGACCTTGCCGGCAAGGCCGCGCAAGCGGGCACGATGGCGGCCGACTCGGTGTCGGAACAGGGCAGCGCCGGGCTCGACCAACTCTCGAAGAGCGAATTCGAGCGCTTCCAGACGCTCAACGCGGCCTATAAGAAGCAGTTCGGTTTTCCTTTCATCGTCTGCGTGCGCCGGCACACCAAAGATTCGATCTTCCGGCAGTTTGAGGAGCGGCTACGCAACGACACCGCCACCGAATACAAGGCGGCCCTCGATGAGATTTTTCGCATCACCGCGTTGCGGCTCGACCAGCATATCGCGGCGAAGGAACGCCTCGCCGTGCACGGCTTCATGGACGTCCACGTGATCGACCTTGCAACCGGACTACCCGCGACCGGCATGGCGGTCGAAGTTTATGAGCTGAGCGCCACCGGGCCCGAGCGGAAACGGGCGTCAGCCACGATCGACACGAAAGGCCTGCCGGACCGGCCGTTCTTTCCGGCGCAGCCGATCCCGATGGGGCAGTACGAGCTGCGCTTCAAGGTCGGCGATTATTTTGCCGGGGATGCGAAGGAGCCGCGGTTTCTTGACGTCGTGCCGGTGCGGTTTGCCGTCGCGGATGCGGAAGGCTCGAATCACATTGCGCTTAGGGTCACGCCGTGGACCTATTCGGTCTATCGCGGTTCGCCGTAGGCGTTCGCCGGATGATCCATTGAAAAGTTCGAAACTGATCTGTCATAGTGGCATTGCCGGCGGCTGAACAAGGTTTTCTACTGTGGATGTTGTTCTTACGGAATGGCTAAGCGCCATCCTGCGCTGGCTTCACGTCATCGCCGGCATCGCCTGGATCGGCTCGTCGTTTTACTTCATCCACCTCGACCTCAGTCTCAAGGCGCGGGACAGCCTGCCCGAGGGGGTCAAAGGCGACGCCTGGCAGGTGCACGGCGGCGGCTTCTACCAGATGATCAAGTTCATGGTGGCCCCGGCGAAGATGCCGGACGAGCTTACCTGGTTCAAATGGGAAGCCTATACAACGTGGTTGTCGGGCTTCGCCCTGCTGGTCCTTGTCTATTACCTCAATGCGGACCTGTTCCTGATCGACAAGTCCGTTCTCGACATGAGCGCGACACGTGCCGCGCTCGTCGCCTTCTTGAGTCTCACGGCGGCGTGGATCGCCTATGAGGTGCTTTGCCGCTCTCCGCTGGGCAAGCATGAGGTGGCGCTGGCGCTCGTCGGCTACGTCTTTTTAGTTGCGCTTACTTACGCTTTCACCCACGTCTTCAGCGGCCGCGGCGCCTTCACCCAAATTGGGGCCGTGGTCGGGACCATCATGGTGGCGAACGTCTTCGTCATCATCATTCCTTACCAACGCAAGACCGTGGACGCCCTGATCGCCGGCAAGGAGCCGGACCCTGCCTGGGGCGAGATCGGCAAGCAGCGCTCGGTCCACAACAATTACCTGACCTTGCCGGTCGTCTTCCTGATGCTGAGCAATCACTATCCGCTGTTTTTCGCGACGCGCTTCAATTGGCTTATTGTCGCTATTGTGCTTGTGATCGGCCCAGTCATCCGGCACTTCTTCAATTCGCGCCACGAGGGCAAAGGCAGCCCGTGGTGGACGTGGGCGGTGGCGGCAGCCGGCATGGTCGCAATCGGCTGGCTTTCCGCCGCCGGGCCGTCCGGCGCCAAGACGGGCGCATTGCCAGGGCCCGTGAAGTTCGCCGACGTCCAGGACATCATCATCTCCCGCTGCAGCATGTGTCATACCGCCGAGCCGGTCTGGGCCGGAATTCCGGCGCCGCCGAAGGGTGTCATGTTGGACAACGGTGACGCCATCAAGTTGCACGCCAACATGATCGCCATCAACGCGGTGCGTTCGCACGCCATGCCGCCGGGCAACGTCACCGAGATCACACCGGACGAGCGGCAGGTGCTGGCCGCCTGGCTCGCCGCCGGCGCGCCGGCGCAGTGAAAACGCAAAGCACCGGTCGGTTTCCCGACCGGCGCTTCGTTCAGAGCTTTGCGTGACGCGATCAGAACGCCATGGTCACGCCGGCAAGCCAAGTGCTTTCGATCGAGAACGGCGAGGCCGGATTTGCCGCAAAAGACATCGAGTGATCGATGCCGAACTTGTTGTACCAGTAGCGATAGCCAACCCAGGTCGACAGCATCCCCGGCCGGCCGCCGAGCACCTTGCCGAGGTCGAGCGACAGGTTTTCCTGGGAGTACCATTCGGTGGTGCGCGGCGGCTGCGCCACGCCTTCACCTGAGCCCTTCGGCCCGTGGACGGTGCCGAATGCCGTGAAGGTCAGCGGGATCGACGGCGGCAGGAAGCCGAGCGGCTGGACCCACAGGTATTCGAAGCCCCAGGTCGTTCTGAAATCCACGTTGCCCGACGGGTTGGTGCCGAAGGTGGCGGCGAAACCATCGTGCTGCCATTCCTTGTAGGCGTTCGGCGTCAGGTTGATGAGGCCATCATAGGGAGCGCTGAACGAGAACCGGATGCCGCCTTCGATCGAACGCTTCGCCGAGCCGAGTGTCGTGTTGTCCGTGTTGAGGTCGGCGCCGACCATGAACGAGATGTCTTGCAGCGGCCCCACGGCGAAGGCCTTGGTGTTGAAGATCTCGTTCCAACCGAACGTGCTGCGGAAGAAGCCATAGATTTCGGTATAGCCTTGGCAGCCAGCCGCGCCGGTGAGATCGCACGGCATGGCCGGCGTACCGTGGCCAAACGGGAACGCGCGGCCACCGTTGTTCGCCCTCAGCCAGTCGACGTTGAAGAAATTGGTGCCGTACTGCCACACGTCAAAATGCGTGTAAGTCAGTACGTTTTTTGGCATGCGGCCGGCGCCCGGATTGGTCGCCGTGAATTCGTAGTGGTACGTGATCGAGTTGTCGTTGACGAGGAAGAACGGCGGCGGAGCGGCGGCGGGCTTCGCAGCCTTGGTCGGCAGATCGGCCGCGCCAGCGGCCCCGGTGAACGCTGCCGCGGCGAGCGCGGCGAGTGCGGCTTTACGAAAGAACATCTCAGACCCCCAAACAAAGTTGCGACAACGAATTGTCACAAACGCTACGCGGCGCAGGTCCGAGGGGGAAAGCCTGAAGATTCCGCAGCTTATGTTTGTTTTTTCAGCGCGGATGCAAAAAACATCAGCGGTTCAATTCACGCTCGTGTTCTCGGGCAATGAAGAATCCGCGAAACACTTGGTCGAATAAAGTGAAATCCTTCCGCAGCGAGGCCGCGTGAAATCGTGCGGACAGCCGCGCTTTGCGACTATTGGATGACTAATGCATGTGCAGTGGTTTTTGATGGTCCCAATGAATCCCGTCGACTGTGGCGCGTTTGCAACTGAATTGGCGGGCAGCATCGACGGTTTGACCGGGTTTTCCCCAAAAAGTCGGCGCGGCTTGGCTGTCGTACAGGAGAATCAGTTCGCGTTTTGCGCCCGTGAGCAGTTCCTGACGCCGAAATGAGCCTGCCGCTGCCGTGAAAGCTTTTGCGGCGGACTGTTTTGGCACAGTATTGGCTTGACAGTTTTGTGAAGCGCTCGCCTTCACGCCGGCGTTCGAGGCAGTAGCCGTCATGTTGAACCCGATCTCTCCGTCTCGGAATCCTGCCGAAGCTCCGCTGCTGCAGGCGATCGGCATGACCAAGCTTTATGGTACCTTCGCCGCCAACGACTCCATCGATCTCGATCTCTATCCGCGCGAAATCCACGCGCTGCTTGGCGAAAACGGCGCCGGCAAATCGACTTTGGTCAAGACGATGTACGGCCTGATCCAGCCGACCGCTGGGGAACTGCGCTGGATGGGCGAGAAAATCGTACTCGCCGGTCCTTCGGAAGCGCGGGCCCGCGGCATCGCCATGGTGTTCCAGCATTTCTCACTGTTCGACAACCTGACCGTCGCCGAGAACGTCGCGCTCGGCCTCGACGGCAAGGAAACGTTCGCCGCCATGTCGGCGCGGCTCGCGCAGGTGTCGCAGGACTACGGGCTGCCGCTCGATCCAAACCGTGACGTGTGGCGGCTCTCGGTCGGCGAGCGCCAGCGCATCGAAATCGTGCGTGCGCTGATGCAGAACCCGAAGCTGCTCATCCTGGATGAGCCGACCGCGGTGCTCACGCCGCAGGAGGCCGATCAGCTCTTCGTCGTGCTTAACCGCCTGCGCAATGAAGGCCGCGCGCTGCTTTACATCAGCCACAAACTCGATGAGGTAAAGCGGCTCTGCGACACAGCCACCATCCTGCGTGGCGGCAAGAAGGTCGCGACTTGCAATCCGCGTCAGGAGACGGCGGCGTCGCTCGCCCGCATGATGGTCGGCGCCGAGATTGGAGAGGTCAAGGCAACGACAGCCCGCGCCACCACCGTTCCGCGGCTGGTCATCAAGAATCTTTCGCTGACGCCGGACGACCCGCACGGCGTGTATCTGCAGGACATCTCGCTTGAAGTCATGGGCGGCGAGATTCTCGGAATCGCCGGCGTCGCCGGCAACGGTCAGGACGAGTTGTTCGCAGCGCTGTCCGGTGAACGCGCCTCTCCGGCCGAGAGCAATGTCGTCATTGACGGCGAGGCCGCCGGCCTGATGTCGGTGACCGCGCGGCGTAAGCTCGGCGCCGCCTTCGTTCCTGAAGAGCGGCTGGGCCACGGCACGGCGCCACGCATGAAACTTTCGGAAAACGCCCTGCTCACGGGGCATGCCGCCAGCCACATGGTGAACCGCGGCTTTATCGACCGCGCCGCGATGCTCTCGATGGTCGACCGCGCCACCACGACTTTCGACGTGCGCAAATCCAAGCGCGATCCCGAAGCCGCCAGCCTGTCCGGCGGCAATCTGCAGAAATTCATCGTCGGCCGTGAAATCCTGCGCGAGCCCGGCGTTCTCGTCGTCAGCCAGCCGACCTGGGGCGTCGATGCCGGCGCCGCCGCCGTCATCCGTCAGGCGCTTCTCGATCTGTCTGGCCGCGGCATGGCGGTGCTGGTCATCAGCCAGGACCTCGATGAGCTCGCCGAAATCGCCGACCGCATCGCCGTGATGTTCCACGGCCACTTGTCGGAGCCGTTACCGCGCGCCGCAGCGACGCGCGAGAAGCTCGGCCTGCTGATGGGCGGCGCTTCGGCCGCGCAGGCGACCCCGCACAAAGAGCCAAGTCATGCAGTTGGTGCTTGAAAAGCGCGCCGAGCGCTCGGCGAAAATAGCCATCGCCTCGCCGCTCATCGCCATCGCGCTGACGCTGGTGACGATGTCCATCCTGTTCGCCATTCTCGGCAAGAACCCGATCGCCGCACTCGACGTCTATTTTCTGCAGCCGCTGACCGATCCCTATTCGTTGCAGGAGATCGCGGTGAAAGCGACGCCGCTGGTGATGATCGCGATCGGGCTTTCGCTTTGCTACATCGCCAATGTTTGGAACATCGGCGCCGAGGGCCAGTTCATCATGGGTGCGGTGTGCGGCAGTTGGCTTGCCGTCGTCACCAACGGCACCGGCGCGGGTTATTGGGTGCTGCCGGCGATGCTGGTGCTCGGCACGCTCGGCGGCGCGCTTTACGCGATGATCCCGGCACTCTGCAAGGTGCGCTTCGGCGCCAATGAAATTCTCACCAGCCTGATGCTGGTCTATGTCGCCGACCTGATCATGGACTACCTGGTGCGCGGGCCCTGGCGCGACCCGAAGGGGCTGAATTTTCCGACCACCGCCTCGTTCGATCCGGTCGCCACCGTGCCGACGCTCGTGGAGGGCGGACGGCTGCACGCGGGTTCGATCGTCGCCCTGATCGTCGTGATGCTCGCGACCGTGATGCTCGGCCGGACCATCAAGGGCTTTGAAATCCGCGTCGTCGGCGCCGCGCCGAGGGCCGCGCGTTTTGCCGGCTTCAGCTCGGATCGCCTCGTGCTTTTCACCTTCGCAGTATCCGGCGCGCTCGCCGGCCTTGCCGGCATCATCGAGGTCGCCGGGCCGGTCGGCGTGCTGCAACCGGGCATCTCGCCGGGCTACGGCTTCACCGCCATCATCGTCGCCTTCCTCGGCCGGCTCAATCCGGTCGGCATCCTGATCGCCGGCCTGTTCCTGGCGCTGACCTTCATCGGCGGCGAAGGCGCGCAGATCACGATGAAGATTCCACTCGACCTGACCAAGGTGTTCCAGGGGGTCCTGCTGTTCTACGTGCTCGCCTGCGATTCCCTGATCCTCTACCGCATCCGCTTGATCGCCACCCACCGAAAGCCCGCGCATGGAGCTGTTTGAAGCCATCTTCCTGTCGGTGATTGCCGCTTCGACGCCGCTTCTGCTGGCGGCGGCGGGAGAACTCGTGGTCGAGCGTTCCGGCGTGCTCAATCTCGGCGTCGAAGGAATGATGATCATGGGCGCGGCCTGCGGCTTTGCCGGCGCGTACCTGACCGGCTCGACTTTCCTTGGCGCGCTGTTCGGTATCGTCGCAGGCGCCGGGCTCTCGGTCGTGTTCGCACTGCTCACGCTCGGCCTCGCCGTCAACCAGGTGGCCACAGGTCTTGCGCTCACCATCCTCGGCATTGGCTTGTCGGGACTGATTGGCGCCGGTTTCGTCGGGCAAAGGATCGTGCTCGCGCCGCATCTCCACATCCCGTTCATCACCGACATGCCGATCGTCGGCCATATCCTATTCGGGCAGGATGGGTTCGTCTATTTCTCCATTCTGCTGGTCGTCGCGATCTGGTGGTTCCTCTATCGCACGCGCGGCGGGCTCGTCCTGCGCGCGGTCGGCGACAACCACATCTCGGCGCACGCGCTCGGATATCCGGTGCTCAAGATCCGGCTGCTGGCAGTGCTGTTCGGCGGCGGCTGCGCGGGGCTTGCCGGCGCCTACCTGCCGCTCGCCTACACGCCCTTCTTCATTCCCGGGATGACCGCCGGCCGCGGCTGGATCGCGCTTGCGCTGGTGGTGTTCTCGTCATGGCGGCCGGGGCGTCTGGTCGCCGGCGCCTACCTGTTCGGCGCCGTCACCATCCTGCAATTGCATGCACAAGCCTTGGGGCTTGGCATTCCCTCGCAACTGATGACATCGCTGCCTTATCTTGCCACCGTGATCGTTCTCGTTCTCATCTCTCGCGCGCGCGGCACCGCCGGGTCAGCCGCGCCTGCGTCTCTCGGCATGGTGTTCGTGCCGGACCGTTAACGCTTCCCCTACGGGCGCTCCGCAGACGGGCGGCGCGTTCGATCAGGGATCAAGTTGGATACCCGTCTGGAACCCGGAGTTGGAGAAATGAAAAAATTTTTGATGACCGCAGCGGCAGCCGTTCTGGCAATCGCTGCGACTAGCTACGGCGCCTCGGCCGCCGACAAGCTCAAGGTTGGATTCATCTACCTTGGGCCGATCGGCGACCTCGGCTGGACCTACCGGCATGAGGTCGGCCGTCAGGAACTGGTGAAGGCGCTGGGTGACAAGATCGACACCACCTATCTCGAGAACGTCAGCGAGGGCCCCGACGCCGAGCGCTCGATCGAGCAGCTCGCCCGCACCGGGCACAATCTCATCTTCACCACGTCATTCGGCTACATGGATCCGACGCTGAAGGTGGCGAAGAAATATCCCAACATCAAATTCGAGCACGCCACTGGCTTCAAGACCGCGCCCAACATGGGCAACTACTCCGGGCGCTTCTACGAAGGCCGCTACATCCAGGGCGTGATCGCCGGCAAAATGTCGAAGTCTGGCGTGCTCGGCTACATCGCTTCGTTTCCGATCCCGGAAGTGATCTCCGGCATCAACGCCACCATGCTGGGCGCGCAGACGATCAATCCCAACATCAAGCTCAAAGTCATCTGGGTGAACACCTGGTTCGACCCGGGCAAGGAAGCTGATGCCGCCAAGGCGCTCGCCGATCAGGGCGTCGACGTCATCATGCAGCACACGGATTCGCCCGCCGCCGTGCAGGTCGCGGCGCAACGCGGCATTCTCGCCTTCGGCCAGGATAGCGACATGATCAAGTTCGGGCCGAAGACCCAGCTCACCGCCATCATCGACAACTGGGGGCCCTACTACGTCCAGCAGACCAAGGCCGCGCTCGGCGGCACCTGGAAATCCGGCGAAACCTGGGACGGCCTGAAGGAAAAGATGGTCGTGATGGCGCCCTATACCAACATGCCCGACGACGTGAAGGCGCTCGCCGAAAAGACGGAAGCCGCGATCATCGCCGGCACGCTGCATCCATTCAAATGTCCGGTGCTCGGCCAGGACGGCAAGCCGGTCGAATGCAAAGGCGGCGCGAATCTCGATGCCGGGCAGATCCTCGGCATGAACTTCTACGTCAAAGGCGTGGACGACAAGATCCCCGGCAAGTGACCGCCGGCGCGGCGATGGCATCGGCACGGCGCGCGCCAAGCGCCGTGCCGGGCTAGTCGCAAGTTTTCCTCAGCGTCGGTATGGCATGACGGTGCGTAACCCACGATCAGCCTTGCACCTTGCGCGCGGCGGCCTGATGGCGCCGCATGAGGTCGGCAAGATCGAGGCCGGGGATCGCGCCGTTTTCAACCGTCCAGCGGCCGTTGATCATGACGCGGTCGGCGCGGTGGGCGCCGCACAGCACCAACGCCGCGAGCGGGTCGCCGTGCCCGGAAAAGCGCAATTCGTCGAGCTTGAACAGCGCGAGGTCGGCACGCTTGGCGGCGGCGATCTCGCCAAGCTCGGGGCGGCCAACACAGGCCGCCGAGCCTTGCGTCGCCCAGCGCAGCGCGTCCTTGTGGCTGACTTTGTTGACGCCGTAGCGGGCGCGCTGCAGCAGGAAGGCGGCGCGCACCTCCTGCATCAGATTGGATTCATCGTTCGAGGCGGAGCCGTCGACGCCGAGGCCGATGGCGACGCCCGACGCTTCCAGATCGCAAACCGGGCAGCAGCCGGAGGCCAGCGTCTGGTTCGAGCAGGCGCAATGACTGATGGCGACGCGCGCCTTGGCGAGCCGCGGCATTTCCGGCGCGCTGAAGTGGATGCCGTGCGCGAGCCAGGTTCGCTCGTTGAGCCAACCGCAATTCTCCAGATAGTCGAGCGGCCGGCAGCCGTAAAGCGATTGGCAGAAGCGATTCTCGTCCTCGGTTTCGGCCAGATGCGTGTGCAGACGAACGTTAAGCTTGGCGGCGAGGTCGGCGGTCGCGCGCATCAGCGAGGTGGTCACGGAAAACGGCGAACACGGCGCCAGCGCGATCTGCGTCATCGCCGCCTCACCGGTCTCGTGGTAGCGCTCGACGACGCGCTTGCTGTCGGCGAGGATCGCATCCTCGTCCTGCACGACGCTGTCCGGCGGCAGCCCGCCATCACGTTCGGAGAGATTCATCGAGCCACGCGTCAGCAGCACGCGCAGGCCAAGGCGCTTGGCCGCCGCCACCTCGATGTCGACGCCGTCCTCGAGCCCGGCCGGGAAAACGTAGTGGTGGTCGGTGGTCGTCGTGCAGCCCGACAGCATCAGCTCGGCCATCGCCACCGTAACCGCGAGATCGAGCGCCTCCGGCGCCATCCGCGCCCAGATTGGGTACAGCGCCTTGAGCCACGGAAACAGTTCGCTGTCGAGCGCCGCCGGCACCGCGCGCGTCAACGTCTGATAGAAATGATGATGCGTGTTGATGAGACCGGGCAGGACGACGTGCTCGCCGGCGTCGAACGCGGCGGCCGCCGTCCGCGGCTCCTTGCCCCTGGCGACGAGCTCGACGATGCGGCCGTCCGCGACGACGACGCCGCGCTCGGCACCGTCCGCCAGTATCGCCAGCGGATCCTTGATCCAGGTTGCACCGCTCATCGTCGATATGCCCTGCTCCGGGTTCGACCATCCTTTTTCGACACCGCTCTTGCAAGTCCGGGACCATAGGGCATGGACCTGAACACCATCACCGCGGTCGCCCGCCCCCGCCAGCGCGACGAATTTCCGGCGTGGCGGGCGGGCGATGCGTGGCTTGCCGGCGGCACGTGGTTGTTCTCGGAGCCACAGCCAAGTCTGTCCCGGCTCGTCGATCTCGCCAGCCTCGGCTGGGAGCCGCTGCGGGTCACGCCCGACGGCCTTGAAATCGGCGCCACCTGCAAGATCGCTCAGCTCAGCGCCGCATCGTTGCCGGTCGAGTGGATCGCGGCGGCGCTGATCGAGCAATGCTGCCGCGCCTTCCTCGCCTCATTCAAGATCTGGAACGCGGCCACCGTTGGCGGCAACCTCTGCATGTCGCTGCCTGCCGGGCCGATGATTTCGCTTACCACCGCGCTTGACGGCATCTGCACGATCTGGCGGCTGGACGGCAGTGAGCGAAAGATTTCAGCCTTCGATTTTGTTCAAGGACCGTTGCGCAACGCGCTCTTGCCCGGCGAACTGCTGCGCCGGATCGATATTCCCGCCTCGGCGCTGACGCGCCGAACCGCGTTTCGCCAGATCTCGCTGTCGCGGCTGGGACGGTCCGCCGCGCTGCTGATCGGGACGTTGGCGCCGGATAGCACTTTCGCGCTCAATGTGACCGCCTCAACGCCGCGGCCGGTCCGCTTTTCATTTGCAAAGCTGCCGGCTGCCGCGGACCTGCGCGAGCGCATCGAACGCGAGCTGCCGCTCGCTGCGTATTACGACGACGTCCACGGCAAACCGGCGTGGCGCCGGCACATGACTCTCCACCTCGCGGAAGAAATCCGCACCGAACTAGCCGGAGAGTCATGAAGCTCACGGTCAACGGCAAGGCGATGGCGGGCGATCCCGCGCCGGGACAGTGCCTGCGCACGTTCCTGCGCGGCCTCGGCTGGTTCGGCGTCAAGAAAGGCTGCGACGCCGGCGATTGCGGCGCCTGCACCGTCTATGTCGATGGCGAGCCGGTGCACAGCTGCCTGGTGCCGGCGTTCCGTGCCGAGAACCGTGAGATCACGACCATCGAAGGCCTCGCCACCGGCAACACCCTGCATCCGATGCAGCGTGCGTTTCTCGACGCCCAAGGCTTCCAGTGCGGCTTCTGCACCGCCGGCATGATCATGACGGCCGCGTCGCTCAACCAGGCGCAGCGGCAGGATCTCGCCTGGGCGATGAAGGGCAACATCTGCCGCTGCACCGGCTATCGCTCGATCGAGGACGCGCTCGCCGGCCTGCGCGAGATCGAAGACGTCGGCGACGCGCCTGCCTGCGGCCGCAGCGTCCCGGCGCCGGCGGGTCCCGATGTGGTGACCGGCCAGGCGCGCTTCACGCTCGACGTCGCGCCCGAGGGACTGCTGCACATGAAGATCGTGCGTTCGCCTCACGCACATGCGCGTATCCGCGCGATCGACAAGAGCGCCGCGCTGGCCGTCAAGGGTGTTCACGCCGTGCTAACCTACGAGGACGCGCCGCCGGTTGCTTTCTCGACCGCGCGCCACGAAGTCCGAACCATCGATCCTGACGACACGCTGGTGCTGGACCGGGTGATGCGCTTCGTTGGCCAACGCGCCGCCGCCGTCATCGCCGACAGCGAAGCCGCGGCGGAAGAAGGCTGCCGCCGGCTGAAGATCGACTACGAGATCCTGTCTGCCGTGTTCGACCCGGATGAGGCGATGCGTGACGGCGCGCCGGTCCTGCACGACCTGCCGCCGGGCGAAGCACTTGACGATCCGCAGCACAACATCGTCGCGCATGTGGCCGGAAGCACCGGCGATGTGGCGAAGGGCTTCGCCGAGGCCGACGCGACCCACGAAGGCACCTACTATTATCCGCGCATCCAGCACGCGCACCTCGAAACGCTCGCGGCCATCGGCTGGATCGACGATCGGGGCCGACTCAACTTGCGCTCGAGCACCCAGGTGCCATTCCTGACGCGCCAGGAACTCGCGCGCGTCTTCGCGCTCGACCCGGCCAAGGTGCGGGTGTTCTGCGAGCGGGTCGGCGGCGGCTTCGGCGCCAAGCAGGAAATGCTGGTCGAAGACATCGTCGCGCTGGCAGCGCTCAAGCTCGGCAGACCGGTCAAGCTCGAGCTCACCCGCGAAGAGCAATTCACGGCGGCGACCACGCGGCATCCGACGCGGATGCGCGTCAAGATCGGTGCACGGCGCGACGGCACGCTGAGCGCGATGCAGATCGAGGTCATGTCGAACACCGGCGCCTACGGCAATCATGCCGGCCCGGTGCTGCATCACGCCTGCAGCGAGTGCCTCAGCGTCTATCGCTGCGCCAACAAGAAGGTCGAGGGCCACGCGGTCTATACCAACACGGTGCCTGCCGGCGCCTTCCGCGGCTACGGCCTGCCGCAGACCGTCTTCGCCGTCGAATCGGCGATCGACGAGGTCGCGCGCCAACTCGGCATCGATGCGATCGAAATCCGCCGCCGCAACGTGGTGAAGCCGGGCGACAAGATGATCGGCGTGGCCGAGTCGCCCGCCGACGTCATCTACGGCAGTTACGGGCTCGACCAATGTCTCAATCTGGTCGATGCCGCGCTCAAGCGCGGCGATGGCGAGGCGCCGCCGGCCGAGTGGAAAGTCGGCGAAGGCGTGGCGCTCACCATGATCGATACGGTGCCACCGGGCGGGCACTATTCGACGTCTGGAATTGCGCTGCGCGCCGACGGCGGCTACGTCCTGACGGTCGGCACCGCGGAATTCGGCAACGGCACCGCCACCGTGCACCGGCAGGTCGCGGCGACGGCGCTTGCGACCGACCCTTCCGTCATCGCGCTCCGGCAGTCGGACACCGATCATGGGGGCCACGACACCGGCGCCTATGGCAGCACCGGCACGGTCATCGGCGGTCGCGCGACACAGCTTGCCGGCGAGGCGTTGCGCGACAAGATCCTCGATTTCGCCGCGAAATTCACCAAGGTGCCGCGCGACCGGTGCTCGCTCGCAGCCGGCGCCGTGAACTGCGCCGGCAAATCTGTTCCGCTGGCGGAACTACACCAGGCCGCGAGCGCCGCTGGCATCGACCTCACTGCGATCGGTACAACCGATGGCAGCCCGCGCTCGGTTGCCTTCAACGTGCACGGCTTCCGCGTGGCCGTGAACCCGGTGAGCGGCGAAATTCGTATTCTCAAGAGCGTGCAGGCGGCCGACGCCGGCGTCGTGATCAACCCGATGCAATGCCGGGGTCAGATCGAAGGCGGCGTGGCGCAGGCGCTCGGACCCGCTTTGTTCGAGGAAATGCTGATCGGCGACGACGGCCGCGTGCTCAACCCCACGTTCCGCAACTATCACCTGCCTGCATTCGCAGACATCCCCCGTACCGAAGTGCTGTTCGCCAAGACCAGCGACACGCTCGGTCCGTATGGCGCCAAGTCGATGAGCGAGAGCCCGTACAATCCGGTTGCCGCCGCGCTCGGCAACGCCATCCGCGATGCGACCGGCGTTCGCTTTTACGCATTGCCTTTCAAACCGGACCGCATCTTCGAGCCGCTGAACGAGCGCAAGTAGCCGCCGTTCATCTTGCATATTGCATCCAGTACACAATCCCGCTGTCTTTTTGAGCAAGGCACACGCGGCCCGCAGGTTCCAAAAGCGCCGCGAGCCCCCCCGTAAGACCTTGTTTGTTCGAAGCAAAACGGCGAGTGCCGCGGCTTGCGGCGTATTGGCACACCGCTTGCAAAATCTATCGCGAAGAAGGCTGGCCGTTTTTCACGAGGTCTCGATGAAAACTCAAATCGCCGCCGAACCGCAGCCGATCACTGTAGATCTTGATCGCACCGCGCTGGTTATCATCGACATGCAGCGCGACTTCCTCGAACCGGGCGGCTTCGGCGAGACGCTCGGCAACGACGTTTCGCTGCTGCAGCGGGCCGTGGCGCCATGCAAGGCGGTGCTCGATGCCGCGCGCGCCACCGGCATGCTGGTCATTCACACGCGTGAAGGCCATCGCCCCGATCTGTCCGACGCGCCGCCGTTCAAAATCGATCGCGGCTCGCCCTCCCTGCGCATTGGCGACCCGGGGCCAATGGGCCGCATTCTGGTGCGAGGCGAGCCTGGGCACGACATCATTCCCGAGCTTTATCCGATTGCCGGCGAGGCAATCATCGACAAACCCGGCAAGGGCGCATTTTGCGAAACCGATCTGGGGCTGACGCTGCGCAACTGCGGCATCGAAAATCTCATCGTCTGCGGCGTCACCACCGAGGTCTGCGTCAACACGACCGTGCGCGAAGGCAACGACCGCGGCTATCGCTGCGTCGTGCTCGGCGACTGCTGCGCTTCGTATTTTCCGGAATTCCACGAAATGGGCCTCAAGATGATCAAGGCTCAAGGCGGAATTTTCGGCTGGGTTTCGGACTCGAAAAAGATGCTCGCAGCTCTCGCGGCGGCGCCCAAGACGGGCGTCCGGCGAAGCGCGTGACGTTGGTTTAGTGAAGGGGGAAGTCATGGCTCAAACGACGACATTTAAACCGACCGTGTGGACGCCGGGTGACTGGAACGCATTCTTCGGCTTCGGCACCAATATCCTTGTCAATATGCTGGTACTTACGGGCCTGCTGCGCTTCGTCATCAAGATGCCCGACTCGATCGTGTTCGGGCGCATTCTTCCCGCGCTCGGCCTCATGATGTGCCTGAGCACCCTGTATTACGCCTTTCTCGCTTACAAGCTGGCGCAGAAGACCGGCCGCAGCGATGTCTGCGCCCTGCCTTCGGGCGTCAGCGTCCCGCATATGTTCATCGTCACATTCGTCATCATGCTGCCGATCGCCTTGACGACGGGCGACCCGATCAAAGGATGGGAAGCGGGTCTGGTGTGGGTGTTCTTCCAGAGCTTCATCCTGATGATTGGCGGCTTCATCGCCCCGGTTGTGCGCAGGATCACGCCGCGTGCCGCCCTGCTCGGCACACTGGCGGGCGTCTCGGTCACATTCATCTCGATGCGCCCGGCCCTCGAAATGTTCATGACGCCGCAAATCGGGCTGGTATGTTTCGCCATCATCATGGTGAGCTGGTTCGGCGGTGTACGGTATCCCAAGGGCATTCCGGCCGGACTGGTGGCGATCGGCGTCGGCATGCTGATCGCCTGGGGTTCAAATTTGTTCGGCCTTGGCCTCGGCGGCCTCTCGGTCGCCGGCGTCAAATCGGCATTATCGAGCTTCGGCTTCGCGGTGCCGATACCCGCCGTCAACCACGTCTTCTCCGGCTTCCAGTATCTCGGCGTGATCCTGATCACCGCCATCCCCTACGGCATTTATGACCTCGTCGAGGCGATGGACAATGTGGAATCCGCTGAAGCGGCGGGCGATCACTATCCGACCACTCGCGTATTGACCGCTGACGGTGTCGTCAGCCTGATCGGTTGCCTGATGGGCAACCCGTTCATCAACGCCGTCTATATCGGCCATCCGGGCTGGAAGGCGATGGGCGGCCGCATCGGCTATTCGGCGGCGACCGGCCTGATGGTGATCGTACTGTCCTGGTTCGGCGTCATCTCGCTGATGCTCGCCGTTATCCCGGTGGTCGCGATCTCGCCGATCCTGCTCTACATCGGCATGCTGATTTGCGCGCAGGCGTTCCAGACGACGCCGAGGGAACACGCGCCGGCAATCGCGTTGGCACTGACGCCGCATCTTGCGGCCTGGGCGACCACGTTGCTTAACGGCGCGCTCGGCGCTGCAGGGCTGATGTTCCCGGCGGTCCATGCGCCGGAATTCGTCGGCAAGATGGCGCAGAACGGCGTTCTCTATCACGGACTCGAAGTGATGGGTGGCGGCTCGATCCTGACCGGCCTCGTGCTTGGCGCGATCGGAGTATTTGTCATCGATCGCAAATTTCTCAATGCTGCGGCGTTCGCACTGGCCGGCGCCGTGCTGACCTTCTTCGGCTTTATGCACGGTGACGCTATCGGCATTGGCAATGGCTTCGGCGTAACGCCAGCGGTGGCGCTTGCCTATCTTGTGGTTGCGGGCTTCCTGCTTGCGTTGAGCAAGGCGCCCGAAATGGTCTCTGCTCCTTCTGCCACGGCGGTGCCCGCGGAATAGACCCGCCCGCACGGGCCCCGCCAAAACTTTCCCTCCGGCGCCGGTGTTCCGGCTCCGGAGGTTTTTTCTGGGTGCGACACGAGTTAGCCGGTTCTGCCCCTGTATGAGCCGCTGGCGATCCAGCTTTCGATCGCCGGGGCGACCTCCGGCCCGGTCACCAGACCGGTCCGCCAACCGCTGCCGGCAGGCCGGACGATCAGCATCCAGCCCTCGCCGAACGAATCCTTCGTCAGCAGATCCGGTTTTTCGACCAGCTTTTCATTGTGCGCCACCACGGTGCCGTCAAACGCGGCGCGCGCCGCGCCGACCCATTTGCCGCCCTCGACCATCGCGAACCAGCGGTTCTTCTCAAAGGTGCGGCCAAGGCGTTGCGGCGTGAAGACCAGCACGTCGCCCATCAGCGCGGCCGCCCATGACGTGAAGCCGGCGCGCACCGTGTCGTCCGGCAGCGGCGCGTACCAGATCTGGTTCTCGACGTCGTAAAGCAGCCCGTCCGGAAAATCGTATTCCTGCACGCGGGCCATGGCTCAAGCCTTCAGAAGGTCAGCACGCGGCACTCGTCGTCCATGATCGACTGGATCATGGCCGCCGCCCCCATCATGCCGCTGCACTCGGCGATGAGATCCTTCTCGCCCATGTCGAACAGTTCGAGATTGGCCGGGCAGGCCCAGAATCGCGCGCCATGGTCGTGCGCCTCCTTGATCCAGTCGTAGACGGTCTTTGGATCGCCCGGCTTGACGTGCAGCGTATCGGCGACCCCCTTGAACATTAGCTTGCCGGACGTCGCCGTGCACAGCACATCGACCGTATGGTCCATCGCGGCGGCAACCGCCGCGTAATAAAACGGCGCGGCAAGCTCCTCGACATTGCGCGGATCGGTGTTGAGAAGGACGATCAGGAGGCGGCGCGAACTCACTGCAGCTCGACCTCTTCAATCTTCATGCGGCGTCCCCAGGCATCGAAGAAATGGCCCTCGTTGAGCACGAGCCGGTTTTCATCGACACGGGTCTCGAGTTCACGGAGCCTGATCCGCGCCGTCGGATTGTCGACCGGGCCGCCATCCGCGCCGGTGACGGGAAAGAACGCCGCGCCGCTCCATGGCGCGCCGGCGCCTGCGAACAGCACGGTCATGTCGCTCCATTCGATCTCGTCGCCTATTACGTTCACATAGGTCGAGCACAACGGCGTGACCTGGGTGCCGGAAATCTCGACCAGTACGATCAGCGCTGTGAACGAACCGATCGCGGCGAATTCCTCCGCGATCCAGCGGCCGAAATCGTTGGTTGCGTCGGGATCAGAAGTCGACACGCGGCGTCTCCGGCATGTAGTGCTCGAACAAGACCCAGAATGGATTGGGATGCGTCTCGCGGTACCAGGTCTCGAACTCGGTCAGCGCCCCCACCACGTCGGGTAGCGGGGCTTTCTCGTCTTCGGCCGGAGACAGGCTGGCAAAGACCTGAACCGCGACCGGCGCAAAGTGGGACAGCACCACTTCGCGCACCTCGCTGTCGTTCGCCCAGCCGAGCTTTGCGCGCATGATGGCAGTCGCGGCGGCGACCGCGATCTCCTCGGTTTCGGCGGTCGCCACGGCTTCGGCGATCGCGCGCATGAAGTTGAGCCGCCGATGCGCGTAGGCGCGCTCCTGCTCAAACATCTTCGTGCGCTCAACGATCTGTCGGCGGAAGTCGTCCTCGGCGCGGCCGGCCTGCTCGGCGGCAAGTTTCAGCGCATCGAGGAAAGACGAAGTAGGCGTCATTGGACACTCCGGGAACGTGGCGGAAGAGAGAGGGAGTCGAACCCACCAAGGACCGGCTCGCGGCCCCTCCCGGATTTGAAGTCCGGACGCCCCACCGGGGGCGATTCTCTTCCTGAATCGGCTTTATCGCCCGGCGCCGCCGCGGACGCGCGGCGAAACAGATCGAGCCGATGCTTGTTGATGCGGCGCAAGTCGCCGCGGCGCAAGGTCACGCCGTGACGATCGAAGAATTCGAGGATCTGGATCGCCACCTTACGGCCGTTGTCGAGGCGGTCGCGGAATTGCGCGGCGGTGAACTGGCCGTCAGGCGCCTTTGCGTTCAGGTCGACGATGATCTCGACCATTTCCGCGACCGTGCCACGCAGGAAGAAGTGGTCCTGGGCAACTTCATCGACCTTGCCGATGCGGCCGAGCAGCTTGAGCAGGCGCCGCACGTCGGCTTCGCGCAGGCCAAGCTGTGTCGCGATGTCGCGGACGCGCGGCGGCCGAAACAGCTCCGCGCCGCCGAGCAAGGGCGCGATCCTGTTCCAGAGCCGCTCGTCCTCCGGGGTGAGGCGCACCGAATGACCGGCAAGCCGCACCCAGGCGCCGTCGAGGCCAACATCGCCGGATTTCGTCAGCGTCTGGAGAAATGACATAAATCCGGGTGCCGGCAGACGCGGCTGCAACTGCAACCGCAACGGCTCGAGGCCGATACCCGGCAGATCGGGATGCTGGGCGTGGAAGTTCTTCAACACAGCCAGCACGCCCTGTTTAAGACCTTGCCATTTCGCCGCCGAGATCGCGACGACCGTGCCCGACATCGACAGCTTCAGTGCATTGCACTGCTCGACGATCGAAGCGACGTCGTCCTCCGCCAGAACCCGATCGCGCGCGAATGCGGTGAGGTCGAGATAGAACGGCGGGCAATCGAGCATCGCCGCGAGCGCAGCCTGCGGGTCGGCCAGCGCGTGGACTCTCAGTTGCGCGAGTCGCTCCGGTGTGCGCCGCTTGCGGGCCGGCGCGCGCAAATCGAGGAACTTGCCGCCGCCGATCGTGCGCTGCGCGGTGGTGTCGCGCAGCACAAAACGGTCGCCTGCCGCCGTGGCGACGGGTTGATCGAGGACGAGCTGGACGAAGGCGTCGCCGCCCGGTGCTGTCGGCGCATCGCCCAGCAGCACGATCCGCGCGCCAACTTCGGTGGAGGCGTGATGCAGACGCACCGGCATCCATTGCGTCACCGGCTTCACTTCCGTCGCCAGCAGCTCGAAGGATACATCGATGCGGTCGGCCGGCGCGTGCAAGGCCGGATCGACGATCATCTGGCCGCGGGCGATGGCGTCCTTGCTGATACCATCACCGCTAAGGTTGAGCGCGCAGCGGTCCCCCGCCTGTCCGCGCTCGGTCGGGCGATCCTGGGCGTGGATCGAACGCACCCGCGCCGAAAGCCCCGATGGGCTGACAATCACGTGGTCGCCGACGGCAACCGAACCGGACAGCACGGTCCCGGTCACAATCGTGCCGGTGCCGGCCAGCGTGAACGACCGGTCGACCGCGAGGCGGAAGCGGCCGCGCGCGCTGCGCGCGTGGGTCGCTTTCGCGGCCTCGAACAGGCGCTGGCGCAGATCATCGATCCCCTCGCCCGACACGGTCGATACCGGCAAAATCTCCGCCTCGGCAAGTCCGGTCGCGCTTAGTGTCTGCCTGATCTCGTCGATGACCTCTGCGCGGCGCTCCGGCGAAGCAAGGTCCGCCTTGGTCAGCGCCACCAGCCCCCGTTCGATGCCGAGCAGGTCGACGATTGCCAGATGCTCGCGCGTCTGCGGCATGACGCCGTCATCCGCGGCAATCACCAGCAGCACGAAATCGATGCCGGTCGCGCCGGCCAG
>Ga0265313_10000855_pt1 | contig 30693 bp, 25 predicted proteins | sample 4123metaG_FD_203122 | JGI IMG/M metagenome (GOLD analysis project Ga0265313, IMG submission 203122) | Rhizosphere microbial communities from Carex aquatilis grown in University of Washington, Seatle, WA, United States - 4-1-23 metaG | ecosystem: Host-associated > Plants > Roots > Rhizosphere >... | reverse complement strand
CGACCATCTCGAAAAGATGCGGAGAGCCAGCCAACTCCTCCGATATTGTTATTTGGCGCTATCTCATCGGTGAAATCGAACCGACATCGCTCAAGTTAGCCAGACGGAATGGTAAGCGATAATTACGCTGGCAAGCTCCAACTCATTGGCGCCCGTTCACATGTCGATCCATTATCCCCGCAGGGCGTTAGCGTAATTTCGCCCAATGAATTCCAATCACATATGACGAGAATTCCACAGGACCGTGCTTGCCCAATTTTTCATGGCGCCAGCGCCGAATGACCGCTACGCTTGAGCGGAAAGCGCATATTTTTGCGATCGCTCAAGGGCCGGGGCCTGTTCCGTCTGCACGATTTTATCGAAAATTCTGAAGGATCAGGTCGCCTCGTGTTGGAAGCGGCGCCGCTCTTGCACCGCGCGCTAAGGAAAGCCGGCCGGAAGCAGTTTTCCGATATGGGATTCCTTCGGCCCCTGGAGCGATTGCTGCAATCATACCGCGAAGAAGCCGAGCTCAGCGCATTCGGACGCTGGGCTGTGCATTTCGATATTTCCCGCTCGCTGAACAATCAGCTGAGGATGGACGCGGCCGAAGAGGTCAATCCCGGGATATGCAATCGCGTTATCCGAAAACCTTTGTTCATCACCGGCTTGCCGCGAAGCGGTTCTACGTTCCTGCACGCGCTTTTGGCGGAAGATCCCGAAAATAAGGTTCCTCGCTGCTGGCAGGTGATTTATCCCCATTCAAACATTCGCGATGGCCGGATCGCGCACATGCGCAAACTTCAGGTTTCGCTACAGCTGCAGCTCTTTCAGCTGCTTTCGCCTGGTTTGAAAAAGATGCACCCCTTTGCATCCGATATGCCTCAGGAGTGTACTGATATCACTGCCCAGGTATTTCAAAGTCTCAGGTTTGAAGTCATTCACCACCTCCCCAGTTACCGGGCGTGGCTGGCCTCCAAGGGGCACGCTGAAGCATTTCGTTTCCATCGTCGCTTTCTTCAGCATCTCCAGGGGCCGTCGAGTTCAAGTTATTGGATTCTCAAATCGCCGGACCACGTATTTTCTCTGGATGCAATCTGCGCCACCTACAGTGATGCTCGGTTTGTATTTATGCACCGTGATCCGGTTAGTGTCGTGAGTTCCTGCACGAAGTTGATAGAAGCATTGCGGCGCCCTTTTTCCCGCAATGTGGACGGAAGGGCCATCGGCCAGTATATCTGTGATCGGCTTCTTAGCGCTTCAGAGCATATGCTGCGCGCTTCAGCCACTTTGAATAGCGATCGTATCCTGCATCTTCACTATGATCAGGTTGCTTCGGAACCCATGGCTGCCGTACAGGCAATATATTGTCATCACGGCCGCGAATTAACCGCCAGCGCAGAAAATAGGATGCGTCGGTGGCTGAGCCAGCAGGAAGTCAAAAAGCGGAAGCAGCATCAGGTTGGTGAATATGGGATTTATGCCGACCGGATTTATTCGGATTTCGTGCACTATATAGACTGCTTCGGAGTGGCTTTATCGAATAATGAGCCAGGCAAGCTGATATTCACCAAAGCTCCAAATTAGGTTGGCAAATTAACTGAAGGCGGCGAAAGCCCTCCACAATGAAGACCGCCTTATGCCTGCCAATCGGAGCGCCCCCGGCGAGCTGAGGCCAGGCTAATTTCCCGCCCCGCGCCGCGGAGGTCAGCGCGCCGGCAAAAAACCTTCCTGACTTCTCGAAAGGCGACACGAGCGAACCCAGTCGGGTTGGTAAGGGTCGCTGACGAATGACCGCTTTTCGCGCAAAGCGGACACTTCCCCTTTGTCGGCGGGGCGCGGTACGGCTAGTCTCCCGGCCTTGATTTGAAAGGCCGTCATGCGCACCGAAGAACCCCGCGCCATCCGTCTTGCCGACTACAAACCGCCCGATTTCCGCATCGAGACGGTGCAGCTGGATTTCGCCCTGGAGCCGGACGCCACGCGCGTCACATCGAAGCTGGCGATCGTCCGCAAGGGCGCCGCGTCCGCGCCGCTGCGCCTTGACGGCGAGGATCAGAAGCTGCTGTCGGTGACGCTGGACGGGCGCGCGCTCGGCGCCGGCGACTATGCGCTGGACGAGAAGGGTCTGACCCTTGCTTCCGTGCCGGACCGCTTCACCCTGGGGGTCGTCAGCGAGATCGCCCCCGCCGCCAACACCACGCTGGAAGGCCTGTTCGTTTCCAATGGCATGTTCTGCACCCAGTGCGAGCCCGAAGGTTTCCGCCGCATCACCTATTTCCTCGACCGGCCGGACAATCTCTCCGTCTTCACGGTGCGGCTCGAAGGCGACAAGAAGCGTTATCCGGTGCTGCTTTCCAACGGCAACCGCATCGCGGCGGGCGATCTTGCCCCCTCTGATGGAAATGCGGCGCGTCATTTCGCGGTCTGGCACGATCCCTTTCCCAAACCCTCCTATCTTTTCGCTCTGGTGGCGGGCGATCTGGGAAAAATCGCCGACAGCTTCACCACCATGCGCGGCCGCAACGTCGCGCTGGAAATCTTCGTCGAGCATGGCAACGAGACGCGCGCATATTATGCGATGGACGCGCTGAAGCGGGCGATGCGATGGGACGAGGAAGCCTATGGCCGCGAATACGATCTCGACATCTTCATGATCGTGGCGGTCAGCGCCTTCAACATGGGGGCGATGGAGAACAAGGGCCTCAACATCTTCAACGACAAGGTGCTGCTGGCTTCGCCGCAAACCGCCACCGATGACGATTACGCCCGCATCGAGGGCGTGGTGGCGCATGAATATTTCCACAACTGGACCGGCGACCGCGTCACCTGTCGCGACTGGTTCCAGCTTTCGCTGAAGGAAGGCTTCACCGTCTTCCGCGACCAGAGCTTCTCCGGCGACATGCGCAGCCATGGCGTGCAGCGCATCCAGGAAGTGCGCTCCCTGCGCGCGCGCCAGTTCCAGGAAGACGCCGGGCCGCTGGCCCATCCGGTGCAGCCCGCCAGCTATATCGAGATCAACAATTTCTACACCGCCACGGTCTATGACAAGGGCGCCGAAGTCATCGGCATGCTGAAGACGCTGGTGGGGCCGCAGGACTACCGCAAGGCCACCGACCTGTATTTCGAGCGCCATGACGGCGAAGCCACCACCATCGAGCATTGGGTCAAATGTTTCGAGGATGCATGCGGCCGCGACCTTTCCCAGTTCCGCCGCTGGTACACCCAGGCGGGCACGCCGGTGGTGGAGGCGCGCGGGCGGCATGACGCCGCCGCCCAGACCTACACGCTGGAGCTGACCCAGACGCTGGCCCCCACGCCGGGCCAGCCGGAAAAACTGCCGCTGCAGATTCCGGTGCGCATGGGGCTGGTGGGCGCGTCGGGCGCCAACCTGCCGCTGACGCTGGAAGGCGAGAACCAGCCCGGCCCGCAAACCCGCGTGCTGGAACTCAACCAGGCGCGGCAGCGCTTTGTTTTCACCGGCGTGGCGGAGGAGCCGCTGCTGTCGCTGGGGCGCGGTTTTTCCGCCCCCGCCATCTTCAAGACGCCGCACACGCGCCATGACCGTGCCGTGCTGATGGGCAAGGACTGCGACCAGTTCAACCGCTGGGAGGCCGGACAGATCCTGGCGGCGGAGATCATGCTGGATGTCGCCGTGCCGGGCTCCCTGGGCGACAGCGCCTCTTATATCGCCGCCATCGGCGATGTGCTGGACAAGGCGCTGGACGACCCGGCCTTCGCCGCCCAGATGCTGATGCCGCCGACCGAAAGCGAACTGGCCGCCAAGCGCACCCCGGTGGACCCGGACGGGCTCCATGCCGCCCGCATGGCGCTGGTGCGGGCGGTCGCCGCCGCCCATGGCCCGCGCTTCGCCGAACTCTATGACGCCATGGCGGACAAGGGCGGCGTCTACAGCCCCGAGGCCAAAGCCGCCGGCCGCCGCGCCCTGCGCAACGCCGCCTTGCGCTATCTCACCGCCGCCGATGACGAGGCCGCCGCCGCCAGGGCCGATGCCCATTACCGCGCCGCCACCAACATGACCGACATGATCGTCGGGCTGGGCGCGCTGACGCGGATGGAAAGCCCGCGCCGCGACGCCGCCTTCGCCCATTTCCACGACCGCTTCCAGGGCGATCCGCTGGTGATGGACAAATGGCTGAGCCTGCAGGCCGGTTCGATGCAGCCCGGCGCGGTGCGCAAGGTGCGCGAACTGATGCGCCATCCCGCCTTCGATATCCAGAATCCCAACCGGGTGCGCGCCCTGATCGGCGCCTTCAGCGGCAATCATCTGCGCTTTCATGGCGCCGATGGCGGCGGCTATGCCCTGGTGGGCGAGGTTGTCCGCAGCCTCGATCCCATCAATCCCCAGGTGGCGGCGCGGCTGGCGGGCAGCTTCGAAAGCTGGCGGCGCTATGATTCGGCCCGCCAGGGGCTGATGCGGGCCGAACTGGAGAAGATCAAGGCGCGCGCCGGCATCTCGCCCAACCTGTTCGAGGTCGTCAGCAAGATGTTGAGCGCCTGACACGGATTTATGACGCCGGGGATTCCGCCGTGACTCCCCAAAGTCCATAATAGCCCAAACGAATCAGGGCATTGCCGCCGCTTCGGCCGGCCTCCCTGAAAAGGTGGGCGTCAAAACATGACGGGTCGGGGACGTATGGCGGGGGTGGCGCTGGCCAGCACCTTGCTCTTCCTCGCCTCCGCCGCCAGCGGCCAGAACGGTCCGGCGCCCGGTGTCGAAGTCGTTGCCAACGGCCCGGCGCTGGAGCTGCGCTTCCATGGCGTTCCGCTCAAGAGCGTGCGCGCCGACGACAACCAGAACGCCCTGGCGCTGGATTTCACCCAGCCGGTGGACCCGGCGATTTTCGACCGCCTCAACGGCGCGCTGCCAAGCTGGATCGCCATCGCCTATTCCAGCTACGACAATGGCGTCATCCGCGCCGCCCGGCCGGTGACCTTCCTCACCCGGCCGGAGATTGACGGCTTCTCGCTGCGGCTGGAGCCGCGCGTGACCACCGCGCAGGCGGCGCCATTCCAGGCCGCGCCCGGCGGCTCGGCGCCCGCGCCCAACCCGCAGCAAAGCGCGCCGCCGCCCCAGCAATATTCGCAGCAGCAGCAATATCCGCAGCAGCAGCAACCCTATCCCCAGCAGGGCGGCCCCTATCCGCCGCAGCAATACCCGCCGCAGCAACAGCCTTATCCGCCGCAGCAACAGGGCAATCCGCAGCAGGGCGCGCCGCCGCCCGGACAGCAAGGCCAGGCCCAGCCGCCCATGCCCTATGCGCCCTCCGACGCCTTTGCCGCGGCGCGCAACTATTACGGCCTGCAATATGTCGCGCACCCTGACGATCCGCTCTGGGACCTGGCCTATGGCCGCGCCGCCGCGCGCAGCGATTCCGGCGTCGACATCGGCGGGGCGTATCACGAATTCCACAACGGCGACCGCGTCGGCAGCAGCCATGGTTCCTTCCGGCTGGGGCTGGGCGGGGTGGCGCTGCTGGGCAGCATCTATGACACCACCGCCAAGGGCACGAACATACGCACCGCCACCGGCACTTTCGCCGCCAGCAGCAATATCAGCCGGATCAGCGGCGAGGCCGGGCTGGGCTTCGCCATGGGCGGCGACAGCGAGATCAGGCTGGAAGCGCTGGCGGGCGCCAGCACGGTGGGCGGCAAGCTCACCAGCTGGTCCGGCACCCCGGACGGCTTCATTTCGGCCAGCCTGATCTACCACGCCGCCGATCTCGACACGCCGGAATCGCTGCTCGACAAGGGCGTCAGGGACGAAGCCTCGCTCAGCGTGGCGCAGCGGCTGGGCTATGGCCTGTGGGGCAGCTTCACCGGCCGCCTCGACAATTACGGCCTGCAGGGCCATCACGACATCGTGCAGACCGCCGGCTGGAACGGCAATCTGCGCTGGGACTATGAAGTGCTGCCCGGCTTCTTCGCCGGCCTGGCCTATGACGGCCAGGGCGATTACCGGCTGCATTACGACACGCTGACCGGCACCGTCCCCACGCCCTATGTGCCGCTCTCGATCCGCAACCTGGAAGCCCATGTCGGCAGCGCCTCGCTCTCGGCCATGCTGTGGGACCAGCTCTGGCTCGACGCCTTTGGCGGCTATGCCTATGACCGTTACGCCAAGACCAGCGGCGCGGTTTATGGCGGCGGCATCCGCCTCATGGCGGCGCCGAACTTCGCCATCGAACTGGGCGCCCGCCACACCGCGATCTCGCTGCAGCAGGGCGAACTGGGCGGCGAAACCAGCGCCGCCATCAGCCTCAATGTCGGCTTTGGCGGCCCGCCCCGCCCCAATCCCTTCTCCCTGTGGTGATTTGACCCTTTTGGCGGCTTGATCGCCAAACCTTGCTGCCGCTAGCCTTCGCGCCTGGCGGGGCTTTCGATGCGCAAATCTCTTCTGCTGTTGAGCGTGCTGGTGCTGGCGGCCTGCGGGCCGGGCAAGAAGTCGGGGCCGCCGACGCTGTTCCAGTGGGAAGACTATGTCCAGCCGCCCATCCTGGCCGACTATGTCAAGGCCTATGGCGAGACGCCCAACACCGTGAGCTTCGCCGACGAGGATGAAGCCTTCGCCAAGATGAAGACCGGCTTCAAGCCCGATGTGATGGGCCCCTGCCTGTACGAATTGCCGCGCTGGCGGCAGGCCGGGCTGCTCCAGCCCATCGACACTTCCCGGCTGAAGAACTGGAACAAGCTGTCGCCGACGCTGCGCCACCTGCCCGGCATTGACGCGGGCAATGGCAAGGTCTGGTTCGTGCCGCACTACTGGGGCAACACCTCGCTCACCATCCGCACCGACCTGGCCCCGGAATACGCCAAATCGCAAAGCTGGAACATATTGTTCGATCCCAAATACAAGGGCCGGGTTTCGGTGCTGGACGGGGTGGACGACACCATTCCCTTCATCGCCCGGATGGCGGGGGTGGACGCCTACACCATGTCGGACGCGGACTGGCGGAAGGTGCAGGCGAAACTCAAGCAGCTGATGCCGCAACTGCGCTTCGTCTCCTCCGACGACACCTCGCTGGCGCAGGGCCTGGCCTCGGGCGAGCTGGTGGCGGCGATGAGCTGGCGCAACACCTTCGCCAGCCTCAACCGCGAGGGCAAGCCCGTCGCCTATCTGGAGCCGCCCGGCGGCATCTTCACCTATGTCTGCGGCCTGGTGATGCACAAGGATCCGTCCGACGAAGCCAAGGCGCTGGCGCTGATCGACTCCTCCATCGGCGATACCGCCTCGCGCTATGCCATCGAAACCAAGGGCGACGAACCCGCCAATATGGAGGTGCTGGCCCAGGTGCCGGACAAGGTTTTCCAGACCCTGCACATCACCCGCGACCTGGAAACCTTCCTCAAGAGCGGCATTTTCCAGCAGCCGCTCAGGAACAAGGAAAAGATCGTCGAGGCCTGGACGGAGATGCGCGCCGGCGTGGCGCCGGCGCCGGACTCAAAGAAATAGGCGCGGTTCTTTTGCGTCGTGGGTTCGTCGGCCGTGCTCACGTATGCTGGATACGCTCCGCGCGGCCTCCTGCCCACGCCGCAAAATCCCTCGCGCCGGTTCAGTGAGGTGGCGAAACGCTAACTGCCTGCCAGCGTCCTGGCGGCGAAATGCGCCGCGAAGCGGCCTGCTCTTCCCGAGATGCACGGCACCGGCTCGGCTTCCTCGCCGCACAGATAAAGCCGCTCGACGCCGGTGCTGGCGCGGGCCAGGGCCGGCGCCAGCAACTGCGCCAGCCCGGCGCGGGCGAAGGCTTTGGGCGGCGTCACCGTCACGCCGGTCAGCGCCTCGCCGAGACCCGGCAAATGACGCCTCAGACGCGTGATGGCGGCGGCGGCGAAGGGCGCCTGGTAGCGTGTCCAGCCGCCCGGCGGCGCCACCGGCGCCAGCGGCAGGCTCAGCACCAGGCGGCGCGGCCCTTCCGCCGCCAGCGACAAGGGCAGCAGCGGCGGCAGCCGCCCGGCGCGAGCCGCCTCATGCGCGTCGGCATACTCCTGCGGCGTCATCGCCAGCAGGGCGCGCGCCTGGTCCAGCGCCGGCGGCAAGGTGAAACCATCGGCCAGGGCCAGCAGGATTTGCGCCTCGCCCATGGCGCGCGCCGCCGCGGGACGGGCGCGGCCCGCCAGCTTTTCCGTTTTCGCCCGCGGCAGGCTGGAAAGCACGGCGCGGGCCTCGATGACCTCGCCATCCTCCAGCCGCACCCCGGCGGCGCCCGCCAGGATTTCGGTCACCTGGGCGCCGAAGCGCCGCTCGCCGCCATAAGCGGAGTTCAGCGCGGCGATCAGGCTGCCGCGTTCGGGCATCGCCACGGCGCCCTGCGCGCCCGCCATTTCCTGCGCCGCCCGCCACACCAGCGCCAGCGCCGAACCCGGTTCCGACGGCGCCAGGCCGCCGGCCAGCGCGTCATGCAGCAGCGCGCCCGCCAGGCGCGGCGTCTCGAAGGCGCGGGCCAGCAGCGCCTCCGCGCCCGTCAAACTGTCATGGGCGAAGCGCGCCCGCGCGCCCTGCCCCGTCAGCACCGCCTCGGCTGCGCCGCCGGAATGGGGATGCAGCCACCAGCGCCGCAGCGCCCGCCCCTGCGCCGCCAGATCGGCGTGGAAACTGCTCCAGGCTTCGGCGTCGGCGCGGGAAAGACGGGCCAGCGCCCGGGACGCGGCGCGCGGCTCGGCGGACAGGAGCAGATCATCCTCCTCCGCATCCCACAGCAGCAGGCCCAGCGCGCGGCGGCGGAAAGCCAGGCCGTGGCTTGCCAGCTTCAGTGTTTCCACCAGCACCGGATCGAGCGCGAAAAGCGGGCCGGCGGGCTCGGGCGGCGCCAGCCGCTTTTCCAGCAGCAGCACCCGCGCCCCGTCCCTGGCCAGCAGCGCAGCCGCCGCCAGGCCGCCGACGCTCGCGCCAATGACGATGACGTCATGGCGGCTCATGCCGTTCTCCCGGCAAAGAGATCGGCCATCAGCGCCAGGGCCGCGGTCACACCGGCCATGGAGAGGCCCAGCGGTCCGGCGGCGCTGGACGGCCCGGCAAGATAAAGACCGGGCACCAGGCTGCGCGCGCCGGGCCGCAAACCCAGCATCTGGTCGGGCGTCAGCTCGCCGCCATCGAGATCGCCCCAGCTCAGGCCCAGCGCCTCTTCCATGTCGGGCGGCAGGATGGTGGCGGCGGCGACCAGGCGCGGCAGGCCCAGCGGCTGCAGCCGCGCCAGCGCCCGTTCCAGAAGCGCCTCGCGCTTTTCCTGCGTCCAGTCGCCGTCGAACGGCTTTGCCGGGATGCAGGAGAGCGTCAGCGTCACCACCGCGCCGCCATGCGGCGCCAGCGAGGGATCGCGCAGCGAGACCGGGTCCACCAGCAGGGGCGGCAGCAGCGGCGGGACATTGTGGCGGAACTGGCTGCGCGCCTCCTCGCCGCCGGGCACGAAGAAAGGCCGGGTGAAGCTGGCGGGCGCTTCCAGCGCCAGCAGCAGGCGCGCCCGCCCCGCCGCCATGCGCCAGGCGCCGGCCTGCTGCAGCAGGCCGGGCGGCAGATCGCTCCAGCGGAACAGCCCCAGCAGCGTGCGCTTGAGGTCGAGGGTGGAGATCACCGCGCCGGCTTCCACCCGGGCGCCGTCGCCCAGCAGGACGCCGCAGACGCGGCCACGCGCCAGAATGAGCTCCGCCGCTTCCGCTTCCAGGCGCAGCTCGGCTCCGGCGCGCAGCGCCGCCGCCTGCAGCGCCGCGCCCAGCGCGCCCAAGCCTCCCCGCCGCGCCCGGCTCTGCGGCGCGGCGAACAGCGTCAGGGCGCTGCCTGCCAGCTCGGGATCGGCGGCGCGGCCGATCAGGGCGCTGCGCCAGTCATTCTGTCCGGCATGGGCGCGCAAACCGGCGATGGACTGATCGGCCCAGTCCGCGCCCGGCCATGGCCGCTCGCCATCCGCCAGCAGCGCCGTCTTCAGCCGCCGCCAGGCGCCGCGCGGCGCCGGCTCCAGCGCCTCTTCCAGCACCCGCGCCAGGGCGCGGAAGCGGCGGCGGGCGATGTCGGCGCCCACCGGGGCGAAATCCTCCATCAGGCCGGACAGGCCGAGCAGCGGCGCCAGGGCCGCCGGCGGCGACGCCACGCTGTCGGCATAGGGCGAAGCGCGGAAGCCGGGCGCGAACTCGGAGGTGACGCAGCGGCCGCCCGCCTGGGGCGCCCGCTCCAGCAGCGTCACCCGCAGCCCGGCGCGCGCCAGCAGGGCGGCGGCCGCCAGGCCGTCCGCGCCGGCGCCGATGATCGCCACGTCGTATCGCACTGGGTTATCCTGCCGGTCTCTGCCAGCAGAATACGCACAAGCCAAAGGGCCGGAACACAGGTTCCGGCCCCATGGTTAATTCGCTGAATTCCGGGCCTAGACGACGCCGCGCTTATGCTCGCCGACCACGACGCGGCCGGGATTGAAGGCGCGCTTGAAGACCTCGATCGCCTTGCGGGGCTCGGCATTGCCGCACATGAAGACGTCGAAGGCGGCAAAGCCCTTCTCCGGCCAAGTGTGGACCGAGATGTGGCTTTCCGCCAGCACGGCGACGCCGGAAATGCCGCCGCCTTCCTCGAAGGTGTGGAGGTGGATGTGCAGCAGGGTGGCGCCGGCTTCGTTGACGGCGTCGATCAGCGCGGCCTCGATGCGGTCGCGCTCGTTCAGGCCGGTGGCTTCCCACAGGTCGATGATGACATGGCTGCCGGCATAGGACAGGCCGTTCTTGTTGATGAAGTGATCCTTCACATCATCATTGGACGGCATAACGACGACCGGACGCGCCTGGGCGCGGGGACGAGGAGTACGTTCTTTCTGCGGGATTTTATTCGCCGCAACCAGATTGAGTCGAGCCATTAGACACCTACCCGTCTTAGAGTTGACACCTACGCCTTGGCCTTGTGGACTTCCGGACGCGCTTTAAAGAGAAAAGCGACGGAGGGGGTCAACCCTGCGCCGCTTCGTCCGGCTTTTTTTCTCGCCGGGTCGAGATGCGAAATAGGGCTAACTGGCCCCCCTTGCAAGGGAAAAATTCCCCCGCGGGCAATTTTTTTCGCCGCCGTGGCGGAAGCGGCGGCGGCGGGCGCTGCGCGGCGGCGGCGCTGCGGCGCTGGCGTGGCGCGAGAAAGCCCCGTCGCATATGGCTTAGATGCGCGGTAGACAGCGGCGCGAAGCGGCCCTATACGGCGAGGCGCTGTCACATCTCTTAAGGAAACGTTATGGCCCGCTCCCAGCCCCAACCGGCCAAGAAAGCCGTTCACAAGCCCGCCGACGAGCTCCAGGTCGAGCGTCTGCACCAGGGCTACGCCCAGTCCATGGAGATCACCGCGGTGGTGGCCGACGAGCAGAGCCGCTTCCAGCACATCCGCATCTTCGACACCGTGGCCAACGGGCGGGTGATGACCCTGGACGACATCGTCCAGATCACCAGCCGGGACGAGAGCGCCTATGCCGACATGCTCACCCATCTGCCCATGCTGGAGCATGGCAAGGTCGAGCGGGTGATGATCGTGGGCGGCGGCGACCTTTCCATCGCCGACGAGGCCCTCAAGCACAGGAATGTGAAGGAGGTGGTGCTGGTCGATATCGACGAACGGGTGATCGAGCTCTGCCGCGTCCATTTCGGCGCCATCAACGCCAGGGCCTTCAAGGACAAGCGCATGGTGATCGAGGCGGCGGACGCCTTTGAATATCTTGGCCGCAAAGCCTCGAAAAACCGCTTCGACCTGATCATCGCCGACCGCCCCGACCCGGTGGGCCCCGGCAAGGCGCTGTTCGGCGAGACCTTCTATGACCGCATCAAGGGCGCCCTGCGCCCCGGCGGCTACGCCACCTTCCAGACCGGCGTGCCTTTCTACCAGCCCTGGGAGATCACCGAGGCGCTGCAGGAGCTGAAGCGCTTCTTCCCCAAATGCGGGCTCTATCTCACCGTCGTGCCGACCTATATCGGCGGCTTCATGGCGCTGTCCTGGGCGACCAAGGGCGGCAAGCCGCTGGGCAGCCCGGCGGGCATCAGGAAGGCCGCCGCCGCCTACAAGCGCATCAAGCTGAAGTGCGACTATTACAACCCGCAGATCCATGCCGCGGCCTTCGCGCTGCCCAACTGGATCGGGAAGCTGGTGCCCTGACCGCCCCGCCACAGGTCCGGCCGCTGGGTCCGCGCGCCCTCCGCGGCCGCTTCATCGCACTGGACCCGTTCCAGCCTGCCGACTTGCCGGCCCTGCGCCAGATCGCCGACGACGACACCTTCCGCTGGTTCCCGACCCCGGATTTCGACAGCTGGAGCGCCCAGGTGCTGAGGGAGTTCGAGAGCGAGGCGCGGCTATGCTTCACGGTGCGGCGGCTGGCCGACGGCGCGGTGATCGGTTCGACATCCTATTTTGATTTCGCCCCGAAAAACGCACGGGTCGAGATCGGCTCGACCTGGTACGCGGCGGAAGTCCGCGGCACCGCCGTTAACCCGGAAGCCAAATACCTGCTGCTCGGAAACGCTTTCGATGCTGGTTTCAACTGTGTTGCGCTGCGGACCGATTCGCACAATGCCCGCTCACGCGCCGCCATCCTCAAGCTGGGCGCCAAGCAGGACGGCATCCTGCGCGGCCATGTCTGGATGCCCCCCGGCGGCAGCCGCGCGGAAGGCTATTTCCGCGATCCGGTTTTCTTCTCTATCCTCGTTTCGGAATGGCCTGCGGTCCGCGCCGGGCTTGAAATGCGGCTGGCGGACGAATCTCTCTAAAAGAACTCCGTGAGCGAAAAGCGCCTCCTGCAGATTGCCGTCGCCGCAGCCGGCCTGGCGCCGCTGACCGCGGGCGCGCTGGGCATTCTGGCGCCGGGCCTGCTGGGCCTGTATGGCGGCCGCGCCGGCCTTTCCCATGCCGCCTATCTCAGCGGGCTGCTGATGGGCATCGGCCTGGCCTACTGGTCGCTCATCCCGGACATCGAAAAGCGCGGCGGCGCCTTCACCCTGCTCACCGCCCTGGTCCAGGCCGGCGGGCTGGCCCGGCTCTACGCCGCCTTCCGGCTCCAGGCCTGGTCGCTCGATATCGCCCTGCCTCTGCTGATGGAGCTGGGCGTAACGCCCATGCTCTGGCTCTGGCAGCAGCGCGTCAGCCGGAAGTAGCGGGAAGCACAGCCCCGCCTCCCCCTTCGGCGCAAAGCGCTAGGAAGGGGGAGATGCCGTAGCTGGCAGCGCGCTTGCGCGCGCCGCCAGCGAAGGCAGAGGGGGTCAAAAATCAGAGGTGGAAGCTGACGCCTGCGCCAAAGACGCGCGGATCGCCGACAAAGCCGGTGAGATCGTCAAAGTCGATGCCGCCCTGGACATTCGCCTTGTCGGTGATGTTCTGGACATAGAAATAGGCATCGTAGCGCTTGCTGGGCGAGGTCCAGCCGAGGCGCAGATCGCCCTCATAGTTGCCGTTGGAGTGGAACTCCTTCGACTTGTAGAGGAAGAAGTTGGTGTAGCCCTGCATCCACCAGCTGGTGAAGGCGAAGAGCGAGGAGCCGTCGCTCAGCGGATAGGTGTATTTCGCCGAGGCCGAGATCAGGAAGTCCGGCGCCTGCGGGAAGGGATTGTTGTTTACCGAGGCGACCGTGCCCACGCCCGCGACAACGCTGGTCGGATTGGTCACCGTGCATTGGGCGCAGACGCCGACCTTCAGGCCGGGATCGCGGATCGCGGTACGGGTCCAGCTGGCGCCCAGGGTGAAGTCCCAATTGTCGGCGGGCACCCATTCGGCGTCGGCTTCCAGGCCGTGCGCCTCGCCGCCCTTGGCGTTGAGCAGGACGATGGAGTTGCCGGCAGGCCCGCCGACGGCGGAGAACTGCATGTTGTGGACGTAATATTGGAAGACGTCAGCGTTGAGCCTGAGCGTGTGGTCGGCCAGCAGCGCCTTGAAGCCGCCTTCGAAGGACTGCACCGTTTCGGAGCGCGCGGTGGAATAGCCGGTACCAAAGGCCAGGTTGCGGCCCTGGATCGAGGGGGCGCGGAAGCCGGAGGCGGCGCGGGTATAAAGGTTGATGTCGTCATCCACCGCATAGGCCAAGCTGGCGTCCCAGCTGACATTGTTGCCCCTCGTCTTGACCGGCGTGACGATTGGCGCCGTCAGCGGACCGTTGGCGGTCATCGCCTTGATGTCGCTGGTCCAGCGCACGCCGCCGGTGGCGGTGAAAGCGTCGAGCTTGTAGCTGGCCTGGCCGAACAGGGCGACGGAATCGTTGCTCTGCCGCACCGAGGTGGGCGGGACGAAGAAGGGATTGGTGGTGTCCTGGTACTTGGTGTCGAAATAGAAGGCGCCGGTCTGCCAGAAGAAGGGGCTTGAGGCGTCGCTGCCGGCCAGGCGCACTTCCTCGGTGAACTGGTGCAGGTAATCCAGCCCGTCCTGGGTGTCGGAGGGGAAGAAGATCACGCCGGGGCCGCCGGTGTTGCCGCCGTCGATGTCGCCGCGGCTGTAGCCATGGGTGGTCTCGTAGCCGGTGATCGAGGTCAGGCTCGCCCAGTGCAGATTGTAGTTCAGGGTCAGGCCGGCGCCGAGGCCGTCATACTTCTGCGGATTGTTGGCGCCGCCGTCGAAGAAGACCTTGTTATAGATGTAGTTGCTGTTGAGACGGTCGTTGCCCGGGCCCAGGATATTGGCGCGGAAGATCGCCGCCGTGCCGTTGTCCGAGCGGCCATGCAGATTGAGCAGGGCGCTGAAATCCGGGTCGGGCTGCCAGAGGAACTGCAGCCGCCCGGCCCGCTCCTGATAGCCGCCCAGGGCGGAGTTCTGGCCGGTGAAGGCGTTGTTGATGTAATTGTCGCGATACTGCCAGAGGCCCGAGGCGCGGAAGGACAGCGTGTCGGTCAGGCCGTCGCCATAGGCGCCCTGGACATTGGAGGTGGAGAAACTGCCGGTGTTGGCGTCGAGATAGGCGCTCTGCGCCTGGCTGGGCAGGACGCTGCTGAACTTGACGATGCCGGCGGTGGTGTTGCGTCCGAACAGCGTGCCCTGGGGACCGCGGTCAATTTCGACATTCTGCTGGTCATAGAGCGGCGAGCTTTTCAGCACCACATTCTCCATCACCACATCGTCCATGATGACCGAGACCGGCTGGCTGGCGGCGAGATCGAAATCCGAATTGCCCAGCCCGCGGATATAGAAGCGCGGCGCGACGCGGCCGTTGGAGGATTCGGCATAAAGGCTGGGGGTGTGGGCGGCGATCGCCTTGATGTCCTCGCCCGACTCGAAGATCGAATCGAGATTGTCGCCCGACAGGGTCGAGGTCGAGACCGGCACATCCTGCTGGTTCTCGGAACGGTGCTCGACCGTGACCATCACGGTCTCGACGCCGTTGGGGGAGGTCTGGGCCATGGCCGGCGCGGTCAGCGCCAGCAGGGAGGCGCAGCCCATCAGGGCGGCCAGACCACAAGAAAGGCTGTTCGGGAAAGTCTTCGACTGCATCGGAAGGGACCCCATCAGGTTCAGGCGGCGCGCCGTTGCGTGCCTTTGCTCCCGGCGATGCTGTTCAGATGATGATTTTGTGTCAACGAGTTTTGTTGCACTGCAGCACTTTGCCCCCAGCTGTGATGAAAAGATGACTGCGGGGCGCGGGCGGGCTTTTCTTTCCGCCGCCGAATGCCCATCTTCCGGGCGCAAACCGCAGGAAAAACGTGCAAATGGCTTTGATCGGCCCCGGCGGGCGCCCCGTCACTTCCCAGCCCGCGCAGAACGCCGCTGCTGACGGCGCCGCCAGTCCCTATATCAGGGATTCGGGGCTGGAGACCTTCGCCGCCGATGTGCTGGAGGCAAGCCGCGAGACGCCGGTGATCGTGGATTTCTGGGCGCCCTGGTGCGGCCCGTGCAAGCAGCTCGGCCCGGCGCTGGAAGCGGCGGTCAACGCGGCCCAGGGCGCGGTCAGGCTGGTCAAGATCAACATCGACGACAATCCCGAGATCGCGCAGCAACTGCGCATCCAGTCGATTCCCACCGTCTATGCCTTCAGCAACGGCCAGCCGATTGACGGCTTCCAGGGCGCGCTGCCCGAGAGCCAGATCAGGCAATTCGTCGATGGCCTGCTCGGCGGCGGCGGCCATGCGCACGGCCATGGCGGCCCCGAGCACACCGCCCAGGTGCTCCAGATGGCCGATGAAGCGATGGCGGCGGGCGATCTGGCCACCGCCGCCCAGGCCTTCGGCCATGTGCTGCAGGACGAGCCCGGGCACCCTGCGGCGGTGGCGGGGCTGGCGCGCTGCTATCTTGCCGGCGGCGACGCCGAGCGGGCCAGGACCACGCTGCAGCTGGTGCGGCCCGACGGCGCCGGCGACGAAGCCATCCGCGCCGTCGAGGCCGAACTGAAGCTGCGCGAGGCGGCGCCCAAGCCGGGCGACTATGACGCGCTGGAAGCCCGGCTGGCGGCGGACGCCAATGATCATCAGGCCCGCTTCGACCTGGCGCTGGCGGCGGACGCCGCCGGCGATCGCGCGCGCGCCATCGCCGAACTGCTGGAGCTGGTCCGGCGTGGGCGCAAATGGAACGAGGAAGCAGGCCGCAAGCAGCTCGTCACCTTGTTCGACGCCATGGGTCCGGCCGACCCGCGCACCATCGAGGCGCGGCGCAAGCTTTCCTCCCTGCTCTTCTCATGATGCCGCGCCTTTTCGCCGCCGCGCTGGCGCTGCTGCTGATGGCGGGGGCGGCCAAACCGCCGCCTTCGCCGGAAAGCCAGCTTCTGGCGGCCGACCGCGCCCTGGCCAAACTGGCGGCCGAGCGGGGCCTGGCCTATGCCTTCTTCGCCAGCATGACCAATGACGGCCAATTCTATGGCGATGGCGCGGCGCCCGTGACCGGCAGGGCGCAGGCCTTCCGCCGCCTGGCCCGGCGCGAGCCCGGCAGCCTCAGCCGCCAGCCGGAAATGGCGCGGGTTTCCGCCGACGGCCGCATGGGCTGGACCTCCGGCCGCTTCCTGCTCACCGCCGGCAAGCGCAAGACCGGCGGCCATTATCTCACCGTCTGGGCGCGGGAAGGCCGGGGCGCCTGGAAGGTCGCCGCCGAGATGGACCGTTCCGATCCGGCGCCGGAAAAGTGATAGACTGAACGCCATGCAAGGGTTCCACAGCTTCAGCGACCTGCCCACGCGCCTGCCGCTTTTCCCCCTCACCGGGGTGGTGCTGCTGCCGCGCGGGGCGCTGCCGCTCAACGTCTTCGAGCCGCGCTATCTCAAGCTGGTGGACGACGCGCTGAAGAGCGACCGGCTGATCGGCATCATCCAGCCTTCGGAGAATCCCGACATGGTGCTGAAGCCGAAGCTCTCGGCGGTGGGCGCGGCGGGGCGCATCGTTTCCTTCCGCGAGACCGACGACAACCGCTATCTCATCACCCTGGCCGGGCTCTGCCGCTTCCGCCTGACCGGGGAAGCGCAAAGCGACGCGCCCTACCGCATCGGGCAGTGCGATTTCTCGTCCTTTGCCGGCGACATGGCGGAGGATGGCGCCGCCGCCGACTTTCCCCGCCACCGCCTGCTGGAGGCGCTCAAGCTCTATCTCAACCAGCGCGACCTGCAGGCCGACTGGAAAAGCGTCAGCAGCGCCCCGCCCGAAGCCCTGGTCAACGCCCTGGCGATGATGTGCCCCTTCGAACCGGCGGAGAAGCAGGCGCTGCTGGAAGCGCCCAGCTTCGGCGAGCGCGCCGCCACCCTGGTGGCGATCCTGGAAATGGCGGGCGGCGACGGCCCCCCGACGCTGAATTGAGCGCCATGGCCGTACTTGATCCCAGGCTGCTGGAAATCCTGGTCTGCCCGGTGACCCGCACCACCCTGCGGTATGACCGCGAGAAGCAGGAGCTGGTCTCGAAGGCGGCGGGCCTGGCCTATGCCATCCGCGACGGCGTGCCGGTGATGCTGGCCGCCCAGGCGCGGCAGCTCAGCGAAGCCGAGCGGACATGAGTCCCTGGCCCACCGAACTGCGCCTGGGTCCGGGGCGCGACGCCCTTACCGTCAGTTTCGACAATGGCGAAAGCTTCGTGCTGGCCGCCCAATATCTGCGGGTGGAAAGCCCTTCCGCCGAAGTGCGCGGCCATGGCGGGCCCAAGCTGATCGTGCGCGGCAAGGAGAATGTGAAGATCACGGCGCTGGAGCCGGTGGGCAACTACGCCGTGCGCATCCTGTTCGATGACGGCCATGACAGCGGCCTCTACAGCTGGGATTTCCTGATGACGTTGGGCCGCCAGCATGCGCGCCTCTGGGCCGAATACCTCAAGGCCGCCGGGGCATGACCGACACCCCGCCCGCGCCCCGCTCGCGCGGCCAGTTGCCGCCGTCCATCCGCAGCATCGCGCGCATGCCGCGCGGCAGGCGGGTGGCGGTGATGAAGGGCCAGGACAAGGGCCGCTTCCTGGATTTCTACCATGACCTGCTGACGGTCTCCTGGCCGCTTTTCTTCCTGCGGCTGGCGGCGATGTTCGCCGCGGTCAATCTGCTCTTCGCCCTGCTCTATCTCGCCGACCGCGACGGCATCGCCAATGCCCGCCCGGGCAATTTCGCCGACGCCTTCTTCTTCAGCGTCCAGACCCTGGGAACGCTGGGCTATGGCGTGATGGCGCCCAGGACACTCTGGGCCAACCTGCTGGTGACGGTGGAAAGCTTCAGCGGCATCCTCACCATCGCCCTTTTCACCGGCATCATCTTCGCCCGTTTCTCGCGGCCCATCGCCCGCGTGATGTTTTCCAATGTCGCGGTGGTGGCGCGGTTCGACGGCGTGCCCACCCTGATGTTCCGCGCCGCCAACCAGCGCGGCGAGTTCATCGTCGACGCCGAGGTCAGCGTCACCCTGGCGCGCCAGCACACCACGCGCGAAGGCGTCACCATGCGCCGCTTCCAGGAACTGAAGCTGGAACGCTCGAAGAATTCGCTTTTTCCGCTGTCCTGGACGGTGATGCACCTCATCGACGAAACCAGCCCGCTTTTCGGCCTGACGAGCGAGGAGATGCTGGCCCGCGACATGGAAATCGTGGTGATGCTGTCGGGCGTGGACGAGACCCTGGCCGACCGCATCTATGCCCGCCATGCCTATTGGGCCGACGAGATCGTCTGGGACCAGCGCTTTGTCGATGTGATCTCGCTGGCGCCGGACGGGCGGCGGGTGGTGGACCTCACCCGCTTCCACGACACCATGCCGCATGTTTTCGAGGACGAAAGCTAGGCATCGGCCCCGACAGCTTCAATCACCGTGTCATAGCCGTCGCGCGTCAGGCATTGCGCCAGTTCGCTCTTGATCCGCCTCACCAGTCCCGGCCCCCGATAGACCAGCGCGGTGTAGAGCTGCACCAGCGTGGCGCCGGCGCGAATCTTGGCATAGGCGTCCGCGCCGCTCGCAATGCCGCCGACGCCGACCAGCACCAATTTGTTGCCGACCCGCTGGCGCATGCCGCGCAGAATCCTGGTCGAAGGCGCCAGCAGCGGCGCCCCGGAAAGCCCGCCGCTCTCGCGGTAATGGCGGCTTTGCAGCGGCGGGCGGGCGATGGTGGTGTTGGAAACGATCAGCCCGTCAATGCCAGTCATCAGCGCCACCGCCGCGATTTCATCAAGTGCCGTTTCATCCAGATCGGGCGCGATCTTCAGCAAGATCGGAATATGCTTGTCTGCATAAACAAACGTCTGAATGCGCATTTGTCCGTCATCGCCCATTGAAACAGACATCCCTCTTGCGCGGCCAGGTGCCTGACGCGGCAGCGAAGCGCGAGCATCGCATACGGCAGCCAAGAGACGAGTCAACTCCTCCTTGTTCTGCAAACCGCGCAGACCGGGCGTGTTGGGTGAAGAGACATTCACTGTCACATAATCTGCGAATGCAGCGAGAGCAAAGAACGCGTCGCGGTAATCTGCTATGCGATCAGCACTATCCTTGTTGGCTCCGATGTTGATGCCCACAAGGCCGTTTCCTTTTCGGCGCCGGAGATTATTCATCGCCACCAACATCCCGCCATTGTTGAAGCCCATGCGGTTGATCACGGCCAGGTCTTCGCGCAGCCGGAACAGGCGCGGTCTGGGATTGCCGGCCTGGGGGCGCGGCGTGACGGTGCCGCATTCGACAAAGCCGAAGCCCAGCCTGGCCATCGCCGCGGGCACGGCGGCGTTCTTGTCAAAGCCCGCCGCCAGGCCGACGGGGTTGGGAAAGTCGAGCCCCAGCGCCCGCACCCGCAGGCATGGCGGATCGGCCAGGGGCCTGGGCAACAGCGGTCCCAGCCGGCCGACCAGGGCCAGGGTCAGGTCATGGGCCGTCTCGGCCGGCAGGCGGGCCAGAGCTGCGGCCCCGGAATTCAGCAAATTCTCCATGTTCCCCCAACCAGCGCGTTACTCTGGCCTGGATTGCCCTCTAGACGGGTAGTGGGGCTTGTCCTATAAGGCCGGATATAGGAATAATAACCAAGAACCCGGACTGCTTTCTTAATCGTTAACGCGGTGGGATGCTGACACATCTTCAAATCTGGCGCGCCCTCGACGCGCTTGCAGTGCGGCATAACATGTCGCCCTCGGGTCTGGCCAAGCTTGCCGGACTCGACCCCACCACCTTTAACAAGTCCAAGCGCGGCACCGCCACCGGCAAGCTGCGCTGGCCCTCGACCGAGAGCATCGCCAAGGTCCTGGCCGCCACCGGCGCCAGCCTGGAGGATTTCGTCGCCCTGGTGGCCGAACCGGGAACGGCGCGCCGGTCCCGCATGGTGCCGCTGATCGGCATGGCCCAGGCGGGAGCCGCCGGCTTCTTCGACGATGCCGGCTTTCCGGCCGGCACCGGCTGGGAGGAGATCGCCTTTCCCGAACTGGCCGACGAACATTGCTACGCCCTGGAGATCACCGGCGATTCCATGCTGCCGGTCTATCGCGACGGCGACCGCATCATCGTGGCGCCGTCGGGAAACCTGCGCCGCGGCGACCGCGTGGTGGTCAAGACCCATGGCGGCGAAGTCATGGCCAAGATCCTGGGCCGCATGACGGCGCAGCGCATCGAACTGAAGAGCTTCAATCCCCAGTTCGAGGACCGCGGCTTCGCCCTCAGCGAGGTCGCCTTCGTGCACCGGATCATCTGGGCGAGCCAGTGAATCCCCTGACGGTAGAGGTCAGCGTGCGGACATTCAGGCGGCCTGCAATTGCGCGGGTGCGCGCAACTGCGAGACGGTCTTCACGGCGGCCTGCATCGCTTCGGCGCGCTGTTCGGGCCCGATCGCCAGGCCTTCGGCGACGACGATCTGCAGGTCGGTGACGCCGATAAAGCCGAACACGGCGCGCAGATAGCTTTCCACATGCTCGAAGGCGGCGGCCGGCGTGCCCGGGCCATAAAGGCCGCCGCGCGAAACCGCGACGATCACGCGCTTGTTGCCTGTCAAACCCTCGGGGCCATTGGGTCCGTAGCGGAAGGTCTTGCCGGCAACGGCGATACGGTCGATCCAGGCCTTGAGCTGGCTGGGAATGCCGAAATTGTACATCGGCGCGCCGATGACCACGATGTCGGCGTCCAGGAACGCATCCAGCACGGCCTGGCTGGCCGCGATGTCCTGCTGGATTGCCGGCGACTCCGGCACGGCGCCCTGGCGGGCCGCGAACAGCTCGCCCGACAGATGGGGCAGCGGCTCTGTCGCGAGATCGCGATAGGCCACGTCCAGACCGGGCGTCGCCTTGGCCAATTGCTCGACGATGGCGGCTGATACCTGCCGGCTCGCCGAATTGCCGCCAAGGATGCTGGAGTCGAGGTGCAGAAGTTTCATGGCTGGGTCCTCCAAATGGGCGCCGGCTCAACCGGCGTGCCCTCAAGGTGGTCCTTGCCCATATAACTGAAAAGCCGTTATATTCCGAAACATACTATCGGCTTTACCGATATGTGGAGTTTGGATGCTGGACGGCGTTTCCCTCGACCAATTGCGGGCCTTCATCGCCTCCGTGGATGAAGGCAGCTTTTCCGCTGCCGCCCGCAAACTGCACCGTGCCCAGTCCGTGGTCAGCGAATTGGTCAGCAGCCTGGAAGGCCAGATCGGCGTCACCCTCTTTGACCGCTCGGGCCGCTACCCTGTGCTGACGCCGCAGGGCACGGTGCTGCTGACGGATGCGCGCGGCATCGCCTCCGGACTGGATTTCATGAAGGCTCGCGCCAGGGGCATGGCGGCCGGCCTGGAGCCCGAACTGTCCGTCGTGGTCGATGTGCTGTTTCCGATCGCGGCCATCACCGAGGCGGCAAAGGAATTTCGCGTGAAATTTTCCGGCACGCCCTTGCGGCTTTACGTCGAAGCGCTGGGGGCCGCGTATCAACCGGTGCTCGACGGCATCGCCGGGTTCGGCATCGTCGGATCGCTGCCGATCCTTCCTTCCAGCCTCACCGCCGAACGGCTGCCAGGGGTGGCGATGGTCATGGTCGCGGCCCGCGAACATCCTCTCGCCGGCCACAAGGGCATCCTCCCGAAGTCCGAACTGGCCAGGCATGTGCAGCTTGTTCTCACCGACCGCTCAAGCCTGTCGAAAGGACGGGAGTTCGGCGTGATGTCGCCTTCCACCTGGCGTCTGGCCGACCTGTTCGCCAAGCACGCCTTCCTGCTGGGCGGTCTTGGCTGGGGCGGCATGCCGGTGCATGCCGTGCAGGATGATCTGAAGACCGGCAGATTGGTGGAACTGCAAATCGAGGACATCCCGCCGGGAGGAATGATCCTGCCGATGTCGGCGATTTATCCGACCTCGGCGCCGCCCGGACCCGCGGGCCGCTGGCTGATCGAGCGGATGAAGCTTTGTCCGGGGACGGCGGCGCAGGCTTAAGGGTAGCCCTGGAACTTCCGCACCCGCGCGTCGAAGGCCGCGCGGCTGCCGGGCAGCAGCGTCTTCAACTCCACCGCGCGGGCCTGCAGCACCCGTTCATAGGCCGTGACGGGCGCAGCCTTGATCGCCGCATCCAGTTCGGCGGCGATGCGGGCGCGATTGGCCTCGGGATCGTAGCCCGCCAGCGCCAGCGCGATCTGGTAGCGCACGCCGACATTGCCCGGCGCCAGCTTGGCCGCCCGCTCGAACAGCGTCATCGCCGCGTTGACGGTCGCGCCATAGAGCGTGCGCCCCAAAAACGGCCCCGCGCCCTTGACCACTTCGACATGCCAGCCGCCCAGCACCGACACGGCATAGGGGTTGGCAGGCTCGGCGGCGACGGCCGCCTCCAGCGCCGCCTTGGCGCGATTGGGCAGATCGTGCAGTTGCGCCCAGGCGACGCCCTTGATGCGGGTCTGGTAGCCCAGCGAAGCCGCCAGCCAGGTCTGGCCGTCGGCGAATTTCGGGTCGGCGGCCACCGCCGCCGCCGCCAGGGTCTCGGCATGCTGCAGACATTCCAGGCAGGGCGCATCGCGCAGCACCGCGTCGCTGAGCGCCGCCCGCGCCGCCACGGCATAGCCGGCGGCGGTGTGCGCCGCCTCGCCCGCCTGCATCGCCGCCGCATAATCGCCCCTGGCATACAGCGCGGCATACGCCGCATCGTCCGCCGCCGCCGGGCCCGCCGGCAACAACAGCAGCAGCAGGACGGCCAGCTTCTTCATTTGAGGAACGCGCCGGCCAGCGCCTTGCGGATCATCGCCGCGGTTTCGCGCGTGCCGAACAGGGCGGCGAAGGAGCCGAAGCGCGGCCCGGCGCTCTGGCCGAACAGCACCTCGTAAAGCGCGGCGAACCAGCCGCGCAAAGGCTCGAAGCCATGCGCCTTGCCGACTTCGTAGACGACATTCTGCACCGTGGCGCCGTCACGCTCCTCGCCCATCGCCTCGAAGCGCGAGGCCAGATCCGCCAGCGCCGCGCGTTCCCTGTCGTCGGGGGCGCGATACGTCTTTGCCGGCTTCACGAAATCCTCGTAATAGCGCAGGGCATAGCCGACCAGCCGGTCGAGGCCGGGATTGGCCTGCGGCGACGCGCCGGGCGCATAGGCGCGGATATTGCCCCACAGCACCTCGCGGGTATGGGCGTTCGAGGCCGAGACCAGATTGAGCAGCAAGGCGAAGCTGACGGGATAGCGCTCGTCCGGCGGGGCGCCGCCATGAATGTGCCAGACCGGATTTTCCAATCGGGCCACTTCATCGCCGCGATTGGAATGATAGGCTTCGAGAAAGGCGATGTATTCGTCCACCGCCTTGGGGATGACGTCGAAATAAAGCCGCTTGGCGGTGCGCGGCTTCTGGTACATGAACAGGGCCAGGCTTTCGGGCGAGCCGTATTTCAGCCAGTCCTCAACCGCAATGCCGTTGCCCTTGGACTTGGAAATCTTCTGGCCCTGGTCGTCCAGGAACATCTCGAACATGTACTGCTCGGGCGGATTGCCGCCGGCGATCCTGCAGATGGCGCTGTAGAGCGGCGCCTGGCTCAGGTGATCCTTGCCGTACATCTCGTAATCCACGCCCAGCGCCGCCCAGCGCATGCCCATGTCGGGCTTCCATTGCAGCTTGCAATGGCCGCCGGTGACCGGAACCGTCTGGTTGGAGCCATCCTCCTCGACATAGGTGATGGTGCCCTTGGCGACATCGCGGTCCACCACCTTGGCCAGCAGCACCTTGCCGGAACGGGGGGATACGGGAAGGAAAGGCGAATAGGTTTCCTGCCGCTCCTCGCCCAGGGTCGGCAGCATCACCTTCATCACCTCGTCATACTTCGCCAGGATCTTCAGCAGCGTTTCGTCGAAGCGGCCCGACTTGTAGGTGGCGGTGGCGGAATAGAATTCGTAGCGGAAGCCGAAACTGTCCAGGAAGGAACGCAGCCGCGCATTCATGTGCGCGCCGAAGCTTTCATGCGTGCCGAAGGGATCGGGAATGGCGGTGAGCGGCTTGCCCAGGTTGGCGACGATCATCGCCGGGTTGGGCAGATTGTCCGGCACCTTGCGCAGCCCGTCCATGTCGTCGCTGAAGGCGATCAGATGGGTGGGCACATCGCTCATGGTCTCGAAGGCCTTGCGCACCCAGGAGGTGCGGGCGACCTCGCCGAAGGTGCCGATATGGGGCAGGCCGGAAGGGCCATAGCCGGTCTCGAACAGGACGCTTTTGACCTCCTGTCCGGCCTTTTGGCGCGCCTCGATGCGGGCCAGCAGCCGGCGCGCCTCCTCGAAGGGCCAGGCCTTGGCCGCAAATGCCTGCTCGCGCAGTGTTTTCACCAAAAAATTCACTCCTGGTTAAGACCCAGTTTAAGCCATTCGAAAGGGCGCGAAAGCTAGGATTTCCGGGAGGATAGCGTCAATGACCGGGAAAAGCCCCGCCCTGCCGGAGGATTCGCGCGCGGTGTTCGCCGGGCGCATCGATATCCTCTACGCGCTCGGACGCCATTACCTCTCGCTGCCTTTCGCGGTCTTGTGCGTGCCCGCCACCCTGCTGGCCGGCAACAAGCCCGGCATCCTGCCCTTCATCCCGCTGCTGATCCAGATGGTGGTGGTGATCGCCGCCGAGCAGCTCACCACCGCCTATCGCATCCGCTGCGTCGGCCGCGGCGAGCATTGCGACGATCCCGCCTATTGGGCCCGCCGCTACACCTTCGTCTCCGCCATCGCCGGCGCCAGCTGGGGCTTGGGCGCCTGGTTCTGGTTCGTCTGGGGGAGCTTCCCGGCCCAGGCCTATCTCGCCCTCGCCTTCCTGGGCATGACCGCGACCGAGTTCATCGCCCGCTCCGCCCACCGTCCCGCCTTCGCCGCCCACACCATCTTCTCGCTCGTCCCGCTGCTGGCGCTGCTGCTGGCGCAGGGCGGCCTCTATGCCGGCATGACCGCGGTGCTGGTGATCCTCTTTGCCGGCGTGCTGGTCAGCTATTGCAACTGGATGGCGCGGCTGCTGGACGAAAGCGTTTCGCTGCGCAACGAGAATTCCGGCCTGGTGGTGAGCCTGTCGCGCGAGAAGGTCGAGGCGGTGGCCGCCCGCGACAGCGCCGAGGCCAGCGCCGCCGCCAAATCCTCCTTCATCGCCAACATCTCCCATGAGCTGCGCACGCCGCTCAACGCGCTGCTCGGCATGGCCCAGCTTCTCGAACGCGCCGACCTGCCGCGCCAGCAGGCCGATCACGTCAAGGTGATGCTGGAGGCGGGCCGCGGCCTGCAGACCCTGCTGGACGACGTCATCGCGCTCACCCGCGACGATTCCGAGCAGCTTGCGGACATGGATTGCGATCCGGTGCAGACCGCCCGCGCCGTCATCCGGCTGCTGCAGCCGCGCGCCTGGGAAAAGCATCTGCGCCTGTCGCTGTCCGCGGCGGGAACGCTGCCGCGCGTCGCCGCCGATCCGCGCCGCCTGCGCCAGGTGCTGCTCAAGCTGGCCGACAACGCCCTGAAATTCACCGATCACGGCCTGGTCGAGGTCCGGCTGGACGAAGTGCGGGACGCCAAGGGCGAGCGCTTTGTCCGCTTCACCGTCGCCGACACCGGCACCGGCGTCTCGGCGGAGGCCGCGCTGCTGCTTTTCAGCCCCTTCACCCCCGGCGACAATTCCTATGCCCGCGCCCAGCAGGGCGCCGGCCTGGGCCTGGCGGTGGCCAAGCGCATCGTCGACCAGGCGGGCGGCCATATCGGCTTTGACAGCCTGCCGGGCGAAGGCTCGCAATTCTTCTTCACCCTGCCGGTGTCCGGGGCGGCCAGCGCGCCGCGCCTCCCGGGCGAGGCCAGCCAGCCGCCGCCGTCCGGCCTGACGCTGCTGATACAGGCGAATGCGGCGGGCGTCGCCGCCGATATCGCCCGGCTGCTGGAACCCTTCGGCAACCGCCTCACCATCGCCAGCAGCCTGGCCGACGCCATTACCCGCGCCGGGCGCGAAAGCTTTGACGCCATCATCGCCACCGCCGCCGACGCCGACATGCTGGCGGCGGCGCCGGGCGTCACCGGGCCGCTGATCGCCGTGCTGCTGCGCGGCGACCGCATGCCCACCGTCACCGACACCGTGCTGCGCTGGCCGCTGGAGCCCGACGCGCTGTATGGCGCCCTGGCCCAGTTCGCCATCCATCCCGCCGAAAGCGATGCCGCGCCGCAGCCCATCGTCGCCATTGACGCCATCGCCTTCTCCGCCCTGGAGAAATCGGTGGGCGTGAAGGCGCTGGTTGACATCCTGCAATGCTATATCGTCACCGCCGAGCAGCTCACCACCGCCCTGGCGCAAGCCTGCGCCGCCGAGAAGTGGGACGAAGCGGCGCGCCTGGCCCAGGACATTGTCGGCGCCGCCGGCGGGCTGGGCCTCACCGCCGTCACCCAGGCGGCGCGCGGCTTCGCCCAGAAAAGCCGCGATGGCGGCAGCCGCCATGATCTGCGCAACGCCGCCCAGCTTGTCGTCGGCGAGCATCTGCGCGCGAAACAGGCGCTCATGCACTTGTATCCCGACGTCGCTTGATCGCTGGTGGTACGCATCTAAGATGCGCCGCCCATGCCCTTCTCCGATAATCTGAACGCCCTGGCCGCGCTGGTTCCCGCGCCGCCCGGCGCTGCCGTCTTCGAGGACGGCGAAGCGCGCCGCGCCGAACTGCGCGATGCCCGCGCCCTGTTCGAGGGCGCAGAGGTGCTGGTGGCCCATGCCGGCTTCACCGCCGGACGGCTGGGGGCGAAACCGGCGGCGGTCTATGACGTGATCGAGCTGTTCGCCTTTGTCCGCCCCGGCCAGGCGTTCGTGCCCTCGGCCTCCGGCATGGCGCGGCTGCTGGGGCTGGGCAGCCCGCGCACGCCGGAGGAAAGCGCGGCGGCGCTGCCGGCCATCGCCGCAAGGCTGCTGCAGGAAACCGGGCAGATGAGCGCCGAGGCGCGCGCCGCGCTGGCGCCGCTGGTCGGTACGCTGGACCGCGCCGGCTGGCGCTGGGCCAGGCTGCTGAAGGAAATCGTCGGCGAAGTCCCGCACGGCTCGCCCATCGCCGGCCTGGAAATCTGGCGCGTCCTTGGCCCGTGGGAGGATCACGCCCTGCCCGGCCAGCCGGGTTCGCAAGCCGTGTCGCCGGAGGAAGCAAAGGCGCGGCTGTCCCGGCTGGTGACGCAGATGCGGCCGGAGCAGGCGGCCTACAGCGCCGCCGCGACTTACGCCTTCAGTCCGCGCGAGGTGGCCGGCGCCCCTAGGGTGGCGCTGATCGAGGCCGGCACCGGCACCGGCAAGACGCTGGGCTATCTGGCGCCCGCCAGCCTCTGGGCGGAAAAGAACGGGCCGGGGCTCTGGATCTCCACCTACACCCGCAATCTGCAGCGCCAGATCGTGCAGGAAATCGCCCGGCTGTGGCCCGATCCCGTCGAGCGCGCCGAAAAGGCGGTGGTGCGCAAGGGCCGCGAGAATTATCTCTGCCTGCTCAACTTTGAAGAAGCGGCGAAGCGCACGGCGCTGGCGCCCTCGCCGCGCAGCGTGGCGCTGGGGCTGATCGCGCGCTGGGCGGCGTCGGGCACCGATGGCGACATTTCAGGCGCCGGCTTTCCCGCTTTCCTCGCCGCTTCGATGCCGCTGTCCGCCGTCACCGACCGGCGCGGCGAATGCATCTATGCCGCCTGCCCGCATTACAAGCAGTGCTTCATCGAGAAGGCGGTGCGGGCGGCGCGCCACGCCCAGATCGTGGTCGCCAATCACGCCCTGGTCATCGCCCAGGCCGCGCAGGACTGGCTGGCCACCGACGAAACCAACGACACCCCGCCGGAACGGCGGCTGCGCTATGTCTTCGACGAAGGCCATCATCTGTTCGACGCCGCCGACAGCGGCTTCGCCGCCCTGCTCTCCGGCCGCGAGATGGCGGAGCTGCGCCGCTGGGTGCGCGGGCCGGATGCGCGCACCCGCAGCCGCATGCGCGGGCTGGAGGAACGGCTCAAGGACCTGATCGCCGATGACGAGGCGGCGCAGGAAGCGCTGGAGGAAGCGGTGTCGGCGGCCGGCGCCCTGGCGGGCGAAGGCTGGACGCAGCGTCTGGGCAATCCGCGCGGGCCGGGCGAAGTCTTCCTGGCGCTGGCGTACCAGCATGTCAAAGCCCGCAGCGGCGAGCAGGACAGTTTCTACACATTGGAAGCCGAACCGCATCCCATGTCCGAGGCGTTGCTGGAAGCGGTGCGCCAGCTTTCCCGCGCCCTCAGGCGCCTGGCCGATCCGCTGGCCCGTCTGGCGCATCTGCTGCGCAAGAAGATGTCCGACAAGACCGCCGAGATGGAACCCTACACCCGCGCCCGGCTGGATGCCGCCGCGCGCGGGCTGGACCGCCGCGCCAAGCGCATCCTGCCCGCCTGGCGGGCGATGCTGGAACAGCTTGAGCATGGCGAGGTGGACGCGGATTTCATCGACTGGTTCGAACTCAAGCGCGAGGACGGCCGCGATGGCGATATCGGGCTGGAACGGCACTGGATCGATCCCACCATTCCGCTGGCCGCCGAAGTGCTGGCGCCGGCCCATGGCGCGCTGATCACTTCGGCGACGCTGCGCGACGGAGCCCAGGACGACTGGACGGCGGCGGAAATCCGCACCGGCGCCGGCCATCTGCCGCAGCCGCCGCGCCGCGCCCTGTTCGGCTCGCCCTTCGACTATGCCGCCCAGGCGCGCATCTTCGTCGTCACCGATCTGGAGCGCCGCGACCGGGAGGCGCTGGCGGCGGCGATGCGCGAACTGTTTGCCGCCAGCGGCGGCGGCGCGCTGGGCCTGTTCACCGCCGTGCGCACGCTCAAGGACACCGCCGCCCGCATCGCCGAACCGCTGGCGGCGGCGGGCATCCCGCTTTACGCCCAGCATGTCGATCGCCTCGACACCGGATCGCTGGTCGATCTGTTCCGCGCCGAGGAGAATGCCTGCCTGCTCGGCACCGATGCGCTGCGCGACGGCGTCGACGTGCCGGGCCGCTCGCTGCGGCTGGTGGCGTTCGACAAGGTGCCCTGGCCCAAGCCCACCATCCTGCACAAGGCGCGGCGCGCCCGCTTCGGCAAGGGCTATGACGACCTCATCACCCGCTTCCGCCTCAAGCAGGCCTTTGGCCGGCTGATCCGCGGCCCTGAGGATCAGGGCTGTTTCGTGATCCTGGACGGGGCGACGCCCACGCGCCTGCTCACCGGCCTGCCGCCGGAATGTCCGGTCAAGCGGGCGGGCCTGGCCGAGGTAATTGGGGATATCCGGGCCTTTCTGGGCGCGCCATCCTGACCGCCTGTGGACTTTCCCGGCCGTGCGGCGTTTTCCGACTCGGCGGCGGCCCATGCGGCTTGTAGCTTGGCCGGATGACCAACGTGGCGGAAAAGCTTTTTGACGACCAGCCCGCGGGAGACGTTCCCGCCGAAGGCTATGGCAAATTCTCCACCGGCATCATTCCGTCGCATATCCTGCGCCGCGAAATCCGGCTGAAGAAGCTGGTCGTCGCCACCGAGGAGATCGAGGAGGCGCAAATCCAGCCCGCCAGCCTGGACCTTCGCCTTGGGCGGCATGCCTACCGGGTGCGCGCCAGTTTTCTCCCCGGCGCCGGCATGACGGTGGAGAAGAAGCTCCAGTCCGTCGCCATGCACAAGATCGACATTTCCGAAGGCGCCGTCCTGGAGGCGGGCTGCGTCTATGTCGTGCCGCTGATCGAGCGGCTGGAACTGCGCGACCGCATCTCGGGCATCGCCAACCCCAAAAGCTCCACCGGCCGGCTGGACGTTTTCACCCGCCTGATCACCGATGGCGCGCAGGCGTTCGATTCGGTGGAAACGGGCTATCGCGGCCCGCTCTATGCCGAGATCACGCCCCGCACCTTTCCGGTCCTGGTGCGCAAGGGGTCCCGGCTGAACCAGTTGCGGCTGCGCAGCGGCTCGCCG
>Ga0265313_10000854_pt1 | contig 30709 bp, 25 predicted proteins | sample 4123metaG_FD_203122 | JGI IMG/M metagenome (GOLD analysis project Ga0265313, IMG submission 203122) | Rhizosphere microbial communities from Carex aquatilis grown in University of Washington, Seatle, WA, United States - 4-1-23 metaG | ecosystem: Host-associated > Plants > Roots > Rhizosphere >... | reverse complement strand
TGAGCGCCAACCCCAACGCCAACGGTGGGCTCCTCCGCAAGGATCTGCGGATGCCCGATTTCCGAAGCTACGCGATCGACGTCCCTGCACCGGGAGCGGTCGACGGTGAAGCGACGAGTGTGCAAGGAAAGCTCATTCGCGACGTGCTCGAACTGAATCGCGAACGCCGAAACTTCCGCATCTTCAGCCCGGACGAGACCACGTCGAACCGCTGGGGCGCAGTATTCGAAGTGACCAATCGCGAGTCGGTGGCCGAAATCATGAAGAACGACGATCACGTCGCGATCGACGGACGCGTGATGGAAATGTTGAGCGAGCATCAGTGCCAGGGCTGGCTCGAGGGGTACTTGCTCACCGGCCGGCACGGCTTTTTCTCTTGCTACGAAGCGTTCATCCACATCGTGGATTCGATGTTCAACCAGCACGCCAAATGGTTGAAGGTCACGCGGGACCTTCCTTGGCGGCGCCCGATCTCGTCGCTCAACTACCTTCTCTCGTCGCACGTCTGGCGGCAGGACCACAACGGCGCGAGCCACCAGGATCCGGGGTTCATCGACCACGTCGTCAACAAGAAGGCCAACGTCATCCGCGTGTACCTCCCACCCGACGCGAACACGCTGCTATCGGTGACCGACCACTGTGCTCGGAGCGTCAACTACGTCAACGTCATCGTGGCCGGAAAGCAGCCCGCGCCCCAATGGCTCACGATGGATCAGGCGATCAAGCACTGCGCCGCGGGCGTCGGGATCTGGGAGTGGGCGTGCAGCGACGCGGACGGCGATCCCGACGTGGTGATGGCCTGTGCGGGAGACGTCCCCACGCTCGAAACGCTGGCGGCCGTCGACATCATGCGCGACTGCCTCCCGGACGTGAAGGTGCGCGTGGTGAACGTGGTCGACTTGATGCGCCTGCAGCCCGCGCTGGAACACCCGCACGGGCTCTCCGACATCGACTTCGACGGCATTTTCACCGCGGATAGACCTGTCATCTTCGCCTATCACGGCTACCCGTGGCTCATTCACCGACTGACGTACCGGCGGAACAACCACGGCAACATCCATGTTCGCGGCTTCAAGGAAGAAGGCACGACCACCACACCCTTCGACATGGTCGTCCGAAACGACATGGATCGCTTTCATCTGATCCAAGACGTGATCGACCGGGTACCCGGACTCGGGTCGCGCAAAGCCCACGTCAAGAAGCAAATGGCCGACAAGCGCGTCGCCCACTGGCAATACATCCGCGAGCACGGCGAGGACATGCCGGAGGTCCGAGACTGGCGTTGGCGCGTACGCGATACGACGAGCTAGAGCACCGAACGGTTTGGCGGATCGACGATTTGCTTCGAGTTTTTGGCCCCGCGAGGCGGACAGCCTCGACGACGAGCCGCCCTTCCGCCAAAGGATGGATCGCACGGCGGACGGTTCCGGCGGCTCGAAAGACGCGCTTTTCTCGGGGACGGTGGTAACCACGCGGCCGGCGAGCGACTTCACGGCGCGCGTCATCCCCCATCGCGAAGGTGTCCGTGTGCCCGCCGAGACGTCGCTCATCCGCTGGCTACGTTGATCCAAGCCGCCGCATGATCTCGTCGGCCACGACGAGGACGAAGAATGCGACGCTGACCCACGCATTGACGTCGAAGAACGCTTTGTCGATCGCCGCGAGCCCGCGGCGGTGCACGATCGAATGCTCGTAGGCGAGCAAGGCGGCGCAGATCGCGACGGCGAGGCCGTACGGGGGACCCCGGCGTAGCGCCAGCCCACATCCGGCGAGAGCCGCGACGGTCACGACGTGCGCACAGGCGCTTATCGCCAGAGCGTTGCGCCCGCCGAATCGAGCCGGGATCGAATGGAGCCCCGCCTCGCGGTCGAAGCGCTCGTCTTGCAGCGAATAGAGCACGTCGAAACCGAGCAGCCACGTGACGACGGCAGCCATGAGAAGGACGATTCCCAACGACGGAGCCGCGCCCATGCCGATCCACGCCCCGCCCGGGGCCAGCGCGAGAGCGACGCCCAGCCAAGCGTGCGCACCCCACGTGAATCGTTTCGCGTACGAGTAGCCGAGCAACACCGCCAGAACGCCCGGCGAGAGCACAGCGGGCCATCGCCCCAACGTCGCCGCGAACCCCACGAACGCCGCCCCCGAGACGACGGCGAGAGCGAGCGCCTCACGCGCCTTCACGACGCCTGAAGGAACATGGCGCCCGCGCGTGCGCGGATTTCTCGCGTCGACGTCGCGGTCGGCCCAACGATTGAACGCCATCGCGCTCGTCCGCGCGCAGATCATACAAGCGAGCATCGACGCCGCGCGCGCCACGCCGAGCGGCCTGTGGGGCTCGGCGAGCGCCAGCACGACCGCGCTCGCGGCGAACGGCAATGCGAAGACGGTATGCGCGAAGGCAACGAGGGACCCATACGTGCGAATGCGCGCGAGAACGGTCATCGTGTCCCATTCTGCCGTCGCGCGATCCAACGCCGAGGCGCGCGGACGTTGCGCAGTACGAAGGCGCAGGCGTCTTCACCGACCTCTCCGTCCAGGGCGAGCAGTCCTGGCCTCGCGCCGCGCGCGATGCGGCCGACGTCGGGCCGCGCGAGCGCTCGCGCCCCTTCCCACGTCGCCATCCGCAGCAGGTCTCTGGCCGGCACACTCGGGAATCGGTCCTCCAGCGCGCGCGCCTCGGCCAGCACGTCGAGCGAAGCGTTCGATGCGAGCGAATCGGTTCCGAGAGCGGGGAAGATTCCCTGCGCGCGTGCCGCCAGAAGGGGGGGCAGCCTGGTCTCGATGAAGAGGTTCGAACGAGGACAGAACACGACCGGCGTGCCCCGCCGAGCCACGAGCGCGAGCTCTTCCGGCCGAGCATCCGTGAGGTGAACGCACAAGACGTGGGGCGATAGGGCGCCGAGCTCGTCGGCGAAATCGATCGGCGACTTTCCCGGCCACGCGAACCGGTCCCGCGGGAGCTTCAGACGCGACTCGTACCAGTCCGCGACCGGCCCGTCGCCCCGTTCGAGGAATCGTCGCTCCGCAGCGTGCTCGGCGACATGAACGCTCGCGCGCAAGCCGCGCCCTCGGGCTTCGTCGAGAAGACGCCGCGTCACTTCGGGGTTCGTCGTGTAGAGCGTGTGCGGCGTCGGAGCGTACGCGAGGTCTGCGCTGGGCCACGAGCCCACCACTTCGGCCACAATCTGGGGCAAAGAGGCCACGCGCTTTTCGAGCGGCGCGCGGTCGACGCCGAACACCTCGTGGAAGATGCTCCCCACGAGCCCATGACGCGCAATGGCATTCACCGCTGCGAGGGTGTTGGTCACCTCCCCTAATGCGACGGTGCCGAACGCGACGAGCTCTTCGACCGCGTGCTCGATGGCCTCGGCGTCCTGCTCGGGCGAAATTTCGGCGCGGACCGCCAGCATGTGCTCCACCCAAGGGACGAAACCCGAGCCCCCCGGGACTTGCCCGCGGAGGGCGCTCAGCTCGAGATGCACGTGCGCGTTCACGAGCCCGGGAAGCAGCGCGCCGCGTACCCGTTCGACGTCCGCCCCGGCGTGTCGGGGAAGAATGTCCGCGGCAGCCCCGACATCGACGATTTCGCCGAGTGAATCCACGACCGCGGCGCCGTCGCGAATGACCTCGGCGTCGCCGGGGATGACAGCGTCTGCGTGCACGATCCGCACGTCGCCCACCTTCACGCCGGGACGGTCAGCCAATCGTATCGCACGTTCCGGCGTACCGCCTTGAACCCCGCCGCGCGGATGTTGCGTTCGATGGCATCGGCGTTCATGCAAAAGGTCGTTCCGGCGCTCGATACGACGTTCTCTTCGAACATGACGCTGCCGAAGTCGTCGGCGCCGAAGCGAAGCGCGACCTGCCCGACCTCGGGCCCCTGGGTGACCCAAGACGCACCGACGTGGTCGACGTTGTCGAGCATGATGCGCGCGGTCGCCTGCTGCCGCAGGTAGAGAACCGTCCCGTTGTCGCCCGGCTCGATGTTCGTCCCCTTCTCGTGCTGGAAGTCCCAGCAGAAGAAGGCCGTAAAGCCGCCGGTCTCGTCCTGAAGGTCGCGAATCTTGATGAGATGCGCGATGCGATCGTGTGCGGTGTCGACCGTTCCGTACATCATCGTGGCGCTCGACCGCAGACCCATGTGATGCGCCGTGCGCATGACGCCCAGCCATTCGTCGCTCGTGCATTTTGCTTTGGCGATCTTGCGCCGCACGCGGTCGACCAAGATCTCCGCCCCACCCCCGGGAACGCTGTCGAGCCCCGCGGCGTGGAGCCGCTCGAGCACGGCTCGCACGCCCAGGCTCTCGATACGCGCGATGTGCAAGATCTCTTCCGGGGAAAGCGCGTGGAGTCCCAGCGAAAACTCGCGCTTGATCCAGCGAAACAGGTCTTCGTACCACTCGATGCGAAGTCCCGGATGGAGACCGCCTTGAAGCAGAATCTGAACGCCGCCGGCGTCGACGACTTCCTTCAGCTTCTTGGCGAGCTGCTCGCGTGTGAGCACGTATCCTTCGGGGTGTCCTGGGGGGCGGTAAAAGGCGCAGAAGCGACAACTCGTCGTGCACACGTTCGTGTAGTTGACGTTTCGATCGACGATGTACGTGACGACGCTGTGCGGGTGCTTCCGCTTTCTTACGGCGTCTGCAGCTAGACCGAGATCGAACAGCGAGGCTTCATCGGCGAGCCGTTCCCCCTCGGCGGCGCTCAGCCTTTCGCCTTCCGCGGCGCGCGAGAGGATCGCGTCGAGCCCGGGCAAGGTCGCCCCATTGCGCCGATCGTCGTCGAAGAATCGCACCCGGGCGCGCGGAAGAAGTCCGGCGCTCGCGGCGTCGTCGTAGAAACGCTCGAGGCCCCGCCGCTCGTCGTCCCCGAGGTCGTAGCGAATCGCCTCGCGGAGGTAGGACCGGAGCGACGCGGAAGTCAGCCCGGTGCGCGCGGCATGCTCGTCGGCGAGGGCGTCGCGCCGCTCGAGCCCGACCGCTTTCGCGGCGGTCAAGAGGCTCTCGTCGCCGGACGACAGGACGCCCTTCGGCCCGCACCACGCGGCGAAGACGAACGGCAAACCGGTGAGCTCCCACCAGGCGAGTCCGAGATCGAGCACGTGAGGAAAGCGGCCTTCGATCTCGAGCGCGGGGTCTCCGATGATCAGCGCGGCGCGTGCCCCGGAAACAGTGGCGATCGCGTCCCTGGCCGTAGCACCGAGAAGCCGAGGCTCGCGCCCCCGCGAGCGAGCGCGAAGAACGAGCCTGGCGAGGACGACGCTCGTGCGAGAAGACAAGTCCACCGCCAGCTCGTCGATCGTGTCGATCGGGCGCTCGGCCACGATTGAGATACTTCGCACGGCCCCGCGCGCGCCGATGGCGCATCCCCGGACGACCCGCAGGTCTCCGATGGTCGCCGCAGCCGCGACCGGCATCAAGGCGAAGTCGGCCTCGCCCTCGGCGACGCGCCGCGCGACTTCGCTCGGCGACCCGCATTCGAGACGCAGGCGCGAGCTGGCGGGTTCTCGGTCCAGTCCTTCGTAGAGCGGCCGAGCGTTCAAGTAACCGACGGCCGCGGCCCGCAACCTTTCACCCTGCCCAATCACGACAGCACCTCCAAGTGCTTGGTCGCCTTGCGGTCCCGCACGTTCACGGCCGCCTCCGGCACGGACGCACGCGGATGCTCGCGAAGCACGTTGTAGAGCGACCCGCGCTCGACGGGGATGCGTCCGGCCTCTTGGATGAGGCGGACGATCTGCTGGGCCGTCAGGGCGCCCGGGGATCGCGTTCCCGCGGCGCGATAGATCGTCTCGTGCACGATGGTGCCGTCGATGTCGTCCGCGCCGAAGCAGAGCGCTATCTGGGCCACCTCCGGCGTCATGCTGACCCAGTAGGCCTTGACGTGGGGCACGTTGTCGAGGAGGAGGCGTGAGACCGCGATGGTCCGCAGCGCGTCGATCGCGGTGGGCGCGGGCAGGTTGCGCATTCCGTTGCCGTCCGGGTGGAAGGCGAGCGGAATGAACGCCTGAAAGCCCCCGGTCTCATCCTGGAGCGCGCGGAGCCGCAGGAGATGATCGACGCGATGTTCGAAGGTCTCGATGTGACCGTAGAGCATCGTCGCGTTGGTGCTCATGCCGAGGCGATGCGCGATGCGGTGAACTTCGAGCCACTCGTCGGCGGTCGCTTTGTCGTGGGCGATGCGTGTGCGCACGGCGGGGTGAAAAATCTCGGCGCCGCCGCCCGGTAGGCTGTCGAGCCCGGCGGAGCGTAGCCGTTCGAGAACCTCGCGGTACGTCATCCCGTAGTGCGTCGCGAAGAAGTGGATCTCGACTGCGGTGAAGCACTTCATGTGGACGTCGGGCTTGATGCGCTTGAAGCCGGCGAGAAGCTCCTCGTAGTAAGAAAATGGCAGACCCGGGTGAAGGCCATTGACGATGTGGATCTCGCCCGGAGGGTCGTCCATGCGTTCCTCGAGTTCGCGCCAGGCGTCCTCGACGCGCATCGTGTGCGCGCCCGGGGCTCCTTCTTCGAGTTTGGCGAACGAGCAGAAGAGGCACGACGCGACGCACACGTTGGTGGTCTCGATGCGCATGTTCCGATTGAAATACGTGCGATCGCCGTGACGCCGCTCGCGTCCCTCGTTGGCGAGGCGCCCCACGGAAACGACGTCGGGGTGGCGGAACAGCGCGAGACCGTCGTCGAACGACAGTCGCTCGCCGGCGTGAAGCTTTTGGACAATCGCGTCGAGCATCGATTTTCTCCTAGATCGACATCGCTTCGTCGACGGCCTCCACCGACCCGTCGGAGCCGACGAAGACGGGAATGCGTCCGCTGCGGCGAACGAATCCCGCGAGCTCTTTCTTCTTCACGAGGTCGGCGGCCTGCAGCCGCGACCGCTTGCCGACCCCGATCCGCTCGCCCTCCGCGAACGGCAATCCCCGCTTGCTGGCGATATGCCCGGCGAGCTCGTTTGCGCCGAAGCCGAGCCCCACCTGGGCCAGTTCCAGACCGCAGCGCGTCCAGTCGATGCGAACGCGGGCGCTCGGGGGTCCGGTCACGCGCGCGACCGCGATCTCGCGAAGCAGCTCGAGCCCGGTGAGCCGTTCGTCGTCTCGGGGCAGGAGGAGTGCGCCCGTATCTCGTTCGGGCGGCGGGGCGTAGATGCGGACCTGGTCGCCGACCTCGTCGCGCCTTACGCGGTCCGCGAGGGCTCCGAGCGCCAGGAGGTCGGCGCCGCGCAGCAGCGCGACGCCGGCTTCGTCGATCGTTCCCGCGCGTCGCGACGCGAGGACGCCCGCGAGCCCCGCCGCGGCAATGGCGCGTTCGACGAGCGCGCTCAACGTTGGCCCCAGCGCCGCACGAGGTCGTGGTCGAGGCCGAGATGATCGAGGATGCGCGCCACCACGGTGTCGATGGCCTGGTCCAGCGTTTCGGGCTTGCCGTAAAACGAGGGCATCGCGGGCAGCACGAGCGCGCCCGTGCGCGCGAGAGAGGCAAGGTTTTCGAGGTGCACGACGCTGAGAGGCGTCTCGCGCGGAACGACGATCAGGGTACGACGTTCTTTTATCATCACGTCCGCCGCCCGCGTGAGGAGCGTATCGGAGATCCCGTGGGCGATGCGCGCGACGGTGCCCATGGAGCAGGGCACGACGACCATCGCGTGCCATCCGGCGCTTCCACTGGCGAAAGGCGCGCGGTAGTCGCGTACGCCCCAAATCGGGTGACCAATCTGCTCGCGCACGTCGCCGCCGCACTCGAGCGCCCAGACTTCGGGCGCAGTCTGCGAGATGCACACGCCGAGTTCGACGTCGTTGCGCGAACCCATCACGCCAAGCAGCCGGCGCGCATAAGGCGCACCGCTCGCGCCGGTGATTCCGACGACGATCTTCTTTCTCACGGCGCCACCTCGGCGCGCACGATCGATGCAACCCCGAGCGTCAAGTCAGTGCCACGAATTGCCGCGAATCCGGCCGTCAGGAGCAGGCGCTCGTACTCACGACGGGTGAGAAACCCAGCCATGCTCCGCGCGAGGTAATCGTACGCGGGCCGATCTCCGGACAGCCAGCCCCCGAGCGCGGGAAGCACGAACGACGCGTACGCGCGATGGAACGCTCGGGTCAAAGGCCTCGTCGGCCGGAACAGCTCCAGGGTGACGAACACGCCTCCGGGGCGGAGCACGCGCAGCACTTCCCGCGCTCCAGCCAGGGGGTCGGCGAGGTTTCGGATCCCGAATCCGCAAACGACGGTCGAAAAGGAAGCGTTCTCGAACGGCAGCGCCGCCGCGTCCGCGACCACGATTTCGGCTCGCGGGGCTTTGTTCCGTCCGGCGTCGAGCATTGCGGGCGCGAAATCCACGGCAACGATTCGATCGGCAGGGCGGAGGCGTGCGAGGGCCGCGGTCAGATCCATCGTTCCGGCGCAGAGGTCGAGGACCGGCCCCGGTGGAGCGCCGGCCACCTCGGCCACCGCCCGAGCGCGCCAGCGTCGATCGATGCCCGCCGACATCAGCCGGTTGAGAAGGTCGTACGTCGGCGCGATGCGGTCGAACATGCTTCGCGCGGCGCTCTCGTGCCGCGCCTCCGCGCCGCGACGTGCCGCGACGTGCGGAATCGGTGCCGGCGACTCGGTCACGTCCGCGCCTTCTGTAGGAGGTCGCGCGCGATGTCGAGCACGCGCGCCACGTTACCGCGTTCACTGGCGCCGTTGGCCCGGCCGGCAGGTGCCTTCGTCCGCGAGTCGACACCGAGCTCGGGCCACATCGCTTCGACGCGTGCCGCGACGTCCGGACTCACGCGACATGGCTCCGGCCAGTCGCGGGCATAGCCCTCCTCGCGCCACTTGCCCGTTCCGTCGATGCAAACTTTGCTTCCCCAAAGGGCCTGGTTGGCGCCGTGATCGAGCTGGTCGATAGGTCCGTCCACGAACGCGAAATCGCGCTTGGGATCGAGGTTTGCCAAGAGACGCCAGGCCACCTGTCCCAGGTCTTGCACGTCGACGTCGTGGTCGACGACGCAGATGACCTTTGAAAAGGACATTTGGCCTGAGCCCCAGAGACCATGCGCGACGCGCGCCGCATGAAACGGGTATTGCTTCTTGATCGACACCAAGACGAGGTTGTGAAAGGCGCCCTCGACCGGCAGGTTCATATCGACGACTTCGGGAAAGAGCATGCGCAAAAGAGGCAGAAACAGGCGCTCGGTCGCTTTTCCGAGCCACGCATCCTCCATCGGCGGCGGCCCCACGACCGTCGCCGGGTAGACGGCGTCCGCTCGATGCGTCACCGCAGTCACGTGAAAGCGTGGGAAGCGGTCCACCGGCGTGTAGTAGCCGGTGTGGTCGCCGAAGGGCCCTTCGAGCGCGAGATCTTCGCGAGGATCCACGTACCCCTCGAGCACGAAGTCGGCCTCGGCGGGAACATCGAGATCGACGGTCTTGCACCGCACCGTTCCGACCGCGCGCTTCCGAAGAAACCCGGCGAACATCCACTCGTCGATCCCGTCGGGCAGCGGGGCCGTCGCCGCGTACGTTAGCGCCGGATCACCCCCCAACGCCACGGCCACATCCAGGCGCGGCAGGCCCATCTCGCGGGCACGGCGGAAATGGCGGGCCCCGGTCTTGTGCACTTGCCAGTGCATCGCGGTGGTTCGGGCGTCGAGCTTTTGCATACGGTAGCAACCGACGTTGCGCGTGCCGGTTTCCGGATCGCGCGTCACCACCTGCGGCAGCGTGATGAACGGACCGCCGTCCTTGGGCCAACACGTCAGGATGGGCAGACCATCCAAGTCGACGTCGCTGCCGGTGCGCACGACGTCTTGACACGGTGCGCGGGCAGCTGTGCGCGGGGGAACGTGGGCGAGCTCCGGAAGCTTGAGCGCCATTTGCGCGAGCTCGCGGGCGCTCGCCGGAGCTCGCGTGCGGACCAGGTCCTCGATTGCGCGAGCGTGCTCGTCGAGATCCTCGACGCCCAGGGCGAGCGACATTCGCCCTCGCGTGCCAAAAGCGTTGATCAGGAGGGGAAAGCTCGCGCCGACGACATTCTCGAAAAGGAGCGCGGGGCCGGCCGCCTTCATCACCCTGTCGGCGATGGCCGCCGCTTCGAGATGAGCCTCGACGCGCCGTCCAATGCGCACGAGCTCACCGCGCTGCTCGAGCGCACGAACGAACGCGCCCATGCCGTCCCACGCCATCGCGCCTCCAAACAACTTTCAAAATGATTTGAACGCAGAGCTTGTAGGCTTGCCCACAGCACCCGTCAAGGCGGCCCAAAGCCATGAAGCCCGGAGATCACCCCGATTTCTACCGCCTACCCGCACCCGAGGGACGAACGCGCGAGAGCACCATCCGTCTCGACGCGCACGGTCGGTTCTGGCACGACGGACGGCCGGTCGAGCATGCCGCGCTGGCTGCGGCGCTTCACTCTTGGATCGGCCGCCATCCCGACGACGGCCGCTACATCCTGACGAATGGCTACGACTGGACGTACTTCACGGTCGACGATGCCCCTTACTGCGTTCGCGCGATCCGCATCGAGCCCGAGCGCATCGTGCTGGTCCTGAGCGACGGAACCGAGGAGGCGCTGGATTCGGAGGAGGCGCGGATCGGCGCGGATGACGCCCTCTACGCGATGGTCAAGCGCGACGCGGCGTCAGGACCTTACGAGGCCAAGTTCACACCCCACGCCCAGGCAGCGCTCGCCCCGGCGCTTGTCGAGGGCGACCCGCCGCTTTTGCGCATCGGAGGACGCCTGCACGCGGTCGGAGCGAAAAGGACGCGCTTGGGGTAGGATGGCCCCACTCCGGAATGCGCCTGCTCATCGCCGACAAGCTTCACCCGCGCGCAATCGAAGAGCTACGGACGTTGCCGCTGGAGGTGGTCTACGAGCCCGAGCTCACGAAAGAGAGCCTGGAAAAGAGCCTCCACGGCGTAGGCGTGCTCGTCGTCCGGTCGACCGAGGTGACCGAATCCGCGATCGAGAACGCCAAGCAGCTCAACCTCATCGTGCGAGCGGGTGCGGGGTACAGCACAATCGATGTGAGAGCGGCGAGCCGGCGCGGCATCTACGTCGCCAACTGCCCGGGGAAGAATGCGGCCGCCGTCGCCGAGCTCGTTTACGGGCTGATGATCGCGCTCGACCGCCGGATTCCCGACGCCGTTGCGTCGCTCCGGGCCGGAAGATGGGAGCGACAGGAGTTCAGCAAGGCTGAGGGCCTGCACGGAAAAACGCTCGGAATCGCGGGGCTCGGGGCGATCGGGCGAGAGGTTGCCCTGCGGGCGCGCGGCTTCGGGCTGAGCGTGGTCGCCTGGAGCCGTTCGCTGACGCCGGCGCGTGCGGCGGAGCTTGGGGTTGCGCACGCGGGATCCATCGAGGAACTCGCGTCGAGGTGCCAGATTCTGTCGCTTCACCTCGCGCTCGTCGAACGCACGAAGCAAATCGCGAGCCGGCGGGTCCTCGGCCTACTCCCTGAACGAGCGATCGTCATCAACGCCGCTCGCGCAGACCTCGTCGACAACGAGGCTCTTCTCGAGGCGGTCGAAAAGCGAGGCTTCCGGGTCGGTCTCGACATTTATCCCGACGAACCGCGCGGGTTGCGGACCTTTCCTTCGCCGGAGATCTTCCGGTCGTACGCATCCGGCGGCCTGGTCTACGGAACCCCGCACATCGCCGCCGCGACGGACCAGGCTCAGCTCGCCATCGCAACGGAGACGGTGCGTGTCATCCGGTCGTTCCTGCACGAAGCCACGGTTCCGAACGTCGTCAACGTATCCTCGTCGTCAGCCGCTCGATTTCACCTCGTCATCCGCATGATGGACAAGATCGGGACCTTCGCGAACGTTTTGGCCGTACTGAAGCGCCACGGGATCAACGTCGAAGAGGTCTCGAACACGGTCTTCGAGGGCGGGGGCGTCGCCGCGTGCGCGAAATTGCGCCTTCTTTCCAGGCCGACCGAGGCCTGCCTGGCGGAGATCAAAGCGTTCCACGAAGTCCTGCACGTCGACCTCGTAACGCTGCCGATGCTCGCGTGATCGCCTGGGGCCGCGCGATCCTTCTTCTTTGCGCGTTCGGAGCATGCAAGGCAAGGCCGCTCGGCCGAACGGCCGACGCGGGCGCGGAGCTCGTCGACGCGGGCCCGCCGCGCCGCGAACCGGCGGCGCTCGTCGTGGATGCGTCGCCGCCCCCGGACGACACCGTTCTCCCGTCGACCAGCGACGAGCTCGTCGCACGCACCGGGCATCTCCTCGAGGCGATCTCGCGGGACGACGCAACGCTCGCGAGCGACATTCTCTTTCCCCGGGATGGCTGGCTCCTGACCCGCGACGCTCCGGACCCGGGCAAAGACTGGGAGACCCGCGTGGCGACGCCCTTCCGGAAGGGAGTGCACTCGCTCTGGCGGCAGCATCGCGCGATCGACCATGCCCAGGTCGTGTCCCTCGTCCTCGGGGGCGCAATCCGGCAAACGACGCCGCGCAAGCACGGCTGGAAGAAGGTCTTGTGGACCACGAGCGATTCGCGTCTCACGTTCGTCGCCGACGGCCGCACGCGCGCCGTCACCATCCACGAGATGGTGGCGTGGCGCGGCGCCTGGTACGTGACTCGGCTGTAGCTCCGGAGCGCAGATTTCCGCGAAAGAAGAAGGCTAACGCCGAGACCTCTCCGCCTCGATCTCAGCCAGGATCTGCTCGACACGCATCGTGCCCTCCAACCCGTCGTCGAAGAAGAAACGAAGTTCGGGTGCGTGACGCAACCGGAGCCGATGCGCCAACTCTCTCCGAAGCATCCCCGACGCGCGACCGAGAGCATCCACGACGGTCCGGCGTCGCTCCGCGTCGCTTCCTCCATCGAGAAGTCTCACGTTCACTCGAGCGCTCCTGAGGTCCGCCGAGATTTCGACGCGCGTCACGATCGCACCAGCAGCGCCAGGATCTTTCACGTCGCCGGCTACGAGGAGGGTGGCCAGCTCCACACGAATCGCCTCGGCGACGCGGCGTGCGCGCGTTCCGTGCTCGGCGCTACTCATCTTCGCCTCCGTACATCTCGTCGCCGATCGGGACGAGCTCCGTCTCGCGATCGGTCAGCACGGCTTCTTCCTGAGTCTCGGCGACGCGCGCCACTTGCTCGAGCACCGAGTCGCAGACCCCAGCCTCCCCGGAAACGACGCTCACGCCGAAAACCGCGCGCTGAAGCTTGTCCTGCGCGCCGACTTCGGCGATCGAGACGTCGAAGTGGGCGCGCACCCGGTCGCGAAACTTACGCACCACCCGGCGCTTGTCCTTGAGCGACCGGGCGTGCGGGACGTGAAACGTGAGGCGCAGGACTCCAACGAACATCAGAGCCTCTGCTTGATCTCCTCCACCTCGAAGCACTCGATGAGATCTTTCTCCTTGAGGTCGTTGTAGCCCTCGAGACTGATCCCGCACTCGAAGCCCTCGAGGACTTCTCGCACGTCGTCCTTGAATCGCTTGAGGCTGGCGACCTTGCCCTCCCAGACGACGACCCCTTCGCGCACGAGCCGCACCTTGCCGCTTCGCACGATCTTGCCTTCGATGCACATGCACCCGGCGACGGCCGTTCCCTTGACCTTGAAGATCTGGCGCACCTCGGCTTTGCCCTGCTGCTTCTCTACGAGCGTCGGAGGAAGCAAGCCCTCCATCGCTCCCTTCACGTCCTCGAGAGCGTTGTAGATAATCGAGTACATCCGAATCTCGATCTTGTTCTCCTCGGCCAGAGCCGCCGCCTTGCCAGCGGGTCGGACGTTGAAGCCGACGATGATCGCCTTGGAAGCGATCGCGAGGTTCACGTCGCCCTCGGTGATCGCCCCGGCGGCCGCGTTGATGACCGACAGCTTGACCTTCTCGCTCGACAGCTTCGCCAGCGCGTCGGCGAGCGCCTCCACCGACCCCTGCACGTCGCCCTTGATGATGACGCGCAACTCTTCCTGACCGCTCTCGGCGATCCGCTTCGATAGCTCCTCGAGCGACACCTTGGCCGTGGCGGGGATGACGTTCTTGGCCATCTTTCCGCGCCGGCTCTCGGCGATTTCTTGAGCCTTCTTCGGGTCTTTCACCGCGTCCATGCGGTCGCCCGCGTTCGGCACTTCGCTCAGGCCCAAGATTTCGACGGGCGTCGCCGGACCCGCCTCTTGAAGCTGCTTGCCATGCTCGTTGGTCATGGCGCGCACTTTCCCGAAGCCCGCTCCGGCCAGCACGAAGTCACCGACGCGGAGCGTTCCGTCCTGAACCAGCACGCGGGCGACCGGACCGCGACCGCGATCGAGCAACGCCTCGAGGACGGTGCCGCTCGCCGCCCGGTTGGGGTTGGCCTTGAGCTCGAGAAGCTCGCTCTGGAGGGCGATCGACTCGAGCAGGCGATCCACACCCTCGCCGGTGACCGCGCTGACGTTCACGAACAGCGTGTCGCCGCCCCAGTCGTCGGGGACCAGACCCTGCTCGACGAGCTCCCGCTTCACCCTCTCAGGGTCGGCGTTCGGCTTGTCGATCTTGTTGACGGCGACGATGATCGGGACCTTCGCCGCCTTGGCGTGGGCGATCGCCTCTTTCGTTTGCGGCATCACGCCGTCGTCCGCCGCGACGACGAGGACGACGATGTCGGTCACGCTGGCCCCGCGAGCGCGCATCTGCGTGAAGGCCTCGTGGCCAGGTGTGTCGAGGAAGACGACCGTGCCGTGCTTCGCGGCAACCTTGTAGGCGCCGATGTGCTGCGTAATCCCTCCCGCCTCGCCCCCCGCGACATTGGCTTTGCGGATTCGGTCGAGGAGGCTTGTCTTTCCGTGGTCGACGTGACCCATGACGGTGACCACGGGGGGACGCATATCGCCGATCGGTTTCTCTTCGGCGGGCTTCTCCTCGTCGCCCCTCGCCTCTGCGATCGTTTGCTCTTCGCTCTTGCCGACGTCTTCGACGTCCCACCCGAATTCCCCGGCGAGGATTTTCGCCGTATCCGCGTCGAGGGTCGTGTTGATGTGGACGTTGCTCATCCCCATCGAAAGCAGCTTCATCAAGAGCTCGGTCGCCTTGAGGCTCATGCGCTGCGCCATCGTCTGAAGCGTCACGTCGTTCTCGATGCGGATGACCTTCTTGTGCGCGCTCATCTCCTGCGTGGAGACGATCGGCGGCTTGCGAGGCGGCATCGGACCGCTCATGCGGCGGCCTCCGGCGCCTCCCGGCGTGCGGCCCATCATCGGTCGGCCCGGCTGCTGACCGGGCGCGCGTACGTCGCGCCTCCCGCTCGGTGCTCCCACGGCGCCTGCGCGCGGGTCGTATTGCACACGGCGGGGCATGTTCGGCTGCGTCGAAGACGCGCCGCGCGACGACGAGCTCGACGTCGTACCCGGGGCGGGCATCGGCACGCCGGGACGCCCGGTCCAATACTCGACCCCTGTCTTCGGCGCCTGGGCAGCCTGGCTCGCTCGCTGGGCCGGCGGCTCGGGCGGGGCCATCGTGACAACGGGCGGGGGCGGAGGCGGCGGTGCGGCCGGCGGCGGCGCAACGGGCGCGGATGCCGGCGGCTCGCTCGGCTCCAGTGCGGGCGCCGGCGCGGCAGCGGCTGCGGCGTCGTCGGTGGGCCGCTCGACGATCGGCGCCGGGGGAGGAGCAGGCGGCTCGGGTGCCGGAGGAACCGGTGCGGGCTCGGCGGGCACCAGCGTGCGCGCGCTCACGCGGTCTTGGGGGGCCGGCGCGGGTTCCAGTACCCGTGCGCTCGGCCGCTCCTCGGGGACCGCGACTGGCGCGCTATCGGCGACGCTGCGAGCCCGTATCGGCGGCATCGCCGGCGTGCTCACGGGCTCTTGAATCCGCTCGGACGCGGGCGGGAGAGCCCCATCGCGTGCGGCAGGCGATTCGACGGCCGGATGACCGTTCGCGTCGGACGGGGCCACAGCGACCTCGTCGACAATCCGAATGGATGGCATCGGAGAAGACAGCGAAGGCGAGGAAGGGACTTCAGGGGGGACGGGCAACGACGAAGCCGGCTTTGCTACGGCGCGCCGCTTCAGCACGCCAGGCCGGATGCGCTCCTCGACGACGTCGTGGGTGCGTTGCTTCTCGAGGTGGCGCTTGACTCGCTCAACGGCCTCGGGCTCGACAGAGCTCATGTGGTTGCGCACCTCTGCAACACCGATGGCTTGAAAGAGCCCAACGACCTGTTTCGGGTCGAGGTTCAACTGCTTGGCCACCTCGTAGACACGAACCTTGCCGCTCATCGGGCCTCCGGACGTCTGCTGCATTCCGCACCTTCCCTCGCCGCCGCCGTTCCCGCATCGACCGCGGCGCGCATGAATTTGAGCTCGGATGCAATGCCGGCGTGGCGAACCGCACATAGTGCGACCGCTTCGCCGCCGAGCAAGACCCCGAGCTCATTTTTCGTCTTCCAGGCGATCGCACGACCGTCCGCGATTGCCCGCTCCACCTCGATGCTCTTTCGAATCGACCCCGCGTCGGTCGCGACGATGGCCAGCGGGGCGCCACCGGTGAGCGCCATTCGGGCGGCATCCGATCCGATGGCGAGCGAGCGGCTGCGCAAGGCGGCGAGGAGGAGCCCGACCATCCGCCTTTCGCACGCGACGGCGAGGGTGCGGCCGAGGTCGGCTCCGTCGACTCTCACGTTCGACTTGAACGCACGCGCCAGCCCACGCGGCGTTCGTCCGATGCATTCGGCTCGCGCGTGCACGTGTGCGCCGCGACCTCCCTGGATCGTGGCGTTGAAGACGATCTCGCCACCGGCGACGGCCAGCCGCAGCATGGCCGCCTTTTCGTCGCGGAGGCCGCAGCCCACGCAGGTGCGCGTGGTGCGCGGATTGTCGTGGGGTTGCTGGTTCATGGTCGCGGAATGCACTCGCCGATGGTTCCTTCTATTGCCTGAGTTGCTTCACGGGAGCGGGCGTCACGCCTGGGGTGGCGGGACCGCCTCGCGTGCCTTGGCCACCGCTTCGCGCCGGGCGGCCTCGATGGCCTTCGCCTCGCCGGTCAAGAAATGCTCGGCTCCTTGCTTGATCGCTCGTGCCTTCTTGATGCCGAGCCCGGTCTTGATTGCGAGCTTGTCCTCGTCTTCCCGCAGGATGTCTTCGACGGTCTTGTAGCCCGCGTCCTCGAGAAGCTGCACGGTTCGCTCGCCTACCCCGCGGATGAAAAGGAGCCGCTCTCGCTCGGTCAGCGGCTCGACCCGGGACGAAGCCGCACGGATACGCTCTTGGCGGAGGCGCTCCATCGTGCTCTCCGCGCTCGAACGAACCCGCCCGGCCACGTCGGCACCGCCGAGTCCGGGAATCGAGGCAAGCTCCTGTTCGCTGGCCTCGGCCAGCTCCTCCAGGGTGCGGAAGCCGAAACGATACATGCTCCGAGCGATCGCCTCGGATACGCCGTCGACCTGGAGGAGCTGCGCGACGGCTTCTTCCTCCATTTGCTTGAACTTGGCCTCGCTGATGATGTCGAGCTTCCAGCCCGAGAGCTGCGCCGCCAAACGGACGTTTTGTCCCTTGCGGCCTATGGCGAGGCTCAGTTTCTCGTCGGGCACGACGAGCTCCATTCGTCCGTCCGCTTCGTCCACGATGACTTTGCTCACTTCGGCGGGCTGGATGGCAGCGCACACGAAGCGGGCCGGATCGCGATCGTACGGAACGATGTCGATCTTCTCGCCGCGCAGCTCCTGCACGACCGCCTGCACGCGTGCTCCTTTCATTCCGACGCACGCGCCCACCGGGTCGACATCCGCGTCCCGACTGGTGACGGCGATCTTCGATCGAGCCCCGGACTCTCGCGCGCAGGCGACGATCTTGACGATGCCTTCGTAGATCTCGGGGACCTCGGCCTCGAAGAGCTTTTCGACGAGCCGGGGGTCGTTCCGGCTGAGAATCACCTGCGGGCCGCGCGCCTCGCGATCGATGTCCTTGACGTAGGCGACGATGCGGTCGCCGGGCCGATACGTTTCACGCGGCGTCTGCTCGCGGAAAGGGAGAATGCCCTCGGTGCGCCCGAGGTCGACGATGAGGTTGTTGCCCTTCTCGAAGCGGCGAACGACACCCTTGATGAGCTCTCCCTTTCGGTCCTTGAACTCGTTGAAGATGAGATCCCGCTCCTCGTCGCGCACCCGCTGAATGAGCACTTGCTTCGCCGTTTGCGCGGCGATGCGGCCGAACGCCTGGCGCGCCTGCTTGACCCGCAGGATGTCGCCGTAGTTCTTGTCCTGCTCCGACGCCCTCTTTGCGTCGGACGGGTGCCAGAAGATCTGAAAGCCGAGATCTTCGCCGAGCTCCGCCTCGAGGCCGAGCCTGTGAGCGTCCTCGAGAGCGATCTCTCGCTCTTCGTCCGCGACGTCGTCGACGACCGTCAAATATTGGAACAGGTCGACCTGCCCCGTTTCCTCGTTGAAGCGCGCTTCGAGCTCGCGATTCGCTCCGAACACGCTCTGGGCCGCTTTGAGGATTGCCTCTTCGACGGTCTTGACGAGTCTGGTCTTGTCGATCCCTTTGTCCTTTGCGACCATTTCGATCGCTTGGAGAAGGGTGACGTCTGAGCTGGGATGTTGCTGCTGGATTGCCATGGGTGCCCTCAGTGCTTCCTCTTGTCTTTGCCGCTGGAGCCGAACTCGAAGACGAGACGCGCGCTCTCGACCGACGAGAGCGGCACTTCGCGCGTCTGGTTGCCGAGTGCGACGCGGACCTTGCCCTCGGAGACTCCATCGAGCGCCCCGACCAGGACACGCTGCCCGTCGACCGCCTCGCGCAGCTTGAGCTTCGCCTTTTGGCCCGCGAATCGGGCGAAGTCTTTCTCGTTTCGAAGCGTGCGCTCGACGCCGGGCGAGCTCACCTCGAGGCGATACGTATGCGCGATGAGATCGGCGACGTCGAGCGCCGGGCTGAGATCGCGGGAGACGTTCGCGCACAGCTCGAGATCGACCGCTGCGTCGCGGGTGGAAAGGTTGTTCTCCGCTGCGCCCGCTTTCTCGACGTAGATGCGAAGGACCCAGGCCCCGCGATCGGGCTTGAGCTCCATGTCCACCACCTCTGCGCCGTGCGCGCGGGCGATCGGCTCGACGACGCGCTCGAGCGCGGCGCGATCGGTTCCATGGAGGGGGCTCGTGGTACTGGACATCGTTGGTCTCGTGACGAAAAAAAACGCGGGCCCCGGATTGGGGTCCCGCGTGTTTGAAAACCGCCAAACTGGGCGTGACACCCTACCGCCGGGCAGAGCGGTGATCAAGGTCTGCTTTCGACTCCCACGCGGGAGTCGCGTTTTGGCGCCCCGCGCCATATCCGAGGGAAGGGGAACCGAAAGAAAAAGCTCCCCGTCCCGACCTCTATCTTCCACGCTTCCACGCTTCGGCTTAGAACCCCGGCAGCGGGTTTCGCTTCGGCGGAGCTCCGGGCGCCGGTGCGCCGCCCTCCTTGTCGAGGATGATGAATTGCACGCGCCGATTCTTCTGGCGCATCTGCTGGGTGATGTTCGGAACGAGTGGCTTTTCCTGACCGTAGCCCTTCGCCGCAAGCCGCTCCGCCTGGACGCCGTGCTGCACGAGCCACGCCCGGACCGCCTCGGCGCGCTGTTCACTCAGGATCATGTTGTGATCCGCCGTCCCGCTGTTGTCCGTGTGTCCTTGTACTTCGACGCGCCGGATCTCGGAATGCCGGATGACCGTGTCGGCGATCTCGGTCAGAAGACCGAAGGACTCCGGCAAGATCACCGCGCTGTCGAGGGCGAATTGGACCTGCTGCTTGATGGTGATCTCGTTGGCGGTCACCTGCACGCTCCCCTGCTTCGGCTTCGGGCGCAGAATCAAGTCGACCGAGGCGTCCTGCCGCGGCTTCACCTCCGTGGGCGCGACGAGCACGAGGTAGCCGTCGGCCACGACGCTCAGCTCCGCCGCTCCCGGGGCGACGTTGTCGAACTTGAAGCCGCCCGAGGAATCCGTCGTGAGACGGAGTTCCTTTTTCTGTACGTCGGTCAGCGAGACCGGGACGCCGCCGAGCGGCTGGCTCGTGTCGGCGTCGCGCACGTGACCCGAAACGCTGCCCACGCGCGGGAGCGCCTCGAGCGGGCAGTCGATTGTCACGTCGCCCCCTTCCTTGGGAACGTTCGCCTCGCAGGCGCCGGGCTTGTAGCCCTCCGCTTTGATGTCGTAGGTGTACTGGCCGGGCGGCACCGCGTCGCCGAACTTGCCATCGGCCGCGGTCGCGAGCGGCGGTAGCGCCTGATCGTGGTAGGAGGCGATGGCGCCGGCGACGGGAGTGTTCTTGTCCTTCTCGTGGACGAAGCCGACGACCCGGCCCAAGAGCGACCCTTTCTCGACGACCTTCTCGACGAGCTTGGTCTTGACGACCGGCGGGCGCTCCCAGGTGTCGACCGACCAGCCTGCGCCGAGAAAGATCGTCCACGGCGGAATCGGCTGAAGCTCTTCGACGAAGTCGCTCGTGCCCGAAAGGCCGATATCGATTGCCGCGAGGAGCGAAAACCCACGCTTCCACGGGAAGAAGCGGCTTCCGATCGTCAGCGTCGAGGGCGCGAACTGATCGTTGGCCATGCAATTATCTTTGCTGGGGTTCCTTATTTTGCACTGGTACCCTTGTCGGTTGATCGGGATCAGAATCTTCGTTTCGACGAACGGACGGACGCGCTCTTCGGCCGCGAAGAACTCCGCGCCCGCGAAGAAATCGAAGTGGTCGACGCGGTTGACTCCGAGCCCGTAGCGCTCGATCCGGGTGACTGGTTGCGGGACGGGGGAGTTGGCCGCGCGCCCGCGCGCTTGCTCGGTGTCGGCGACCACGTCTCCGGTATTGTCGAGCGAGTAGACGGCATTCAGGCTGACGCGAAGCGGGACGTGAGACTCGAGGCCGCGCAAATCGACGGTTCCCAAACCTCCGAACTTCGCGCTCGTGCCGCTGCCGTCGAGACCCACCTTCCCGGTATTGTTGATGAGCCAGAGCTCGGTGAAAAGGCCGAGGTGCACGACGTCGCCCACGGGCGCGACGTACTTGACGCCAAGGTTGCTGTCGCCCAGGACCTGTAAGAGCGGCGGGGTGTTCGCGTTGTCGCTGTTCGCGTATGCGCTCGTCGAGAGGTAACCCTCGAACGTGCCGGCGCCGATGTTGAAGAGCGAAGCTCCGAGCGACAGCGTTCCGCCCGTGTGGTTGAGCGTGTCGCTCGTGATCGAACCCGGCGTGCCGGTCTTGGCCGGGCAAGGGAACGACGTGGTGCAGAGAAAGCCCGCCGAGAACCACTCTCCAACGAAGTTGACGCGGAACTGCCCTGGCGCGCCGCTCTGCGCATGCTGCGTCTTGAGAAGGCCGACGCCGCCCGTGATCGTGTTCGACTCGTTGACGAGCCCATCGCGATCGGCCCACTCGGCCTTCTGCGCCGCGTCTTCCGCGTCATCCGCCGATTGCGCGGCGCCGGCGGGAGTGCCCTCCGCTGCTGCCGGCGCAGCCTCCGCGGGCGGCGCGCCGTCGGCCGGCGCGGCCGTGGTGTCCGCGGGAACCGCCGCGCCGGGAGCCGCGGAAGGCGCGGCAGCGGGGGGGGCGGCCGCGGGAGCGGCAGGGGGCGGGGGCAGCGCCGGTTGCGCACGAGCACTGCCGGCGAGGGACAGAGCGACAGCGGCGGCCAAAAAGGCAAGGTAAGCAGATCGAAGGGAGAAGCAACTCATGAGGACTTTCTCCAGGTGCGTTGGCGGCGGCGGGCTTTTGGACCTGAGCCTTTTATCATCAAGTCGCGACGATTCTCTACAACGCTGTAAGCTGCAGCGTTCATTAGGTGCCTTCGATGCCTCACCGTGGTCGCATCCTCATCGTCGATGACGAATCGAACGCGCGCTCGGCTCTAAACGAGATCCTGCGCGAAGAGGGTTACGCGACCGAAACGGCCGCAGACGGTTTCAAGGCGCTCGGAAAACTCGACGAGTTCGCGCCCGACGTCATCTTGACAGACCTCAAAATGCCCGGACTGGACGGGATCGCGTTCATGGAAAAGGCGCGTAGCGCTGCGCCCGGGGCGGTGTTCGTCGTGATGACGGCTTTCGGGACGATTTCGAGCGCCGTCGATGCGATGAAGAAGGGCGCAGAGAATTACCTGCTCAAACCGCTCGACCCGGACGCGCTCGGTGCAATCGTCGAGCGCGCGATGGAGAAGGCACACCTGATTCACGAGACGCAGCGGCTGCGCGATCGGCTGCGCGAGCGCAACGCATTCAGCCACATCGTCTCGAGCGACCCGAAGATGCAGGCGGTTCTCGATCTCGTGGCACAGATCGGCCCTAGCCGGGCGAGCGTTCTCGTCACGGGCGAAAGCGGCACCGGCAAGGAGCTGGTCGCGGAAGCAATCCACTTGGCGAGCCCGCGAGCAAAATCGGCCTTCGTTCGCCTGCATTGCGCGGCCCTCGGCGAATTGCAGCTCGAGAGCGAGCTCTTTGGCCATGAGCGAGGCGCGTTTCCGGGGGCAGTGGCCCCGCGCGACGGGCGGCTTCTGCAGGCCGACGGCGGAACGCTCTTCCTCGACGAAATCGAGGAACTGTCGCCGTCAATCCAGGTCAAGCTACTCCGCTTTCTCCAGGAGCGAACGTTCGAGCGCGTCGGCGGTCACGAGGCGGTGCGAGCGGACGTCCGGGTCATCGCTGCGACGAATCGCGACCTAGTCGCGGAGATCTCGGGCGGGACCTTCCGAGATGACCTTTTCTACCTGCTCAATGTCGTCGCCGTGGAGCTGCCACCGCTGCGCGAACGGCGCGGCGATATCCCCGCTCTCGCGAGCTTCTTTCTGCGCCGATATGCCGCCGAGAACGGCAAGACGATCGGGACGTTCGCGGACGACGCGCTGCGAACCCTGGTGGAGTATCGCTGGCCGGGAAACGTGCGCGAACTCGCCAGCGTCGTAGAACGCGCGGTGGTCGTGGCCAAAGTCGCGAGGATCGAAAAGCAAGATCTCCCCCCTAGCTTGGTTCCTTCGGCGGAGCGCGACGGCTATCCGACGATTCCAGGCTGCTCGATTGCCGACCTCGAGCGCTACGCAATTCTGAAGACGCTCGAAGCGTGCGGCGGGTCGACTTCCAAGGCAGCCACCGTTCTCGGAGTGAGCCCGAGGAAAATTCAATACAAACTGCACGAATACACTCTGGACGAAAAGGACAAGGCGTGAACGATATCGTTCTGAGCGTGCAGTCGCTCGGAAAGACGTTTCGGCGACCATTTTCGCGAAAACGCGTGGATGCGGTCGCCGGAGTTTCCTTCGATGTCAGACGGTCGGAGATATTCGGCTTTCTCGGGCCGAACGGCGCCGGCAAGACGACGACGATCAAGATGATGATGGGTCTCGTGGCACCCACGGCGGGCACCATGGAGATTCTCGGGGTACGCGCGCCCTCGCCGCACGTGAGGCGACGCGTCGGCTTCCTCCCCGAGAATCCGTATATTTATCCGTATTTGTCGCCCCGCGAATTCGTGTCGCTTTGCGGTCGACTTTCTGGACTTCGAGGTAGAGCGCTCCGCGATCGCGTCGCGCGGGTCGTCGAACGCGTGGGCATGAGCTACGCGATCGATCGGGCCGTCCGCGCGCTGTCGAAGGGAATGCTGCAGCGAGTCGCTCTTGCCGCGGCTCTCGTGCACGATCCGGAGCTACTCGTCCTCGACGAGCCGATGAGCGGTCTCGATCCGGTGGGACGCAAAGAAGTGCGGGACCTCATCGTCGAGGAGAAGCACAAGGGACGTACCGTCTTCTTTTCGAGTCACATCTTGAGCGACGTCGAGATGCTCTGCGACCGGGTGTGCATCCTTCGCAAAGGCGAGGTGGTCGTCTCGGGCGCGCTCCGCGACCTGCTCGCTGAAGGCAAGCGGCACAGCGAGATCACCATCGGAGGTGCAAGCGAGGATTTGCGGGGATCGCTCGCCAAGATCGCGAAGGTCACACGCGCGATCGGCGACGTCCTCGTGATGGAGGTGGAGGGGGACGCGGCCGTGCGCGATGTGGTCCAGCGCGCGCTCGCGGAAGGCGCCCGGCTCGACAGCGTTGCGCCGAAGAGAGAGACGCTGGAAGACCTCTTCGTCCGTCGAGCCTTGGAGTAGCTGTTGATCTAGAACCGCCCGGTGAGACCGAGGCCGCCCGGTGAAAAGGACAACCTCGGCAAATCGCGTTTTCGTACGTGCACGATCTCGGGCACGAACGTGAGCTCCGCGTGGACGGCGCCGATAATCGCCGTGAGAAAGAAACCGCCTGCCAGAAGGTCGCCGCCGATCGCGGCGTTGTTCGCGGTACTTCGATACGCCGTCGCCGTCGCTCGTTGGTTGAGGGTCAGCGCGTCGTTCTCTTGACCGCTCTCGTAGAGCGACACCGCAGCGCCTACGACACTCCCCACCGCGAGCAGCGCTTCGCTCGAAAAAAATATCCACCCCCAACCGTCCTGACCGTTCTGGAATTGCCCGACGCCGAACGGGACGAGTGCCCGCCAGCGCGAGTTGTGCTCAACGACGTGCTCCTCGGTCGCGAGCTTCTCCAGCATCGCCAAGCGGAGCGGAGTCTTTTGCCGTTCCAGCTCCTCCCTCGCCCTTGCCGCCTGTTTCCTCTGCGCCTCTTCCTGCTGGATCTTCTCGAGCTCGGCGCGGAGCCTGGTCTTCACGTCGATGAAGGCGTCGATCGCTTCGAGCTGTATCCGCAGTCGGTCGGGATCGTAATCCGGTTTTTCCTTCAAAAGCGTCTCGAATATTCCGCTGGCCTCATCCTTCCTTCCCTCCGCGACGAGCACGGCGCCGAGATACATCCGGGCGTCGGCCAACTTGTCCGGATCGTTGAGCTCGCCACTTGACGCGTCGAGCAGAGCGCGCAGGCGAGTCTCGGCCTCGGCATACTTGCGTGCGGCGTACGCGCTGTACCCCTTCTCGAGATCGCCGACCGCGTCCGCGCGAGCGATGCCTGCGGGCCCGAGGAAGAGCGCCACGAGCGCGGCGGACGAAATGGAACGAAGGGTCGCCTTCCGCGGTGCAAGGGAGGCTCGCCAGCCATCCATGACCGACGCAGCCCGGCTGGTCCCTCGCGGCCCTCTACGCATGCCTCCAGCAGTAGCTATAGCCGTACTTGGCCGCTAACGTCTCGGATCGATTCGGATTGAGGCTAGAACTTCACTTGGATCTCTTGTCCCGCGACGAGCCGCACGGGGCGCCGCTCGTCGGTCTCGATCTGGCGCACGGTGATGGATCGGTACTGACTTTTCAGCGCGACGGTGTTTTGGCCTACGCGGATGACGAGCTGGGGGTCTTCGACGATTTGATAGGTCTTGTCCCCGTCGCCGCTCACTTGGAGCGTGGCCGGCTTCACCGGCACGTTCACGGGAAGCCTCTCGTCCTTGTCCCCGGCGCCGAGCGTGACCTGCACCGGCGTGCAGACCGCGCAGTCGAAGACGAGCACGTGCGGCTTCGTGTCGAGTCGCAACGTCGCGAGCGTGCTCTCATCGATCGCGGCAGCTCCGTCGATGGACAACTTGACCCCCATGGGAGGCGTCAGGTCCAGCGTGATGGTCCGTTCGGTGCGCTCGGCGAGCCGGGGGGTCCCGCTTGCGCCAGTAGCCGGCGCACGCGCGGCGCGCTGAGCCGACGCGCTCGGCAACGGAAGCTCGCTCGCCGCGAGCGCCGGGCCGCCCGCCGGTCGGGAAGTCGTTGCAGAAGCGACCTGGGTCGCGGCGCTCGGCGCGGGCGGAGCGCTCGGCGCAGCGTGTGAACGCGCCCACCGACCCACCCCGAAAGCGACAGCGCCAAGTCCGACCATCAACACGAGAGCGACCATGGCGCGCCGCGCGAATCGGGCCCGCGCCTCGGCGCGGTTCATCGTGGCGACGATGCGCAGAAGGTGCGGATCGTCCGGCGCGTGCGCAAGGGCACGGTTGTAGTCTGCAGCCGCAAGAAGAACGTCGCGGCGCTTTCGCGCTTCGTTGCCCAGCGCGCATAGCGTGTCGACCATCCGCTTCGCGTGGGCTTGCTCGAAGGTCACCGGGCTGTCGAGCCACGCCTCGAGCTCTTGGGCGGGAGCCGAAACGCCGAGTCGGTCTAGCTCCGCGCTCGTGGCGGCGCGCATCGCGCTCGCGTCCAAGAACCGATCATCGGGGGAGTGCGCGAGCGCGCGGTCCAAGATGGAGCTCCACTGGGCACCGACAATCGGACGTTCCCGGTGCGCGTCCGGATAGCGCCCCTCGAGAACTCGCCTCAGCACTTGTGCCGGGTTGGTGCCTTCGAAGGGCAGATGCCCGACCATGCACTCGTAGACGAGCACGCCGAGTCCGAACACGTCGGCTCGCGCGTCGACCTCCGCCCCTTCGATCTGCTCGGGCGCCATGTGTGCCGGACTTCCGAGCACCTGCCCGGTGGACGTAACGCCTTGCGCGTCGAGCAGCTTCGCAATCCCGAAGTCGGTCAGCTTCACGACGGTGGACGCCCGTCCGGACGGGCCGCCGGCGCGATGTTCGATGAGGACGTTCTCAGGCTTCACGTCGCGATGTACGACGCCGTTCGCGTGCGCGTGCGCGAGCGCCCCGAGCAGCTCGAGGGCCAGCGCCGCGGCCACCTCGGGCGGCATTGCCTTGTGCTTCTGCAGGAGCTTGCGCAGCGTCGTTCCGCCGAGCAGCTCGACGACGAGATACTGCTCGGGCTCATCCGGATCGCTGACGTCGAACACCTCGACAATATTGGGGTGACGCAGCTTAGCCACGGCCCGCGCCTCGGTGTTGAAGCGGGAGACGACCTCGGGCGAGTCGCGCAGGTGCGGATGGATGACTTTGACCGCAACCTCTCGGCCGAGCCGCCGGTCGAGAGCGCGATAGACCGTCGCCATGCCGCCGTGGCCGAGCTCTTCGAGGAGCTCGTACTTCGGCAGCTGAGGGAATCTTCCCCGTTGCGCGGCGGAGGCCGCATCCATCGTCGATTATTCTAGCCCCAATCCGACGATAAACGGCGACTAGAAGCGGTCGTCGCCCCTTTCAGCCCCCCGCTCTCGCCTGCGCAAGGAGTTCCTCGTGGTAAACGTGAAACGCGCTTCCTTGCGGCCATTGCGGCGCTCCGGTTAGAAGCGACGGCACGTCGCGGGCACGACCGCCGTCGACCGCGACGATTGCTGCCGCGTACCGCATGGCCCAATGAACGAGCGGCGAAGCCGCGCCGGCCCTTGCCAGGAGAGCCGTGTCCCCTTCCCGGCTGGCGTGCGCGAAGGCGCGAGCCAGAGCGCCGAGCGCCCGACGCAGGAGCGCGATGCGACGCCGAGCGAGCAGGCCGGCGGCCGGCATCGGCAGGGCTTGCAGCGCCTCGGCCTTTTGCAGGGCGGCATCCCGCTCGCCTTCGAACGTGTCGAGGAGGGTCTCCACGAACAGTCGCTGCTCGATCGCCGCCTCCCAAGCGGGTCCCTTTACCGCGCGCGAGAGCGATCGCCGCGCCGCCTCCGGCGAACCGCATGCCGCGTACGCCGTCGCGCGGAGCAGCGGTCCGACGGTCTCCGCGTGAGCGGCGCGCACGAACCAGCCTTCCCAAGCCGCGATGACGCGTTCGGCGTCCCCCGACATCAGCAGCTTGCGCATGCGCATTCGGCCGACCAGCGCGGGGGCGAGAAGAAGAACGGCGAACCCGAGCAAGGGCAGCGCCGCTCGAGGGTCTCGTCCGATCATCTGCGCGGCGAGCACGGCGCTGAAGGCAGCCACGGCGAGGGGCAAAAAAGCGAGTGTGCGCGTCGGACGGCGCGGCGTCGGTGATGACATCAATGCGCCCCATAATGATTAAGGCCGGATGCGCCGCGCGCAACACCTTCGGCAAAATCCGGGCTAGGCTATCCGCGCATGCGCACTGTGACGGACGTCGAAGCCTACTTGCTTCGCCTGAGACGGCGGTTTGGGACCGTCGATGACCAGCCTGGCACGTTCCTGGTCGAATCGAGCGGCGGGATGCCTCCGGTGGCGGTGCGGGTGGATACGCCCCTCGTCGTTCTCCGCGTCCACATCGGCGACGTCAAACCCGGCGCAGACCACACCGCCATCTTTCGGAGACTCCTCGAGCTCAACGCCAAGCAGCTCGTGCACGCGAGCTACGGGCTCGACGACGATCACGTCGTGCTCTCGAGCGCGCTCGAGCTCGAGAATCTGGACTTCAACGAGCTTCAAGCGACACTCGACGAAATCGACGTCGCCCTCGCGCAGCACGTGCCACAACTCGCCCGCCTCGCGAAGGACGAGCTAGTCACCAAGCTAGGTTAAGCATGGGAATTTTCAGTCGCCTCGCGAAGCTCATCCAAAGCAACCTGAACGACCTCATCAGCCGCTCGGAAGACCCCGAGAAGATGCTGAACCAGGTCGTTCTCGACATGAACAATCAGCTCGTCGAGGCCAAAAAGCAGGTCGCCGCCTCGATCGCCGACGAGAAACGCCTCGCCAAGCAGTACGAGCAAGAGGCGGCGAACAGCCAAGAGTGGGAGCGCCGCGCGATGATGGCCCTTCGCGCGGGCAACGAGCCGCTGGCAAAAGAGGGCCTGGCTCGAAAGCGCGAGCACGACGAGCTCGCGGCGACCTACCGGGACCAGTGGACCAAGCAGAAGGCGGCCGTCGATCAGCTCAAGAAGGCTTTGCGACTGCTCAGCGACAAGATCGAAGAGGCCAAGCGCAAGCGAAACGTGCTGGTCGCGCGGAAGAAGCGCGCCGAGGCGCAGAAGGCGATCCAAGACACGATGAGCGGTCTCCGCGACCAGAGCGCGTTCGAGACGTTCGACCGGATGGCGCAGAAGATCGACCAGCTCGAGGCCGAAGCCGAAGCGCAGGGCGAAATCGCCGAAGAACTGACGGGGGACGGCCTCGCGACGCAGTTTCAGCAGCTCGAGCACGCGCACGGGGCGGACGACGACCTGGTCGCCCTCAAGCGAAAGATGGGCATTCTCCCTCCGGAAGAGGCGGTTGCGTCTCCTCAGCCCGTGCAGGCGCGCGTGGCGGCGCCGACTCCTTCGGCGAAGAGCGAGCAAGACGAAGTCGCCGCCGCGCTCGAAGAGCTCGAGGTAGAGCAGCAGCAAGAGGAAAAGCGCAAGGCGGGGCGGTGACCCGCTCGCGAGGCTGAGGTCGTGGCAGCCGCCGCCCCGCTGACCACCGAAGTCGGCTCGCCGAGGGGATTCGTGCACTCGGAGCCCCACGACGCGCTCCTCGCTCGATTGCATACCGACCCGGTGCGGGGCTTGGTCGAAGACGAGGCAGCGCGGCGCTTCGCCCGCGACGGCGCGAACGCCCTGCCCGGCGCCAAGAAGGAGAGCGCGGCTCTCAAACTGGTCGCCCAGTTCTCGAACCCGATCGTCATCACGTTGCTGGTCGCTGCAATCATCGCGATCGTCAACGGCGCCAGCCAAAAAGGTACGCCGCTCCTCACGCGCTACGGCGACGCGACGGCGATCATGCTCATCGTCGTGCTCAACGCGGTGCTCGGTTTCGTCCAGGAGCGCCGCGCCGAGGCCGCGCTCGACGCGCTCGCCAAGATGCAGACGCCGAATGCGCGGGTGCGGCGCGGCGACGAAGTCAAAGTCATCGCGGCGTCGCAGGTGGTCGTGGGCGACGTTCTCGAGGTGCAAGCGGGCGACGCCGTGGCCGCGGATGCCCGTCTCCTCCAGACGATCGACCTCGTGGCCGAAGAGAGCTCGCTTACCGGCGAAAGCGTTCCCGTTCAAAAGGACGCCCGCGCCGGGGTGCCCGACGACGCGCCGATGGCCGATCGTCCCACCATGCTGTTCGTCGGGACGACCCTCGTGCGCGGCAAAGGGCGGGCCGTCGTGGTCGCGACGGGCGCGCGCACGGAGCTCGGTCAGCTTTCAGCGCTGGTCAACCGCCCGCGCGACCGCACGACGCCCCTCGAAGAAAGGCTCGACTGGTTCGGCAAGCGCATCCTGTGGACTTGCCTCGCGTTGGCGGCGCTGCTCTTCGTACGGGGACTGTTCAAAGGCGACCGCAGTTGGCACGAGCTGCTGCTCGAGGCCGTGAGCCTGGCCGTCGCCGCGATTCCGGAAGGTCTCCCTGCGATCACGACGATCACGCTCGCCCTGGGCATGCAGCGCATGGCCAAGCACGGCGCAATCGTCCGTAAGCTGGCGGCGGTCGAGACGCTCGGGGCTGCGACCGTGATCTGTACGGACAAGACGGGCACGCTCACGCGGAATCAGATGACGGTCCGCGAGGTGTACTGTGGCGGAGCGCGCTTCGACGTGACGGGCACCGGTTACGACCCCCATGGGGCGATCGTCGACGAGAAGGGCGTGCCGGTCGCTTCGCTCGTGCGTCCGCTGAGCGATCTGCTCGCCACCGCCTCGCTTTGCAACAACGCGGCGCTCTACGAGGACGACGGGAGTTGGCGCGTTCGCGGGGACCCGACCGAGGGGGCGCTGCTCACGCTCGCCGCGAAGGCGGGGATCTCGCACGACGCGGTCGTCAGCTCTCACCAGGTGGTCCAGGAGCTCCCGTTCGACAGCGACCGCAAGCGCATGACGATCGTCGCCCTCGACGAACGGGGGCGCGAGGTCGTCCACTCCAAGGGCAGCGCAGACGTGCTTCTCCCGCTTTGCAGCGCCCAGGAGACGGCGGCCGGCCGTGTGCTCCTCGACGCCGAGTCGCGGCGCACCATCCTCGAACAGGCCGAGCGCATGAGCGGCGAGGCGCTTCGCGTGCTCGCCCTGGCGCGGCGAGACCTCGCACGGACTGACGCGGGAACGGCTTCGAACGCCGAGATCGAGACCAGCCTGACGTT
>Ga0265313_10000853_pt1 | contig 30714 bp, 29 predicted proteins | sample 4123metaG_FD_203122 | JGI IMG/M metagenome (GOLD analysis project Ga0265313, IMG submission 203122) | Rhizosphere microbial communities from Carex aquatilis grown in University of Washington, Seatle, WA, United States - 4-1-23 metaG | ecosystem: Host-associated > Plants > Roots > Rhizosphere >... | reverse complement strand
GTCGAGGGTGACTGGGCGCATCCGTATACGACGATGAGCTTCCCGGCCGAGGCGCAGATCGCGCGCGAGCTGATGAAATTTGCCGCCAACGGCACTTTGTATCGCGGCTCGAAGCCGGTGATGTGGAGCGTGGTGGAGAAGACCGCGCTGGCCGAGGCCGAGGTCGAATACGAGGACTACACCAGCGATACGGTGTGGGTGAAGTTTCCGGTCAAGCAGGTCACAGGGCCGCTTCTCGCCGAGGATATTGTCCCCGGGCCTGTGCCACCGACTAATAACAACGATGCACTAAAAGCAGCCTCGGTCGTGATCTGGACGACGACGCCGTGGACACTTCCGGGAAACCGCGCCATCAGTTTCTCGCCGAAGATCAAATACGGCCTCTATAAAGTCACCGACGCGCCGACGGATAATTGGACCAAGTTCGGCGATCTGTTGATCCTGTCGGAAAATCTCGCCGGCGAAGTATTCAAGCAGGCGAGGGTTGCGGCATACGACAAGGTAGCCGATATATCCGCAGAGCTCTTGGCCGGGCTTGTCTGCTCGCATCCGCTGAAATCGAAGGGCGGCTACGACTTCGACGTGCCGCTGCTCCCCGGCGAGCACGTCACCGATGACACCGGCACCGGCTTCGTCCACACCGCGCCGGGTCACGGCCGCGAGGACTTCGAGGTCTGGACCGCGAACGCACGTGAACTCGAAGCGCGCGGCATCAACACGACGATCCCTTACACGGTGGACGAGAACGGCGCCTTCACCGCGCAGGCGCCCGGCTTTGAGGGCAAGCGCGTCATCAACGACAAGGGCGAAAAGGGCGATGCCAACGAGGCTGTCATCAAGGCCTTGATCGAGGCCGGCATGCTGATCGCGCGGTCGCGCCTCAAGCATCAATATCCGCATTCGTGGCGCTCGAAGAAGCCGGTGATCTTCCGCAACACGCCGCAATGGTTCATCGCGATGGACAAAGACATCGCGAAAGGCGGCGACACGTTGCGCGCCCGCGCCATGCACGCCATCGAAGTGACCAAATGGGTGCCGCCGCAGGGCGAGAACCGCATCAACGGCATGATCGACAGCAAGCCGGACTGGGTGATCTCGCGCCAGCGCGCCTGGGGCGTGCCGATCGCGGTGTTCGTCAAGGACAACGGCGACGGCTCGGTCGAGATCCTGCAGGACTCTGAGGTGAATGTACGCATCGTCGAGGCCTTCGAGGCCGAGGGTGCCGATGCCTGGTACAAGGACGGCGCGCGCGAGCGGTTCCTCGGCAAGCGCGGCAATGAGCCGTGGCAGAAGGTCGACGACATTCTCGACGTCTGGTTCGACTCCGGCTCGACCCACGCCTTCGTGCTGGAAGACCCGGTGCATTTCCCGCAGCTCGCCGGCATCAAGCGCAAGGCCGATGGCGGTCCCGACACCGTGATGTATCTCGAAGGCTCGGACCAGCATCGCGGCTGGTTCCAGTCGTCGCTGCTGGAGAGCTGCGGCACCCGCGGCCGCGCGCCGTTCGACGTCGTGCTGACGCACGGCTTCGTGATGGCCGAGGACGGCCGCAAGATGTCCAAGTCGCTCGGCAACCAGGTCATGCCGCAGGACGTCATCAAGCAGTCCGGCGCCGACATCCTGCGGATGTGGGTGTGCGCTTCGGACTATTCCGAGGACCTGCGCATCGGCCCGGAAATTCTGAAGACCACGGTCGACACCTATCGCAAGCTGCGCAACACCATCCGCTGGATGCTCGGCAATCTCGCGCATTTCCTCGACGACGAGCGCGTTGCTCCTGACAAGATGCAAGAACTTAACCTTGAGCTCGATCAGCTGATGCTGCATCGGCTGGCCGAGCTCGATCAACTGGTGCGGCAGGCCTACGAGCAGTTCGACTACAAGCGCATCTTCGCGGCGCTGTCGGCGTTCCTGACCTCGGACCTGTCGGCGTTCTATTTCGACATCCGCAAGGACGCGCTGTACTGCGATCCCTATTCGTCGATGACCCGGCGTGCTTGCCTCACCGTGCTCGACCATCTGTTCCGCTGCACGGTAACGTGGCTCGCGCCGCTTCTGTGCTTCACCGCCGAGGAGTCATGGATGTCGCGCTACGGCGCCGGCGTCTCGTCGGTGCATCTCGAATTGTTTCCCGAGGTGCCGGCGGCCTGGCGCAACGACGCGCTCGCCGAGAAATGGCGCAAGGTGCGCACGGTCCGCCGCGTCGTCACCGGCGCACTCGAGATCGCGCGGGCGCAGAAGCGGATCGGCTCCTCGCTCGAGGCGCATCCGATCATCCATGTTTCGAACGCCGAGCTCTACGAAGCCGTGGTCGATGTCGACCTCGCCGAGGTCTGCATCACCTCGGCGGCGACCTTGGTCGTGGATGAGGGCCCGGCCGATGCATTCCGTTTGCCGGATGTCGCGGGCGTTGCCGTCGTGACCAATCTGGCCGAGGGCACCAAATGCGCGCGCTCCTGGAAAATCCTCACCACGATCGGCGCCGATCCGGACTATCCCGACGTGTCGCCGCGTGACGCCAAGGCCTTGCGGGAATGGGAAACGATGCGCAAGGCGGCGGAGTGAATTGAGGCAGAGAAGGAATTATGCTGTCGTCCCCGCGGAGGCGGGGACCCATAACCACTGAGCTTGAGAATAGACGTGCCTTACTACGTCTACATGCTTGCGAGTAAGCGACACGGCACTCTGTACATTGGCGTGACCAACGATCTTCGCACACGAATGGAGCAGCATAGACTCGGTCATGGGTCGGTATTTGTGAAAACGTATAAAGTGCATCGTTTGGTCTATGTCGAACCATATGAGAATGCTGAGGATGCAATTCGGCGCGAGAAGCAATTAAAGAAATGGAATCGCGATTGGAAGATTCGTTTGATCGAAGAAGAAAATCTGGAATGGCAAGATCTGACTCACTCTCTCAATCGATAGGTCAGGGCGTATGGGTCCCCGCCTTCGCGGGGACGACAACATGGTGATGCGTCAGTACGTCACTGGCCCGCTGACCGTCTTCGGCCTCGCCGTCGCGGCGCTGACCTGTCTCGCCGACCAGGCGAGCAAGCTCTATTTGCTGTTCGTCTTCGATCTCGGCGCGCGGGGCAGCGTTTCCGTCACGCCCTTCATCGACTTCGTCCTGACCCGGAACACCGGCATCAGCTACGGCCTGTTCCAGAGCCAGGGTGCGCTCGGCCAATGGGTGCTGTTGGCGATCAAATTACTGGCGGTGGTGGCGTTGTGGCTCTGGCTCGCCCGCTCGCATAGCCGGCTGGCGGCGCTGTCGCTCGGCCTCATTATTGGAGGTGCGCTCGGCAATGCCATCGACCGCCTTGCCTATGGCTGGGTGGCGGATTTCGTGTTGTTCCACGTATCCACGGCCAATTGGCGGTTTTACTGGTACGTTTTTAACCTCGCCGATGTAGCCATCGTTGCCGGGGTGCTGGGGCTGCTGTATGAATCCCTCTTTGCAGGCGATGCCGCAAAAGCGCCCTGATCGACCGGGATATACGGGCCGTATCTGAGGATAGGGATGAGCCAGTGGCGTTGAAGATCGCAAAGAACGGCAAATGGTTGCGGGCCACGATCGGCTGCGCGCTTGGCAGCGTTCTTGGTGTCGCATTGGTGCTTGGCGCCGGCCCGGCGCGCGCCGAAGACGACAGGGCGCCCGAGGTCAAGATTCTCGACGGCATTATGGGTGCGTTTGGCCTGTCACGGGGCAATGAGGCGTCAATCGACTATCGCGAACGCTCGCCGCTGGTCATTCCGCCGAGCGCTGCATTGCCACCGCCGAAGGGCACCGAGGTCAAGGATCCGAACTGGCCCGTCGAACCGGAAGTTCGGCGTGCGAAGGCTGAAGCGAGCAAGGATGATGGCATGGATAGCAGCGAGCGTTTGCGACAGAATTCGCTGCCGCTGCCCTACAGTGAACTCGAAAAAGGCCGCACCTCCAAGAAGCAGCCCAATTCCGGCAGCACGTCAGACGGCGTCGGCCAGCGCTCGACCTGGAGCGAGCTTGGTTACAAGGGCGGAATATTCGGCTCGATGTTCGAAACCAAGAAGGACGAGATCGCGAAATTCACCGGCGAGTCGCCGCGCACCAGTCTGATCGATCCGCCGACCGGCTACCAGACGCCATCGCCAAGCCAGCCCTATGGGCTGAGCAAGGACAAGGCCCCGATCAAGCCGACCGACTATTATCTCGAACACGGCAGCAACATCGGCAAGTAGCCGCTGCCGGCAATTGCTTCATGGTGATCCTTGTTGCTGTGCCACTCTGCGAAGCATGACGATAACGAGTAACCGCGGGGCGGCTATTCGAACCAGATCACCATAGCAGGATGAATTTGCAGTTTCTCCGGCCGCGACGGGCGCAAACGTCTTTCATCACCGCGCTCTGCGCGCTGACGATTTCAACCGCGGCTTTCGCGCAATCGGACGGCCCCAGCGTTTCGAATTTTACGCTCAAAAACGGCCTTCAGCTCATCGTCATTCCCGATCGTCGCGCGCCGGTCACCACCCACATGGTCTGGTACAAGGTCGGCGCCGCCGACGAGACCGCCGGCAAATCCGGCTTGGCGCATTTTCTCGAGCACCTGATGTTCAAGGGTACGGCAAAAAATCCGGCCGGCCGGTTCTCGAAGGTCGTCGCTACCATTGGCGGGCAGGAGAACGCCTTCACCTCGCAGGACTACACCGGCTACTACCAGCGGGTTCCGAGCGACCAGCTCAAGTCGATGATGGAATTCGAGGCCGACCGCATGACCGGGCTGGTGCTTACCGACGAGGTTGTGCTGCCCGAGCGCGACGTGATCCTGGAGGAGCGCAATCAGCGCATCGACAATAATCCGCGCGCCAAGCTCGGCGAGCAGATCGACGCCGCGCTCTATCTCAACGAGCCCTACCACAAGCCGGTGATCGGCTGGCGCCATGAGATGGAGCAGCTCAGCCGCGACGACGCCATCGCCTTCTACAACCGCTTTTACGGGCCGAACAACGCCATCGTCGTGATAGCCGGCGACGTCGAGCCGACTCAGGTTCTGGCCATGGCGGAAGAAACCTACGGCAAGGTCGAAAAGCGCCACGATTTCGCGCCGCGAATCCGCCCGCAGGAGCCGCCGCCGATTGCGCCGCGCTCGCTGACGCTGGCGGATGCCAGGGTCGAGCAGCCCTCGCTCAGCCGCAGCTATCTGGTGCCGTCATTCGCGACCGCGAAGGCCGGCGAATCTGAGGCGCTCGAAGTGCTCTCGCACATACTCGGCCAAGGCTCGAACAGCCGGCTGTACAATGAATTGGTCGTCAACAAGCGCAGTGCGGTGAGTGCTGGCGCCTGGTACGACAGCAACGCACTCAACATGACGTCGTTCGGCGTGACCGGCTCGCCGGCACCCGGTGTCAGTCTGCCGGACCTTGAACGCCAGATTGATGCGGTCATAGCCGACATTGCCGCCAAGGGCGTAACGGCTGAAGAACTCGAACGCGCCAAGACCAGGTTGATCGCCGACGCGATCTATACCGCTGACAGCCAATCGGCGCTGGCGCGATGGTACGGCACGGCGTTGACGACCGGCGGTTCGGTCGAGGGCGTGCGGCATTGGCCGGCGCGGATCAAGATGGTGACCGGCCAGGCGGTGCAGGACGCTGCTCGCCAGTGGCTCGACAAGCGCCGCTCGGTCACCGGCTATCTGGTCAAGGACACGAGCCCCCAGGCGGAAAAGCGCACATGAATCGATTGACGGGTTTCCTCGCACTGATCGCGGCGCTGATCTTGGCGCCCGCCGCGCAGGCCATGACCATCGAGCGCATCGTCAGCCCGGCCGGCATCGAGGCATGGCTGGTGCGGGAAAGCGCGACACCGCTGGTTGCGATGGCCTATTCGTTTCACGGTGGCGCCAGCCAGGATCCGGCCGACAAATCGGGTCTCGCCAATCTCGCCACCGACCTGCTCGACGAGGGCGCCGGCGATCTGGACGGCAAGACCTTCCACGAGCGGTTGGAAAACCACGCCATCGAGTTGAGCTTCCGGGTCGGCCGCGATTATTTCAGCGGCAATGTGCGGACCCTGAATGAGCACCGCGATGAAGCGTTCGATCTGCTGCACCTGGCGCTGAGTGCGCCGCGCTTCGACGCCGATGCGGTCGAGCGGGTGCGGCTGCAGGAAATGTCGAACCTGCGCCGCGCAACGACAAGTCCGAACGAGCTGGCCAGCAAGAGCTGGTGGCAGGCCGCATTCCCCGGTCATCCCTATGGCCGGGAAACCCAAGGCAATCTCGACAGCGTGCCGCGCGTCACCGCCGACGACCTGCGCGACTATGTGCATCGCGTATTCGCACGCAACGAGCTCAAGATCGCGATCGTCGGCGATGTGAATGCCGCCGCCGCCGGCGCGCTGATCGACCGCGCCTTCGCGTCGCTGCCGGCCAAGAACGACCTCAGGCCGGTGCCGCAGGCGACCGCCCAGGGCATGGGCCGCCGCATCGTCATCAAGGTCGCCGTGCCGCAGGCGGTCGTCACCTTCGGTGGCGTCGGCATTGCGCGAAACGATCCCGATTTCATCGCGGCCTATGTGGTCAATCACATTCTCGGCGGCGGTTCGATGTCGTCGCGGCTGTACCGCGAGGTGCGGGAAAAGCGCGGCCTGGCTTATGGCGTGTCCGACAATCTGGTCTGGTTCCGGCGCGCCGCGGTAATGCTCGGCGGCACCGCGACGCGCGCTGACCGTACCGGCGATGCGCTTGCCATCATCGAGCAGGAAATGAAGCGCATGGCCGAAAGCGGTCCGACGGCCGACGAGCTTGCCCAGGCCAAGTCGTTCCTCAAGGGCTCTTATGCCTTGGGGCTCGACACGTCCTCGAAGATCGCCAGCCAACTGGTGCAGATTCAGACCGACAATCTCGGCATCGACTACATCCAGCGTCGCGGCGGCCTGATCGACGCGGTCACGATCGAGGACGCCAAGCGGGTGGCGAAACGCCTCTATGGCGGCGGCCTGCTGGTGACCGTCGCCGGCGAGCCCAAAGGCGTGACGTCGAGCGAATGACGCAACATTCTGCTGTCATGCCCCGCGAAAGCGTGGCATCCGACGGCAGTAAGGCCTTGCCCAAACGCAGCGACCGCGCTTACTGGATCGTCCGCTTTCGCGGACGATGACAGAATGTGATGGTTGCCAAGTCATGCCCCTGATCCAATCCATCGACCTCGCTCGCGGCAAGCACGGCGCCGGCAAGCCCGCCCTCGACGCCGCACTTGCGCGCGCCGACGAGGCGCTCGCCTGGCTGCGGGCGCGGCACGCCGATAACAGCCTGCCGCTGCTGCATCTCGCCGGCCGCCACGACGACCTGCACGACATCAACACCGTTGGCCGGCGGCTCGCCGACGGCGCCAGCGACGTCGTCTTCCTCGGCACCGGCGGCTCGAGCCTCGGAGGGCAGACCTTGGCGCAACTCGCGGGCTACGCCGTGCCCGGCGTCGGCGCGTTGCGGCCGCCGCCGCGCATCCACTTCATGGACAATCTCGATCCGGCGAGCTACGGCGAGTTTCTGGACCGGCTGCCGCATCCGACGACGCGCTACGTCGCGGTGTCGAAATCAGGCGGCACGGCCGAGACCCTGATGCAGACCATCGCGGCGCTCTCGGTCGCCAAGGCCGCCGGGCAGGGGGCCCGCATTCCCGATCTCTTTCTCGGATTGACCGAGCCGGCCAAGGCCGGCCGCGGCAACGGCCTGCGCGATCTGCTGGCCGCGCATAACGTGCCGATGCTCGATCACGACCCTGGCGTCGGCGGGCGATTTTCCGTGCTCACCAATGTCGGGTTGCTGCCGGCGGCGGTGCTCGGGCTCGACCTTGCCGCCATCCGATCGGGCGCCAGGACGGCACTGGCGCCAGTGCTCGACAACGAGCCGGCGGGCGATGTCCCGGCTGCGCTCGGCGCCGCGCTCGCCGTTACGATGGCGCAGAACGGCAAGGCGATCAGCGTGCTGATGGCTTACGCCGACCGGCTGGAACGCTTCACGCGCTGGTACGTGCAGCTGTGGGCGGAAAGCCTCGGCAAGGACGACAAAGGATCGACGCCGATCGCGGCGATCGGCCCGGTCGATCAACACAGCCAGCTGCAGCTTTATATTGGCGGGCCGCGCGACAAGCTGGTGACGATCATCACGACCGATGCTGCGGGGCTCGGACCGCGCATCGATCCGCAACTAGCCAGCCTCGCCCGCGAGCCGGGGCTCGGCGGCAAGCACATCGGCGATCTGGTCGCGGCGGAAGGCCGCGCCACCGCCGAGACTTTGGCAAAAAACGGCGTGCCGGTGCGCACCATTCATGTGTCGCGGCTCGACGAGGAGCATCTCGGCGAACTGCTGATGCATTTCATGCTGGAGACCATCATCGCCGCGCGCCTGCTCGGCGTCGACGCCTTCGATCAGCCGGCGGTCGAAGAGGGCAAGGTGCTGGCGAAGCGGTATTTGGCAGGTTAGCTAACCCGCTGCCGTCGTCACCCGCGAAATCGGGTGATCCAGTAATCACGGCATGTCGGTGTATACTGGATGCCCCGCTGGAGCCTGCACTCGCGCAGGCGAGTGTGGGGCATGACAGGCTGAACATGATTGCCGTCACCGACACGATCTCCCTCGACGAATCCGAGCTCTCGGAATCCTTCGTGCGCGCCTCGGGTCCGGGCGGGCAGAACGTCAACAAGGTGTCGTCGGCGGTGCAACTGCGCTTCGACGTGCGGCAGTCGCCGTCGCTGCCGAACGACGTCGCGGTTCGCTTGATGTCGATTGCCGGCAAGCGGCTGACCAAGGACGGCGTCATCGTGATCCTGGCGCAGCGCCACCGCACTCAGGAGCGCAACCGCGCCGATGCCCGCGAGCGCCTGTTCGAGATGATCCGGCAGGCGGCGGTGCGGCCGGTCGAGCGGCGCTCCACCAGGGTTCCGCGGTCGCAGAAGAAGCGGCGGCTGGAAGGCAAGAAGCACCGCGGCCACATCAAGAACCTGCGCTCGGGCAAGCCGCGAATGGACTAGGCCAAGGATAGCGGGGGCAATTGCGACAAAGCCCCGCGGCTGCCTGGTTTGCGGCGCTATCATCGCCGCTCACGCGAATCACCCCATGCCCGTTCGCCAGCTTCCAGAAGGTGTCGTCAATCGCATCGCCGCCGGCGAGGTGATCGAGCGGCCGGCCAGCGTGGTCAAGGAGTTGGTCGAGAACGCGCTCGACGCCGGCGCGCGCAAGATCGACGTGCTGACCGACGGCGGCGGGCGGCGGCTCATCCGCGTCACCGATGACGGCGCCGGCATGACGCGCGCCGATCTCGCGCTCGCCATCGAGCGCCATGCCACCTCGAAGCTCGACGACGAGGACCTGCTCGCCATCCGCACGCTGGGATTTCGCGGCGAGGCGCTGCCGTCGATCGGCGCCGCCGGCCGGCTTACCATCACCACGCGTCACGCCGGCGAGCCACATGCCTGGGCGATCAGTGTCGATGGCGGCGACAAGTCGGCAGTGAAGCCCGCCGCGCTCGGTGCCGGCACCACGGTCGAGGTGCGCGACCTGTTTCATGCCACGCCGGCGCGGCTGAAATTTCTCAAGACCGACCGCACCGAGGCCGAGGCGGTGCGCGATGTGGTGCGGCGGCTCGCCATGAGCCGGCCCGATGTCGCGTTCACGATCGCCGGCGAGGAGCGCGCGCCGGTGACCTGGAACGGCGCCGCAGGTACCGATGCGCGGCTGGCACGGCTCGGCGACGCGCTGGGGCCGGACTTCCGCGCCAATGCCATCGTGGTGTCCGGCGAACGCGAGGGTGTGCGCGTCGACGGTTATGCCGGACTGCCGACCTTCTCGCGCGCCAACTCGCTGGCGCAATATCTCTTCGTCAATGGCCGGCCGGTGCGCGACAAGCTGTTGATCGGCGCGGTGCGCGCCGCCTATGCCGACTACCTGCCGCGCGACCGTTATGCGGCGCTGGCGCTGTTCGTCACGCTCGACGCCCGCGAGGTCGACGTCAATGTGCATCCGGCGAAAACCGAAGTGCGGTTCCGCGACGGCGGGTTGGTGCGCGGGCTGATCGTCAGCGCGCTGAAGACCGCGCTGGCGCGCGACAGCAGCCGGGCCGCGACCACCGGCGGCAGCGCCACCATCGCCGCGTTTCGTCCACTCGGCGTGGCGCGACGGCCTTTGTCGCAGCGCCCGTCTTATTCATCGATGCGCGGCGGCCCCGTCGGCGCATTGGGTCTCGCCGAGATTGCACAGGAGGCGTTCGATGTCGGCGCGCCATCGGCCGACGCCCGCGTCGAGACTTTCGCGCCGCAGCCCGACCTGATCGAGCGGCCGCTCGGCGCGGCGCGCGCGCAGCTGCACGAGACCTACATCGTGTCGCAGACCAAAGACGGTCTGGTTATCGTCGATCAGCACGCCGCGCATGAGCGCATCGTCTATGAACGCATGAAGGCTGCGCTCGACAAATCCGGCGTGGCGCGGCAGATCCTGTTGATCCCTGACATCGTCGAACTCGATGAGGCCGATGTCGCGCGGCTTTGCGCCCGCGCGGACGAATTGTCGCAGTTCGGCCTGGTGCTCGAATCGTTCGGGCCGGGTGCGGTGGCGGTGCGGGAGACGCCGTCTTTGCTGGGCGAAATCGACGCCAAGGCATTGGTTCGTGATCTCGCCGAGCACATGCAGGAATGGGACGAGGCGCTGCCGCTGGAGCGGCGGCTGATGCATGTCGCCGCTACCATGGCCTGTTACGGTTCGGTGCGCGCCGGGCGGCGGCTCAAGCCCGAGGAAATGAACGCCTTGCTGCGGGAGATGGAAGCGGTGCCAAATTCCGGCCAGTGCAATCATGGCCGTCCGACCTATGTCGAGTTGAAGCTCACCGACATCGAGCGGCTATTCGGCCGCACCTGAATTTACGCGAATTAAATGTCGAAAGCGGCTAGGCTGGCGCCGCAAAAGCCGCGCCCTTTGGCCGGCAAATGGGGGATTACTCGTGAAGACACTCATCGCTTTAGCATTTCTCGCGCTCGTCGGGTGGAGCGCGCCGGCGCTGGCGGCCGACAATGCCAGCCTGATCGGCGACTATGTGGTCAACGGCACCGAGACCGATGGCAGCAAATATGACGGCGAGGGTCCGCTCGCCGTCACCATGGACAAGAACGGCGCGCTCGAACTGAAGTGGGACAATGGCAAATATGTCGGCGTCGGTCAGGTCGACGGCAGCAAGCTGTTCGTCGGAGGCGTGGCGGATGGCCGGGCGATCATCATGGTGATGAACATCAAGCCGGACGGTTCGCTTGAGGGCAAATGGTGGCGCCGCACCGATGCCGGCACCAAGGGCACCGAAGTCTGGAAGAAGAAATAACTCAGCCGGCGCGCAGGAACGCGACGATGGTGTCGTCGTAGTCCCGCCGCTCAAGCTCGACGAAACCGGCCGGCGCGGAGAAATTCGCGTCGGCCGCTTCTTCGACGACCACCAGGGCGCCCGGCGTGAGCCACGCGCCATCGCGCGCCGCGATCAGCGCCTTTTCGCCGAGGCCCTTGCCATAGGGCGGATCGAGGAATGCCAGCGAGAACGGCTCGACCGGATGTGCCGGGCCTAGTTTGGTCGCGTCGCGGCGGAAGATGCGGCTGACGCCGGCGAGGCCGAGCGTTTCCATGTTCTCGCGCAGCAGCGCCCGCGCCTGCGCGGCATCGTCCACGAACAAAGCGTAGGCGGCGCCGCGCGACAGCGCCTCGATGCCGAGCGCGCCGGTGCCGGCGAACAGGTCGAGCACGCGCGCGCCCGTCACCGGGTCGCCGTAGCCGTGAATCAGAATGTTGAACAGCGCCTCGCGCAACCGGTCGGCGGTCGGGCGAATCGCCGACGACTTCGGCCCGGCGATGGCCCGCGAGCGCAGCCGGCCGCCGACCACGCGCATCAGCGGCGGTCCTTCGGCTTGTTCGGCGACGGTTTGATCTCCGCGGTGTCATCCGGCAGCGGCTTGTTGGATGGTTTCGGCCGCGACGGCCGCGGGCCGCCGGTGCGGTCGCGGCGATGCTTTTTCGGCGTCGGTCGTTTCTGTCGGTCGTCCTTGGCAGCGTGCGGAGCGGGCCTTGCAGGTTCGCGATCGGAGGCCTTTTGGCTGCGGCCGCGCTCGCCGGCTCGCGCCTGTGCGCGACGGGACACGCGCGGCGGCGGCGCGTGATCGAGCACCGGGCCGGCAAAATCCGCTCCGGATTCCTTGACGATCTCGGCGCCGAGTTTCTCGATCACCGTGGCAGTCGGCACTTCCTCGACCGCGCCGTCGTCCAGCGCGCCGAGCTCGAACGGGCCGAAGCCGACGCGGATCAGCCGGTTCACCTGCAGGCCGAGATGCAGCAGCACGTTGCGCACCTCGCGATTCTTGCCTTCCTTGATCGTGAAGGTGAGCCAGGCATTGGCGCCTTGCTGGCGGTCGAGCGTGGCCTCGACCGGACCGTAATGAACGCCGTCCACGGTGACGCCGCCGCGCAACTTGTCGAGCGCGTCTTGCGTGATGCGGCCGAGCGCACGCACCCGATAACGGCGCTCCCAGGCGGTCTTTGGCAGCTCCAACACGCGCGCCAGCGCGCCGTCATTGGTGAGCAGCAGCAGGCCTTCGGTGTTGTAGTCGAGCCGCCCGACGCTGATCAGGCGCGGCAGGTGCTTCGGCAGCGCGCCGAAGATGGTCGGCCGGCCCTCCGGATCTGAGTGTGTGGTCATCAGCCGGCGCGGCTTGTTGTACAGAAACAGCCGGGTGCGCTCGCGCGCCCGCAACGGGGTGCCGTCGATGCTGATGCGGTCGGCCGCTGTGACGTTGAGCGCGGGCGATGAAATCACCGCGCCGTTGACCGAAACCCGGCCGGCCTCGATCCAATGCTCGGCCTCGCGGCGCGAGGCGAGCCCCGCCCGGGCGATGACTTTGGCGATGCGCTCGCCTTGATGTTCGCTGGCCATAGCCCGTGTATAAGGGCGCAAATGGCCGGCACAACCAGTTTCATGCAAATCGCGCTCGACGAGGCTCGTGCTGCCGGAGCGCGCGGCGAGGTGCCGGTCGGCGCCGTCATCGTACGCAATGGCGACATCATCGCCCGCGCCGCCAACCGCACCCTGGCCGATCGCGACCCGACCGCGCACGCCGAATTGCTGGCGATCCGCGCCGCGGCGGCGGCAATCGGCAGCGAGCGGCTGACCGATTGCGATCTTTACGTGACGCTCGAGCCCTGCGCCATGTGCGCCGCGGCGATGTCATTTGCCCGCATCCGCAGGCTCTATTACGGCGCCCCCGATCCGAAAGGCGGCGCGGTGGACAATGGCGTGCGGTTTTTTGCCGCGCCGACCTGCCATCACCGGCCGGACGTCTATGGCGCCATCAATGAGAGCGAATCCGGCGCGCTGTTGAAAGCGTTTTTCCAGGCCAGGCGCTAGGCGCCGGCCTCCTTCGCAAACGTCCAGCCCTTCGCCGCCAATGGCCGGATCATCTCGGCCTTGGCCGGGGCGAATTCCGAGGTCGCGGTGCCGTCGCGGACGCGGCCGATGATGCCTTGCAGGATCGCGGCGATGCGGAAAAAATTATAGGCGAGATAGACCGGCAGATAAGGCCGCGGATCGAGGCCGGTGCGTTTGCGGTAACGCTCGACGTAATCCGCCATCGCCGGAATGTCGAGCGCGGCGAGATCGTGGCCGACCAGGCTGCCGGTGCCGGCGGCGCTGTCCGACTGCGGCATGTGCCACGCCATCAAATGATAGGAAAAATCCGCCAGCGGATCGCCGAGCGTCGATAACTCCCAGTCGAGCACCGCGCGCACCTTCGGCGCTGCGGCGTCGAAGATCAGATTGTCGAGCCGGTAATCGCCATGCACCAGCCGCGTCGCCAGCGCCGGCGGAATATGCTTAGGCAACCATTCGATCAGCCGCTCCATGTCGTCGATCGTTTCGGTCTCGGACGCCCGGTATTGTTTCGACCAGCGATCGACCTGGCGGGCGACGTAGTTCTCGCCTCTGCCGAAATCGCTCAGTCCGATCTTGCCGGGCTCGAAGCTGTGCAGGCGCGCTAGCGCGTCGTTCATCGCGTCATAGATGGCGGCGCGCTCGGCAGGCGAGGAGCCCGGCATTTGCGGCTCCCAGAACACGCGGCCATCGACGAAAGCCATCAGGTAAAAGGCGGTGCCGGCAATGCTGTCGTCGTCGCAATACAGCAGCGGCTCGGCGACGGGAAAGCCCTGCGCGTGAAGCGCGCGGATGACGCGATATTCGCGATCGACCGCGTGGGCGGAGGGCAGCAATTTTCCGGGCGGCTTCCGCCGCAGCACATAGCGCGTCCCGGGCGTATCGAGACAGTACGTCGGGTTCGACTGGCCGCCCTTGAATTGCTTGACCGTCAGTGGCCCGGCAAAGCCCTCGACCGTGCGGGCAAGATAACCGGCGAGCCGCGCTTCGTCGATGCGCAGGGGCTGCGCCACGTCCTTGGTGCCGGAAAAGGCGCTCTGGCGGTCAATTGCGGTCATCGTCGATCCCGATTGCCGAACACTAGCAGCGGATCAGTCGCGCGCAAAAGCAAAGCCCGGCCGTGAGGCCGGGCTTTCTCGCATGTCACGCTTTGAGCGCTGCTTAGTTGCTCCAGTTCTGATTGGCCTGTTCGCGCAGATTCAGGCGCACATTGGCGTCCGGATCCGCACCCACAACCGTGCCGTTCTCAATCACGGCACTGGCGCCAACCGGCGCGTAGGCGTAGCCGGCTTCGTCAGCGGCATAGGCCTGAGCGGCGGCGCGATGATGATAGCTGGCAGCCATTGCCGGTGAGGCGGCGACGACGGCGAGAACGAGAGCTGCGAAGGTTTTTGTCATATTGATCTCCAAGAACTTCGCCCCGCCGCACAGTTAGGAATTCGCCAAGCGCTTGCTATGCGACAATCCGCATACGAGTCATGCTGATGCTTTCGTCTAACAGCAAGGAACAGACAGACAAAGGCCACGATTCAAAATGCAAAAATTTTCATTGCGAAAAATTCATAAAATAAAATTTAGATAAACAAGAGTCGATCAAATGAAAATCATGCTGTCGATCGTGCGCCGTCAGGTCGTTTTTTTCTCGCTCGCGACCGCGCGCCAACCTATATCGCGCCGGCAGAATCCGCCGGGCCAGCGAATCTTGTCGACCGCCGCGTAGGCGCGCTGCTGCGCCTCGCCGATTGTGGCGCCGGTGCCGCAGACATTGAGCACGCGGCCGCCATTGGCGACGATCTCTCCGCCTTCGGCCTTGGTGCCGGCATGAAACATCTCGACGTCTTTAAGCGCGGCCGCTTCAGCGAGGCCTTCGATGACGCTGCCTTTGTCGTAAGGACCGGGATAGCCGTTGGCCGCCATCACCACCGTCAAGGCCGCGCTTGGATACCAGCGCAGGTCGAAAGTCTTCAATTGGCCGTCGCGCGCCGCGATCAGCGCCGGCAACAGATCCGACATCAGCCGCAACATCATCACCTGGCATTCCGGGTCGCCGAACCGGACGTTGTACTCGATCAGCTGCGGCCCTTTCGCAGTGATCATCAGCCCGGCAAACAAGACGCCCTTGAACGGCGCGCCGATCGCCTTCATCGCGCGCATGGTCGGGACAATGATCTCGTCCATGGTGCGGCGGGTCATCTCCGCAGTCATGATTGGCGCCGGCGAATAGGCGCCCATGCCGCCGGTGTTCGGGCCCTTGTCGCCGTCGAAGGCGCGCTTGTGATCCTGCGCCGAGGCGAGCGGCAGCGCGGTCTCGCCGTCACACAGCGCGAAGAACGACGCCTCTTCGCCAACGAGGCATTCCTCGATCACGATCTCCCAAACTGGGGTACTTGCCGGTGTTCCAAGCGCGCTCCCCGGTCCACTGCCGAACATCATGTCGATCGCGGCTTCAGCTTCGGCGACGGTTTCCGCCACCACCACGCCTTTGCCGGCCGCCAGCCCGTCGGCCTTGACGACGATCGGCGCGCCTTTGGCGCGGACATAATCCTTTGCCGCCGCAGCCTGCTTGAAGCGCTGATAGGCCGCGGTCGGGATGTTGTTGGCCTTGCAGAGATCCTTGGTGAAGCCCTTGGAGCCTTCGAGCCGCGCCGCCCATTTATTCGGGCCGAACGTCTTGATTCCAGCGGCTTCGAGGTCATCGACGATGCCGGCGCAGAGCGGGCCTTCGGGTCCGACCACGACGAATTCGATCTTGTTGGCCTTGGCGAAGGCGATCACCGCCTTATGATCGCCGATATCGAGCGGGACACACTCCGCGACCTGCGCGATGCCGGCATTGCCGGGCGCGCAGACGAGCCGCGCGGTGAGCGGGCTGGCCGCGATGGTCCAGGCCAGCGCGTGCTCACGGCCGCCGGAACCGATGATAAGGATGTTCATGAAACGCGGCCCGGCTCGGTGATTGAAACCCGTTTCGTGTAGCATGAGCCTGTCTGGCAATTAAGAGAATCGTCCCTGTGACCGACGCCGTGCTCAACAATGTTGTGGAATGGACCGTCTCCGAGCTGTCGGCGGCGCTCAAGCGCACCGTGGAGTCGGAATATGGCTTCGTTCGCGTGCGCGGCGAGATTTCCGGCTTCAAGGGCTCCTCGCCCTCCGGCCACTGCTATTTCCGCCTCAAGGACGACAAGGCGGTGCTCGAGGCGGTGATCTGGAAGGGCAATTTCGGCCGCATGCGCGTCAAGCCGGAAGAGGGGCTCGACGTCATCGTCTCCGGCAAGCTCACGACCTTTGCCGGCTCGTCGAAATACCAGATCGTCATCGACACGCTGGAGCTCGCCGGCATCGGCGCGCTGATGAAGCTCCTTGAGGAGCGCAAGAAGAAGTTTGCCGCCGCCGGACTGTTCGATGCCGCGCGCAAGCAGTTGCTGCCGTTCCTTCCGGCGGTGATCGGCGTCGTCACCTCGCCGACCGGCGCGGTGATCCGCGACATCCTGCATCGCCTGGCGGACCGCTTTCCACGGCACGTCCTGGTCTGGCCGGTGCGGGTGCAGGGCGAAAGCTCGGCCGCCGAGGTCGCCAATGCCATTGCCGGCTTCAACGCGCTGTCCGAGCGCGGGCCGGTGCCGCGGCCGGATCTGATCATCGTGGCGCGCGGCGGCGGCTCGCTCGAAGATCTGTGGTCGTTCAACGAGGAGATCGTGGTGCTGGCGGCATCCGACAGCATGATACCGCTGATCTCCGCGGTCGGTCACGAGACCGATTTCACGCTGCTCGATTTTGTCGCCGACCACCGCGCACCGACCCCGACCGCGGCCGCCGAATTCGCGGTGCCGGTGCGCAGCGAATTGCTGGCGCAGATCGCCTCGCTACTGAATCGTAAATTGGCCTGCTGGAAGCGGGGCCTTGATCAGCGCCGCAAGGAATTGACGTTGCTGTCGCGCGCGCTGCCGTCTTCGGATGATGTGCTGGCGGCGCCGCGCCAGCGGCTCGATGCCTGTGCCGAAAGGTTGCCGCGCGCCTTGCTGGCCAACGCGCAGATTCATCACACTCAATTCTCGCGCATCGGCGGCCGGCTGTCGTCCCAGCTTATTCGCGGCCTGGTGGTTCGCCGGCGCGACCGTTATGACGCGCTGGCGCATCGGCTGCGCACCGGCGTCGCCGCCAACGCGCAGGCCTACTGGGCCCGCATTTTGCGCGACCGCGAGCGGGTGGAGTCGCTGTTCAATCGCGGACGCCGCTGCGTCGACGCGTATCTCGACCAGCGCTTCGCGCGGCTCGAGCGCGCCGAAAAGTTGCTAATGGCTTTCTCCTATCGCGAAGTGCTCAAGCGCGGCTACGCGTTGGTGCGGGACGAGGCCGGGCGGCCATTGCGCAGCGCCGCGGCAATCGCGCCGCCGATGCGCCTGGAGATAGAAATGTGTGACGGCAGTGTGAAGGCAACCGCCGGTGAAACCGTCGCGGCTCCCGCGCCAATGCCATTCGTGGCGCGTCGGCGTCGTTCACGTTCGGGCGGCGGCGAAGGACAGGGCAATCTGTTCGGCAGTTAGGCCGAAACGACAACGGTGGCACTGGAGCCCAGCTGCCACCGTTCAATCGATCGTCCTAGTACCAGTGGCGGCGATAATAACGATGCCGCCAGCCATAATACGGGCGCGCATACCCGTAAGAGCCATAGCCATAATATGCTCGCGGTCCCCAGGAGCACGAGCGGTGCCAGCGGCCCCAAGCGAACCATCGGCGACACGCTGCTTCTGTGACGTGGTTTCCGCCGGCGGCCTCGCCGACCGGCGCCGGGGTCGAGATCGTCATGGCGTTGGCTTGCCTCGGCATCAGCGCGCCGCTGGCGGCAAATCCGGCCAGCAAGGCGGCGCCAAAGAAAAATCTACGCATAGTCCACTCCTTCGAATGACCGTTGCCTCGAAGAAATAACGCCCGCGGTTCAGACCGGTTCCCAGCGGCAAAGGGCTTGGCGTGGTCAATAATGCCGCATAGCGAGGTTTCGCCCGGCCCGTGAACGGATTATGTTGGGGTTTGGCCGTCCGGCCTTTGGAGGCAGACTTGTTATATCGCTCCGATCGCCCCTCGCCGATCAATGGCGAGGCCGAACTCAAATATCTCGACGGCGACTTTCGAGTCGTGAAGCCAGGTGCTTTTGTGCGCTGCGCGGTCACCGGCACGCCGATCCCGCTCGAGGAACTCAAATATTGGAGCGTCGACCGGCAGGAAGCCTATGCCTCGCCGGAGGCCGTGGCGCAGCGGCTCGCAGCCGAAGCCCGATCATAGTCCGGCCGCCTTGAGCGCCAGCGCGCGCCAGGCGGCTTCTTCCTCCACGATCAAATCCACCGGCAGGACATGCGCGCGGAGCGCCAATGCCGTCAGCGCCGGGTCACCGGCTATGCGCGCGTGATCCTTCGCGGTGGTGAGAAGCCGCAAGCCGTCATGCTCGGCCTGCATGATGAGGGCGCCGGCTTGTTCCGCCGTGTAGCGATGGTGATCGGGAAAGGCCTCGCAATGCGCGGCCACGATGCCGGCCGCGGCTACGGTGGCGAAGAACCTCTGCGGATCGCCGATGCCGGCAAAGGCCAGCACTTGGCGGCCGCCGAGGGCGTCGATCGCCGCGCGGTCGGGGACCAGGCGGCCATGGAAAATCGGCAGGCCGAGTCCACGCGCCTGCGCGATGACGTCACGCGCGCGATCGACCTCGCCGATCACTAGCAGCGCACTGACGTGCGGCAATTGCGCCGCCAGGGGCGCTCGCAGCGGTCCGGCCGGAAACACTTTCCCGTTGCCGATGCCGCGGCGGCCATCGACCACCGCTATGCTGAGTTTTTTCGTCAGCGACGGATTTTGCAACCCGTCATCCATGACGATGACGTCGGCACCTGCGGCTTGCGCAGCCTTGGCGCCGGCGACGCGATCGCGCGCGACGATCGTGGTCGCAGCCTGCGCCAGCAGAATGGCTTCGTCGCCGACCTGCGCCGCGGTGCCGGCGTGCGGATCGACCGTGACCGGCCCGGCAACCTGGCCGCCATAGCCGCGGCTCAACAGCGCCGGCTTGCGTCCGGCCTCCGCCAGCAATCGGGCGAGCGCGATCGCCGCCGGGGTCTTGCCGCTGCCACCGAGCGTGAAATTGCCGACGCAGATGACCGGCAACGCCGCGTTCGTTCCGCGCGGCGCCATTCGCCGCGCCGCCACCGCGCCGTAAAATGCGGCTGCTGGCGCCAGCAGCGCCGCCGCAAGGCCCGGATCTTGCCACCAGAAGGACGGCTCACGCATTGGCGGCCCGCTGCCCGAGCCGCAACTGCATGAGATAAGGTTCGAGCGTGTGCATGGTGCGCTCGAGCGCCCCGCCAAGCGCCATCACCGTATTGTGGGCGACTTCCGCCGCGGCCGTGCGGGCCGCGGGGTCGCGCAGCCAGGCATTGACATAGTCGGCGAGCGTCTCGGCATCGGCGACCAGGCCGGCACCATGCACGTTATCCAGCGCGGCGTAAATGTCGCTGAAATTCGCAACGTAGGGACCGTGCAGGATCGCGGCGCCGAGCTTGGCGGCCTCGATCGGATTTTGCCCGCCGTGGCGCACCAGCGAACCGCCGATGAAGACGATCGATGCCAGGCGGTAAAGCAGGCCCAATTCGCCGATCGTGTCGGCGATATAGATGTCGGTATCGGCGGCCGGCATTTGGCCGCGCGAGCGCAGCACCGCCTTGAGTCCATTCGCCGCCGCGATCTCGACAATGCCGGAGCCGCGCTCGGGATGGCGCGGCGCGATGGCGGTCAACAGGTTCGGCAAGCGCTTGCGCAACATGCGATGCGCCGCGATGACGAGGGTTTCCTCGCCGGGATGCGTCGAGGCGGCGCCCAGCACGGGCCGTTTGCCGATAGCCGTCCGCAGCGTCTGCAGCTTCTCGGCGCTGACCGGCGGCGCAGCCACGTCAAATTTGAGATTGCCGGTGGTAATGACGCGGGGCGCCTTCAGCTCGGTCAGGTGCTCGGCGTCAGCCGGCGTGCGGGCGAGGCAGAGGTCGAAACTTTCGAGCAGCGCGGCGATGGTGCGCGGCAGGCGGCGCCAGCGCCGGAACGAGGCTTCAGACAGCCGGCCATTGACCAGGATGAGCGGCACCGACCGCGCCGAACATTCGATCACGAGATTGGGCCACAGGTCGGATTCCACCATCAAGGCGAGATCCGGCTGCCAGTGCCCGAGAAAGCGCCGCATATAGCGCGGGGCGTCGAGCGGAATGAACTGATGAATGACGTTGCGCGGCAGGCGCTGGGCGGCGAGGACGGCCGAAGTGAGGGTTCCCGTCGTCACCAGCACCTCGATCTGCTGGGCGCGGACGCGCTCGATCAGCGCGAATACGCTGGTGAGTTCGCCAACGCTCGCCGCGTGGACCCAGACCAGCGGTCCGACCGGACGCTCGAAGGCGGCGTGGCCGCGCCGTTCCGGCAGCCGCTCGCGCAGCTCCTTGCCACGCCGAAGCCGGCGCCAGAACAGCAGCGGCGTCAAAGGCAGGGCCAGCGCCCACAGCACCCGGTAAATCCGCAGCGTCACCGGCAATCTTTTAGCCATGGCCGGCGCCCCGATCGACCATCGCATAAGCGCGCGCTGTCGCTACGTTCAGTTGGTCCTGTACCATGAGGCGCGCCGCTTCCAGCGCCGCCTCATCGGAGTCCTTTGCGACCCGGATCAGATCACCGCCGACCGCCGCCATGCGGCCGAACGGCAGGTTGAGCACGCCGCGGTCCCAGCTCTCGAATTGAATGCGCCGGCTGGTCGCGACCGCCACCGGATAGATCGGCCGCCCCGACAATTCGGCGAGCTTGACGATGCCTTCACCGGCGCGGCGCGCGACCTTGGGAACGTCGGCGGTGAGCACCATGCTGTGGCCCTGCTCGAGCGCGGCAAGCATCTCACGAAACGCACCAACGCCGCCCTTGCGGTGGAATTGGCCGCCGTGATCGCCCGAGCCGCGGATCGTCTCGACGCCGAGCCGATTCAAGGCGATCGACTGAATCTCGCCGTCGCGGTGGCGGGAGATCAACGCTTTCGCCCGATGCTCGGGGCGCCGGATGAACGACATCAGCGCGTGCTGACCATGCCACATCGCGACGATGACCGGCAGGTCTGACGTGATCCGCTCATAGAAATCGGCGGGTTCCAGCGTCACGCTGTTGGTCTTGGCCACCAAGCGCAGGTATTCGGCGCCACCCACAGCAAGCGCGACCTGGGCCCATCGTTTGCTGCCGAGACGCTTCAACAATCCCATCGCCGCTCCCGATCAACGTGAGGATTGCGGCGTCGTTGACGGATCGAGCAGCCGGTGCAGATGCACGATGAAATACCGCATATGGGCATTATCCACGGTCTGCTGCGCCTTGGCCTTCCAGGCCGCGTAGGCGCTCGCATAGTTCGGATACATTCCGACGATGTCGAGATTGGTGAGATCCTTGAACTCGGTTGCACCGAGTTCGGTGAGCTCGCCGCCGAACACGAGATGCAGAAGCTGGCCCGCGGGCTTTTCAGGCATGTTGAGGACTCCTTAAAAACGACCCGGCGGTGCTTCGGTGGATTGAGCTTACGCGAATTCGCTCCGGCGGTCGCGCAACAGGCCGATCAGTTCGCCGTGGCGAGCCGGCCCGGCGGCGATCAATGCGCCGTGCCCGGTATCGGCCCGATTATAGCTGAGCACCTGCCCGGTGAAATCGGTCAATGCGCCGCCGGCTTCGTGCACCAAAAGGTCGGCAGCGGCAAGGTCCCAATCATGGCTGTTCGGCGAGGCAAAGGCGGCGTCGAGTTCGCCGCCGGCGACCCGGGCGAAACGCAGCGCCAGCGAGTGCACTTTCGGCTGCGGCAGGACGCGTGGGTTTATCTCGACGAGCTTGTTGAGGTAGCGGACCGGGCCGGCGAGGTGCAGGCCGCCGAGGCCTTCGCCCGGCGCCACTTTCAGGCGGCCGCCGTTGAGCGTCGCGCCGGCACCATTCACCGCCAGGAAGAGTTCGTCGGTCACCGGGGCATACAGCGCGGCGAGGGTCGGGCGTCCGCCCTCGACCAGCGCGATCGAGATCGCCCAATCGGCGCGTTGGTTGAGATAGGCGCGAGTGCCGTCGATCGGGTCGACCACCCAGACGCAGCTTGCTTCGGTGCGTGCTGAATTGTCCTCGGTCTCCTCCGACAGCCAAGCCGCGTCGGGGACCAGGGGTGGCAGCCGCATCGCCAGGAAATCGTTGACCGCGATGTCGGCCTCGCTGACCGGGGACGAGCCTTCCTTGGTCCAGCGCTTGAGCGGCCCCTTGGCGGCGGTCAGCGCAATGTCACCGGCTTCGCGGACAATGGCCGCCAGCCTGTCGCGCAAGGGCCTCCGGTCAGTGCCCGGCAACCGTCAGCCCCTCTATCCGCACGGTCGGTGCATTCACCCCGTAACGGAACTCGAGATTGCTGGCCGGCGTCAAGCTGGCGAAGATATCGAACAAATGTCCGGCAATCGTGACCTCGCTCACCGCGTATGTGCGCTCGCCATTCTCGATCCAGAAGCCGGAGGCGCCGCGGCTGTAATCGCCGGTGACGCCGTTGACGCCGCTGCCGATCAGGTCGGTGACGTAGAAGCCGTCCTTGATGTCGGCGATCAATTGCTCGGGCGTCTGTTTGCCGGGTGCCAGGTGAAGATTGGTCGGCCCCGGCGATGGCGTCGATGATACGCCGCGATGCGCCCGGCCATTGGTCTCGAGGCCGAGCTCGCGTGCCGTCGCGCTGTCGAGCAGCCAGATCTTGAGCACGCCGTTCTCGATCAGCGACAGCACCTCGCCGCGCACGCCCTCGCCGTCGAACGGCCGCGAGCGCAGCCCGCGGCGGCGGAACGGGTCGTCGATGATCTGGATGCCGTCGCCGAACAGCTTGGCGCCCATCTTGTCCTTGAGGAAACTGGTCTTGCGCGCGATCGCTGCGCCATTGGCGGCATTGGCGAGATGCGAGACCAGCGAACCTGCGACGCGGGGATCGAACACGACCGGCACCTTGCGGGTCGAAACCTTGCGCGGGCCGATCCGCGCCGCGGCCCGCTCGCCGGCGGTGCGGCCGATCTTCTCCGGGCTGTCGAGATCGCCGGCATGCGGCGCCGCCGAGAAATCGTAGTCGCGCTCCATGCCGGTGCCGTCGCCGGCGATCGCGGTCATCACCAGGCTGTGGCTCGAGCCGAGATAGGCGCCATGAAAGCCTGTGCTGGTTGCCAGCACCATGCCGCCAATGCCGGCGCTCGCCGATGCGCCGCCGGACTTGCTGACGCCGCGCACGGCAAGGCCGGCCTGTTCGGCGGCGCGGGCCTGCGCCTCGAGCGCAGCGACCGTCGGCAGGTCGGGATCGAGCAGATCGAGATCGGGAAAATCGTGTGCCAAAAACTTCTCGTCGGCGAGGCCGGCGAACTTGTCCTCCGGCGCCGCCTTCGCCATCGCCACCGCGCGCTCGACCAGCGCGGTGGTCGCCGCGCGCGACAGGTCGTTGGTCGAGGCGATGGCCTGGCGGCGGCCGACCAGGACGCGCAGGCCAAGATCGTCGCCCTCGGCGCGCTCGGATTCCTCGACCGCGCCGTCGCGCACTTCGACCGATAGCGACACCGAACGCACCGCGACCGCGTCGGCGGCATCGGCGCCGGCGCGCCTTGCATCGGCGACCAGCCGCTCCGCGATGTCGCTCAGCGCCGATTGATCGAACAGCGAGGTGGTGGGGGAGGGACGCATGATGACCTTGTGTCGGGGGTTTAGAGGCGTGAGCTTTCAGTTGGCGGCGATTTCCGGCTTTTCAACCCGATATATCAACAAGGCGCCGACATTTCGCGGGGTCGCTGCAACACCTCGTCAACCATGCCCGGCAACGCGGCGTCAATCATGCCGGACAAAGCCGGGCCGGGTACCAAGTCTTAACCGAGAACTTTAAGCGGATTCCGCCGCCTTTCTGCGATGCTCCGCCTGCGACCGGACGGCAAAAGTTCGGCGCGGGAGAGTTTCGAGGCGTCAATATGAGTGGCGGAATGCCCGCCGGGTCGAGCCGCGCGCTGCGGCTCGACCCGTTTGCCCTGCCGGTGCGCTTTTCGGCAACCGACGCGGCCGCCGATGGGCGGTCGCGCGATATCGAGTTGACGCACCAGCGTGTCGTAGTTCGGCGCGCGATTCGCGGCATGCGGATGGCGGTCAACCTGCCGCTGTCGGCCTATCGCGGGGTCGCGATCCGTACGCTGCCGCCGGCGGCCGACGGCCGCGCCGCGGTTGCCGTCGTTCTCGAGCATAAGGATCCCGCGCTGGCGCTCGAGCTCTATGTCGCGCCGGATGGCGACGAGGTCGCCGCCGAATGGCGGACCTGGGGGCGCGTTCTCGGTCTTCCGCTCCTGGTCACGGACGAGGCTGGCGGCTTGCAGGAGCCCTTCGCGCGACTCGGCCGGCTGCGGATCAAGGAGCCGACCTTACGCCGTCGCCGCCGCAATGCGATCAAGAAGCGGCGTCCTTCGATTTTGATGCGGCGGAAGCCGACGCGGCTGAGTGCGCAGGTGTCGGTCTATCGCGGCGAGCGCGAGATCATCGCGCGAAATTGACTGTCCTGTCATCGCCCGTGAAAGCGAGCGATCCAGCTCTCACTTACACCGCTGCAGCTTCAGCGTGGCGCCGCCCTGCATTGCGAACTCGATGTGATCGGTGTCGATCTTGCGCAGGGTAGAAGTCGTGCGTCCGGAGATCTGGCCGGTGGCGAACTCATCGATGACTCGAAATGACGACCCGTCCGATGTCACCGAGCGATTGCGATAGGCCGGGACGCCGCCGGCTGTGTCGGTGCGTTGATTGCCGTTGAAGGCGATGACGCGTTTGCCGTTGCAGTCGATCGCGCCCTTCTCGGACGACGCGCTTTGACCCCATCTGCCGGACACCGGATAATTATCGGCGAGGGCCGGCGCGGCCGCGACCATGACGAGCACAGCGAATAGGAATCCTCGGCGCATGCGGATGAATCTCGCATGCCGCGCGCGAACCGCAAGGGCAGGACGCTGGAGATGCTTAACGGGGGATAAGCCCGGTCCGGCTATTTTGCGCGATAGGCGGCGCTGAATACGCGCACCGCGCTGTCGACAACGTGGCGGACCTGATCGGGCCGCGGCGGCGGGGCGCAGTTGAATAAAACCGGCTTGAACAAGGTCGACTGGCATAAATCGAGGAATTGCGCGGCCGCCAGGTAGCAGTCCTCGATGGCCAGGATGCCGGCTTCAACCTGCGCCTTGAGATAAGTGGTGAGCTTGTCGATGCCATAGGCCGGCCCGGTTTCGTAAAACACCTTGCCGATTTCCGGCTTGCGGTCGGCGATGGCGATGACGATGCGCAGCGACGAGGCCTTTTCCAGCGTGCAGAGGAAATTCAGGTAGTGGGCGCCCAGGCGGGCGAGAACCTGCTCGACATCGTGATCATCGGCGTCAAGTTGGAAGGCGCCTTCGGCGTGGCTGGCGCACTCGACCCGGACGATCTCGGCGAACAGTTCTTCCTTGTTCTTGAAATAGACGTAGAGCGTGCCTTTCGACACGCCAGCTTCCTTGGCGATATCGGCCATGCTGGCGGCGTCGAAGCCGCGGGCGAGGAAGATCGAGCGGGCGCCCTCGACGATCTGGCGCCGTTTGGCGCCGTCCTCGGCATCGGCCGGCCGATCGAGGGTCAGGATATCGCTCATGGTAGCTGCCTCCGCGGAAAAGGCTGAATAACCAGCATTCGAGCCTTTGGCCCGAATCCCTCATTTTCCGCTCCCCTATATATGGCTTAAGTCGAAGAAGAATTCAATGACCGAACGGTTCGGTCAGTATTGACATAGGGCAAGAGCAGGCGTACTTGATTGACCGAACGGTTCGGTCAGTTAGGAGAACGCCATGTTGCAGCGCGTCAAAAGTGGGGACTCGTCCCGCCTGTCCATAGTCCCGGTTACGGACGAGGCATCGCAGAACGAGCCGCAGCAGGTCGCAACGGCGCCCGCCGCAGCCGAACAGCCGGCGACCGCCAAAGTTGCACAGCCAGAGGCTCGCGCGCCCGAGGCTGGGCCAGTGTCCTTCAAGGCCAAGCTCGCCGCCGGGCTCAAGGCCAACCGCTCCCGCATTCTTCAGGGCGTCGGTGCGCTGGCGCTGATCGGGGCCGTCTGGTTCGGCTACGACTATCTCACCGCGGGGCGCTACATCGTTTCGACCGACGACGCCTATGTCCGCGCCGACGCCACCACCCTCGGCGCCAAGGTGGCGGGCTATGTTGCCGCCATCGACGCCGGCGACAATACGTTCGTGCATGCCGGTGATGTCGTCGCCCGCATCGACGATGGCGACTACAGGCTCGCGGTCGACGCCGCGCGCGACAAGGTCGCGACCCAGCAGGCGACCGTCGAACGCATCGGACGTCAGGTGACGGCGCAGCTCGCCGCCGTGGCGCAGGCGAAGGCGCAACTCACCTCGACACAAGCGGCGCAAACCCGCGCCGAATCCGAACTGGCGCGCCAGCAGGCGCTCGCCACCAAGGATTTCGCCAGCAAGCAGACGCTCGAAACGGCCCAGGCCAATCGCGATCAGTCGTTCGCCGCCGTGGCGAGCGCGCAGGCCGCGATCGACGGCGCCGCCGCCAATGTCGACGTGCTCAAGGCGCAGCAGCAGGAAGCCGCCCGCACGCTCAAGGAATTGCAGACCGCGCAGGCCAAGGCCGAACGCGATCTGTCATTCACGCAAATCCGCGCGCCGATCGACGGCGTGCTCGGCAACCGCGCCGTGCAGGTCGGCGATTACCTGCAGACCGGCCAGCGGCTCGCCGCGCTGGTGCCGCTGTCGAGCGTCTATATCGACGCCAACTTCAAGGAAACCCAGCTCGCCAATCTGCGTCCCGGCCAGCCGGTCAAGGTGAGCGTCGATGCGCTGCCGGAGCACGACATCACTGGTGAGGTCGCCAGCGTGTCGCCGGCCTCGGGCTCGGTGTTCTCGCTGCTGCCGCCGGATAATGCCACCGGCAATTTCACCAAGATCGTGCAGCGACTCGCCGTGCGCATCCGCCTGCCGGCCGACGTGACCGACAAGCGCCTGCTGCGGCCCGGAATGTCGGTGGTCGTCAACGTCAACACCAAGCCGGCCGCCGTCGCCTCGAACGCACTGTCATTCGCGGCCCAGGCCGCCGAGTCCACGCCCAATCGCTGATCGGTGGTGCCATGAGTAACGACATCACCGCCGACGCGCTTCCGGTCCCCGTCCGTTCCCCGACGAGCGTGGCCGGAAGCGCGGACCGGCTCGATCCCAGGCGCGTCCTTGCCTTTGTCGCCATGTGCTTCGGCATGTTCATGGCGTTTCTCGACATCCAGATCGTGTCGGCGTCGCTGTCGGAGATTCAGGCAGGCCTGTCGGCCTCGGCCGACGAGATCCCGTGGGTGCAGACCTCCTATCTGATCGCCGAAGTGGTGGCGATCCCGCTGTCTGGCTTTCTCTCCCGCGCGCTCGGCACCCGCACCTTGTTCGCGATCTCGGCCGCCGGATTCACCTTCGCCAGCGTCATGTGCGGCCTGAGCTCCTCGATCAACAGCATGATCCTGTGGCGCGCGCTGCAGGGCTTCATCGGCGGCGGCATGGTGCCGACGGTGTTCGCCTCGGCCTATCTGATCTTTCCGGGTGCCCGGCAGAAGATGGTCGCCCCGGTGGTCGGGCTGATCGCGACCTTGGCGCCGACCATCGGCCCGACCGTCGGCGGCTACGTCACCGAGGCGATGTCGTGGCACTGGCTGTTCTTCATCAATGTCGTCCCCGGCATCGTCGTCACGATCGCCGCGCTGGTGCTGATCGATTTCGACAAGCCCGACTATTCGCTGCTCGATCATTTCGACTGGACCGGGCTCATCAGCATGGCCGGCTTCCTTGGCGCGCTGGAATATGTGCTGGAGGAGGGGCCGCGCAACGACTGGTTCGACGACAATATCATCGTCGTGTTCGCACTGGTTTCGGCGGTATCGGCGGTGATCTTTTTCTGGCGGGTCCTGACCGCGCGGACGCCGATCGTCGATCTGCGCGCCTTCACGAATCGCAATTTTGCGATTGGCACGATGTTCACCTTCGTGCTCGGCATCGGCCTCTACGGCCTCACCTTCATCTACCCGCTCTATCTTGCCGAAGTGCGCGGCTACAACGCGCAGATGATCGGCGAGACCATGTTCGTCTCCGGCGTCGCCATGTTCCTGACCGCGCCGATCGCAGGACAATTGGCGCAGCGATTCGATCCTCGCTACACGCTGATCGGCGGCTTCTTGCTGTTCGCACTCGGCACCTGGGACATGACGTCGGTGACGCGTGACTGGGATTTCTACGAGTTGCTGTGGCCGCAGATTTTCCGCGGCATCGGCCTGATGCTGGCGATCGTACCGGTGACCAATACCGCGCTCGGCACGCTGCCGCCGGACCGGGTGAAGAACGCATCCGGCCTGTTCAACCTGACGCGCAATCTCGGCGGCGCCATCGGCCTCGCCGTCATCAACACGCAGCTCAACGCCCGGCTCGATCTGCATCTCGCGCGGCTGCATGAGGCGGTGACCTGGTCGCGTGGCGTCGCCACCGAAACGCTTGCCAATATGGCGTCGCGGTTCTCCGGCTCCGATGCGCAGGCCAAGGCGCTAAAGGAAATGATGGGCCTGGTTCGTCAGCAGGCCATCGTGATGAGTTTCGCCGACGTGTTCCTGATGCTGACCGTGCTGTTTGTCGGCCTCGCGGCGCTCGGCGTCGTCATGAAGAAAACCCCAGGCGGCCGCCGGCGGCGGTGGCGGGCACTGAGGGCGCGCTAATCCGGCTTGCCGTAGCCGCCGGCGGTCGGGGTCTGGATGATCACGGCTTCGCCGGCGTCGATTACCGTCTCGTCGCAGCCTTGCAGCATTTCAAGATGGCCGTCCTTGCGCCGCGCCCAGTTCTCGCCGACCTGGCCCGGTGAGCCGCCGGCGAGCCCGAACGGCGGCACGCGGCGATGGCCCGACAGGATCGTGCAGTCCATCCTCTCGAGGAAGCGGATGGTGCGGCGTATGCCGTCGCCGGCGTGCCATTTGCCCTTGCCGCCCGAGCCCTTGCGGATGTGGAAGTCCTCGAGCACGACCGGATAGCGGAATTCGAGGATCTCGGGATCGGTCAGCCTTGTATTGGTCATGTGGGTGTGCACGGCGTCGGTGCCGTTGAAGCCCGGGCCCGCCGGCGAGCCGGAGCAGATCGTCTCGTAATACTGGTATTTGGCGTTGCCGAAATTGAGATTGTTCATGGTGCCTTGCGCCGCGGCGAGCGCCCCGAGCGCGCCGAACAAGGTATCCGTCACCGCCTGCGAGGTCTCGACATTGCCGGCGACTACCGCCGCCGGATATTCCGGCGTCAGCATCGATTTTGGCGGCACGACGATGTTGATCGGCCGCAGGCAGCCGGCATTCATCGGAATGTCGTCGTCGACCATCATGCGGAAAACGTAAAGCACGGCCGCGCGCGTCACCGGCTCCGGCGCGTTGAAATTGGTCGGCTGCTGCGGCGAGGTCCCGGTGAAATCGACGGTGGCCTCGCGTTTCGCCTTGTCGACGGTGATCCTGACCTTGATCACCGTGCCCTGATCCATCTCGTAGGCAAATTCCGAGTCGTGCAGCCGGTCGATGACGCGCCGCACGCTTTCGGCGGCGTTGTCCTGCACGTGCTGCATGTAGGCCTGCACCACCGGCATGGTGAACTGCGTCACCATCTTGCGGAGTTCGCTGACGCCCTTTTCGTTGGCGGCGATCTGCGCCTTGAGGTCGTTGACGTTCTGCACCGGATTGCGCGCCGGATAGGTCGCGCCGGTCAACGCCGCCGTCAGCTCCTTCTCGCGGAAGCGGCCGCGATCGACCAGCTTGAAATTGTCCATATAGACGCCTTCCTGCTCGATTGTGGTCGCATTGGGCGACATCGAGCCGGGCGAAATGCCGCCGACATCGGCGTGGTGGCCGCGCGAGGCGACCCAGAACAGGATGTTCTTCTTGCGGTCGTCGAATACGGGCGTGCAGACGGTGATGTCGGGCAGGTGGGTGCCGCCATTATAGGGTGCGTTGATGGCATAGACGTCGCCAGGCCTGATCCTGCCCTCGTTGTCGCGTATGATGGTCTCGACCGAACGGTCCATCGAACCGAGGTGGACCGGCATATGCGGTGCGTTGGCGACCAATGTGCCGTCATGCGCGAACACCGCGCAGGAGAAATCGAGCCGCTCCTTGATGTTGACCGAATAGGCGGTGTTCTGCAGCGACACGCCCAT
>Ga0265313_10000852_pt1 | contig 30729 bp, 28 predicted proteins | sample 4123metaG_FD_203122 | JGI IMG/M metagenome (GOLD analysis project Ga0265313, IMG submission 203122) | Rhizosphere microbial communities from Carex aquatilis grown in University of Washington, Seatle, WA, United States - 4-1-23 metaG | ecosystem: Host-associated > Plants > Roots > Rhizosphere >... | reverse complement strand
CGATCGAGGTGGTCGTGGCGGGTGTCGACCCGTCGCAGCACAAGATTGCGCTCCACCCCGCGCCTCAAGGGGACATGGCCGGCGAGGCGCCCCAGCGCGTCGCGCCGCACAAGCCCGTGAAAGTCCGGGTGGTCGCGATCGAGAGCGGCGGGTTGGTGGTGCGAATTCTCGGTGTAACCGGGCGCAACGCGCGGGGCTACATCACGTCCGCGGGGACGGGGACGCCGCGCGGCACCGAGCTTCGCAAGGCGTTTCACGTCGGCCAAGACGTCGACGCGAAAGTGATCGAAATCGATCCGCGACGCGGGGAAGTGAAGCTCTCGATCAAAGCCCTCAGCGAAGAGCAAGAGCGAAGCGCGTACCAGCAGTACCGCCAGCAGCTCAAGGCAGAGGCCCGCTTCACGCTCGCGGACCTCATCAAAAAGGGGCGGTAGCGGCGCGGAGTTCAGGTCTCGCGGTGCGGGGGGAGTTCCACGACGGGGAACTTCGGAGTGTTGGCCGACGTCAGCCGCGGATCCAGTTTTCGAGGGTGACGCCGGGGATGCGGCTATAGTGGCGCTTGTTCCCGGTGACGACGGTCGCTCGCTTCGACGCTGCGATCTCATGGTTGCCTATCAAGCGCCCCCCGGAATCGACTTCAGTCCGCGGCGCGGCCGCGCCGTCGGGTCCCTGCTCGCGGGATTGCTGGGGTCCGCCCTTGCCCGGACGGCGTGCGGATGAGCGTATCGAGAGGCGCCGGGCATTCCGAGCGCATCCGACAAGTTCCGCACTCCGCGCCGCGCCAAATGGCGTCGAACCGCGCTTGGGCGACGTCGAGCATCCACTCGTCGTCGGTCAGGACCCCCATCTCGAAGTTGCGCCGCCCGTCTCCCTTTGCGCCGAGACCCGCTCCCGTGAAGTTCGCGCTGCCGAGATACAAGAGTGCGCCGTCGATGGCGATCATCTTCAGGTGGACGCGCATGCACGCGCGCATCTGGAAGTGCGGCGGCTGAAGGCGAAGCGAGCGCGCCGCGAGTTCTTCGCGGAACGGGCGCGACGGGATGGTGGCGTGAAGCAATCGCACGTGCACGCCTCGGTCGCAGAGCGACTGAATGGTATCGAGGATTGGCATGTAGCGGCCGCGGGCTCGCGCGCGCGTGCCGATGGGCGCTTCGATCAGCAGCTGCTTGACGTTCGCGGTGGCAATCCAAACGGAGGTGCGCGCCCTTCCGATGGCCAGCGTCACCTTTTCGTAGTGCGCGCGGTCGGCGATCACCGAAACGGACGCATGGCGCGTGTCCATGTCGACGACGCTAGTCCCTGGATGTTGTGCAAGCCACGTGCGCCTTCGCGTCGCGTGTATCCCTAATTCTCCCCCGTAAGCGTGCCCGTGCCCGTGCCCGTACACGAGTCCTTCAGCCCGCTCAGGCAGGGCCGGCCTGACTCCGTCGCGGAGCCACGAAAATAGAGCGTGAAGTCGTGGACATCGAGCCGCTCGTGATCGAGATCCATGCACCCCTATTATCGGCACCTCGTCGCACGAGGTTTCGTGTACGGGCACGGGCACGCTTACGGGGAAGAATTCAGAACTGCTAGTGCTCGATGCGCGGCTGCAACACGTCGTCGAGCACGAGACCGCCGAGGATGCGCGCCCTGGCGAACGCCAGCCGCGAGGCGAGCACGGGCTCTTCGGCGGCACCGCGTACTTGCGTCGAGAATACGAACGCAAAGCATTTCCGCAGGAGGCCTCCGAACGCCATCACGTAACCGATTAGCGCGCCCTCCGGCCCGCCCCGGGCATCCACGGCAACCCAAACGCGCGTGTCGAACGCCTGCTGCGTGAACGCCGCCTGGTCTTCGAGCGTGCGCAAGTCGCCTGCAGGCACGAGGTTGCGGGCGCGCGACAGCGCCTCGCACTGGGTCCGGCCCACGATCTCGTCCGCGTGGAACACGGCGACGACGACGCTCGAGAGGGTCGGCGGGTGTGTCGCGACGAGCTCGGGCCGCGAGTGGTCGTCGATTCGCCACGCCTTCCCGTCCGGCAGCGCGAGGGTCATGGCCAGCCGCTTGGAGTAGTAGCGGGGCAGGGGAGCGAGGTCGTCGGGGAACGAGGCCGCCGAGGGGTTTTGCGGGTGCGGCCCTTCGGCGCCTCGGGTCGCGCGGGCCCCGCTGCATCCCCACGACGCTCCGCAGACGAGCGCAAGGATGGCGAAGGCCCGCGCCATTTCGGCCGTTCGACCGCTTCGGAAGAAACCGGTCAGACGCGCGTGAGCCACTCGGGGTGCGACGTGTCGTTGCCTCGCACGACGTCGAAGAACCGGGTCTGAATCTTCTTGGTGATCGGCCCGACGCTCCCCTCGCCGATCGAGCGATTGTCGATTTCTCGCACGGGTGTCACCTCGGCGGCGGTCCCCGTAAGAAACACTTCGTCCGCGATCCACAGCTGGTCTCGCGTGAGGCGGGTTTCGACGACCGGAACTCCGAGCTCTCGCGCGAGCGTCATCACCGTGTCGCGCGTGACCCCCTCGAGGATCGAGCAGGAGAGGTCGGGGGTATAGAGAACCCCCTTTCGCACGACGAAGATGTTCTCTCCCGACCCCTCGCTCACGTGGCCGTTCACGTCGAGCAGGATCGCCTCGTCGTACCCGCCGAGCTTTGCTTCTCGCTTGGCGATGACGCTATTCGTGTACTGCCCGGTCATTTTGGCTTTCGCCAGCCCCACGTTGATGTGGTGGCGCGCAAACGAGCTGATCTTGGCGCGAATGCCGCTCTTCAGCGCTTCTTCGCCGAGATACGCGCCCCACTTCCACGCGATGACCGCGGTGTGAATCGGGTTGCTCGGCGCGTAAATTCCCATCGCGCCCTCGCCGATGTAAACCATCGGCCGTAGGTACCCGTCAGGCATGTCGTTGATCCGCAGCGCTTCGACGCACGCGCTCATGACCTGCTCGCGCGTGTGCTCCGGCTTGAGGAAGCACATCTTGCAAGAGTCGAAGAGCCGATCGACGTGCTCGCGCAGGCGAAAGACGTACGTCCCCCCGTCGCCGCGCTTGTAGGCCCGCATTCCGTCGAATACGCCGAGGCCGTAGTGGAACGTGTGGGTCAGGATGGGAACCGTTGCGGCGTCCCAGTCGATGAACTGCCCGTCCAGCCAGATCTTCTTTACTTTATCGACCATCGGGGCGCCTCCTTCGGTGCCTAGGCGCGCCCGATCAGTCTAGTCGGCTGCGCACGCAGGCGCCAGCTTCCCAACCGCCGGGAAGCCCTGCCGCAGCCTGAGTCTTGACGCCCGCCCCGGCACCCTCATCCTTCCTTGCCATGTGCCCCCATTGCGGTCGCGACGCGCCCATCGTGTTCCACGGTGCGCTCCCCTATTGCACCGCTTGCGGAGCGCTTCGAACGCCGCTCTCGGGGCCTTCGGTGAATCTCGCGGGGAAACCGGCGAGGTTCGGCGGCGCCGTGGCCAACGTCGTCGGGTGGCTCGTCGTGGTGGTCGGCCTTTCGACGGCTCTCGGGCTCGGTCTTCTTCTCTACGCGTTGTGGACCGTCGCGCTCGCGCTCGCGGTCGCGCTACCCATCGCGCTCGTCGTGCTCTTCGTGGGCGGGGGACTCGTCACCGCCGGTCGCTCGCTGCGCCGCTCCGGCGTCGACACCGAGCGGGCGGCTCGCGAGCAGGCGCTGCTTTCCCTCACGGCGCACCGAGGTGCGGTGACCGCCGGGGACGCCGCTCGGGCCCTGGGCGTAGGAGTCGCCGACGCCGATGCGATGCTCACCCGGCTCGCCAAGCAGGAGCCCGATCGCGTGACGGTCGACGTCGACGAGCAGGGAGTGGTCTGGTACCGGTCGGCGCCGGCCACGGGCGAGCAGTTCGACGCGCGCGTGCGGGTGGCGGAGCGCAGGCGTGTGGGAACCGAAGAGGCGAGTGAGCTCGGGGACGAAGGCATCGAGGAGCGCACGGAGCTTCGCCGATGAAGCTCGCGCCGAAGAAGCGAGCGCTCGAGCTCTTGCACCGCGATCTCGGGGCGTGCCGCGCGTGCCCGAAGATGATCGGTCCCGTCGTGCACGGGCCGCCGGTCGACAGTCGCGTCATCCTCCTCGGACAGGCTCCCGGGCCCCGCGAGGGGGCGTTCGGGCGGCCCTTCGCCTGGACCGCGGGCCGTACGATGTTCAGGTGGTTCGAGGAGGAGCTCGGCGTCGACGAGGCCACGTTTCGCTCGCGCGTCTACATGGCGGCCGTCGCCCGATGCTTTCCCGGCAAGGCGAGCGGCGGGGGCGACCGAAGGCCGGACGCGACAGAGGTCGAGCGCTGCAACACCTGGCTCGTTCGCGAGACGGAGATTCTGGAGCCCGATCTCGTTCTGGCCGTCGGGACGCTGGCGATCGAGCAAGTCATGGGAGCGAAGACGGCGCTCGTCGAGATCGTGGGCGGCAAGCGGCGGGCGCGCTGGCACGGGCGCGACGTGGACGTCATCGCCTTGCCGCACCCGAGCGGCGCCTCGCCGTGGCACCGGATAGAACCGGGCAAGTCGCTCCTTCGTAAGGCGCTTCGTACCCTCGCGGGCCATCCTGCAATGAAGAACGCGCTGCGCGCGGGTTGACCGACGGCCGGTCCGTCATTGGGCCGCGCGGCGCAGGCGGTCGGCTATCGCCGACCACGAGTCGCCACCGGGGACGCCTTCGACGACGATCGCGTCGCACGCCCGGTCGTCGCAATCGTGGAGCGTGCGATAGAGCGCCCGCCCGTATCCTGCCGGATCGTCAGGCAGTTCGCGGACGAGGATTCCGGCGGGTGCGCCGCCGGGCGAACTTCGCACCACGAGCCCCACGCGCTTGCCCGACGACGACAGCTCGCGGGCGAGCCGCCACGCGTCGTCTCCCGTTGCGGCCAAAAGGAGCCGCGCGCGGGGGGCATAGTGACGCGCGTCCATCCCCGGCGACGCTCGCGCTTGATCCGCAGGGGCGTCTTCCGACCGAGACTCGACATCGGGGAGGACTTCGCGCACCGCGGCCACGTCGAGCGCGCCCGGACGCAGCACGCGCGCGATCGGACCGCGCAGGTCGATGACGGTCGACTCGATACCGGCGTCGCAGGGCCCAGCGTCGAGGACGAGGTCGATCGCGTGCCCGAGCTGCTTCATCACGTGCTGGGCCGTCGTCGGAGACAGCGCTTGGTAGCGGTTGGCGCTCGGTGCGGCGACCGGTTCGCCGAGCGCGGCGATCACCGCTCGCGCCACCGGGTGTGACGGCGCGCGCAGCGCGATGGAGTCGGCCCCTCCGGAGATCGCGGGCGGTACATGGCGCGCCCGGGCCACCACGATGGTCAGGGGTCCCGGCCAAAACGCCCGCGCAAGCCGCGACGCGCCGCCGGGCCAGAGGGCCGCGAGGGCGCGCGCCTGGCTCTCGTCGAGCACGTGGGCGATGAGCGGGTGGTGCGAAGGGCGGCCCTTCGCCTCGAACACACGCGCCAGCGCACGATCGTCGAGCGCCCGCGCGCCTAGGCCGTAGACCGTCTCGGTGGGCAGTGCCACGAGGCCCCCCGCGCGAAGCACGCGAACCGCGTCGGAGATAGAGGCCGCGTCGGGGGCACGCGGGTCGACGACGATGAGCCTTGCCACACGCGGCATGTAGCCCGCGACCTTTGCGCTTGCCATTCGCCCGCCGGTGGACGTTAAGCGCAGGTCATGCGCCACCGAGTCGAGATCTCGCTTCCTCTCATCGCAGGCACCCTCTGCGCGCTCGTCGCGTGCGCCGGTCAGCCGAGGACGACGCCATCGCCGCCCCCGGCCTCACCGGCGTCGACTGCATCGACGGCGTCCTCGTCGCCCGCCCACCCCACGGATGGCGCGGCGAGCGCGTCCCCCGCGTCGAGCGTGCCCTTGACGGCGGCTCCCTTGGCGCCGGTCCCGGCGCCCTCGTCCACCGTGGCGACCACGAAAAAGGATGCATCGTGGTCACGGTGCCACCACGGCTACAAGTCGACGTCCAAGGAAGTGTCCATCGGTGTTGCGGCGCTCGCGAAGCGCTGCGAAGACGCGACGAAAATGAAGATTGTCGGCAAGACTTCGATCGGAAAGCAGGCGGACCAAGACAAGCCCCAGAGCTTTCCTTTGGAAGCGAAGGCGGGGCATTGCTACCGCGTGTACGCGCAAGCCGCCGAAAGCATCCGAGACCTCGATGTCGCGGTCAAAGACTCGGCGGGCGTCGCAGTCGGCGAAGACTCGACGGACGATCCCAGCCCCGTCGTCCTGGAAGACGGCGCTGTGTGCTTCACCAAGGACGACGCCGCGAGCGTGGTGGTCAGTGTCGGAATGGGGGGCGGCGACTACGCGCTCCAAATTTGGGGCGATTGATGCGACCAATCCGCTCCGAGAGTCGCCCAGCGCGGGGCGGGCCCCACGACGGCTTCGATGGGAACTCCCGTTCTCCGGGCTACCTCGAGCTGCCTGCACCGCCAAATCGTGTATACGACCGGCAGCACCTCGAGCGTCAAGAACGCACTCGTCGCCAGGCCGCCGATCATCGGCGCTGCGATCCGCTTCACGATCTCCGCCCCCGCTCCTTCCGCCCATAGGAGCGGAAGCAGACCGGCGCCCATCGTGGCGACCGTCATCACCTTCGGTCGCAACCGCCTCACCGTTCCCTCGGCGTGGGCCGCGACGACGTCGTCGCGGGATTTCATCCTCCCGTCGCGGATGCGCCGATAGAATGCGTCGTCGATGTACACGACCATCACGACGCCGGTCTGCATCGCGAGTCCCACCGTCGAGAGAAGACCGACCCAGACCGGGGCCGAGAGCGGAACCGAAAGAAGAAAGAGCGTCCACACGCTGCCCACGAGCGCGAACGGCAGGGAAGCGAGCACGATGAGGGCTTCCACGATGCTGCGAAACTGGAGGTAGAGGAGGGCCAGCGTCGAAATGACGACCATCGGGACGATCCATCTCAATCGCCGCTGCCCAGCCGCCAATAGCTCGTACTGCCCGGTCCACTCGATGCGCTCTCCCCGCTCGAGACGTAGCTCCTTCTCGGCGACCGCCCGGTCCAGCGCCCCCCGCATACGCTCGACATGGCCGAGGAGGTCCGTACCCTCGGACAGGTCGACGTACACGTACGCGACGAGTTCGCCGCGTTCGCTCCGGATCGACGCCGGCCTCGTGACGGTTACGGGCCGTCCCAAGATGCCGAGCGGGACGGGGGGTCCGCCGCCCGCGGGGCGCACCGTGACCTCTCGCAGCTGATCCACGGGCCCGCGAAGCGCGCCCTGCGCGGCGCTCGGTGTGCCCGGGGTCATCGACGGCATCTCGACATCCGGGGTGATGCGCACGCGCATCCGGCGGCCGTTTTGTTCAAGCTCGCCGATCTGGCCCCCCGTGGTCACGAGCCGGGCCGTCGCTCGAATCAGCGACGCGTCGACGCCGTGCAACGCCGCGGCCTCGGGATTCACGTCGAAGTCGAGCCAGGTCTCACCGCCGAGCGACTCGAAGACGGCGCTTCGGGTCCCTGGCAGCTTGGCCACGATGGTACGCAGCGAAGTCCCCAGCGCATCGAGGCGTTTCGGATCCGAAGCGACGATGCGAATGCCGACGGGCGTGCGGACGCCGGTGGACATCATGTCCATGCGACCGCGGGCGGGAGCCGTCCATGCCGGGATCCAGCCGGGCAGTCGCGTGGCTCGATCCAGCCTCTCGATGAGCTCGGGAATCGTCTCCGGCGTCGCCTCGGGCCATACGAGACCGAGCACCGACCGGAGGCCTGACGGAGCCCAACGCGAGTACCATCGGGTCCGGGCCGGACGCGGCCACTCGGACCGGGGGCTGAGGCGGAGCGTCGTTTCCGCCATCTGGAACGGCGCAGGATCGGTCGCCGTGTCCGCGCGCCCGACCTTGCCGAAGATCGTGGATACTTCTTTGAACCCGCGCATCGCCTGATCCTGTTGGAGAAGCTGGTACGCCGCGACGTCGGGGGGCACCCCAGGCAGGGTGCTGGGCATGAAGAGAATGTCCCCCTCGTCGATCGGCGGTAGAAACTCTCCCCCCAGTCGCGGCACGAGCGGAAAGCACGAGACGACCAGAAGCCCGGCGGTCACGAGCGTCAGCACGGGCTGCTTCAGGGCGAAGTGAACGAATGGCCGATAGGCGTCCACGAGGGTCCGCGTGATGGGATTGTCGAGCTCGGGCTTCACCCGCCGGCTGAGCAGGCGCTCTCGAAGCGCGGGTCCGACCGTGAGCGTGACCAGCGCCGCGGCGGCGATGACGATCGTCTTGGTCAGCGCCAGGGGCCGGAGGAGCCGGCCGGACTCGCCGGTAAAGGCGAACACGGGCAAGAAGCCGAGTGCCGTGATGCCGAGCGAAATGAGAATCGCGGGCGCGAACGATCCGGCGGCGGCGACGAGGCGGGCGCGTCGATCGGCACGCGACGCCGCGGGCCCCAGCGCTTCGAGTCCACGATGGCACGCCTCGAGCGCCACGATGTCGGCGTCGACCGCCATCCCGAGCGCGATACCCATTCCGCCAAGACTCATGATCGTGGCCGGCACCGCCAGGATCCACATCGCCCCGAAGGCGACGAGCAAGACGAGCGGGAGCGTCAGCAGAGGAACGAGCGCGCTCCGCCAACTGAGCAAGAAGGCGACGCAGACCAGGACCACGACACCGACCTCTTCGCAGAGCGCACGAAGCAGCGTCTCTCCCACGCGGCCGATGAGGTCGGAGCGATCGTAGACGGTGACGAGCTCGATCCCAGGAGGAAGGCGCGAGCGCTCGCGACCGAGCGCTTCTTTCACCCGCTGGAGGAGCGCGACGACGTCGGCATCGTGGCGTGCGACGACGATGCCGCCCACGGCCGGTTGGATGCCCTCGAAGTCGGCGATCCCGATCGGCATGTCGTCGACGAAGTGAACGCGTCCGACGTCGCCGATCGGCGCGACGGACTCCAGGTCCTCGAGCCTGGCTCGGGCGGGCGCCGCGAGGAGCGGGCGCACGGCGGAGACGACGTCGCTGAACGCGACGCCTCTCGCGCGGAGGCGCTCCGCGTCGAGTTCGATCTCGATCGCGCGAACGCCGGCGCCCACCGAGGCCACCTCGGCCACGCCCGGTATCGACTCGAGCGCCGGGCGGAGAACGTCGTCCTCTAGCCGGCGCAGTGTTTCCGCCGGTTGGCGGTGGCTCGGATCGAAGAGCGCATACTGGAACACCCAACCCGTGCTCGAAGCGACGGGACCGACTTGAACGCGCGCATTCTCGGGCAGAGTGCCGCGCGCGTTCGCCACCGTGGCGACAATCGCCTGTCTGCCGGCATCGAGGTCGGAGGCCGATCGGAAGACGACTTCGACGTAGGCCATCCCGCCCATCGACGAACCCCGCACGGCGGTCGTCTCCGGAACGCCTTCCAGTGCCCTCGTCAGCACTTCCGTCACTTCGACGGCAACTTCGTCCGCTGGGTGGCCCATCCAGTCCACGACGAGAACGATTCGAGGGTTCGACAAGTCCGGAATCGCGTCGCTCCGGAGCGAGCTCCGCGCGATCTCGCACGCCACCGCCAGAAGGAGGGCGGCGACGATGACCACCCACGAGCGGCGCGTGCACCACGCGACGATGCGCCCAATCACGGAGTGAGCTCGAACACGGCCGCTTCGTACACGAGGGATCCTTACAAGATGGGCGACTCGTCGAACGAAGGCGTGATGATCCCCAGTCGCTCGAGGATGCCGCTGGCGAGCATCTCGAACACCCAGCCGATCGTCGGCGTATTGGGGCGATCGCCCCGGCACAGCGGCACGCCCTTCGCGACCGCCTCCATGAAAGCGGTCGATCGCGCGATGGGAACATCGAACACCCACGAGGCGGACGGGCCCGCGCAGAGGTCGCGGAGCACGTCGAGAGAGACGCGCGCTCGGTAGTCCAGCATGTTGAGGACGATCCCGACGACGCCGGGGGGAACGCTGCCGAGGGATTTCAATCGCTGCAGATGCGCCGGAAGGGCGCGGATCGCGCTCGGTTCGGCAGCGACGACCACGAGCGCGTGGGTGGCCGCGGTGCATGCCTCGCCGCTCGGACCGCGCACGTCCGACGACGTGTCGACGAGCACGATGTCCGCCTCGGCCTTCGCATCGTCGAAGAGGCGCGCCCATCCGGCCGGCGACGTCGCCGAAGCGGAATCTCCGGACTGGACGATGCGCAGACCGGGAATCCGCGTCTGGATCGCCGCGTCCGCGAGTCGCGCCTTGCCCGCGGCGACATCGAATGCGCCGGTCCTCGACTTCGGCTGGGCGTTGAGAGCCAGGAGAACGCCGTCGTAGTCGGCGTCGACGAGCACGACTCGGCGGCCCTGGCGCGCCAGCGCCACGCCCAGATTGACGGCGATCGTCGTCTTTCCGGCTCCGCCCTTGGGGCTCGTCACGCAGACCACGGGCACGTCACCTTCGGACAAGGGCAGCGGGCTCGTGTGCCTGTCGGCGACCACCGAGGGGCTCGCCGGTTCGGCGGGGTCTTCTTTGGCCTTCGTGAGGGAAGACGCATCTGCGTGCGCAGCGCGCTCGGGTGCGACCTTTGCGGGCGACGGCACGTTCGCCGTTGCGGTGCGCCTCCCCTCGGTGTTCGACTCGACCGCACCCCACCGGGTATCGAGTTCTGCGAGCTCCATCAAGATCTGCGCGAGCGAGCCGAGAAATTGCTCCCCGACTTCGACCGTCGACCGATGCACGACGAAGCGGCTGTCGAAAGGGCTGCGAACGAGTCGTCGAATGGCGTCGACGCCTCTCAGGTGGTCGCTGATTGCCGAGACGACTTTTCCGGCTTTGAGCTCGATCTTTCCGAGGACCCTACCCGACGGGTCGAACACTTCGACGCCCGTGAACTGCCGGCCGATGCTGATCACTTGGAGAACGGTCAAGAGGTCGAACTCCGACAGAAGGCCCTCCATCACGGCGATCCGCTCGGGCGCCGTCGCCTCGCTCTGCATCATCTTGATCAAGACTTCTCCGACGGAACCGACCGGGCTCTGGACGTCCGCGAACGGCTCCGTGCGATACACCGAGAACCGCCTTTGACGACTATCGCGGAGCAGCGTTCCCACGGCGTCCAACCCGGACAAAGACCCGGACGTTGCCTCGAGAATCTTTCCACTCTTGAGGAACAAAGTGCCAACTACATTGCCCGATTCGTCGAAGAGCTCGACCCCGGTGTATTGCCGCCCGATGCTGACGACTTGGATGACGCTCGAAAGGTCGAACTCCGACAGGCTCCCCTCCATCACCGTCGTGCGCATCACCCCACCTCCGTCGTTTGCCCGTCCGCGTGCCCGTCGAAGCCGTTGGGCGCACCGTTGGCCGCTGCGGCCATGACGCGACCGAGGGCTTCGTCCGCCCTGTTCGGCCCAGGAACCGATAGCCTGCCCATCTTCATGGTCAGGGCCAGGAGCTGGTAGACCCGCGTCCACGCGGCGCGCGTCGGCGCGTCGAACTTCTTTCCGAGTGCGTAGTCGAGCGTGTAGAGGAGGGCTTGCCCGACGAAGTCGTAGCTGGAGTCGGGGACCTTGTAGAGGTCCGAATGCCGGCGGCCGAGGGCGAGGACGACCAGACACAGATCGTCCTCTTCCGCTACCGTGTCGCGCCAAGCGGACTCGGGCCAATCCAGCGATTTTACGACGAATGCCAACATGGCCAGGAGTTTCCGCTTCTGCGCCGTCATGTCCTCCGGGAAGAGCCGCCGGTAGTCCGGACGCAGCTCGAACAGCTTCTTGTAAAAGAGATCCGACGCCGTCTCCGCGATCGGCACGACCAGGCGCCAGCTATCACTGATGGCCGCTTTTTCGGCATCGCTAATCATGGGACATCCTCCTGCCGGAAACCTCGAGGCGCTCGACCCGCGCCGCCTGCCCCGCAAATGGCAGCCTCGACGCGAGCCAGGGTACACCCGGCCTCACCCGAGGGGAAATGTTCACCCGCTACGGTTTCGTAACGTTGAGTTTGCGAACTCCCCTCACTCGATGGGTCTGACTTCGCTCGTTGCGGGGCATTGCCCCCGACCCAATATCGAATGAGGGACGACCGGTCGGTTCGAACGAGCTTGGCTACGTCTTTTCGTTTGACAGGAGCGATCGGCTGTCCGAGGCTTCAGGGCGTCGGCGCCCGGGGGCGTCCGAACGGGTAAGGTCCGTTTATCGAGGGGAAGAGGAGTGGCGCCATGAATTGCACCTTGCTGGGGCGGAGTCTGGGCGACTGTCTGCGGGCCGGAACGCGACCGAGCCGCGTGATGAACGTCGGCAGCGCGCTGATGGTCGTGTCTTTCATCGGTTGCTCTCGCTCCGAGCGGCGTGATGCGATCGACCTCTTCGAAACGCAGGCGCAGGCGTCGACGATCCAACGGCCGGCGCCGCAGCCTCCGAGCGACCTCTATCCCATCATTTCGCCGCTGGTCGGAGGCAACTCGTACGCGATCGCCCACGCCCGGGACTACGACATCGCGCGCGATCCGAACGAAGTCCCGGCGGCGCCTCTGGCGGATGGAGCCACCGTGACCTTCACGGTCGCCGAGCTCAATACGGTTCTCGCCCCGGCGGATCCGACGATCAGCCCCCCGGTGTGGTCCGGAGCGTCGGACGTTCGGATGAACTTCATGGCTTTCGGAGCCACGACGGATGATCCCAGCGTGCCCGGAACGTATTGGACGCCCCGCGTTCCCGGCCCCTTCGTCAAGGTCGTTGCCAATCGTACCGTGAACGTCGTTCTTTCCAATCCCGCCACCAACACGAGCACCCATTCGATGGATTTTCACTCCGTCGTGGGCCTCAAAGGCGGTGCCGCGATGATCATGGCCGCTCCGGGGAGCAAGGCGACACTCGCGATCAAGCCAACGCATCCCGGGCTCTACGTCTATCACTGCTCCGAGACCGGGACGCCTCGAGGCATCGCCGAGCACATGAACCTCGGCATGTACGGGATGATGCTCGTATTGCCCGGCGACTCCAGGGGAAACATCGACGGCGACGATCGCTTCAATCGAATGCTCTCGGCAGGAGCATCCGAACACTACATCTTCGAGGAAGACGTATTTCGCGATCCAAACGGCAATTTCGACGAGCTGAAGATGCTCAATACGCTCGTCCCCGACGTGGTCGCCTACAACGGAAGGGTCAGCTCGCTCGTCGATCATCCGCTCACCGGAAGCAAGGCGGCCGGAAGCTACGTCATCTACCACGGCGCCGGCGGCGCCCACGTGCCCAGCTTTCACATCATCGGTGCGATCTTCGACAAAACGTGGAGCCTGGGCGACGTGACCGCGCCGGCCCTTCGCGGAATCCAGACCGTCCTTTTGCCTTCGGCGGGCACCGCCGTCATGGCAATCGACCCGTCGAACCTCATCGTGAACGCGACATCGAGCGGCGTCGTGGGCGACCAACTCGACATCCTCGTCGACCACGCCTCGCCGTACTTCCGCAAGGGAGCGCTCGGGCTCATGCTGGTCACACCGTAGAACCCTGGCGCTTTTCGCCGATAGCTTCGCGATCCCGACGTCGAGCGTGCTCGCCTACAGAAAGTAGGCTCCGCGCGCTCGCCGCCGGGCTCGCTCGCTCTCTGCGAAAATCACCAGGGTTCTACGCGGCGGCGCTTGGTGGCTATTCGCCTCCCAAGTCCAGGCGGCGCTGGGCGTCGAGAACGAACGCGCTCCGTACTACCACGCGCTCTTGGTCGCGAAGTCCGGACAGAACCGTGGCGAAGCCCCGCACGACTTTGCCGATGGTCACCGATCGCTTGCCGAACGCGGGTCCGTCTCCGATGGCGGCGAGGACATAGGCGCCCTCGGCGGAGTGAAGGACCGCTGCGTCCGGAACGACCAAGATCTCACGGTTTCGGGGAGGCAGGACGAGCCGTCCGACGCCGCCCGGCGGCAAGTGTCGTGCGCGCACGATCGGGCGGAAAAGGACCTTCGACGTGGACGCGTCCCACGTGGAAGGCGGCGTGTCGGGCCGTCGTTCGACCTCGACGCTCGCGTGGGACGTCGCGGCTGAAGTGAATGTGCCGTGTTCGTCGGCGGCCAGGACGGCTAGGTCGTCGCGGTAGACCAGCGCCGCGACGTCGTCGTCGTCATCGGCCACCCAGGCAGACGCCTCGATTCGATCGGCGGCCAACCGACGGTGCGCGAGGCTGATCTCGTTCATCGCTGCGATGACGCCCTGCGACGAAGCCGGAATGTCTCGTCCGGACGGCTCGGCTGAAACGAGCGCCATGCCGCAGATCGGGCAGGGACCGGGCGCCGAGCCCGTAACGTCCGGATGCATCGGACAACCGTACCGTGTCGTGCCGTGCTCCCCCCGTTGCGCCGAGAGCGTGAAGCCCGCCCCAATCGCGGCGCCCGCCAGTAGGAGCAGCACCACCCGGACCGCCGCGATCACCGGAGTCCCCAGCGCTCCTTGGCTCGTCCTTCCGGCATGGCCCCTACTCGTCGTCGCTGGCGCGGAGCTTCGCGAGCACCCCGAGATCCTCGAGTGTCGACGTGTCTCCCTTGGTCTCGCCCCCCGCGGCCACCTCCTTCAGAAGGCGACGCATGATCTTGCCGCTCCGGGTCTTGGGAAGCGCGTCGCTGAATCGGATCGAATCCGGCCGGGCGAACTTGCCGATTTCCTTGTCGATGTGCGCCGAGAGCGATTCTTTCAGCTCGCGGCCCGCCGCCTGCCCTTGCTTGAGCGTGACGAAGACGACGAGGGCCTGTCCTTTGAGCTCGTCCGGCCTACCGACGGCCGCCGCCTCGGCGACCGACGGATGGCTGACGAGCGCGCTCTCGATCTCCGCGGTTCCGATGCGATGCCCGGCGACGTTCAAGACGTCGTCGATGCGGCCGACCACCCAGAAGTAGTCGTCCTCGTCGCAGCGCGCTCCGTCGCCGGTGAAGTAGACATTCGGAATGACGTCCCAGTACGTCTTGAAGTAGCGCTCGTCGTCGCCCCACAGCGTGCGCGCCATCGACGGCCACGGCCTGCGGATGACGAGCTTGCCGCCCTCGCCAGCCTCGCAGGGCTCGCCGCGATCTTTGACCACGCTGATGTCCACGCCGAAGAAGGGCAGCCCGGTGCTCCCTGGTTTCGTGAAGACCGCGCCCGGAAGCGTCGTCAGCATGATGGCTCCGGTCTCGGTCTGCCACCAGGTGTCGACGATCGGGCAGCGCTCTCCGCCGATGACCCGGTGGTACCACATCCACGCCTCGGGGTTGATGGGTTCGCCCACGCTTCCGAGCAGGCGCAAGCTCGTCAGGTCGTGCATGTTCGGCCACTCTTCGCCCGCGCGAATGAACGCCCGGATGGCGGTGGGCGCCGTGTAAAGGACGCTGACGCCATGGCGCTCGATGATGGTCCAGAAACGGCCCCAATCCGGGAAGTTCGGCGCGCCCTCGTACAGCATGCAGGTCGCTCCGCACGAGAGCGGGCCGTAGACGATGTAGCTGTGGCCCGTCACCCAGCCGATGTCGGCGGTACACCAGTAAACGTCCTCGTCGCGCAAATCGAAGACGTACTTCGTCGTCACGTGCGCTCCGGCGAGGTAGCCGGCGGTCGTGTGGAGGACGCCCTTCGGTTTTCCGGTGGACCCCGAGGTGTAGAGAATGAAGAGCGGGTGCTCCGCGTCGAACGCTTCCGGTTTCTTCGCCTTCGCGAGGCTCGTGGCCGAGGGAGTGCGAGCGAGCCAGTCTTCCCACCAGATGTCCCGGCCTTCCGACATGACGACCGGCGCTTCGCTCGAGCCGATACGGCGCAGGACCACGACCTTCTCGATGCTCGGCGTCTGCGCGAGCGCCGCGTCCGCCATCTTCTTCAGCGGCACCACGTTCCCGCGGCGCCACGATCCGTCTTGCGTCAAGAGAACCTTCGCCCCCGAGTCGTTGATGCGATCCCGCAGCGCGTCCGAACTGAATCCTCCGAAGACGACCGAGTGCGGCGCGCCGATCCGGGCGCACGCGAGCATCGCCACGACGGCCTCGGGGACCATTCCCATGTAAATGGCGACTCGGTCCCCAGCCTTGACCCCGAGATCGGTCAGCGCCGCTGCCGCTTGGATCACCTGCCGGGTCAGCTCGAAGTACGTGAGCGTGCGCGTATCGCCGGGTTCCCCTTCCCAGATGATCGCCGCCTTCGTCCGCCGCGACGTCGACAGATGCCGGTCGAGGCAGCTCTCGGTCACGTTGAGCTTGGCCCCGAGGAAGAACTTCGCCTTCGCGCTTTTCGCGCCGACCGTCCACTCGGAGAACGTGCTCCACGGCGTCCGCCACGAAAGGTCAGTCGTTTGCTCGCGCCAGAACACTTCTGGCTCTTCGATAGACTGGCGGAAAAGCGCGCCATACGCGTGGTGCGACGAGAGACGCGCTCGGTCGACGAACGCCGGGCTGGGTTGGAAGCGGCGGTCTTCCTTCAGTCGCGATTCGATGCGATCGGAGCCATCGGCCATGCCGAAGCTTACCACCGATGTGGGACGGAAAAGCTACCGGGCCGAGCCCTCAGGGCTTCTGCGGTATTCCAACGCAGGCGGCCGGAGCCGCGTTGATCGTCATCGAGTAGCAGTCCTCCGCGTCGATCGCCTGCTTGCAAGCGTCGACCGCGGATGCCGGCGACAGGGAGAGCGCGCTGCACGCGCTCCCGGTGCAGCACGCGACCACCTCGGAGCTGACGCATTGGTCGAGCGGGCCGAGGGAGCCACAGCGGCTCGCGGCTTGCTCACAGAGCTCGGTCGCGATCGCCGTGCATTGGTCGCCCACCGTCTGCGAGCCCGCGTCTCCCGTTCCCGCGTCGCTGGGCAACGGCTTGATGGTGCAAGCGGGGGCGGGCGTGGCGGCAAGGGCGAAAATCAGAAGACGGCGTCCGAATCGGGTCACGCCTTTGCAGGTATCACAGGGGCGCTCGTCATTGCCTCGCGCATGATCCGGATGCGTTCGAGGGCCACTTCGCGATGCAGCTCGAGCAGCCTGGGAAGCGTCGGACCGAGCGATCGGAAGAATCCCCCGATGGACTCCAATTCCGCTTGCCATTCGTCGAGGTCGAAGTGCGTCGCCTCGTCGACCTTTTCGTGTGGAATGTCGAGTCCAGAGAGGTCGAGATCGCCCGCCTTGGGCACCCAGCCGAGGGGCGTTTCTTGTCCCCCGACCCGGAGCCTCGCGCGATCGACGATCCACTTGAGGACGCGCATGTTCTCGCCGTACCCAGGCCAGAGGAAGGTTCCCCCCCGGTCCTTCCGGAACCAGTTGACGAGGAACACTTTGGGCGGGTGCACCAGGCGAGCCTGCATCGCGAGCCAATGCCCGAAATACGAGCCCATGTCGTAGCCGCAGAAGGGAAGCATCGCGAACGGATCGCGCCGCACGATGCCCGTCTTTCCGGCGGCCGCGGCGGTCGTTTCGCTTCCCAGCGTCGCGCCGAAGAAGACGCCGTTCATCCAGTTGAACGCCTGCATCACGAGCGGGATGGTCGTCGCGCGCCGGCCTCCGAAGATGATTGCGCTGATGGGAACGCCTTCCGGGTCGTCCCACAGCTTGCTCAGCACCGGATTGTTGGTGGCCGGTGACGTGAAGCGGGCGTTCGGATGGGCGGCCTTTTCGGGCGACCCCCTCTTCCAAGGCTTCCCGAGCCAGTCGGTGAGCTCCGCCGGAGCTTCGTCGTCCTTGCCCTCCCACCACACGTCGCCGTCCGGCGTGACGGCGACGTTGGTGAAGATCGTGTCGTGCGAAATCGTCTTCATCGCGTTCGCGTTCGTCTTGACGTTCGTCCCCGGGGCGACACCGAAATAGCCGGCCTCTGGATTGACCGCATGGAGCCGTCCGTCCCCGCCCATCCGCATCCACGCGATGTCGTCGCCGACAGTCCAAATCTTCCACCCTTTGAAGCGCTTGGGGGGAATCATCATCGCGAAGTTCGTCTTGCCGCACGCGCTCGGGAACGCTGCGGCGACGTACGTCATCTCCCCTTCGGGCGACTCGACGCCGAGGATGAGCATGTGCTCGGCGAGCCAACCCTCCCGTCGCCCCAGATAACTGCCGATGCGGAGCGCCAGGCATTTCTTGCCGAGGAGCACGTTCCCCCCGTAACCGCTTCCCACGCTCCAGATCGTGTTGTCCTGGGGGAAATGGCAGATGTACCGTCGCTCCGGGTTGCAATCGAGCGTCGAGTGCAGGCCGCGGTTGAAATCGGTTCCGTCCGCGAGCATCTGGAGGGCGGGTCGTCCCATCCGCGTCATGATCCGCATGTTGAGAACGACGTAGACGCTGTCGGTGAGCTCGACTCCGATCTTGGAGTGCGCGGAACCGACCGGTCCCATGACGTAGGGGACCACGTAGAGGGTGCGACCGCGCATCGATCCGTCGAAGAGCGCTCCGAGCTTCCGATAGGCATCGTCGGGCGCCATCCAGTTGTTCGTCGGCCCCGCTTCGTCGCGGGTGGGCGTGCAGATGAACGTGAGCTGTTCCACCCGAGCGACGTCGTTCGGATTCGAGCGGTGGAGGTAGGAGCCCGGCAGTTTGGTCGGGCTCAGCGGAATGAGGATTCCCTTGGCGACCGCTTCCTCGGTCAGCCGGTGCTTTTCCTCTTCGGATCCGTCACACCACACGACGCGGTCCGGCTTGGTCAGCCGAACCGTTTCTTCCACCCATCGAAGGAGAGCGGCGTTCTTCGTCAGTGGTTTGCCTGCATGGTCGGTGGCTTGCTGCATCAGCGTGCGGGGCTCCTTCGAGAGCGGGGCGGGAAAGGACGGCTCACCATTTCTTTAACACCGGCTCAGGGCCAACGCATCCCTCGACCCCCCATGGCGAGACCATCCTTGTCCTCGTAATAATGGACGCGTGCGAAAAGCGTTTTCTGGTCCCATCTCTGCCCTTGCCGCCGCGGTGCTCGCGGCGGGCTGCAGCGCTGCGCCGCCGGCTCGTCCGCAGGTCGTGGCCCCGGCGCCCCCGCCGAAGGACGACGGCACGGCGGCGCAGGGAGGGGGAGGGGGCGTCGAGCATGCCGCGGCGCTCGAGCAGCTCAAGGTGGGAGGGCTCGGCTGGCGGATCGACCGGCAGAACAGCGTCCGCCTCCAGCTTCCCGACCCCGAGCATTGGACGCGCGTCAAGTTCTGGGGTTTGAAGAGCCTGGTCGGCTTTCGCTACGGCAAGGACCACCATGCGATCGTCGCCGCTTTCGTCGTTCACGTGGACGACGAGGCAGCCCCCGGGGTGTGCAGCGCCACGTTCGAGCGCTGGGCGCAGCCGTGGGTGGACTCTTTCGAAGTGAAGATCGAGCACGAGCCGCCGAAGGCGGTCTCTTGGAACGGAAAGATCGCCGACATCGATTCGCTCGTGGCCACGACCGCGACGCTGGGAGATCGCGACCGGTACGCCGTCGCGTACGGCATGTACCCGGCCTGGAAGGGCGCGTGCCTCGTTCTCGGGATCGCCGTCCCCGCGCGGGACGAGATCGAGCGCGCCAAATCCGTGCGCGATCGCTTCGCCGCGAGCGTCCTTCCGAGCGTCCAGGTCGTCGCCGTCGAGGAGCCCAAAGAGAGGTATTAATTAGCCCCAGCACGGGCCAGGACCCCCTAGAACAGCCTCGCGGCCGTGTCGTCCGTCCACAGCCACGCCGGCCGGGGAATGCTGACCCTCGCCGCGGTCCGAACGATGCGACCCCGCTGCTCGAGCCAAGCGGCGGCTCGCGTGCGCTCCTCGGTCCACCCGGGCACCCCGAGTGCGCGCGCCGCGGCGTCGAGGTCGAGCCCCCCTTCCATGCGCAGTCCCAGCATGATTCGTTCGCGAAGGAGGGTCTCCGCGTCCAGTCTCTCGGTAGCCTCCGAGATTCCGTCGTCGTCGCCCGCGGCGCCCCGCCTGGCCGTGCGGGTGCCCTCGACGAATCGTTCGGGCAAGACGGCGTTGCGATAGCGCACGCCCCGGGCGCTTTCGCCATCCGGCCGGCCGCGGACCGCGTCGCCCCCGCCGGTCCGAAGAAAGCCGAATGCGGCGCAACCGAGGCCGAGGTATTCGTCGCCGCGCCAGTAGCCGAGGTTGTGGCGCGCCTCTTGGCCGGGCTTCGCGAAGTTCGACACTTCGTAGTGCCGAAAGCCCAGTCCCGAGAGCGCATCGTCGACGGCCAGGAAGGCTTCAGCCACTGTCCCGTCGTCGGCGAGCGGCAGGCGACCCCGGCGCGCGAGCTCACCGAAGCGTGTCCCCGGCTCGATCGTCAGCTGGTAGCACGAGAGGTGCGTCAGGCCGAGGTCGGCGAGCTCCAGGGCCTCTTCGCGCGCTTCGGCCGCCGACTGCCCGGGCAGCCCGAAGATGAGGTCTGCCGAGACGCGCGCAATTCCAGAGCGCATGGCGCCGCGCACGGCCTCGCGAGCGCCCTTCGCGTCGTGGAGGCGCCCGAGATGGCGCAGCCGCTCGTCGCGCAAGGATTGCACGCCGATCGACAGGCGATTGACTCCAGCGTCGGCGAGCGCGCGGGCCCTATCCTCGTCGAGCGACGTCGGATTGCACTCGACGGTCACTTCGATGCCCGCGCCGCTCGCATCGGAGCCGAGCCCGCGTCCGTCGCCGCAGAGAACGTCCCGAACGTTCGCGAGCACTCTCCCGAGCTCGCGCGGAGCCCAAAGGCTGGGCGTTCCCCCCCCGAAGAAGACCGTCTCCGCCCGGCGTCCCGAGAAGGCCGGCGCTCGCGCTTCGATTTCCCGAATGACCGCGTCGGCGTACGCCGTATGATCGACCCTCTGCTCGGGGGGGAGGGCGTAGCTGACGAAATCGCAGTAGGGGCACTTCGAAAGGCAATAGGGAAAGTGGACGTAGACGCCAGCGCGAGCGGATTCTTCGGTCATTGATTGCTCGCGTAGGGGTCGAGTGTTACGTTTTTCGGTGCTGCCGCGCCACGCGAGACGCGGCGCTGCCATGCTCCAGGTCGATCAGCTAATAGAGCGCGTCAGGACGTACCAGCCGTCGGCCAACGCCGATCTCATCCAGCGAGCATACGACTATAGCTTCAGGATGCACGCCGGGCAGACCCGCAAGTCGGGTCAGCCGTACATCGTGCATCCGGTAAGCGTGGCGGGAATCATCGCCGACCTGCGTCTCGACGCGGCGAGCGTGTGCGCGGGCCTTTTGCACGACGTCGTCGAGGACACGCTCGCGACCACCGAGGACATCACCAAAGAGTTCGGGGGCGAGGTCGCCGAGCTCGTCGACGGCGTCACCAAGCTGTCGAAGATCAACTTTACGTCGAGCCAGGATCGCGAAGCCGAAAACTTCCGCAAGATGGTGGTCGCGATGGCGCGGGACATCCGCGTCCTCCTCATCAAGCTCTGCGACCGGCTCGACAACATGCGAACGCTCGAGCACGTGTCGCGCGACGCGCAGGAGCGCATCGCCCGCGAGACGCTGGAGATTTACGCCCCGCTCTCCAATCGCCTGGGCATCCAGGCGTTCAAGAGCGAGCTCGAAGACCTGAGCTTCAAATATCTCGAGCCCGACGCGTTCGCCGAACTGGTCGCGCAGATGCACCAGACGAAAAAGGAGCGCGACAAGTACATCACCGAAGTGTGCAAGACGCTCTCGAGCCGGCTGGCGGAGCAAGGGTTCGCGGCGGACGTCAACGGCCGGGCGAAGCACCTCTACAGCGTGTATCGCAAGATGAAGTCTCAGGAGTCCGGGCTCGAGGGTGTGCACGACCTCATCGCGTTCCGCGTGCTCGTCGAGAGCGTCAGCGACTGCTACGCGGCCCTCGGCGTCATCCATTCGCAATGGACACCCGTGCCGGGCCGCTTCAAAGACTACGTGGCGCTGCCCAAACCGAACATGTACCAGTCGCTCCACACGACGGTCATCGGTCCGGGGCGGGAGCGTATCGAGATCCAGATCCGCACCCACGAGATGCATCGGGTGGCGGAGCGGGGCATCGCGGCACACTGGAAATACAAGGACCGGGGAAGCGGGATCGCCGACCAGGACGCCCAGCGCTTTTCCTGGCTGCGGCAGCTCCTCGAGTGGCAAAAGGAGCTCAAAGACCCGGCGGAGTTTCTGGAAGGAGTGAAGGTCGACCTCTTCCAGGACGAAGTCTACGTGTTCACTCCGAAGGGCGACGTGCGCGTGTTCCCGCGGGGCGCGACGCCGATCGATTTCGCTTACCAGATTCACACGCATCTGGGCGAACACGTGACGGGCGCGCGGATCAACGGAAAGATGGAGTCGCTCCGCTACAAGCTGCGCAATGGCGACGTCGTCGAGGTGCTCACCAACCCCAACCAGCACCCGAGCAAGGACTGGATCGATCTCGTCGGGACGACGCGCGCGCGCTCCAAGGTTCGCAATTTCCTAAGGCAAGAGCAGCGCGACAAGAGCAAGCGGCTCGGCGAAGAGCTCCTCGAACGGGAGCTCCACAAGGCCGGCATCAGCGCGAGCAAGCTCCTCAAGAACGACGCCGAGCTGCGCCGCCTGTTCGACGTGCTCAAAGTGCAGAATCTCGAAGAGATGCTCATCGGCATCGGGTACGGCAAGATCGATCCCGAGGAGATCATCAAGGCCGTCGCCCCGCCCGACGAGCAAGGACAAGAGAGCGGGCCGCCCCCGGGGCTTCGCGAGGGCCGCCTCGCGGGGCTCGTCCGCAAAGTGATCCGGCGCGACGAAGGCGCGATTCGCATCAACGGAATCGACGACGTTCTCGTGCGCTACGCAAAGTGCTGTACGCCGCTCCCGGGCGACGACATCGTCGGTTTCATCACCCGCGGCCGGGGTGTGACCATTCACCGGCGGGGCTGTTCGAAGGCAATCGACATGGATCCCGAGCGGCGGGTCGAGATCACCTGGGACAGCAAGGCGCGGATCAATCGCAGCGTCCAGCTGCGCGTCGTGACGGCCAACCAACCCGGCATTCTGGCCAACGTGGGGCAGACGTTCATGGCGCAAGGAATCAACATCAGCGAAGCGAACTGTCGCGCCAGCGACGACGGCCGCGCGGTGAACCTCTTCTCGTTCGTTTGCCAGGATCTGCAAGAACTGAAGAAAGTGATGAAAGCCCTCCAGAAGGTGAAGGGCGTGGTCGTGGTGGAGCGCGCGTAGCCGCTTTGGGCGCTGCTCTCCTGCGCCCCCAAGCGCTCGCCCATCGAGGGCCGTCGTGGAGGCCGTCATCCGTCACATCGCGCTCGGTCTTCAAGAGAAGGGCCCACGCTGGGCGCCCCTGCCTTGCCTCGCGGCCCCCGAGAACCTCACCCCCGGCCCCTCTCCGCAAGCGGAGAGGGGTGTCTGCGGATCTCGCGATAGCGGAGCTGCCCCCCCCTTTCCGCAAGCGGTCCGCAAGCGGAGAGGGGGCCGGGGAGGGGGCCGGGGGGTGAGGTCTAAGGACCAGCTGCTTCACAACACGATGTGACGAATGCTTAGACGTGGACGTGGATCTGGACGTGGACGAAAGGGGCAATGGCGCATCCGATCGCTCTAGCCGCCGCCGGCGCGCCTCGTCTTCATCGGGCCGGCCGACTCCAGTCCGAACGCGCGCCAGATCCGGCTGATGGCCGACTGGCTCATCCCCATCTGCTTGGCCATCGAGCGCGTGCTCCAGTGCGCAGAACCCTCCGGCTTGGTCTCGATCGTCGCCGCGACCACCTCTCGGACCTTCGCGTCGTCGATCACGCGAGGGCGGCCCGGGCGCCGCTCGTCGCGGAGGCCGTCGATTCGCTTCGCGGAAAAGCGACGCCGCCAGGTGCCGACGGTCACGCCACGAACTCCCAAGCGCGCGGCGATCGCCTCGTTGCTCAGCCCGTCGGCGGCCAGCAGAATCATCCGTGAACGCTCGGCCAGCGGCCCGGCGCCTTCGCCTCGGCGCACGTTGGCTTTCAATTGCTCGCGTTCGTCTCCGGTCAGCGTGATCGCGACAGCCTTTCCACGCGGCATATCCTTCGCTCCGTCGAAAGCCGACTTGGCAAACATTTATTGACTCAGCTCGCCGCCGTTCGACGAGTGTTTGCCTGCCATTTCTGACTCGATAGTAACTCGACCCAGGTAAACGCCACGTTTCGTACCTGCCAAGCCTTCAGAGGAAACGTTGCCGACAATGAATGGCCATCCTCGAGGGTGCGTATATTCGTCATTACAAATATATGTACGAAACACACGTCCGGCTAAGAATGCCTTCGTATGGTGCGCAATGAGTCGCGCCACACATCACCCCGTTTGCACTCCCACGCGAGGAACGATCATGACGTGGACACCGACGATCTTCCGTATCTTCGCCCTGCTCGCCGCCGTCGCCGCACCCGCGGCGCTCGCCGGGTGTGACAAGGGCAGCAGCGCCGCGACGATGGCGCCCCCCGGCGACAAGCCCGGCGCCGCAACCGGGCAGAAGCTCGCCGTCTCCGAATCCGAGGTAGTTGTCGGCCAGCTCCACAGCGCCACGGGCACGATGGCCATCAGCGAGACCGGATCGATCGAGGCCGAACGACTGGCGATCGATCAAATCAACGAATCGGGCGGGATCCTACACCGCAAGATACGCATCATCCAGGAAGACGGCGCCAGCGATTGGCCCACGTTCGCCGAAAAAGCGAAGAAGCTCCTCGAACAAGACCACGTGGCCTCGGTCATGGGATGCTGGACCTCGGCATCGCGGAAGGCCGTGCTACCGGTGTTCGAGAAGGACAACGGCCTCCTTTATTATCCGACGTTCTACGAAGGACTCGAGCAATCGAAGAATGTCTTCTACACGGGTCAAGAAGCGACCCAGCAGATTCTGGCGGGGCTGGACTGGATCCACAAGACGAAGAACGCAAACACCTTCTTTCTCATCGGCTCCGACTACATCTGGCCGCGCACGTCGAACAAAATCGCGCGCAAACACATCGAGAACGTCCTCCACGGGCAGGTCGTGGGCGAAGAGTATTATCCTCTCGGCCACACGCAGTTCGGCTCGCTCATCAACAAAATCAAGGCGCAAAAGCCCGACGTCGTATACGCCATCGTCGTCGGCGGCAGCAACGTGGCATTCTACAAGCAGCTCCGCGCGGCGGGCGTGACCGCCGAGAACCAGACGCTGCTGACCATCTCGGTGACCGAGGACGAAATGCTCGGAATCGGCGGCGAGAACATGGTCGGCTTCTACGCGGCCATGAAATACTTCCAGAGTCTCGAGAACGACAACAACAAGAAATTCGTCGCCGCATTCAAAGCGAAATACGGTCCGAACTCGGTCATCGGCGACGTCACCCAGGCGGCATATCTGGGGCCGTGGCTCTGGAAGGCGGGCGTCGAAAAGGCCCAGAGCTTCGACGTCGACAAGGTCGTCGCGGCATCGCCGGGGATCGAGCTCACGACCGCACCCGAAGGCTACGTCAAGATTCACCCGAATCACCACCTCTGGAGCAAACTCCGCGTGGGACAGGCTCAGGCCGACGGCCAGTACAAGGTCATCTACGAATCGGACCTCATCGAGCCGAATCCCTTTCCCAAAGGCTACCAATGACCGGTCGTCCTTTCGGCGAGGACACCGCGCGACCGCAACGATCTCTCTTGGGATTCTGAGAGGACGGCACCATGCACGCATCGCTCGCAATCTGGATCATGCAAGCCTTCAACGGCTTGAGCACCTTCTCCGTACTCCTCCTCATGGCGCTCGGGCTCGCGATTATTTTCGGCCAGATGGGCGTCATCAACATGGCGCACGGCGAGTTTCTCACGATCGGTGCGTACACGACCTATCTCCTGTCTCACGCCAGCGAGAAGTGGGCCCCGTGGCTGTCCAAGTGGTACTTCCTCGTTGCCGTCGTCGTCGCGTTTTCGCTGGCGGGGTTCGTCGGCCTCCTCGTCGAGCACCTGCTCATCCGGCGGCTCTACCGCCGGCCGCTGGACACGTTGCTGGCGACCTGGGGCCTCAGCCTCATCATGCAGCAGACCTTTCGGTCGGCGTTCGGCGCGCGCGAGGTGAGCGCGACGCTGCCGGACTGGCTCATGGGATCGCTCAAGCCGACGCCGGCCATCGACATACCCATCAACGGCCTCTTCGTGATGGGGCTCACGATGGGCCTCACGGCGCTGGTGTTCGTGCTCCTCTTCCGAACGCGAATCGGGGTGGACGTGCGCGCCACGATGCAAAATCGGGCGATGGCCGGCGCCGCCGGCATCAATACCGGCCGCATCGACCGGTTCACGTTCGCGTTCGGATGCGGTCTGGCGGGAATCGCCGGAGCAGCGTTCACCACCATCGGCTCGACGGGGCCCACCAGCGGTTCACTCTACATCGTCGACACGTTCCTCGTCGTCGTGTTCGGCGGGGCGCAGAGCCTCTTGGGCACGATCGCTTCGGCGTTCACGATCGCCCAGACGCAGGCCACCACCGAGTTCTTCATGACCGGGTCCATGGCCAAAGTGCTTACGCTCTCGGCCGTCATCCTGATTCTCATGGCCCGACCCCAGGGCCTCTTCACTCTACAACTGAGGAGGTAAGTCGTTCATGCCCACTCCGCACCCGTCAGCTCAGCGAGCAAACGCCCTCCGGCACCTGACGACACGGCTGGTGACCGATCTCCGCGGACGAGAGAATACGTATTTCTTGATTCTCGCAGTCCTGCTGCTCGTCGCCTTCCCTTTGTTCATGGATGTCTTTCGGCTCAACCTGGTCGGCAAGTATCTGACGTATGCCTTCGTATCGCTCGGCCTCGTGCTTTGCTGGGGCTACGGAGGCATCTTGAGCCTCGGGCAGGGAGTCTTCTTCGGACTCGGCGGATATTGCATGGCCATGTTCCTCAAGCTCGAGGCGTCCGACCCCGTGAGCACGTCCATCCAGTCCACGCCGGGAATCCCGGACTTCATGGACTGGAACCAGCTGAAGGCGTTGCCGCTTTTCTGGGCCCCCTTCCGGAGCTTTGGGTTCACGCTGATCGCGATCGCGGTCGTTCCTGCCGTCCTCGCCGCGCTGCTCGGAATTCCGATGTTCCGGCGGCGCGTGGGGGGAGTGTACTTCGCGATCATCACACAGGCCGTCGCCTCGATTCTGGCGATCTTGATCGTCGGGCAGCAGGGCTATACCGGCGGGATCAACGGCATCACGGACTTGAAGACGCTCCACGGGTGGGACATCCGAACGGACAGCGCAAAGCGAATTCTTTACTACGTCAACGCGCTGCTTCTCCTGGGCGGGGTCGGCGTCGGGTTCTCCATCCTCCGGAGCAAGCTCGGTCGGCTCCTGGTCGCGCTCCGGGATCGTGAGGAGCGCGTTCTCTTCACCGGCTACGACGTCGCGAGCATCAAGACGTTCGTGTTCGTGTTGGCCGCCATTTACTCCGCCGTGGGCGGCGCGATGTTCACGCTGCAGGTTGGCTTCATGTCGCCGTCCTTCGTGGGCATCGTTCCGTCGATCGAAATGGTCATCGCCGCCGCGGTCGGCGGTCGCGGGTCGCTCTTCGGGGCTATTTACGGCACTCTGCTCGTCAACTTCGGAAAGACATACTTCTCGGAGAGCTTCCCCGAGCTCTGGCTCTTCGTCATCGGTGCGCTCTTCATCGCCGTCGTCATGCTCTTTCCGGACGGACTCGCCGGGATCGATCTGCGCGGCGCGATTCTCCGACTCGTGCTCCGGGTGCGGGGCGGTCGCAGACCGATGGCGGCGAGCGCGGCGCCGCCCGCGAAGGGCGAGCTATCGGCCGAGCCCGCGGGGTCCAGCGGCGCGGGCGCGGTGGGAACATGAGCGCTCCCATCCTCCAGACCGAGTCGCTCTCCGTCTCGTTCGACGGCTTCAAAGCGGTGGAGAACCTGAGCATCACCGTCGACACCGACGAGGTGCGAGCCATCATCGGCCCGAACGGCGCGGGCAAAACCACCCTCCTCGATTTGATCAGCGGGCGCACCGCGCCGACCTCCGGCCAAGTGCGCTTCAAGGGCAGGGAGCTCACCGGCATGCGGGAGTTCCAAATCGTCCGGGCCGGAATCGGCCGCAAGTTCCAGACTCCTTCGGTTTACGAGTCGTTGACGGTCTTCGAGAACCTGGAGATGTCCTATCCGGACCCGCGAAGTTGGTGGTCGGCCTGGCGATTCCGGAGGAGCGCCGAGGTCGTTGCGCTCATCGAACAAGTCGCCGACCAAGTTTATCTCAAAGACCGATTGAAGGACCGCGCCGAGACGCTCGGGCACGGGCAGAAGCAGTGGCTCGAGATCGGGGCGCTCCTCATCCAGCGTCCCGAGCTCCTGCTCCTCGACGAGCCGGTCGCCGGGATGAGCGTGGGCGACCGTGAAATGACCGCTGAACTCTTGAAGAACCTTTCCAAGGGCCGCGCCGTCGTGGTCGTGGAGCACGACATGGACTTCGTGAAGAAGATCGCGCACCGGGTCACCGTTCTGCATCAGGGCCGTCTCCTGGCCGAAGGCCCCATGGAGGGCGTCCAGGGCGATCCGCGGGTCATCGAAGTTTATCTCGGGCACTGAAGGCGCCGGAACATGAATGCACCGATGTTGAAGGTCGACTCGATTCGAGTCTGTTACGGGGAGAGCGAGGTCATTGGGTCGCTCTCGCTGCGCGCGACGGGAGGCGAAGTGCTCGCCGTGATGGGGCTGAACGGCATGGGCAAGACCACGCTGATGAAGGCGCTCATCGGCCTCCTGTCGGTCCGGCGGGGCGCGATCGTCCTCGACGGTCGCGACCTGACGGAGGCCGCCCCTTTCGAGCGCGTGGGCTCCGGACTGGCCTACGTACCCCAGGGACGGATGCTCTTTCCGTCCCTCACCGTCGAGGAGAACATCCAAACGGGACTTCCCCGCTCGCAGCGCAAGATCCCGGAGTCTCTCTACCAGCTCTTCCCCGTATTGCGTGAAATGCGCCGTCGCCGCGCGGGCAACCTTTCCGGCGGCCAGCAGCAGCAGGTGGCGATCGCACGGGCGCTCGCCAGCGAGCCCAAGGTCTTGTTGCTCGACGAGCCGACGGAAGGCCTGCAGCCGTCGATCATCAAAGACATGGCGAAGCAATTGAAGAAGATACGCGACGAGCGCGGCCTCACCATCGTGGTGTCCGAACAGGTCTTGAGCTTCGCTCTGGCGGTGGCCGACCGGGTGATGGTCATGGCCGGAGGTCGCGTCGTTCACGAGAGCCCCCGGAGCGGGCTCGACGAGGACTCCCTAGGCCGTCTTTTGGCGATTTGAAGTGCACTTCCAGTCTGTCCCACAATTCGCACGAGGTTTACTATGGATACCCTGATCAGCGTCGACGTATCCTCCGCCCCGGAGAAGCAAGACGTTCTGCACAACCGCTGGCACTCCGACATTCCAATGGTCTCCTGGGTGAAGCCGGGCGACCAGTTTCGCGTCGAGTGCATCGATTGGACGGGCGGACAGATCAAGAACGACGACAGCGCCACCGACGTCAAGGTCGTCAATCTCACGAAAGTCCACTACCTGAGCGGTCCCATCGGCGTCCACGGGGCGGAACCGGGCGATCTGCTCGTCGTGGATATCCTCGACGTGGGCGTGCTCAAGTCGTCGCAGTGGGGATTCACCGGCATCTTCGCAAAAGAGAACGGAGGAGGCTTTCTCGTCGACCACTACCCCGACGCGCGCAAGGCCTGCTGGAACTTCAGCGGGGTCTACGCCAACTCGCGGCACATCCCGGGGGTCGAGTTCGCGGGCATCATGCATCCGGGCCTCATCGGCTGCCTTCCGTCGAAAGAGCTTCTGCTCACTTGGAACAAGCGCGAGAAAGCGCTTTTCGACACGAACCCCACGCGGGTACCCCCGCTTTGCGCGCTGCCCTTCGCCGAAACCGCCCACATGGGTCGAATGAAGGCCGACGCCGCCAAGTCCGCCGCATCGGAGGCAGCGCGCACCGTGCCTCCGCGCGAGCACGGTGGCAACTGCGACATCAAGAACCTGACGCGGGGCTCGAGCGTCTACTTCCCGGTCTACGTGAAGGGCGGCGGCCTCTCGATGGGAGACATTCATTTCTCCCAGGGCGACGGCGAGATCACCTTCTGTGGTGCGATCGAAATGGCGGGATACCTCGACATCCGGGTGAGCATCATCAAAGAGGGGATGTCGAAGTACGGGGTCAAGAACCCGATATTCAAATCGTCGCCGCTCGAACCGCGCTACTCCTCGTACCTCATCTTCGAGGGCATTTCGGTGGACGAGGCGGGCAAGCAGCACTACCTCGACGTCCACGTCGCGTACCGGCAAGCGTGCCTCAACGCGATCGAATACCTGAAGAAATTCGGCTTCACCGGCGCGCAGGCGTACGCCATCTTGGGCACGGCGCCGGTCGAAGGACGCATCAGTGGAATCGTCGACATTCCGAACGCTTGCGCGACCCTGGCGATACCGACCGAGATATTCGGTTTCGACATTCGGCCGAGTGCGAGTCCGCTGCGCCCGATGGTGCCGCCGGGAGTCGACCTGGCGAAGGTCGGCTGACCGAACCCGCGATGGACAGGACAAGAGGCCCGAGTCACGGAGGAGCCCCATGCCGCTCTATGAATACGAGTGCGCCGACCACGGCGTCTTCGAGTCGCAGCGTGCGATGAGCGATTACGCGTCCGCGGGGACCTGTCCCGTCTGCGGGCGCGTCGCGCCGCGCATCGTCAGCCTCTCCGGCGGCGCGTGTGTCGAGCGGTCGGAGCGCGTCGCGCGCGACCGCAACGAGCAGAGCCGCCACGAGCCGAGCGTCGTAAGCCGGCCGGCGAGCCCCGTAAGGCCCGCGGCGATGGGGTCTTCAGAGCACGGCCGCCCGTGGGCGTTGGGCCACTGACGCGACTACCGAAAACCGTCCTTCGCCGCGCGAATCGCGGCAAATGCCGACACG
>Ga0265313_10000851_pt1 | contig 30740 bp, 35 predicted proteins | sample 4123metaG_FD_203122 | JGI IMG/M metagenome (GOLD analysis project Ga0265313, IMG submission 203122) | Rhizosphere microbial communities from Carex aquatilis grown in University of Washington, Seatle, WA, United States - 4-1-23 metaG | ecosystem: Host-associated > Plants > Roots > Rhizosphere >... | reverse complement strand
GGCCTGCCGAGCGAACGTCATCTCGGCTATTACCGGGAACGCGCCCGGGGCGGGGCCGCGATGATCGTGGTCGAGCCGGTGCCGGTCCATCGCGGCACGGTGCTGACCCGGGGCAATTTCCGCGCCGACGACGATTCGGTAATTCCTCATTTCCGTAAGATCACCGAGGCCTGCCACGAGCATGGCACGGTCATGATCCAGCAGATGTATCACCTGGGCGCCCATGGCGATTGGGACAATGCCTTCGAGGCCAATTGGTCGCCCTCCGGCCTGCCTTCGATGCATGATTCTGACGGCAGCCACGCCATGACCGAAGCCGAGATCGAGGAGGTGATCGAGTCCTTCGTGCGCGCGGCCTGGCGGGCGCGGGAATCGGGCTATGACGGCTGCGAGCTGATGGCGGCCTACAACGCCGCCATCGAGCAGTTCTGGTCCCCCTACTCCAACCGGCGTGCCGACCGCTGGGGCGGCAGCTTCGAGAACCGGATGCGATTCTCGGTCGAGATTCTGTCGCGCATCCGCAAGAAGGTGGGCGAGGATTTCATCATCGGCGTCGCCATCAGCGTCGATCCCACGCGACCCGAGGTGCTGTCGATCGCCGACCAGCAGGAGATCGCCGCCTGGCACGACTCACGCGGGCTCTACGACTACGTCACCTGCGGCACCGGAAGCTATTTCGACTTCACCAGCATCATTCCGCCCTTCCTCTATGCGGACAAGCTGGGAGCGCCCTTCGCCGAGGCCCTGAAGCAAAGCGTCAAGCACGCCCGCGTTCAGGCCGAGAGCCATATCCGCACGCCGGAGAACGCCGACTACGTGGTGGCCTCGGGCCAGGCGGACATGGTCAGCGTCGTACGCGGCCAGATCGCCGATCCCCATCTCGCCAACAAGGCGACGGAAGGCCGCGCCGAGGACATCCGGCGCTGCATCTCCTGCAACCAGATGTGCTGGGGCCGACGCCACCGCGACTACTGGATCAGCTGCCTGGTCAATCCCTCGGCCGGCCGGGAGTATCTATGGGACGGCGACACGTTCAAGCCGGCCCCATCGCCGAAGACCGTGCTGGTGGTGGGTGGCGGGCCGGCCGGCCTCGAAGCCGCTCGGGTCGCCGCCTCCCGCGGCCATCGGGTGACGCTGGCCGAAGCTTCGGACAAGCTCGGCGGGCAGTTCCGCCTGGCCGGACTCCAACCCCGGCGGACCCAGATCCTGGAACTGATCGAGTGGTACGAGGGCCAGCTCGGCAAGCTGCAAGTCACGGTGCGCCTCAACACGCCCATGGACGCGGACGAGGTCGCGAGTTTCGGCGCCGACGCGGTGGTGATCGCTACCGGCTCCAGCCCCACGCGTGACGGTTTCCAGCGCGGCCAGCCGCAGGTCGCCAGCCTTCCAGGCGTCGAGCGGGACAACGTCTTCTCGGTCGAGGATGTGATGCGTCGGGAGGCGAAGCTGGGCAAGCGACTGCTGCTGCTGGACGACGTGGGCAACTGGCGCGGTGGTGGCACCGCCTGGCATCTGGCGGAGAAGGGCCATGAGGTGACCATCCTCACGCCCGATCCTCTGGTCGGGCGGGAGATCGTCCGCACCGGCGCCGACATCCCGTTGCGCATGCGCCTTGCCAAGCTCGCCGTCCGCTTCATCACGGAATCCGTTGTGCTCGCCTGGCATGGCGATGGTGCTACGATCCGCAGCCTGCTGGATGGTAGCGAACAGCGTCTTGCCTTCGACGGCCTGGTGCTGGCGACGGTCAATCGGTCGGAGGGCGAGCTCGCGGATGGACTTCGCGGCCTCGGCGCGGAGTTCCACGCCATCGGCGACTGCCTGTCGCCCCGCCACGCACCGGCGGCGATCTATGAAGGGCGCAGGCTGGGGCTGAAGATCTAGGTTCGCGACAGGCGCTTCTCGAAACAGACGCTGATCGGGCTTCCGATATAGGGGCCAAAGATGGGAATGGGCGTCCAGCCCATGGCGCGGTAGAGTCCGATCGCCTCGCGCTGGAGGTTGCCGGTCTCCAATACGCCGCGAAGGTAACCGCGCTTCGCCGCTTCCGCCTCGAGGAACGCGAGCATGTGCCGGCCGAACCCGCGGCCGCGCTCGGTCGGCATCACGAACATGCGCTTGATCTCGGCAGCACCCTCCCAGGGTCGAAAGGCGCCCGAAACCGCGGGTCTGCCACCGAAATAGCCGATCGCGAAAACGCCGCCGCCAGCCTCGAAATCCGCCACGTCGATGCCGTTCACCGGCAGTCCCGGATATTGCCGCGACAGCTGATCGTCCAGCGCCGCGATCAGCATCGCGGCGGCGGGCGAACCGGCACTCTCGACGCGATATTCGATGCTGGCCATACAGCAGGATTCTGTGGGCATGCAAAAGGCGTCAACCGACCGGCGGTCCATCGCGATCGTAGCGCGGCAGGTCGTCCTTCACCTCGAACCAGGGAATCCGGCTTTCCCGCCAGATATGCATGCGCTGCGGCAGGGCCTCGGGCCGGTCGAGAGTCGGGGTGTTGATCGAGACATAGGTCGGGTCCTCGGCCATACGAAACGTGAGCTGACTGCCGCAGTGGGGACAGAAATGCCGGACCGCCCCAGGCGATGAGCAATAGGCCTTGGCCTCCCCTTCGATGAAGGCGAAGCCCGCGACCGGGATCTCCGCCGTGGCCTGGAGCGGCGCGCCGGAAGACTTCTGGCACATGCGGCAATGGCAATAACCGCTGTCGATGGGCGCCAGGCTCACGCGGTAACGCAATTGCCCACAGAGACAGCCGCCTTCCAGGGGCTCGAACATCGTAGGTTCCTTTGCGAATGGAAGGCGGTCATCCTAGCCGGGAAGTCAATCAGCCGCAGCCATGGAACGCCGGAGCGGATGGCTTCTCGGTCGCGCTCGTCAGCCGGCGAACGGTGCTGCGGAAGAAGCGCCGCATTGCCTTGCGCAGGCGCCGGCGCGGGGCCCCGACCGGCGTCTCCCGTTGCACCCGCAGCGCCTCTTCCAGGTATTGCAAGGCATGCAGCTGGACCAGACCGGGGGACATGAATTCCATAAGCATTACTTATCTCCTTGCCTTTGCGCCAAGGCGGCCGTGTGCCTCGGCGATGGCCATAACGTCGGCTCTCTGGGCCAGAATGACAAACGAGCTTTTCTTTGCTCATTCATGAGATAGAATAATCAATCATGATCTGGCGCCTGCCCTCCCTTTCGGCCTTGCGCGCCTTCGAGGCCGCGGCCCGCCTGTCGAGCTTCACCAAGGCGGCCGCCGAGCTGCATGTGACCCAGGCCGCCGTCAGCCACCAGGTGCGCGCGCTGGAAGACCAGTTGGGAGTCAGGCTGTTCGAACGCACGACCCGGCGCCTCGCCCTCACGCCCGCTGGGCGGAAGCTCTTTCCGGCAGCAAGCGAAGCCTTCGAAGGGCTTGCGCGCGCCGTCGCCGGGATCGGCCGCGGCGAGCAGCTTTTGGCAATCACCACCACGCCCTCCTTCGGCGCCAATTGGCTGGCCCCGCGGCTCGGCCGTTTCACCGAGCGCCATCCGGCGATCGAACTATCGATCCGCCACGCCAGGGCCGTGCTCGACCTGGCGCAGGAGGGTCTCGATCTCGCCATCCGCTGGGGCAAGGGAGGCTGGCCGGGCGTAGAGGCCGAGCTCATTGGCCCCTCGGCAATGGTCGTGGTCGGCGCGCCCGCCTATGTGAAGCGCCTGAAGCTGAAGGCCCCCGCCGATGTCGCGCGCGCGACCCTGCTCCACGACGAGACCCATGAGGAATGGAGCGAGTGGCTGATCGTCGCCGGGCTCGACCCGGCATTGGCCAAGCGCGGCGTGGTCTTCGACGACGAAAACGCCATGATCCAAGCCGTCATCGGCGGCCAGGGCCTGGCCTTCGAACCACGCAGCGTCGCCGCGGGCCTGATTGCCGAAGGGCGGCTCGTCACGCCATTCGATCTCTCGCTCGCCGAGGGCTATGGCTTCTACCTCGTCTATGAGCGCGAGGCGCTGAAGCTTCCCAAGGTGGCCGCCTTCCGGCAATTCCTGCTGGAGGAGGCGACACGCGATCAGGCGGCCGCGCCCAGGACTATTCCTCCGTCTGCATCACGAAAACGGTGACCAGGAGAATGCAGACGATGAAGCGGAACGCCGGTTCCTGGCCGTTCCAAGAAGACGACTGCCACATCTCGAACCACTCCCCACCGACCACGAGGAAGCCCACGAACCAGACGAGGAAGGCCATAGTCGAGCCCAGCGCGACCGCCGCCTTGCCGGCGGCGAACTCGGCCGCATTTGCCTGGCGCAGGCGCCACAGTCGCCAAGCTGCATAGGCGAAAACCAGGCCCGTCAGCCCCTCGCCGCTGATGATGGCCAGATAGGCGGCATGATGCAGCACGGGCGAAGTGACAGCGGGGTACATCGCCTGGTTGCCAGGAGAGGTGGTGTCCATGCTGAGGATATGCTGGACGAAGGCGAAGTTGGGACCATAGTCGGTGATGTTGCCGAAGGCGACCAGCAGCGCATAGGCCGCGAGCCCCGCCACCATCGCAATCTTCGCCAGCCGGAGCGCACGCATGTTTCCTGTTCCCGCCCCGCTTTCGGCCCCCGCACCGGCAATGCTAGCATCGGCGCGGGAGGACCTCATGTCCATTGCCGGCAAATCCAAGGCCACCGCTTATTGGATCGGGGAGGCGATCGGCAGGAAGGTGGTGCCCATCATCCTCGGCGGTGGCGTTGCCGTGCCCCATGCCGGAACGCGCGTCGCCGGGCGCAAGCGGGCATGATGTTGAGCCGGGAGGACTGCGCCGGCCTTGACCGGCGCGACCCCTTGAAAGGCATTCGAGTCCGCTTCCGCCGGCCGAAGGATCTGCTCTATTTCGACGGCAACTCGCTGGGCATGCTTTCCCAGCCGGCGCTGAGCCGCGCCATCGAGACGATCGAGGAGGAATGGGGCGAAGGCCTGATCGAGAGCTGGACGGAAGCCGGCTGGATCAATCTGCCCGAACGGGTCGGGGCGAAGATCGCGAGGCTCATCGGCGCGGGAGCCGACGAAGTGATCGCGACCGATTCCACCTCGGTCAACATCTTCAAGCTGCTGGCGGCGGCGATCCGGCTTCGCCCCGAGCGCCGTGCGATCCTGGTCGAGGCGGGAAGCTTTCCGACCGACATCTATATGGCCGAGGGTCTGGCCTCGCTCCTTCCGGGCATCGAGCTGCGCCTTGCCGAACCGAGGGCGGACGCGATCGGCGAGGACGTCGCCGCCGTCCTTCTCGGCCATGTCGACTACAGGACAGCGGAGCTGCGCGACATGGCCGCACTCACCGCCGCGGCCCATGCCAAAGGCGCGCTCATCATCTGGGACCTGAGCCACAGCGCGGGTGCCTTGCCGATCGCTCTCGGCGCCGCCGATTTCGCCGTCGGTTGCGGCTACAAGTATCTGAACGGCGGACCTGGCGCGCCCGCCTGGCTCCATGTCGCCCGGCGCTGGCAAGAGGCGTTCTCCCAGCCCCTCTCGGGATGGATGGGCCATGCCGCGGCCTTCGACTTCGAGCCGCGATACCGGCCGGCCAAGGGGCTTCGCCGCGCGCTTTCCGGCACGCCCCCCGTCATCGCCCTGTCAGTGCTCGACGCCGCGCTCGATCTTCTCCTGGAAGCGGACATGGAGCGTCTGCGCGCCTCGGCCCTATCCCAGATGGACCTGTTCGACGGGCTGCTCGCGGCCCGCTGCCCGGAGGCGGGTTTGGCCCTGGTCACGCCGCGAGAGCACCGCCGGCGCGGCAGCCATCTGGCCTATCGCCATCCAGAGGGCTATGCCCTCACCCAGGCGCTCCGCGAGCGGTTGGTCATCCCCGACTTCCGCGCCCCCGACATCATCCGTTTCGGTTTCACGCCGCTGACGCTGACCCATGTGGACGTATGGGATGCGGTCGACCGTCTCGCTGCGGTCTGGCGCGAAGGCAGCTTCCGCGATCCGCGCCATCGGCAGCGGGCGGCCGTGACGTGATGACCGTCCGCAGCCTGGACCACATCCAACTTGCCATGCCGCCTGGACGGGAGGCCGAAGCGCGCGCCTTCTATGAAGGCATCCTCGGCATTCCGGAAATCGCCAAGCCGGCGCAGCTGGCAGCGCGCGGTGGTTGCTGGTTCGAGCGGGGGCCCCTCAAGATCCATCTTGGCGTGGAGTGGGATTTTCGCCCGGCCCGCAAGGCCCATCCTGCCTTCCTCGTCGAGGACATCGGGGAGCTTGCCCGGAAAATCGATGCAGCCGGCTATCGGGTCGTGGATGATGGGCCGGCGGAGGGCTATAAGCGGGTCTATGCGGAGGATCCGTTCGGCAACCGCATCGAGCTGATGGAACCGCTCGGGACGACAGGTCAAGCGAGGTAGGACCGGTGAAAACCATCTTCGTCATGGTGAAATGCGATCTTGGCCAGGCCTACAAGGTGGCCGATGAGGCGGTGGAGAAGATCGAGCAGGTCTCGGAAGTGCATTCCACGTCAGGTCAGTACGACCTGCTGATGAAATGCTATCTGGCCGACGACCGAGACATTGGCCATTTCGTGACCGAGACCATTCAGACCCTGCCCGGCGTCAAGGACACCTTCACCCTGATCGCGTTCAAGGCGTTCACGTAAAGCGACACCAATCCGTGTGGATTTGGTCAATCTCCGGTGATCGCCTGGCTGCTCCTTACGGTGGCTGATTGACGCCGTTGACAAGCTGCACTGCCGCCACATCCAGTTTTGTCGAGGGATTGGAGCGACAATAGCTGTCCATCCATGCCATCAGCCCTTTAAGGTCTGATTTGCTTCCCAAATCTCCGGCACCCGCCGTTTGTCCTTCCAGCACGGCGTTGGCGCCACTGATGTAGCCGGCGATCCAAGCTTCATCGTATTCAGATGCGCCGGCGCTTCTGTCTTGCGTCCAAGTTGAGCAACTATGCCCACTCCCGAACTCGACCGAGCCGATTTTTGCGGTCGCGCCGACCGTTACGTGGACATTGACCTCAATGCCGGAGCCACCCACCCAATTGAGGCGCGTCTGAAAGAAATCCGGGCCGCTGTAGCCAGGATTCGATCGATAGGACCACGAGCGTCTGCTGGTTATGCTGACGGTCCCGTGCTGCGGCGGTATGGTAACGGTTGCTTCCGAAGTGAAGCCGCTATCAAGATTGAAATCCATCGGGCAATCCACACCGCTTCCGACAGTCATTTTGGATTCACCCGGCGTCTTGCTTGTCGCCCAATAGCCGGTTGTGTGGCAGTCGTCCGCCCTGGCCGCGGCCGATACGATGGTCGCGCAGACCACCACCACTGAAAGTAAACGGTTCATATTTCCCCCAGCAATAGACTCCCTCTAATGAGTTTCTACCAATTATAACATCCATTTCAAGCCATCGCGAATAACATGCGTGGCTTACGTCCTCCATCGGGCGTGGTTGACCAGGTTCTAGGCTTCGATTCGTCCAGTCCGGCTCAATGCCCGCCAGCGGCCATCAACGAGTCATAGAAACTCTGTGGCCCCTCGATTTCGATCAACCTGCCGCGCTCGATGCGGAAAAAGCGGTTCGCCACCGCCTCGATGAGGCGCCGGTCGTGGGAGACGACCAGCGCCGTCAGGTCCTTGGACAGGATCTCCTCCTCGAGCCGGTCGCGCCCTTCGATGTCCAGATGGTTCGTGGGTTCGTCCAGAATGAGGAGGTTCGGCCGTTCGAGCTTCAGCAGCAGGAATAGAAGCCGCGCCCGCTCGCCGCCGCTGAGCTCACCCATGGGCCGGGATTGCTCGACCACGGGGAAACCGGCGCGCGCCAGCTCGCGACGCACCTGCTGATCGCCAAGGTTGAAGCTGTGGAGGAAGAATTCGAACAGAGTCCGGTCGGCCGGCAGGCGCGAAAGTTCCTGGTCGAAGTACCCGACCTTCGCCTGGGGGCTGAAATAGACCTCGGCCTTGGCCGCCACCTGCTCCCGGCCTGCCGCCGCCTCGGCCATGAGCAGGCGCAGCAGGGTCGATTTGCCGCTGGCATTGGCGCCCAGGATGGCGATGCGCTCGCCGCGTGCCAAAGCCAGACGGTCCACGGCGAGGAGACGCCGGCCATCTGGCGCCGAGACGACCAGGTTCTGGCAGCGCAGCAGATAGTTCGCGCGCGCCTCTTCGGCCGAAAGCTGCAGCGCACGACGATCGGCCTTGGCGACGGTCGTCAACTCGCCGCGCAGCTTGTCGATGCGCTTTTCCATGCTCTTGGCCCGGCGCGAGAACTTCTCGTTATCGAAGACCTTGCCCCAGCTCGCCAGGCGCTTGGCACTCGCCTCCAGGCGCCGGATTTCATCCTCCTCGGCTGCGCGAGCCCGGGCGGCGGCAATGTCGCGCTCGGTCAGCAGTTCGCGGGCGCGGCTGCAGGGATGGTCGAATGAATGAATCGTGCCGTCACGCAGCACCAGAGTCCGGGCGGTCACCCGGTCGAGAAGTGTTCGGTCATGACTCACCAGGATGAATGGCGAGGCAAGCTCGTCGCGCATCCAGGCCTCGAGATGCAGGATCTTGGCGAGATCGAGATGGTTGGTCGGCTCGTCCAGCAGCAGCAGATCGGGTTCGCCCGCAGCGGCTCGGGCGATGAGGGCAAGACGACGCCAGCCACCGCTCAATTCTGAAAGCCGGGTCCGGCACTCGGCTTCGCCGAAGCCGAAGGCCGCCAGCAGCGCCTCTGCCCGATAGGCGTAGATTTCCCGGTCCGCCGGCAGCATGCCCCCGATCACCGTCTCCCGCGCCGTGAGGCCTTCCAATTCCGCCGGCGGTATCTGCTCAACATAGCCGATGGCGAGACCCCGGCGGCGCTGGAGCTTGCCGGCATCGATCTCCTCCCTCCCCGCCAGCACGCGCAGCAAGGTCGACTTGCCGCAGCCGTTGGGCCCGATCAGGCCGACCCGGTCACCTTCACCGACGGCAAAGTTGAGCCCGGCGAAGATTTCCCGCGTGCCATAGGCGAAGCCCAGATTTTCCGCGCTCAGCAAAGACAAGAAGAGCCCCTGTCAAAAGGGGCGGCAGCATACAGGCGGGATCACGCGGGCAAAAGGCACTGCGGGATGAAGGTCAGCGGTGCCCAGGCGCGAACTTTTTGCCGGCAGCGCGGAAAGCCACCGTCAGGCCCTGAAGCCCGGGTTAATGCTCAGTTGATACCTGGCAACCTACGCGTAACCATTTTTGGCGCACTGTTGCGTCGCGTTCAAAGAGGAGACGACGAATGATGACCGGATGGGTCTTGATTCTGTTCATTTACGCGCATCGCGGGGGCGAGTCCTCGGTGCCGGATCGGCCAATCGTGGCCGCGACTTCCGCCGCTTTTGGCACGGAGGCCGCTTGCAATGCCGCCGGACAGGATGCGCTTACACACTTCCCCGGCAGAGTGACCTGGCTCTGCGAGCCCCAGCAGAAGTAACGGATTCAAGCCGGCTCGCCATTCGGTTCGGCTTCAGACAGCGGCTGAACGGCGGCACTTCCCGCCATCGCCGCCGTGGCCACGAGCACCGGACAAGTTGCCCGCGCGATCACGGCCTCGCTATTGCTGCCGAGCAGGACACGCCCCAGTCCCGTGCGCCCCTCGCTGCCGATCACGATCAAATCCGCCTCGGTCTGGCTGGCGATGGCCTGGACCTCGTCGGGCACAAGACCGTGCCCTACTTTGCCGTCGGCATCGATGCCCTCGGCGCGCAGCGTGGCGACCGTCCGCTCCACGATTTTCGCGGCTTCGGCCTGACGCTCGGCAGAGTGCTTGGGAACTTCGACCGACACCACGGTCAGGGGAAGATTCCGCGACCGTGCCAGGCGCGCGGCAATCCTCGTCGCCGTTTCGCTTGCCGCGGAACCATCGCTTGCCAGAAGGACGCGCCGCTCCCAGATTTTAGAGGCTTTGGGCGCCACCAGGACGGGGCACAGCGCTCCGCCGATGACCTTTCCCACGGCACCGCCCACACCGCCCAGCATGGCCCGCGCCAGGCCGTACCGGCCGCGCCGACCGATGACGATCATGTCGGCACTGTGCTCATTGGCCGAAGCGACGATGCCTTGGGCAGGGCTGCGCCCCCGGTGGGTTACCGCGACGGTTTTGACGCCGCTCGCCTCGGCGCCGGCGACGGTGACCTGCAGGAGCTTCAACGCCTCCTCTTGCTCGGCCAACCGCGTGTCGACGCCCATGACGTCGGATCCCTGCCGAGTGGGCAGCACGTTGAGCACCACCAGCGTTGCGCCAGCCGCGCGTGCCAGTTCCGTCGCCACGCGGATGGCCCCGGCACTGAATTCCGTGTCGTCGATGGCCACCAGAATCTTGGAAAGGCCGGCGGCGGACTGCGTCATATCGAACACGGCTGATCCTCCCGCCTCCCCTGCATGGTATCCGGGGCTGGAGCGATACTCCGACGATGTGCCCGCCGCTACCGTATCATTCGGCAATTGCCGCGCAAACTGCGTCATAGTCGTCTCCTTGCCAACGCCGCTGACGGTCCGCCCACCTTGGCGACGCCGTGCCTGATCTTGAAGGCCCGGGCCGCTTCGCCACTGTGGCAATTAGGGGTGTCACGACTGCACCCCTCAGCGCGGACGGTCGTCTTCAGCGAACAGGCCCACGGCACCCAGCTCCTCGCGACGCATCTGGTCGGCTTCCTCGACCAGGCAGCGCAGCAGATGCGCCTTGTGGACGCAGCCGACCAACCGAGGGTCCGTGGGCGACATGACCACCGCGGCCGTTTCGTAATCCATCCCGTCCAGAACCGTGAGCGCCGTGCTGAGCCGGTCGTCAGGCGTCAGAAGGCGCGCCTGGGGTTGGGCGAGACCACCCACCGTCAGATCGCTCCCCACATCCGTTTCGGCGATCTTGGCGGTCGCGCTCCGGCTGTCGACGATGCCCACGAAGGTTCCATCCTCCTTGTGAACGAAAGCCAGGAACCGGCGCTGTTTGGCAAATTCACGGACGAGGTCGCCCAGCTTCGTCGCCGCCGGCACCCGGAGCATGTCGCGGTCGAGGATACGGCGTACCGTGAGCTCATACATCCGGCTCACGTCATAGGCGCCCTTCAGGCCCAAGCCGCGCAGGTGGAACCGCCAGGTCGAGAAGGAATAGCCGAAAGCGCGCCGGGTGATGACGGTCGCGATCATGGCGGCCACGGCGACGCCGAGGGTCATCGTGTAGTCTGAAGTAATCTCGAAGACGAGAAGGATCATAGTCAGCGGCGCGCCGACGATCGCGGCGGCGACGGCGCCCATGCCGACCACGGCATAGGCCGAATGCACGGCGATCAGCGTCGGGAACAAGTGGAAGCACAGGTTCCAATAGGCGGTGCCCAAGAGCCCGCCCAGCAGCAGGGAAGCGCTGAACAAGCCGCCGCGAAAGCCGCTGCCGATGCTGATCGCGGAGGCGAGCGCTTTTGCCGCTAGCAACAAGACGACGACGCCTGCCGGCCCATTGTCGCTGAGCGTCGCAGCCAGCGCCCCATGGCCGGTCCCCAGGACCTGCGGATAGAGATAGCCGAGACCGGCGATCAGCAGCCCTCCCGCGGCGGGCCTGAGCCAGGCGGGAATCGCCGTCCGGCGCAAAAGGCTCTCGAAGGCCGTCGCGGCCCACATGACGCCGACGCCCACGACCGCCGCGGCCAGGCCGAGCAGCCCGAACAGCACATAGTCGTTCGAGTTGAGCATCGGCGGGGTGACGACGTAGAAGATGGGCTGGACGCCGAATATGACATGGGCCGTGAGTGTGCTGACGATGGCCGCCACCGCCACCGGCACAAGGGCCGTCACCGCGTAGCCGCCGATGACCAGCTCGAGAGCGAAAAAGGTGCCGGCGATGGGTGCGTTGAATACCGCCGCAATGGCCGCCGCGGCACCGCAACCGACCATGGTCCGCAGAGAGGACCGGCTGAGCTTGAAGCGCCGACCGAGCCAACTTGATGCCGCTGCGCTCAGCTGGGTAGCGCCGGCCTCCAGCCCGACCGACGCGCCGAGGCCAACGGACCCCACGGTCATGAGGGCGATGATGACCCCGTCCCAGAACGACATGATGCCGCCGTGGAGCGCATTGGCCTCAATGACGTCCAGCGGCTCCTGTTTGCGCCGGCGCTGAATGAAGAAGGCGAGAATGCCGTAAGCGAGGCCGCCCAGCCCGAGAACCCCCAGCGGCTGCCACCATTTCAGCAGAGTCTGGCTGAGGGCGTACTCCCGGAGCGGAACGCCATAGAGGTAGTGGTGCATGACAACCACCAGCCCTCTGAGGACAATTACGCCGGCCGCCGCTACGGCGCCGGAGATGGCGGCGAGAAGAATGAGGAACAGTTCGTCGTTGCGGGCGCGCTGGCGAAAGGACCGCCACATTGCCCCAGAACGTGTTCCGATCAAATTGAATCGGAACACGCTCTAGATTCCTTGGTTTGGTCGCATTTTCTGCGCCGAACCAGTGCCCACTTCGGCGGAAAATGCTCTGGGGGACCTCAGGTCCATGGCTCTCAGACACCGGCGCGAGGAATCGTAACTCGATCGCCCGGCGGCGGGTGGGGACCAGCCGCGAAGGCAATCGAACCTCATCATACGCGAGCCGGCGAGATGCGAGAGAGAGAAAAAGGGCGGCCGTAAGGCTCTGATCTTGCGCGACGGTCTGGCGGCGCTCGTGATTCCTGATTCGGCCTGGAAAGTCGCGAACCAGACCCTCCCGGCGTGGCCTCAGGCTCTTGCCGATATTCTCACCAGCACAAAGGCCGGCCGTCGATAGACGGCCGGCCCTGGCAATGAGGCGTTGTACTTCGGCTGCAGAGGTTCGGCTAGTTCGTCGCGCCCTTCCAACCCAGGTTCTTAGTCCAGCTGGCTTCGATCAGGTTCACGACGCTGTCCGGCAGGGGCACGTAGTTGAGCGCCCTGGCGTCGTCCTGGCCATGACGCAGGGCCCAATCGAGGAACTTGAGCACCGCCATGTTGTCATCGGGCGACGCGTCGGTCCGCATCAGCATGAAGGTCGCCGCCGTGATGGGCCAGCTGCCCTGGCCCGGCTGGTTGGTGAGGACCAGGTAGAAGTTGTCAGCCTTGCTGAAATCCGCGTTGGACGCCGCGGCGACGAAGGAGTCCATGGTCGGCTCAACGACGACGTCCTCGGCATTCACCATCTTGGTGTAGGTCATGTGATTTTGCATCGCGTAGGCATACTCGACGTAGCCGAGAGCGCCGTCCACCTGCTGGACATTGGAAGCGACGCCGGCATTGCCCTTTCCGCCGACACCGACCGGCCAAGACACGGCAGTCCCTTCGCCGACCTGGTTCTTCCAATCGGCGCTGACTTTGGAGAGATAGTCGGTGAAGTTGAAGGTCGTGCCGGATCCATCGGACCGGTGGACGATCGTGATTGCCGTGTGCGGCAAGCTGACCGAGGGATTCAGAGCCTTGATCTCCGGATCATCCCAATAGGTAACCTTGCCGAGAAACGCGTCGGCCAGGGCCTCGCCGTCCAGGCGCAGCGCGCCAGGCTGGATGCCCTGAAGATTGACCACCGGCACGATCGAGATGATCACCTGGGGAAACTGGACCAGATTGTTCTTGGCAAGGTCAGCGGACATGAGTGGCTTGTCGGTATTGGCGAACTGCACCGTCTTCGCTTCGATCTGCTTGATGCCGCCGCCCGAGCCGATGGCCTGATAGTTGACTCCCGTGCCCGTGTTTTTCTGATAGGTGTCGGCCCATTTCGACAGCACCGGATAGATCGCCGTGCCGCCGGCGCCGTTCAGCTGGTCGGCCATGGCCGGAGCCGCCGAAACAGCAATCGCGCTCACTGCGAGCGCCACCAAGGTCTTGCGCATTTCTACCTCCAGTATTTTCTGTAAATCCCCGATCCCATCCGGAGCAGGACGCCGCCAATCCCATACCCTGAACACGTTGCAGGAGCGTGACAGTCGCGCCTGAGGCAGAGATTTTTGCGCAATGTTGATACTTGCGCGGCCCCCGAGAAGAATCAGACGAACAGGGGTTTATGCCCCTTTTAGTTTTGCATCGTGCGAGTTTTATGTCGGGTAGTCGCCACAGCCAGAGCCGGGCAAAGCTTCGTCACCCGCATGCTGCGGCCCAACGACGGTCCGACACTTTCTCTAGCAATAGACTGCTGGGAAGCAGCGGCCAGTCGAAAACCCGGCGCGCAAAAAACCTTTCGGCCCCCCGCGAATCCCGCGGTGCAGCCGTTCGAGGGCAGCAACTGGGTCATGCGAACCCGCCCCGCTCCATCTTCGGATATCTCCGCGCCAAGCAAAGTGAAGCTTTCGTAAGGCTTGAAACATTTGCGCGGGGCGACGAGTTGGACCTGCGTCGAGTCGTTGTGGGCTTCCGGATGCAGGCCGCGATTCCACAGGGTTGCTGAAATCCGCATTCGGTCGGGCTGCGAGCGTTCCGCGCCTCTGCCGTGGCGCATATGATATAGTATAACAAAACCTCTGGACGCTCCCCAAGGACACGTTATATCATTCCATTTCAGAAGAACCTTGGTAGCCATCTCACGAAATGGAGACGCAGATGACAGCACCCGGCGCCTTGCTCCCACACCACGTCCGCCACGACGCCGCGCGCGACTTAGTCGGACCCGCCGCGGCACCATGTCATGCGCCAAGAAGGAAGGCGGCTATTCATGCCGCATTCGTCGCTCTGGCCTTGATGGCGGTCGGTCCAGGCGGCGCTATTGCAGCCTCGCCGGGTACGATCAACGCCGTGGGGGTGGAAAACGAATATGCCGATGTCATTTCTCAGATCGGCGGGACGTATGTTCAGGTATCGGCCATCGAGACCGACCCGAACACCGATCCGCACAGCTTCGAAGTAAGCCCACGGGTCGCGACGCAGATCGCGTCCGCTTCCTTGATCGTCAAGAACGGCGTGGGCTATGATTCCTGGGCCGACAAGATCCTCGCCGCCGCGCCGAACGCCGATCGAAAAGTAATCGACGTTCAGCAATTGCTGAACCTGCCCGACAGTACCCCCAATCCTCATCTATGGTACGATCCGAAGACGATGCCGGCAGTGGCGAAGGCCGTCGCCGACGCCCTTTCCGCCTTGGAGCCGGCCGAGGCCGAGTATTTCGAAGCCAACGCCAAGGCCTTCGATGCCTCGCTCGAGCCCTGGTTCGCGGCAATCGCCTCATTCAAGGCGAGCTATGGAGCTACTCCTGTCGCTGCGACCGAGCCGGTCGCCGATTACTTGCTTGAGGCCATGGGCTGCAACATCGCCACGCCTTTCAGCTTCCAGGCGGCGATCATGAACGGTACAGACCCTTCGCCCCAGGACGTGACTACGCAGAACAATCTGCTCAGTCAGGGCCTGGTCAAGGTATTGGTCTACAATCAACAGGTTACCGACCCGCTCACTCAGTCGCTCCTCAACCTGGCCAAGAAAAATGGAATTCCCGTCGTCGGCGTGTACGAAACTATGCCGGCTCCTGGTTACAACTACCAATCCTGGATGCTGGCCGAAGTCGCTTCCTTGCGCAAAGCCGTGGCTGATAAGGTGTCTACGGAGACTCTTCTCAAGTGAGGCTGGCGGCAGTGCGCGCTGAAGGCGAGATGCTCGCGGTGGACCGGGTGAGCGTCTCGCTCTCGGGGCGACCAATTCTCCAGGACGTGGAGTTCACGCTTAGGCCAGGCGAATTCTGCGGCCTGATCGGTGCCAATGGGTCAGGCAAGACGACGCTGCTGCGCACCATTCTCGGGCTCCAGAAGCCGAGCACGGGCAGCGTCAGGATCGATGGTCATAGCGGCCTTCGGTCGGTCGGCTATGTCCCCCAGAAGACGTTGTTCGATCCCTATGTTCCGGTGCGCGCGCGAGACCTGGTCGCCCTCGGCCTCGATGGCCATCGGCTCGGGCTCCCGCTCCCCTCCAGAAAGCGTCGCAGCCTGGTGGACGAGATGCTGAGGGCCGTCGACGCGGACGCTTTCGCGGACCAGCGGATCGGCAACCTGTCCGGCGGCGAGCAGCAGCGGGTTCTGATCGCTCATGCCTTGATCCGCCGCCCCCGGCTGCTGCTGCTCGATGAGCCGCTGGCTAACCTTGATATCCGGGGCGTCGCGGAAGTCGTCGGAGTCCTGCACCGGCTCTCGAAGGAGCACAAGATCGCGGTGCTGCTCTCCGCCCACGACATGAATCCGCTGCTTTCGACCATGGATCGCATCGTGTATCTGGCCAACGGCCGCGCCGCGAGCGGGCGGACGGATGAGGTCGTGCGAACCGAGGTGCTGAGCGAGCTGTATGGCTACCACATCGACGTCGTCCGCGTTCATGGCAGGGTCCTGGTGATTGCCGCAGGGGCCGCCGACGATATCCACGCCGCCGTCGAGCATCATCCCGCCCATGTGGCCCAGATTCCTTAGCCCGGCAATGGATTCCCTGTTCACGGCGATATTTGAGCCCGGCTTCTTCGCCAGCGAGCCCGTGCATACAGCGCTGATCATCGGCGGCGGTGCGGCCCTCGTCTCGGGCGTGGTCGGCGTGTTTACGGTCATGCGGGGCCAGTCTTTCGCCGGACACTCCGTGGCCGATGTGACCAGCGCCGGCGGATCGGCGTCCTTCTTCCTCGGCATCAACCCGCTGCTCGGCTTTCTCGGCATGGCGGTCGTCGCGGCCGGCGGCATGGAGCTAGTCGGAATTCGCCGCATCCGCGAGCGCGATCTCGTAACGGGCGTCGTTCTGGGTGCCGGGCTGGGCCTGACGGCGCTGTTTCTCTATCTGGACGTGACCTTGGGGAGCACGACAGGTGCTGCGAATACGGTCATGTTCGGCTCGATGTTCGCCATTTCCGCCGAGACGATCCCGCTCGCGCTTGCCGTCGGCTTGGGCGCGCTCGTCATGGTCGCCCTTCTCTACCGGCCGCTTCTCCTGAGCTCGGTCGACCCCGACCTCGCCGAAGCCCGCGGACTGCCGCTGCGCTTGATAGGGTTCCTCCACATGCTGATGTTGGCGCTGGCGGCGTCTCTTTCCGCCATGACGATCGGCGCCATCCTGTCCACGGCATTGCTGATCGGGCCGGCCGCCACCGCCTTGCGCCTGGCGAGCCGGCCGGGCACCGCCATCGTTATCGCCGTGCTGATCGGCCTCTCAACCACCTGGGGCGGGATTCTTCTTGCCTATGACAGCTACTACTGGACTCCGGGCCACGGCTGGCCTGTGAGCTTCTTCGTCGTCACTCTTGTCTTCCTCTCCTACGTCATGACCAGCCGACTCGCACGAGATCGGCCGCGAAGGGGCGCCGCCCTGCCGCGCGTCCGGCACGGTGCGACCGGCAAGGCCTGACGATGTTCTCCAGCTTCATGGCCAACACCTGGATCGTCGCCACCATCGTTGCCGCCACCGCAGGATTCATCGGCTTTTTTGTCGTGATTCGGGGTTCGGCGTTCGCCGCTCACGCCTTGCCTCTCGGCGCCTTCCCCGGAGCCGCTGCCGCGACACTCCTGGGCATCAATACCTTGTACGGCCTCATCCTGTTCTCTGGATTGGGCGTCGTCGGGATTATTCAGCTCGGTCGCCGCGGGCAGCATGAAGTCGCAACGGCCCTCACTCTGGTGGCTCTGCTTGGGCTCGGGACGCTGTTCCTGAGCTGGACGAGGGAATATTCCCAGGAAGTCTATTCGCTGTTCTTCGGCCAGGTGCTGGGCATCAGCAACCGCGAAATTGCGCCGGTCGCAGTAATCAGCGCCATCGCCATCGTGGCCACTGCCCTGCTGTTCCGCCCGCTTCTGGTCAGCTCGCTTTCCGCCGAACTGGGAGAAGCCAGGGGAGTGTCGAGCCGACGCATGGAGTTCTGCTTTCTCGTCATTCTCGCGCTCGCCACCGCCATCGCGCTCCCCGTGGTGGGCGCGCTTCTGGTCTTCAGCCTGATGGTCGGCCCGGCTTCCGCGGCGCGCGGCCTAACCGATCGTCCGCTTTCCGCGATGCTCATCTCGGTCGGCATCGCACTGGCCACGGTGTGGACCGCGATCATCCTGTCCTATGTCTCCAATTGGCCGGTCGGGTTCTTCGTGGGCGGCTTGGGGGCGATCGCTTACGCAGTCGGGCGGGCCTGTTTCCGGGCAAGAACCGTCAGGCTGCTGCGCACCGCAAAAGCGTAGGTGCCGAATGCCGGAGCATGTTTCGATCAAATAGGATCGGAACATGCTCTGGATTCCTTGGTTTGGTCGCATTTTCTGCGCCGAACCGGTGCCCACTTCGGCGGAAAATGCTCCAGGGGACGGGCGCAAAGGGGCCGCGCTCAGGACGCCTGGGTCGAGCAAGCCGAGCAGATTCCCTGGACTTCGACGATCGTGCTGCCGGGTCGAAAGCCTTGCTTCGCCGCGGCCCGGTCGAGAGCCTCTGAAACCGTCGACTCCTCGAGCTCGGCAACCGTGCCGCAGCGACGGCAGATCAGAAACTGAACCGAAAGGCTGTGATTGCCGGCGTCGATGCAGGGAATGAAAGCACTCAGGCTTTCGACCTTATGGATCAATTCATTGTCGAGCAAAAAATCCAGGGCGCGATAGATCGTAGGCGGGGCAGCACCCTTGTGCTTCTTCTTCAGCTGATCAAGAAGCTGATAGGCGGTAACCGGCCCCTCGGCCTTGAGGATGAGTTCCAGCACCGCCCGCCGCAAGAGGGTCAGCCGGCTGCCGCGTTGCGAACAGGCAAGGGCCGCCGCCTCCAGCCGTCTCTTGATCGCAGCCTGGTTCGTGGCCGTCATAGGGATTTTCCGGGTATCATTAGTTATAACATATCATGCCGACCGCGCCGTTGCGAGCCGATCGCCCGCCCCCGGGAGGAGAGATCATGCTGAAAACCCTGACGAAGCTGCATACCCCCGAATTGCTCCATGCGCTTGCCTCCATGGGCCATGGCGACGAGCTTGCGCTCGTCGACTGCCATTTCCCCGCCGTCGCCAATGCGCGGCGTCTGGTGCGCCTGGACGGAGCCGACCTGCCCGACGCGCTATCGGCCTGCCTGCAGTTGATGCCGCTCGACAGCTTCGTGAAGGCGCCGGTGCTGCGCATGGCGGTGATCGGCGCGCCGAAAAAGGTTCCCCCGGTTCTGCAAGTCTGCCAGCAGGTGGTCGACAAGTGGGAAGGCCGCCATGTGCCCATTGCCGCCATAGAGCGCCACGCGTTCTATGAGCGCGCGCGCCAGGCCTTCGCCATCGTCGCCACCGGCGAGCAGCGCACCTATGGCAACATCATCGTCAAGAAAGGCGTCGTCCTCCCCGGCTGAGGAGAGCAAGCATGGCCGCAAGGCCGATAACCATCATGGGAATCTTCGTCGCGGACCTCGCCTTTCGCACGCCGAAGCTTCCCGCCTGGGGAGAGACGGTCCTGGCATTGGGCCTCAATCTGGGTCCGGGAGGCAAAGGCTCCAACCAGGCGGTCGCGGCGGCGCGCATGGGCGGCACTGTCGCCTTCATCAGCAAGCTGGGCCGCGACCCTTTCGGCGATATGGCCCGCAAACTATACGCCGAGGAAGGCATCGACACGCGTTTCCTGCTAGAGACGTCCGAACACGCGACCGGCGCCGCCACGATCCTGATCGACGCCGTCAAGGGCGACAATTCCATCGTCGTCTTCCCCGGCTCATGCGCCCATCTGACCGCCGAAGAGATCGACCATGCCCGGGCCGTCATCGGAAATTCCGGCATTTTCATGACCAATCTCGAGCTTCCCGTGCCGATCGTCCTGCACGGATTGCGGATCGCGCGAGAGCTGGGCGTGACCACAATCCTCAACCCGGCGCCGGCGGTATCCATTCCGGATGAGATCTTCGGGCTTTGCGACTATCTGACGCCCAACGAGACCGAGGCAGCGGGGCTAAGCGGCCTGCCGGTCGCAACCCTCGACGATGCGAAGATCGCGGCCGACGCCTTGCTCGCCCGCGGCTGCCCCAACGTGGTCATCACGCTGGGCGGTCGCGGCGCCCTGATCAGAAGCAAGACGGTCAGCCGCCACGTGGCGGCGATCGAGGTGGGCAGCCCGGTGGACACGACCGGCGCCGGCGATGCCTTTTGCGGCGCCTTTGCGGTGGCCCTTGCCGAACGCACGGATCTGGTTGGCGCCACGCGCTACGGCTGCGCGGCGGCTGGCATCAAGGTGACGCGGCGGGGCACGGCGCCGGCCATGCCCAAGCGCAGCGAGGTCGAAGCACTCCTGGCCAAGCTCGGCGGGTCGGGCTAGCCAAGCTTGATTCCGACGCGACCGGCGAGCTCGCCGACGATCCCGCGCCGGAAGGCTAGGACACAGGCGACGAAGACCGCGCCGATGATGACCGTGACCCATCCGCCGGCAAAATCGGAGAGATATTCCTGCAACGTGACGATGATGGCGGCGCCGACGATCGGGCCGCTGAATGTGCCCATGCCGCCGATGAGGGTCATCAGCACCACCAGGCCCGAAGTCGACTGCTGAACGTCGGAGAGCGTGACGAAGCCCAGAACCAGCGCCTTCAGCGATCCCGCCAGGCCCGACAAGGCCGCGGACAGGATGAAGGCGACCAGCTTGTGCCGGTTGATCTCGTAGCCGAGGGAAACCGCGCGCGGCTCGTTGTCGCGGATCGCCTTCAGCACCTGGCCAAAGGGCGAATGCACGATCCGCCTGATGAACAGGATCACCGCCACGAATGTCACCAGGACGAAATAGTACATGACGATATCGGAACGGAGCGGCAGGAGTCCCAGTAGGCTGCCACGCGGGACGCCCTGGAGCCCGTTCTCGCCGCCCGTGAATGGTGCCTGCAGACAGACGAAATAGACCAGCTGCGACAGGGCGAGCGTGATCATCGCGAAATAGATGCCCTGGCGGCGGATGGCAAGGGCGCCGACGATCAAGCCGAGCGATGCGGCGACGGCGACCCCGGCGGCGGTCGCCTCCGCCGTTCCCCATCCTTGCGCGGTCACCAGCCAGCCGGTTGCATAAGCCGCGGAGCCGAAGAAGGCGGCATGCCCGAAGGAGAGCATTCCCCCGAATCCCAACAGCAGGTCGAAGGCGCAGGCGAACATGGCGAAGCACAGAAGCTCCATCATGAACACCGGATAGATTCCGAGCACCGGAACGCAGAGCGCGAACAGGCCGAATGCCAGTTGCAGGGCGGTTCGGGAACGCATCGGCGCTAGCCTCTGCCGAACAGGCCGGCGGGACGCAGGATCAGGACCAGCGCCATGATCGCGAACACGACGATGTTCGAGGCTTCGGGATAGATCACCTTGGTGAATCCCTCGATGACGCCAAGGGCGAGTCCGCTCACGATGGAGCCGAGGATGGAACCCATCCCGCCGATGACCACGACGGCGAACACGACAATGACGAGAGAGGACCCCATCAAGGGGCTGACCTGGATGATCGGCGCCGACAGCACGCCGGCCAGTGCCGCCAGCGCCACCCCGCCGCCGAATGTGGCCGTGACGATGAGCGGCACGTTGACGCCGAAGGCCTGGACCAGCGGCGCGTTCTCGTTGGCCGCGCGCAACGTCGCGCCCAGCCGGGTGCGCTCGATGACGAACCATGTCGTCAGGCATACGACGAGCGACGCCAGGATGACCCAGGCCCTGTAGATCGGCAGGTACATGAATCCGAGATCGAGCACCCCCTGCAGCGCCGTGGGCACGGGATAGGACTGGCCCGACGAGCCGAAGCACTGGAGCAACGAGCCCTCCGCCATCACGGCGAGGCCGAAGGTCAGCAGCAGGCCATAGAGGGGATCGAGCCTGTAAAGGTGCCGCAACAGCAGGCGCTCGACCGCGATGCCGATCAGCCCCACCACGGCCGGAGCCAGGAAAAGCGCCAGCCAGTAGTCGATCCCCAGCCACTCCAGCCCCAGCACCGCCGCGTAGGCACCCAGCATGTAAAATGCGCCATGGGCGAAATTCACCACGCCCAGCAGGCCGAAGATCACCGCCAGGCCCAGGCTGAGCAAAGCGTAGAAGGAGCCGTTGACTAGCCCGAGGGTGAGCTGGCCGAGGATGACGATGACAGGGATGCCGAATACGGCCGTCACGGAAACTGGCTTGCGGTCACGGGCACGGGCAGAAGCGGCTCGCGCCCCGGCGCGAGGCCGGGGCGCAGCGGGATCACGGCTTTGCCAACGGGCAGAGCCCGGTGATCGGGCCGAATGCCTCCTCGCCGCTCATGACCTTGACCACCTTGTAGTAGTCCCAGGGATATTTGGATTCGTCGGGAGTCTTGACCTGCATCACGTACATGTCGTGCACCATCAGGCCGTCGGCGCGGATATAGCCGCCCTTGGCGAACATATCGTTGATCTTGGTCGCCTTCAGCAGCGCCATCACCTTGTCGGGATCGGTCGTCCCCGCGGCTTGCACCGCCTTCAGGTAGTTCATAGTCGCGGAGTAGTACGCCGCCTGGGTCATGGTCGGCTCCCTGTTCCGCTTCGCGAAGAATCGCTTGGCGAAGGCGCGCGTATCGTCGTTGAGGTCCCAATACCAGGCCGTGGTCAAATAGAGGCCTTGGGCGGTCGGCAAACCCAGGCCATTGATGTCGGTGATGAATGCCAACAAGGCCGCCGGATGCATGGTCTTGGTGATGCCGAATTCATTGGCCGCCTTGAGCGAATTGGAGAAGTCGGCCCCGGCATTGGCGAGACCCAGGACGTCGGCGCCGGATCCCTGGGCCTGCAACAGGAAGGACGAGAAATCTGCCGTCCCCAGCGGGACCCGGACGGCGCCCAGGTTCTTGCCGCCATTCGCCTCGACCACCGTCGAGGCAGCATTCTGGAGCTGGGTTCCGAAGGCATAATCGGCCGTGAGGTAGAACCAGGTCTTGCCGCCGTTCTTGACGATCGTGCTCGCGGTGCCGTTGGCCAGAGACGTCGTGTCATAGGCATAGTGCACGGTGTAGGCGGTGCAATCCTTGTTGGTGAGCGATGCACCCGCCGCACCGATGGAGATGAAGGGGATCTTCTTTTCGGCCGCCACCTTCGACATGGCGATATTGACGCCGGTGTTCGATCCGCCGAGGAGCATGTTCAGCCCGTTTTGATCTGCCCATTCGCGGAATTTCGCGGCGCCAATGTCGGGCTTGTTCAGGTGGTCGGCCACGAGCGTCACGATCTTCTTGCCGAGCACGGTTCCACCGAAGTCGCTGATCGCCATGTTCATGGCGTCTACCCCGCCAGGCCCGATGATGTCGGCGTAGACGCCGGACAGGTCGTCGATGTCGCCGATCACGACCTGGTCCGAATCGGCACGGGCCACCGGAGCAGGCGCCGCGATGGCCAGAATGCCGATCGCCGCGGAAAACGCCAACATGACAGCTCTCATTGCAGTCTCCTTTTCTGCCGCGTTGCCTAGAGCCCGAGATACTCGTGCAGCATCGCCATCTTCGCGTTCAGCGCAGTAACGGGAAAGCCCTCCACGATGCGGCCATGCTCCATGACGTAGAGCCTGTCCGCCAGAGGAGCGGCGAAGGCGAAGTTCTGTTCGGCCATGACGATAGTATAGCCCTTTTCCCGCAGGGTCCTGATGAGACGCGCCAGCGATTGCGCAATCACCGGCGCCAAGCCTTCCGAGATTTCGTCCAGCAGCAGCAACCGCGCGCCTGTGCGCAAGATTCTGCCCACGGCCAGCATCTGCTGCTCGCCCCCCGAAAGCCGCGTACCCTGGCTCGCGCGGCGTTTCAGCAGATTGGGGAACATTCCGTAAAGCTCCTCCACGGACAACCCGCCCGGGGCGACCGCCGGAGGCAGAACCAGGTTCTCTTGGGTCGACAGGCTGGCAAAGATGCCCCGCTCCTCCGGGCAATAACCGATGCCGAGATGGGCGATGCGGTGGGTCGGAAGCAGGATCGATTCGCGCCCATTGATCACCACCGAGCCGGAGCGCCGGCCGACCAGACCGAGGATCGCCTTCAGTGTGGTGGTCCGGCCGGCACCGTTCCGGCCCAGCAATGCCACGACCTCGCCCTGATCCACCGAAAAATCCACCCCATGCAGGATGTGCGATTCCCCATAGAAGGCGTGCAATCCTTCGACCCGAAGGACTTCCGCCCGCGCCATCACTGGACACCCTCGCCGACGTCCGCCGCGACGCCCATATAGGCTTCCATCACCAGCGGGCTCTTCGAAACCGAGGCGTACGGCCCTTCGGCAATGATCTGGCCATGCTGCAATACCGTGATCGTGTCGGCGATTTCCGACACCACATTCATGTTGTGCTCGACCATGAGAACGGTGCGATTCACAGCCGTCTTCTTTATGAGGCCGGCGATGCGGCCGACGTCCTCGTGGCCCATGCCTTGCGTCGGTTCGTCCAGCAACATCAGTTCCGGTTCCATGGCGAGCGTAGTCGCAATCTCCAACGCGCGCTTTCTCCCATAGGGAAGCTCGACCGCCATGGTCGACGCGTGCGACCCCAGGTCCATGGCCTCGAGCAGCTCGAGGGCGCGCCCGTTGAGCACGCCAAGGCTCGATTCGGATTTCCAGAAATGGAAGGCTGTCCCAAGGCTCCTCTGCAGCCCAATCCTCACGTTCTCCAGCGCCGTCAGGTGGGGAAATACGGCCGATATCTGGAAGGAGCGAATGATGCCGCGCCGGGCCACATCCGAGGGCTTCTCGAAGGTAATGTCCTCTCCTTTGAAGAGAATTCGGCCGGCCGTGGGAACAAGGAACTTGGTGAGCAAGTTGAAAAACGTCGTCTTTCCGGCGCCGTTCGGCCCGATGATGGCGTGGATCTGGCCCTTGCGGACCTTCAGGTCGATCCTGTCGACGGCAAGAAAGCCGGCAAACTCCTTGGTCAGGCTCCGCGTCTCGATGATGATATCGCTGGTCATGGCGGCGCCAGGCAGGCCGCGACGGCGCTCACGAAGTCCGGCTTCGCCTCACCGTCCGTAGGAATAGATGCCGGCCTTGTCGATGGCGGAGCTGGAGGGTTGAAAGGCCCCGGCAGGACAGGCAAGAACCAGCGCCGACAGGGCGGGGCAAAGCCGCAGGACCCTCATGGCACTATCCTCCCTGTTCCATTTGTCCACCCAGCGCCCGGGACAATTCTTGCGATGATCCCTCATCGAGGGTTTCTCGGCAATAAGCTTCGGCGTCCGAGCGCAACCTGTCAGGTTGAATGCGCGCCGGTCCATACCCGGGCCGCCTTTTCCTGGTCCGTCGGCTTTCCCTTCGGCGGCATGGGGCTAAGCCACGCCTTCGTACGGGCCTGTCTAGCTCGAGCGCCCGCCGGCCAGACGGACCGCCGGCGCCTGCCCCTCAAGTTCGGCGACGATCTCGCCGTTCAATGTGCTTTCGAGTTCGCTCAGCATGCGACGGATCGGCCCGGCGTCGATCACGCGCTGATCCCAAAGAACCTGGATCAGCACGTCGCCGTTCGGCTCTATGTAACCATAGTAAAGTGAGAGCGTCAAAGGCGCGAAACTTTGCAATACCTCCGTGCGAGGGGCCGGAATAGAGTTGATGCTGAATGTCCCAAAGTACCGGGCCCGCACGCGCCCAGAAATATATAAGGACGCTCTCCAGATAAGCCGACGTATCGGCGTTGGCATCCGCCCGACCCGAATCATGCGGCGAAAGGCCCCGACGCTTTCGACCGGGGCGAACTTCAAGCCGCGGATGCGCGCATCGATCTCCGCCAGCGGTGTCTCTTCGGGACCTTGGACCTGATCGAAGAAAACTTGCGCTTCTCCTCCCCAACCGCGCTCGACGACGATTGTGGCCACGCTCTGGGGGTGTTGGTAGAGATGCGGCCAGGGGATAGGCATGAACACCTGTCGCAGCGCGGGCATATGGCATCCAACCAGCGCCATGGCTTTCACCAACAGCGCCGTCCAGCCAATCGGCGGGCGATGCCGACGCCTTTCCTTGGCAAGGCGCGAAACGTTCAGCGTTGCATTCATGCCCGCCGCATAGGACGGCCGCGAAAAATGGCCCACATCGCGTATCAACAGCCTTGCCGGGGATAGCGGGACGTAATGCTCAGACTTCATTGGGCAATTCCGACTCGATCGCTCACCGATTGAGCGCTGGATCGACTCGCTTCAGCCGATCCGCGCCGCTCTCTCAGAACGTCGAACTGCGCGTCGGCTGCAGAGGACTCCCGACTCGATTGCATTACTATCTCATTGTTGAAGACGCACCCTAGGTCCAGCGCCAAACGTTGCGCCAAAATACCGACGATGATCCGGTAGCCGACCGGAACTTGAAGCGTCATGTCCCCGCCCCCGTGCGCGAGTGGGGTCTAGCCGCTCCTATCATGCTTGCCGACTTGGCGCGAGCGCGTCCACCGGTATCGTGTGGCCCGCCTAGCACAGAAAGCGTGACCTCCCGCTCCTGGCAAAGGCTGGTTCTTGCAAATGCCGTCATTCGGCATCAACCTCGACTGAGGAGGCAGGTCATCCGGTGAAATTCAGGCAAAGACGCTATCGCTTAGTCCGGCCCCGGAGATGTCGGGGAGTTCCGGATGAGGTGGCGGCCCATGACTATCGGTGAAGCCTCGAAGGCCGCCAACACGGGTGCGCAGGGATGGCTCCCGCTTCCGGCGACGGCGGTTCCGTTGCGGGTCGAATGGCCGTTTGCCAACGGCATCATCCTTTATCACCTGGTCGCCCCCCTTGCCGTAGTGCCGATCTATTTCAGCTGGACCGGCGTCACCGCCGCGATCCTCGGCTATTTCGTCTTCGGCGTTCTCGGCATCAACGTCGGCTACCATCGTCTGCTGACTCACAAGGGCTTCGCTTGTCCGAAATGGCTCGAATACACGCTCGCGACCTTGGGCGTGTGTTGCCTGCAAGGCAGCCCGTCCAGGTGGGTCGCGGTACACCGGCGCCACCATCAGGCGCCTGACCAGCAACAGGATCCGCACAGCCCGCTGGTCAATTTTCTGTGGGGTCATGTCGGTTGGGTGATGTGCAAGAACTCCGCGTTGCCCCGCACCGCGATGAGCGATCCCTATGCCAAGGACATGATTCGCCAGCCGTTCTATCTCGGATTGGAACGGCACTGGCTGTGGCTTTGGATTGTCGTCGCGAGTTGGTTCGTGTTCTTCGGGGCTGGCCTCGTGGCTGGACTTCTGCTCGGCGAGAGGCTGGCCCAGGCCGCGAGGTTGGGCGCGAGCCTGCTGTTGTGGGGCGTGTTCTTGCGCACGGTTCTCCATTGGCATCTCACCTGGTCCGTCAACTCGGTGGCGCACCGGTGGGGATACCGCAACTACGAGACTCCGGACAACAGCCGCAACAACATCGTCATCGGCCTATTGGGCAGCGGCGAAGGGTGGCACAATAACCATCATGCCGATCCCCGCTCGGCCCGGCATGGTCACAGGAAGTGGGAACTGGATCTGTCCTGGCTGATCATCCGCGGCCTCGCGGCCCTTGGCCTGGCCAAGAATGTGGTGCTGCCCTCGCCGAGCCTCGCCCGACAGCTAGCGCCCGTCGATACCTTGCCGGACTAGCCGCCTCCTTCTGCCACCCGACGGGATTCCACCCTAGCGATCCGACACCATGCGCTTGACGCTAAGCGCGATGACAGGGCCCGCGAAATTCCCTTCAAGCCAACATATGGAGGGCCTGATCATGCTTGCTGGAAATCGCCGCGCCTCAATCATCGAACCGAGACCGACCCAAGCCAGCGTCAGATCGTCAAGATCGCGTTCGGTCCGGCTGGCCTTTTGCACCCGGCCAGACCGAACCGCGCGGCTGGGCAGTGCCTCGGAGGGCGCGAGTTTTGGGCGCCTCCAAGCCCGCTTCCGGACCCGGCGATCGCCGCCGACAAGCGAATGAGGGGCCATGCCGGCCCCTCACTGCCCCAGTACTTGGGAAACCCTCGTTACCGGCCGCCCACCGCGCTGCCAGCCGACGCGACGCCGCCAGCCGATCCGGCGCTCCCGGTCGACCCGGAAGTGCTGATGGACCCAGTATGGCCGGCCGACCCGGCACTGTTGACCGAGCCGGCGTGGGAAGCCGTAGCGTTTGCACCGTCGCGGACGCCCGCGAAGGCCGGCGCGGAAACCATGGAGAGGAGGACGAAGGCGATGAAGAGCTTGCGCATTGGAGGTACTCCCTAGAGGTTCAAGGGTCCGTTCTGCTGTCCGCTCGCAGCGTCGGACCCGTTGTCGCTGCAGTGCGGTGTCGTCAATCTCGATGGGGAGAGCCTATGGGCGCGGGGTTTCCGCCGGATTGCCAGAAAGCCGGAAAATGGTTTCAAATGTTTCCGCAGGGGGCCCGCAGGAGAGCACCGAAAGGGCGTGTGCAGAATCTTTCACGCCTCGCGACAGCGGCTTTTGCGCACCGGGCAAATATTGCACAGTATTTTGCCGTTCGCTGAGTCTCGCAAGGTTTCGGGGGTCTAATAGGGAGGGGAACCACCATGGACGCCCTATCGTTCCTGGATCGGAATCACACTGCCGCCAGGCCGGGCTACAGCCGCGGGATCGTGATCGTGTTCGACCGGCCGGTCGGCACCTACGCCGCCGAGGACGACGCGATCCCAACCCGCAACGGGCTTGTCTATAACGTGGACACGGTCGATCCGCTGGTCATCGTTTATGGCCAGTTTTGCGATTTGATCCGGGACATGATCAAGGCGCCGAGCTGGGGCGAGCGCTGGCGGCTGATGATCAAGCCACCGGGCTGGTCACCGCAGGCGGCATAGTTCCACACGACTCAGCAGGGATCACCCAACGGATGTTAACCGTCTTCGGCGCCTTGGCCGTGATCGCGGTCGTCGGCGCATCGCTGCACCATTTTCTGCCCAGTCTCGATATCGACGCCGCAAGACGCATGTGCGGCGTGCTGGTGCTCAACGTCATGCTGCCGGCGCTCAATATCAGGGTTATTTACGGCGCCAGCATCGGCAACCAGCTCTGGCAGGTCCCGCTGGCAATGCTGGCGGGCTCGGCCATTTCGGCCTGCGTCGCCCTTTTGGTCCTCCGCTTTTTCAAGCTGGAGCCGGCGCTCAAATGCGCCCTTATCCCGGCATGCGCCTTCGGGAACGTGACCTATCTCGGCATGCCGGTGCTGCGCGGCTTGTTTCCGGACCAGCTTCTGGACGTGACGCAGGTCGCCGTCCTCTCGGAAGTCACCGTGACCAGCGCCGATCTCATCGCCGGCTGCCTCCTGGCGATCTACTACCTCAGGGCAAGCGAGCATGTCTCCCTTTTGCCCGCTCTTCGCCAGTTGTCGAGATTTCCCGTGCTGTGGTCGGTAGCGATCGCGGGGCTCCTGAGGGTCTTCGACATCCATCTGCCGGGCTTCCTGGTGGCAGCGCTTCGCCTGTTGGGGGAGGCAACACCGGGCTTGATGCTGCTTGTTCTCGGCATGGCGATCAAACCGGCCGTCCTGGTGCAATCGCTGCGCAAGTTCGGAACCTGGTGGCCGCCCATGGTCATCAAGCTTGGCCTGTCGCCCCTGGTGGTGGCCCTGGTTGGCCTGTCCGTCGGCCTATCCGGTCTTCATCTCCGGGCCACGGTCCTGGAAGCCGGCATGCCGCCGCAGCTTTTCATCTTCGTCGTCGCCGACAGATTTGGCTTCGAAACCGAGGAACTGCCGACCGTCGTGGCGGTCCTGACCGTCATCAGTTTCATCACCCTGCCTCTCCTGAACGAAATCGCGGGCTTCTACTGGTCCAGCTGAGGCAGCGTCGGCTGAGCTGCGAAAGTTGGCGGACTTGGCGCTAGCCGCGAAGGCCGCCCCAGCTTCAGCTCCCTATTCCGAACACTGCGAGACCTGTATCGAGCAGTTATTGCCGCCTCCGTTCTGGCATTTGCTCATGGCGTCGTCCCGCGCTTCGCCGTCCGTATCGCCCAGGCCCCAAAAGCCGGCCGTGCCATCGCCCGCCGCCACAGCGCCGCATTTATGCTCGAACCAGACCATCACTTCGCAATCGCTGCCGTGTTCCGCGCAGTTCTGCATGGCGACACTTTCCGCCTTGCCCTCATTGTCCCAGCCATAGGAATAACCCCAGGCGCGGCTCGTCGATCCGTAGGCGATGGCCCCATAGCTGAGTGCCGGGGGCTCAGGCTCGCTCGTGCAGGTTTCGGCGGTCTGAACGCACTCACCCGACTCATACATGACGCAGGAACTCGTGCAATCCGCCCTTGCCGGCGACGCCAGCGCAAACAAGCCGCCGACAACAATTGCCGCAATTCCCTTCCCTGATTTCATGGTTCGCCCCCCAAGAAGTCGATCGATAGTAGCAGATTCCGGGCGGTCGTGCCTTGGCGAGGAGGGCAAGGCACGGCGGATCGCAGAGGCAAGCGTCCGCCCGTGTGGAATTTATCCCTTCCTTTAACCAAGAACAGGCGCGTGCTATGGATTGTCAGTGTTTTTCGGGAGGATCTCATGTCCACGGTCACTTCGCTGCGCCCGCCCAAACAGGTCAACGCCGACGAATGGCAGCTCCGGGTCGATCTCGCCGCGGCTTTTCGTCTGGCGGTCGAGATGAACTGGCATGAGGCGGTCGCCAATCATTTCAGCCTCGCAGTCTCGGCCGACGGCAAGAAGTTCCTGATGAACCCGCGGTGGGTGCATTTCGCTCGGGTACGGGCGAGCGACCTGCTGCTGCTGGACGCCGACGATGAGGAGACGATGAGCCGGCCCGACGCGCCCGACCCCTCCGCCTGGTGCATCCATGGCACGATGCACGCCAAGCTGCCCCAGGCGCGTTGCCTGTTGCACCTCCATCCGCCCTACGCCACGGCGATCGCCGCGCTGGCCGATCCGGAAATCAAGCCCATCGAGCAGAACACGGCCCGCTTCTACAACAGGGTCGCCATCGACGATGCGTTCGGAGGTATCGCAGAC
>Ga0265313_10000849_pt1 | contig 30804 bp, 30 predicted proteins | sample 4123metaG_FD_203122 | JGI IMG/M metagenome (GOLD analysis project Ga0265313, IMG submission 203122) | Rhizosphere microbial communities from Carex aquatilis grown in University of Washington, Seatle, WA, United States - 4-1-23 metaG | ecosystem: Host-associated > Plants > Roots > Rhizosphere >... | reverse complement strand
GAGGAGACGATGCTCGACTACGATCCCGGCGCCCGCGCGGTGCGGGCACGCCGGCGCCGCGGCATCGGCGCATTGAACCTCAGCGAAGGCCCGGTCGCGGTCGAGAACGACGAAGCGGCAGCCCGTCTTCTCGCCGAGGTCGCGGGCGGCAATTTGCCGTTCAGCAAAGGGCAGGAGACGTTGCGCACGCGCGCCTCGTTCCTGCACCGCACCGTCGGGGCGCCGTGGCCGGATTTGTCCGATGGTGGCTTGCCGCCGGGACAGCTGCAGCCCTACCTGATGGGCAAGACCGCCTTTCGCGACGTCACGACGGACAACCTCGAGGCGTTCCTCACCGAGCTCCTGCCCTATCCGCTGCGCGCCGAGATGGATCGCCTGCTGCCGTCGCACTTCGATGCCCCGTCCGGCAACCGAGTGCCCATCGACTATGAGGCCGAGAACGGCCCGACGCTCGAAATCCGCGTCCAGGAGCTGTTCGGGCTCGACCGCCACCCCGCGGTCGCCGGCGGCCGCGTGCCATTGGTTCTCGTACTGCTGTCGCCGGCGCGGCGGCCGATCCAGACGACCGGCGACCTGCCGGGCTTCTGGCGCGGCAGCTGGAAGGATGTGGTCAAGGACATGCGCGGCCGCTATCCGCGCCATCACTGGCCCGAGGACCCGCTCGCGGCCGAAGCGACCAGCCGGGCGAAGCCGCGCGGGACGTGACGTCAAAGTTCTTGTTTTGTTTCGATGCTGTTGGCATAGACAGGGCGATGCCTTTCGTCGCGCCGCAGCCCTGATGCCAATCTGGTCGCCCCAGCAGGACGAGGCGTTGCAGGCGGTTTCCGCGTGGCTCAAGGACCCGTCGGCGCCGCAGGTGTTTCGCCTGTTCGGCTGGGCCGGCACCGGCAAGTCGACGCTGGCGCGCCACCTCGCCGAGGGCGTGCGTGGCGTCAAATACGCCGCGTTCACCGGCAAGGCCGCGCTGGTCATGCGCAAGAAGGGTTGCCGCGGCGCGTCGACCATCCATTCGCTGATCTACACACTCGTCTCCGACAAGGAGGGCGAGCCCAAATTCGCCCTCGACCCGGAAAGCGAGGCGGCGAGCGCCGACCTCATCGTCATCGATGAGGTGTCGATGGTCGACGAGAACCTGGGCAAGGACCTGTTGAGCTTCGGCACCAAGGTGCTGGTGCTGGGCGACCCGTTCCAGCTGCCGCCGGTGCAGGGGGCGGGCTTTTTCACCGTCCACGAGCCCGACATCATGCTGACCGAGATTCACCGCCAGGCCGCGGACAATCCGATCGTGCGCATGTCGATGGATATTCGCGAGGGCGGCCATCTCGATTATGGCCGCTATGACCAGTCGAGCGTCATTCCAAAGTCGGAAGTCGACCGCGAGGCGGTGACGACGGCCGACCAGGTGCTGGTCGGGCGCAACAAGACGCGCGTCGACTACAATGATCGGTTGCGTGAGCTGAGGGGCCTGCCCGAGCATGAGCCCGTCGCCGGCGACCGGCTGGTGTGCCTCCGTAACAATCCGCGCAAGCGCCTGCTCAACGGGCAGATCTGGACCGCCAAGGACGTCCGCAAGCGCACTGGCAACCGCTTCTCGATGACGCTCGAGCCGGAAGAAGACACGACGAGCGCCGGCACGCGCCTTGCCGCGCATGTGGTGACCCACGCCGCATTTTTTTCGGGCGAAGAAGATCAACTGGGCTGGCCGGAGCGACGGCGCGTCGACGAGTTCACCTTCGGCTACTGCCTCACGGTCCACAAGGCGCAGGGAAGCCAGTGGGACAAGGTCTACCTGTTCGACGAGAGCTTTGTGTTTCGCGAGGATCGGCAGCGCTGGCTCTATACCGGCGTGACGCGCGCGGCAGAGCAGGTCACGGTGGTCGTCTAGCGCTCTCAGCGCGGCGCGTTGCGCGTCAGCGGGAAGTTCAGCGTGAAGCGCGAACCGCCGCCAATATTCGTCGTGGTCTGCGCCTCGCCGCCGAGCTGCGAGGTGAGCGCCCTGATAAGCCGCTGGCCGATACCGGTCGCCGGCACTGACGGGTCGAAGCCGATACCATCATCCTCGACCACCAGCTGCGCCCGCTCGGTGCCATCGCGGGTCAGCCGGACCGTGATTGTGCCGCTGCGGCCGTTCGGGAAGGCGTGCTTGAAGGCATTGGCGACCGCCTCGTTGACGATCAGGCCGAGCGGCGTCGCGGCATCCTTGTCGACGCTGAGATCGTCGAGCTCTTCCACCACCTGGATGTTCGGGGCGGCTCCGGCGCGGATGCTCTCGATGAGCGTCGTCAGATAGTCCTTGGCGCGCACCGTCTCGAAATTGCTCGAGCGGTAGATGTGCTCATGCACCGCGGCCATCGCTGCGATGCGCTGGCCCATATTGGCTTTGATGTCGCGCGGGATCGCCTGCATCTGGAGCAGCGCGCCCACCGACTGCAGATTGTTCTTCACGCGGTGATGGATTTCGCGGAACAGTACGTCGTTGTGCGCCAGCGCCGCCGCGAGACTCGCCTGCGTCTTGTCGCTGCGGTTGAGAATGCGCGCCGTCAGCAGTGAGCCAACGAACAGCGCGATCGCGATCGGACCCATCAGCCAGAGCACGGTGATGATGGAGCTCCAGAGACCCGCCAGAGCGGCCCCCTGCGATACCGAGGTGATCGCGATGATCCCGAGCGCCGGCAGGCGATGGAAAGCGACGACCCGCGTTACCCCGTCGACCGGCGAGCGGGCCACATAGGTGCCGGTGCTTTGACCTTTCTGATCGTTGAACAGCGGGAACTGGTTGGACTGGATCGGCGCCGCAAGCGCGGGATAGCGTGCGACAAGCCAGCCGTCGTCGCGAACGAGGCTGGCCGTCGAGTCCGAGCCGAGGTTCTGCGGCTCCCAGATCTCTTTCATCATGGCTGCCGACAGGACAAGCACCGCGTATCCACCGCTCGACCCGGCAAGCCGCTGCGCCAGCGCGAAGATGGGGGCCCCCGAGGCGGCATCCGCGAGCTGCTTCGAAATCGCGAAGTCGCGGTCCTGTATCTGCGCGATCAGATCGGAGCCGGCGATCGAGGGCAGGCTCGGCGAGCCGGCCCCGGGATAGGGTGCGCCGGTCGAGTCGTAGAGCCCGAAGCTGGACGCGACCGGAAAGGCCTTGATCGCGTCGGCGATCGCGGCCTGGTCGCCGGCACTGACATGGGTCGGATCGTCCTCGACCGAATAGGCAATGGTCTCGAGCGTGGCGCGCGCCCCGCCGACCAGCCATTCGGCCTCTTCCGCGACGACGTCGGCGGCCGCCTGGGTCTGGGACTTCGCCTGGTCGGTGACCGTCGAAAAGCCCTGGACGCACAGCGCGCCAAAGATGGCGAAGATAATGATGATGAGCGCGGCGCTGATGCCGATGACGATGTTGGCCGGGCGGCGCCAGAAACCCCGTTTGCCTTGGACGGCCGCGCCCGCGACCGCAAGATTGCCCGGCATGTGAAGGCTCGCGTCGCTCAGGGTCCGTTCCCCCCGCCGGTCAACAGCTTGAGGGTCGCAAGCAGCGTCGGCTCTTGGTAAGGCTTGGCGAGGAACCGCGCTCCGTTGGGCAACTCGCCCGGCTTGACCCCGATCTTGCCCGAAATCACGATCAGGCCGATTGACGGCCAGCGGCCCCGCACCGCATGGGCGAGGCGGATGCCATCCATCGAGCCGGGCATGTCCACATCGGTCAGCAGCAGTGCGATATCCCCCTCGGCTTCGATGGCGCGCAGCGCGTCGTCGGTGTTTCCCGCCTCGACCACCTGGTAGCCGGCTTCTTCAATGACCAGCGCCATCCCGACGCGGATCAAAGGCTCATCTTCGGCGACCAGAACCTTCATAGAGATACGAAAATGCCCCGAAACTGGGTCTAAATGCAGAACCGGCCGGAGAGTTCCATGTCGCCGTCTCGACCGGACGATAGCGGCTCCGGGAGTGGTTCACAAAGCCCCACGCTTCCGATAGGGTCGCGCACTTCCGATCGCTTCGGATCTGGTGCCCGCACCGGCCTTCGCCGGTGCTGCGAGTGCGCTGCGTGCCGCGAGCGGGAGACGATGGAGAGCCTATGGCTAAAGAAGACGTCCTCGAAATCCCCGGTGTGGTCACCGAACTGCTGCCCAACGCGACCTTTCGCGTGAAGCTCGAAAACGACCACGAGATCATCGCTCATACCGCCGGCAAGCTGCGCAAGAACCGCATCCGCGTGCTCGCCGGCGACAAGGTGCTGTGCGAAATGACGCCCTACGACCTGACCAAGGGTCGGCTGGTCTACCGCTTCCGCTGACCCTCAAGGCCGCCCCCGCGGCCACTCCCACCAGATCGAACCTGCCGCCCCTCGGAGGTGCACTATGGACTATCGCCTGCTCGGCCGTTCCGGCCTCAAGGTCTCTTCGCTTGCCATCGGGACTGCCACCTTCGGTGGTGACGGCCTGTGGGGGGCCACCGAGCTCAAGGACGCGCAGCGCCAGATCGACCTCTGCCTCGATCACGGGGTCAATCTCGTCGACACCGCGAACGTCTACGGCGGTACGCGATCGGAATCGATCATCGGCGAGGCCCTGACGGACGGGCGCCGCGACCGCGTCCTGCTCGCGACCAAGGTGCGCTTCAACGTCGAGCAGGGCCCCAATGGCGGGGGACTGTCGCGCTACCACATCATCCGCGCCGCGGAAGCCTCGCTGAAACGGCTGAAGACCGACGTCATCGACCTCTACCAGGTCCACGAATGGGACGGCCAGACCCCGCTCGAAGAGACGATGGAGGCGCTCGACACGCTCATCAAGCAGGGCAAGGTCCGCTACATCGGCTGCTCCAATTATTCGGCCTGGCATATGATGAAGGCTCTCGCCATCGCCGACGCGGCGCACTGGCAGCGGTTCGTGTCGCAGCAGATCCACTACACCCTGCACTCGCGCGAATCCGAATATGAGCTGGTGCCGCTCGGGCTCGACCAGGGCGTATCGATCCTCGTCTGGTCCCCCCTCGCGGGCGGCTGGTTGTCGGGCAAGTACACGCGCAACTCGTCGCCGGATTCGGGGCGCCAGCAGACCGGCTTCAAGGAGCCGCCGATCTCCGACTGGGGCAAGCTCTGGGATATCGTCGACGTGCTCAATGCCGTCGCCAAGGCCCACAATGTTTCCGGTGCGCAGGTGGCGCTCGCCTGGCTGCTGCAGCGCCCGCTCGTCGCCTCGATCATCATCGGCGGCAGGACGACGGCGCAGTTCGAGGACAATCTCAAGGCCGTCGATCTGAAGCTCACCGCCGACGAAATTGGCCGCCTCGACGCGGTTAGCCAGCCGACCCTTATCTATCCCTACTGGCACCAAAGCTTCACCGCCGCGGATCGGCTCGGCGACGTCGACCTGAGCCTCCACAAGCCCTATCTGGGCAAGGACCTGACCGTTCCGCGGCGTTGACAGCGGACGGCGCGCTTCTAAACTGGAGCGCAGCCGTCAGCTTTGCCGCGATCTTCGGAGATCTCATGCGTCTCACGCGCCAGTCGAGTTACGCCATCCGCACCCTGATCTACTGCGCGGTGAACGCGCCGTCGCTGAGCCGGATCGCCGACATCGCCAGGGCGCACGCGATCTCCGAGCTGTTCCTGTTCAAGCTTATCAAGCCGCTGGTCGAGGCCGGATTGCTCGAGACGGTGCGTGGCCGCAAGGGCGGCATCCGTCTCGGCCGGCCGGCGGCCGAGATCACGCTGCTCGACGCGGTGAAGCTGACCGAGGAGAACTTCGCACTCGCCGAATGCTTCGAGGGCAGCGACGTCCACTGCCCGCTCGCCGACAGCTGCGACCTGAGCGGCGCGCTCCACGAAGCGCTGCGGGCGTTCTTCGACGTTCTCGACGGCTATACCATCGCCGATCTCGCCGATAAGCGGAGTTCGTTGCGCCTGCGTCTGGGGATCGCGGAACTGCAGCCCTCCGCGGCGCATTGACTGCGCGCTTGCCTTCAAGCCGATCGCTCCCCTAGAAAGCCGTCTCCCTCTCCACGGAACCGGACTTGCCCGAAAAGCTGCGCGACCTTCTGGGCGGCTTGGCCGCGCTGGCCCTCGGGATCGCCGGCTATTTCGTCGTCTTCGGCTGGTGGCCGCTCATTCCCACCAACATCGCCTTCCTCGACCACGCCGACCGCGCCATGCACACGCTCGGCTGGATGTTTTATCGCGACGTCCCTTGGGGCGTTCCGCCCGGCTCGAGCCCCAATCTCGGGGTCGAGCTCGCCAACTCCATTGCCCTCGTCGACGGACTGCCGCTGTTCGCCGTGCCGCTCAAGCTTGTGGCGCTGTGGCTGCCGCGGCCGTTCCAGTACTGGGGCTATTGGTGGCTGCTCTGCTTCATGCTGCAGGCGGCGTTCGCCTACCTGCTCGCCCTCGAGATGGGCGCCCGTCGCAGCGTCGCGGTCCTTGCCGCCGGCTTTGCCATCATCACTCCGGCTTTCATCTTCCGGCTGACCCTCCACATGGCCCTCTCCGGCCACTGGGTGATCATCGCCGCGCTCTATCTCTATGCCAAACGGACCCCGCCGCGCCTCTGGGCCTGGCCTCTGCTTTGCGCGGTGACCGCCTCGATCCACGCCTATCTGCTGGCGATGGTGCTGGCGATCTGGCTCGCCGCCTGGCTGCAGCGGATCTGGCTCAAGCGCTTCACCTGGTCCGGGGCGATCGGGGAAGCGATTGTCGCGGCCGTCGCGACGGCGGTCGTCCTGTGGTTCGTTGGGTTCTTCTACACCGGCTCGGTGGGCTCTTATGGATTTGGGTTCTATCGGCTCAACCTGCTGTGGCCGTTCATCACCTATCGCGACTGGTCGCAGCTTTTCCCCGACCTGCCGCACGGCGACTATGACTACGAAGGCCTGAGCTTCCTCGGCATCGGCATCTTCGCCATCCTCGCCCTGTCGATCCTGACCGGGGCGTTCCTGAAGCTGCGCGTCCTCGCCTCCCGACGCTGGGCGCCGCTGATGGTCATGGCGGTGTTCTTGTCGATCTGCGCCCTGTCCAACCACATCGGCTTGCTCAACCTCGAAGCTCCCGAGATCAAGATCGAAGGTGCGCTCAAATTCCTCGGCGAGACGTTCCGCTCGTCCGGCCGCTTCGTCTGGCCGCTGCTCTATACGATCACCGTGGGCGCCGTGGTCCTGCTCGGCCGGCGGCTGCCGCCGCTGATCGCGGTGGGCGTCCTGGCCGTTTGCTTCGCCGCGCAGGTATGGGATTCGAGTGTCGGCTGGCAATCGTTCGCCCGCTCCGACCCGCCGCCGGCAGACCACTGGGACAACGCGCTCAGCTCGCCGTTCTGGTCGCGCGCCGCCGCTGCCGGCTACAACCGCATCCGCGCCATCCCGGTCGTCTACAAGAATCCGGACTGGCGAGACCTCGAATACGCCGCCTACCTCAATGGCTGGCAGGTCGACGCCATCTATCTGGGGCGCGTCGATGACAACGACCTTGCCGCCCTCCAGGCCAAGGAGGACGCGGCCGTCGAGAGCGGCGATTTCGAGCCTAAGACGCTCTACATCCTCGACCTGCCGACGGCGATCGAGATCTACCCGCACCTGCATACCGACGATCTGCTGGCCTATATCGACAAGCACATCGTTTTCGCGCGTGGCGCCGCCTCGCTCGTCCAGGGCCTCGACATCGATCCGCAAATGGGCGTCGGCGGCGATTGATCTCGCCAGGCCTGCGTGATCTATCCGCCCCGACATGGCCGCCGCTCCCATCCTCGCCCTGCAGCAGATCCGACTGACGATCGGCACCACGCAGCTCCTCGAAAACGCCGAGCTCGCCGTGCTGCCGGGCGAAAAAATCGCGCTCGTCGGCCGCAACGGCTCGGGCAAGTCGACGCTGCTGAAGATCGCCGCCGGCACCATCGCCCCCGACGCGGGAGTGCGGTTCTTCCAGCCCGGCGCGACCATCCGCTACCTGCCGCAGGAGCCGGACCTTTCGGGACATAGAACCACGCTCGATTACGCCGCGTCCGGCCTCGAGGCGGGCAACGATCCCTATCGCGCGCAATACCTGCTGGAGCGGCTCGGCCTCACCGGTCGCGAGGATCCGGCCCATCTGTCCGGGGGCGAGGCGCGTCGTGCCGCTCTGGCGCAGGTGCTTGCCCCCGAGCCGGACGTGCTGCTGCTCGATGAGCCCACCAACCACCTCGATCTGCCCGCCATCGAATGGCTGGAAGCGGAGCTCGCCAGTCTGCGCTCGGCCCTGGTGATCGTCAGCCACGACCGGCGATTCCTGACCGACCTGACCGACGCGACCGTCTGGCTCGATCGCGGCGCGACGCGCCGGCTGAGCCGCGGCTTCGGCGCCTTCGAGGCGTGGCGGGATACCGTGCTCGATGAAGAGGATACTGCCCGCCACAAGCTCGACCGCGAGATCGTCCGCGAAGAGCACTGGTTGACCTATGGGGTCACGGCGCGGCGCAAGCGCAATGTCCGCCGCCTCGGAGCGCTGCACGATCTGCGGAGCGAACGGCGCAACCTCAAGCAGCGCGTCGGCAATGTGCGGCTCGCCGCGAGCGAGGCCGAGACCTCCGGCCGTATGGTGATCGAGGCCGATCGCATCAGCAAGAGCTTCGGCGATCGACCGATCGTCACGGAGTTCTCGACGCGGGTCATCCGCGGCGATCGGCTGGGTCTGATTGGAGCGAACGGTGCGGGCAAGACCACGTTGCTGGGGATGCTGACTGGCGAACTGGAACCAGATTCCGGTACGGTCCGCCTTGGCTCGAACCTGCAGCTTGCTACACTCGACCAGGGGCGCAAGGCGCTCGACGCGTCCTCGACGCTGAAGGACGTTCTGACCGGTGGCGGGTCGGATACGCTGCGGATCAACGGCGAGCCCAAGCACGTCGTCGGTTACATGAAGGACTTCCTGTTCACCCCCGAGCAGGCCCGCACCACCGTCGAAAAGCTTTCCGGCGGCGAGCGTGGCCGGCTGGCACTGGCGCGGGCGCTGGCCTTGCCCTCCAACGTGCTGGTGCTCGACGAGCCGACCAACGATCTCGATCTCGAAACGCTCGACCTGCTCGAGGAGATGCTCGGCGACTATCGCGGCACGGTGCTGGTCGTCAGCCACGACCGCGACTTTCTCGACCGCGTCGCGACCTCCGTCGTCGTCGCCGAGGGTGACGGGCGCTGGATCGAATATGCGGGCGGCTACACCGACATGGTGGCGCAGCGCGGCTTTGGGGTCACCAAGCCGGCCGTCGTCAAGGAGGCTCGCAGGGACAGCGCGCCGCAGGTTGCCGTGCGTCCCCCGGTCGCCCCGGCGCGCGGCAAGCTTTCGTTCAAGCACAAACACGCGCTCGAAACGCTTCCGGGCGAGATCGAGCGGCTGACCCTGGAGATCGCGCGGCTCAACGCGAAGCTCGCCGATCCGACCTTTTACGCCCGCGACCCGCAGGGCTTTGCCGACGCCTCGCGACAGCTGACGGGGGCCGAGGCTCGCCGGGCTGCGGCCGAGGACGAGTGGCTGACGCTCGAGGCCCTGCGCGAAGAGCTCGAAGGCTGAAACGATGTTCTGGTATCAGGTGCTGTCCGGAGCGCCCGTCCACGGCGTTGCGGGGAGCGTGGCCGGTTCGAACATGGCGCGGATATCGCGTTCCGTTTCCTCGAGATGGGCCCGCATCGCGGCTTCCGCGGCGCGCGCATTGCCGTCGCGGATGGCTTCGAGAATCATCACATGGGCGGCGATCGTGTCGTCGACGCCGTGCCCGCGCAGCAGATGGCCGCGCCGGCTCAAATAGAAGCCGCGCCGGAGCGGCGGAGCCATCGCCTCGAACAGGTGCGAGATCACCCGGTTGCCGCTCGCGAGCGCGACAGCGCCGTGAAAGCCGAGATCGTGATCGTGAAAGCGGAGCTCCGAGCCGTCGGGGTCGATCCCAACCTTGCCCGCATCGGCCGCTTCGCGCATGCCCGAGATCGCCGCTTCCAGCGCGACCAGCCCCGCGCGGTTGAGCCGGCGCGCCGCAAGCGAGGCCGACTGCACCTCGAGCGACAGCCGGAGTTCGAGCACGTCGAACAGCCCCTTGGGGTCGCCCTGGACATGGATCGTCAGATAGTCGGAGAGGGCAATGCCGTCCGGCTCGCGAACCACCGCGCGGCGTCCGCGCCCGACATCGAGCAGGCCGCGGCCGGCAAGCATCTTGACCGCCTCGCGAACCGTCAGCCGGCTGACGTGAAAGCGGGCGGCGAGATCGGCCTCGCTCGGCAGGCTGTGCCCGGGAGCCATCTCGTTCAGGACGATCTGCGCAAGCGACTCCGCCACCACCGCCGTCGCGGTGGGTGTCGCATTGCCGATCTTGCGGCCGACTCCTCCCAAAGTCGTTACCTCGACCTATCAGACATGTTTTTTATAGTCCGGGTCGCATTAGCCGGACATCCTGACCGTCCGTCAATGGTCGTACACGCTGGTTTGAAAGCGCTATCATAACCATCCCGGCCGGAAACTCCGGCTCCGGACGCGCTATCGTCGGCTCGGAAGTTTCCCGCGTCTTTACAGGAGTATCTGATTACTCTAGCGTCCCGCGCGTGCAATGTTTCGCACGAACTAGCCGCAAAGGCAGCCGTGGGAGGGCGTCGGGGCAGTGGCGCGGTTGGGGCGACCCAACCGTCGTGAATTGCCGCGAGGCGGGGGCTGGGATGCCAGCGTAGGGCCCGCATTCATCCTCACTCAGCTCCAGCGCGGACTTGCCGCAGGTGCGGCTTTCAACACGTCTGGGAGGACGCTAGTGAAAACTCTGAAACTGATCTTGGCAGCCGCGGCTGTCGGCGCCGTCGCGCTGACCAGCTCGCTCGCCTATGCCGCCGACAAGGGTTTGGTCGGCGTGCTCATGCCGAACAAGACCTCGCAGCGCTGGATCAACGACGGCGACGCCGTCAAGTCCCAGCTCGAGGCCCTCGGCTACACCGTCGACCTGCAGTACGCGCAGGACGACATCCCGACCCAGCTGAGCCAGCTCGAGAACGAGATCACCAAGAGCCCCAAGGCTCTGATCATCGCCTCGATCGACGGCACCACGATGACCGATGCGCTGCAGAAGGCGCATGACGCCGGCATCGTCGTCGTCGCTTACGACCGCCTGATCCGCAACTCGCCGAACGTGGACTACTACACCTCGTTCGACAATTTCGGCGTCGGCGTTCTCCAGGCCAACTCGCTGATCGCGGGCCTCAAGGAGCGTTTCCCGAACACCAAGCCGTGGAACGTCGAGCTGTTCGGTGGCTCGCCTGACGACAACAACGCCTTCTTCTTCTACAACGGCGCCATGTCGGTCCTGCAGCCGCTGATCGACAACAAGACGATCAACATCAAGTCCGGCCAGATGGGCATGGACAAGGTCGGCACGCTGCGTTGGCTCGCCGCCACCGCGCAGGCCCGCATGGACAACCTGCTCTCCGCCTACTACTCGGACGGCAGCCGCGTCGATGGCGTGCTCTCGCCCTATGACGGTCTGAGCCGCGGTATCACCGCGTCGGCTCGCGCCGTGGGCTACGGCACGGACAGCCAGCCTTGGCCGGTCGTGACCGGTCAGGACTCCGAGACCGCCTCGGTGAAGCTGATCATCTCGGGCGAGCAGTACTCGACCATCTTCAAGGACACCCGTCTGCTGGCCGCCGCCACCGTCAAGCTCGTCGACACCGTTCTGTCGGGCAAGACGCCGGATGGCCTCGACACCAAGTCGTATGACAACGGCAAGAAGGTCGTTCCCTCGATCCTGCTGACGCCGTACGCCGTCGACAAGTCCAACTACCAGAAGCTGGTCGTCGACTCGGGATACATCAAAGCCGACGACCTTAAGTAAGGTCGAACGCACGCATCGGGGTCCCGCGCAGGCGGGGCCCCTTTTCGTCTGGCGCCAGCGCCGCTAAGGTCAGCGCCGATCTCCACCGCGGGTATCGCCCATGACGTCCGTCATCCTCGAGATGCGTGATATCACCAAGACCTTTCCGGGCGTGAAGGCGCTGTCGCACGTCAATCTCAGTGTTGCCGAGGGCGAGATTCACGCCGTCGTCGGCGAAAACGGCGCGGGCAAGTCCACCCTGATGAAGGTGCTGTCGGGCGTCTATCCGGACGGCGACTACGAAGGCACCATCATCTACCGCGGACAGGAATGCCATTTCAAAGGCATCCACGACAGCGAGCATGTAGGCATCGTCATCATCCACCAGGAACTCACCCTGGTGCCCATGCTTTCGATCACCGAGAACATCTTCCTCGGCAACGAGCAGGCCAAATTCGGCATCATCGACTGGAACGCCAACGAAGCGCGCACCGCAACGCTGCTCAAGAAGGTCGGGCTCAACGAAGACCCCAAGACCCTCATCACCAATATCGGCGTCGGCAAGCAGCAGCTGGTGGAAATCGCCAAGGCGCTGAGCAAGCAGGTCAAGCTGCTCATCCTCGACGAGCCGACCGCGAGCCTCTCGGAAAAGGACAGCCGCGCGCTCCTCGACCTGCTGATCGAATTCAAGGGGCAGGGGATCACCTCGATCCTGATTTCCCACAAGCTCAACGAAGTCGCGCGCGTCGCCGACCACGTCACCATCATCCGCGACGGCCAGACGATCGAGACGCTCAGCCGCGCCGATGCCAGCGAAGACCGCATCATCACCTCGATGGTGGGCCGGCCGCTCGACGACCGCTATCCGCCGCGCGATCCCAAGATCGGCGATGTGACGTTCGAAGTGAAGAACTGGTCGGTCTACCATCCGCTGCACGCCGACCGGCACGTGATCAAGGGCATCGACATCAAGGTCAGGAAGGGCGAGGTCGTCGGCATCGCCGGCCTGATGGGCGCCGGCCGCACCGAGTTTGCGATGAGCCTGTTCGGGCGGTCCTACGGCCGCCGGATCACCGGCGAGGTCTATCTCGAGGGCAAGAAGATCGATACCTCGAGCGTCGGCAGGACGGTCGAGCAGGGCATCGCCTACGTGACCGAGGATCGCAAGACCTACGGCCTCAACCTGATCGATCACATCAAGGCCAACATCACGATCGCCAACCTCAAGCACGTGTCGAGGGCCGGCGTCATCGACGACATGCGCGAAGTCGACGTCGCCAACGACTATCGCAGCCGCACCAATATCCGTTCGCCGAGCGTCTACCAGAAGACCGGCAACCTATCGGGCGGCAATCAGCAGAAGGTGGTGCTCAGCAAATGGCTGTTCGCCAATCCGGACGTGCTGATCCTCGACGAGCCCACCCGAGGCATCGACGTCGGCGCCAAATACGAGATCTACACGATCATCGCGCGGCTTGCCTCCGAGGGTAAGGCGATCATCGTCATTTCTTCGGAGATGCCCGAGCTGCTCGGCATCACCGATCGCATTTACGTCATGGACGACGGTCGCATGGTCGGCGAGATGGCGGCGAGCGACGCCAGCCAGGAAAAGATCATGCGCGCCATCGTTCGGGGAGAGGGACTAGCATCATGACCACAGAGACGGCTCCGGCTCCTCAGGCCCAGGTTGGAACGATCGAGACCACGAGGGCGGCGCGGGGCTTCCTGCCGCCGGGTATCGTCCGCAGCCTGCGCGACTACGGGCTGGTGCTGGCCCTGATCGCGATCATGGTGTTCTTTCAGATCACCACCGATGGAACGCTGTTCAAGCCGGTCAGTCTCTCCAACCTCGTGCAGCAGAACAGCTTCATCATCGTGATGGCGCTCGGCATGCTGCTGGTGATCGTTTCCGGCCACATCGACCTGAGCGTCGGTTCGGTCGCCGGGTTCATCGGGGCGCTGTCCGCCTGCATGATGGTGATCTGGCCGCTCGGTGTCTTCAGCAATCCGCTCGTCGTGTCGATCATCTGCCTCGTGGTCGGCGGCGGCATCGGCGCGGCACAGGGCTATTGGATCGCCTATCACCGCATCCCCAGTTTCATCGTGACGCTTGCCGGCATGCTGATCTTCCGTGGGCTGTGCCAGGCCATCCTTGGCGGTGGCGCATCCGTCGGCCCGCTCCCGGACGATTTCAAGGCGCTGAGTTCGGGCTTCATTCCAGACATCGGCTCCGGCCTCACCCTTATCCCCGTGGCGCTGAATGCGGCGGGCAAGCCGATCTTCAACAGCGGCCTGACCGTCCACATGACGACGATTGCGATCGGCGTCCTCGGCATCATCGCCTATGTCTATTTCGGCCTGCGGAACCGGCGGACGCGCGAACGCCACGGCCATGAGGTCGAGCCGATCAGCCTGTTCGCGATCAAGACCGTCATCACCGGCGCGGTCGCGATGTTCCTGGTCTTCCAGTTCGCCAGCTACAAGGGCTTGCCGGTGGTGCTGGTGGTGATGGGCGTGCTGATCGGCCTGTTCGCTTTCCTGACGCGGAAGACCACCATCGGTCGCCGCGTCTATGCGATGGGCGGCAACGTCAAGGCAGCGCAGCTCTCGGGCATTAAGACGGCGCGGCTGACGCTGCTGGTGTTTGCCAACATGGGCATCCTCTCCGCGCTTGGCGGCCTGATTATCGCCGCGCGGCTCGGCCAGGCGGTTCCGGCCGCAGGCCTTGGCAGCGAGCTCGACGTCATTGCTGCGGTGTTCATCGGCGGCGCGTCCGCCATGGGTGGCGTCGGCCACGTCGCCGGCACGGTCGTTGGCGGGTTCATCATGGGAACGATGAACCAGGGCATGTCGATCATGGGCGTCAACGTCGACCTGCAGCAGGTGGTCAAGGGTCTCGTGCTGCTCGGCGCCGTGATCTTCGACGTCTACAACAAGAACAAGGGCTAGCTTGCACGAGCGATTGGCCGACCCCGGGCTCGAGCGTCCCGGGTCTCGGGCTCGCTCGAAAAGTTGATGCGCCCGGCCGCGGCTTTGACCGCGGCCGCCTCTCACATCCCGTCAAACCCGATTGCCTTCGGAGCCGAAACGGCTCATGGCTCCCTCGTGGCGCCGCGCCGTGCGTCGGCCAGCGGCCATGTTGAGAATGCGTTTGGACAAGGGCTCGTGCCCAAACCGGAAAGGGACGAACATGATTGCCGTTGATCGCATCGCCGCCCATCCCGGATTCTGCGCCAAACGCGTAGCCACACTTTGGTGTCGTCGACACACGCGAATGTGACCTCTGGGCCGCGGCCCGTCACCAACCCGTCTTCGCCCGTCGCTAAACACCCGGCCGCCATTACTGGCGCCGCCGTTGGAGGCATTCTCCGTGCAGAACGAAACAGTCTCTCATCAATCGCAGCCTCGGCCCGTCGCCATGGAAGTCGACGGAGAGCCGCTCGGCGTGGTCATCCCATCGAATGAAGGGTTCCGGTTCCTCGCCGTCCGGCTCGGCGCCTTCGTGCTCGACGGCCAGACCTTCGAGACGATCGAAGCGGCGCGCGAGGCCCTCGGCGAGGCGATCCACGCGCACAAGAGCTCGCCCTGAAGGCCTCGGCCGGCGCCGTCTAAAAGTATGACTTTTGGTGGACGTACGAATGAAAGTATGACTAGTTGTCAGCGCGCATCGATCCCGGATCAAGGGACCGCAGGGGCCGGATAATCCGGATCGGTCGTGTGACACGAACCTGCCCGTGGGGCAGGAATTGGGAGGACAGATTTATGAAGATTATCGTGACGGGGGTCGCCGCCCTGGCGACCGCCATGATGCTCTCTGGCGCATCGTACGCTCAGGACAAGCCCACGCTGGCTTTCGTTGTCAACATCGCCGCCGACTTCTGGAAAGCGGCCGAGGCGGGCATGAAGAAAGCCCAGGGCGAGATTCCGAACTACACCCTCGAGCTCAAGTACCCCGACCAGTCGAACGCCGCGACCCAGGATGCCCTGATGGACAACCTCGTGACCGCCGGCGTGAAGGGCATCATGGTGTCGTATATTGACGCCAACTCGCCCGGCTTCCTCGACAAGATCGCGGGTGAGACGGCGCTCTTCACCACCGACTCCGACGTTCCCGCCAGCAAGCGCATTGCCTACGTTGGCTCGTCCAACGTGCAGCTCGGCACCCTCGCCTCGCAGATCGCCAAGGATGCGATGCCCAAGGGCGGCAAGTGCATGGGCTTCGTCGGAACCCCGGACGCGTCCAACTACAAGGACCGCGCTCAGGGCTTCACCGACGGCATCAAGGGCACCCAGATCACGCTCGTTGATACGCGCGCCGATGGCGGTGACCAGACCGCGGCCCAGAAGAACGTCGAGGACGTGCTCGCGGGCAATCCGGACATCACCTGCATGGTCGGCTTCTACTCGTACAACACCCCGGCCATCTACAATGCGCTCAAGAGCGCCGGTAAGCTCGGCTCGATCACCGTCGTCGGCTTCGACGACGATCCGGTCACGCTGGCTGGCGTGAAGGACGGCTCGATCGCGGGCACCGTCGTGCAGCAGCCGTTCCAGTGGGCCTACCAGGGCTTCCACCTGATGGCCGACTACCTCGACGGCAAGAAGCCGGCGATCCCGGCCAATGGCCAGATCATCATCCCGGGCCAGATCCTGCACACGGCGGACATCGATGCCTACTCTGCCAACCTCAAGACGATGCAGGGCAAGTAAGCCATGAACCTGTCCCTCTTCTGAGGGATGGGAACAACAGGACGCGGGCGGCAGCAATGCTTGTCGCCCGCTATCCTCAGGCTTAGTCTCCACCACCGATGAGCAGCACCGCAGCCGCAACCGCACCGGCTCCCGCCGAGCCGTTCCTCGTCCTTTCGGGCATCCGCAAGGCCTACCCAGGCGTGGTCGCGCTGCAGGGCTTCGCCATGAGCGTGGCCCCGGGCGAAGTCATCGGCCTCGTCGGCGAAAACGGCGCCGGCAAATCCACGATGATGAAGATCCTCGGCGGCGTGCTTGCACCCGACGCGGGGACCATCACGATCGACGGCGTGCCCCACGCTGCGCTCAGCGTCTCCGACTCCTTCAAGGCGGGCATCGCGTTCGTCCACCAGGAGCTCAATCTCTTCGACAACCTCGACGTCGCGAGCAACATCTTCATCGGCCGCGAACCGCGCACCGGCGGCTTCCTGCAATTGGTCGACACCGAAAAGCAGCGCGCCATGGCGGCGCCGCTCCTCAAGCGCCTGGGCGCCGGCTTCAAGCCGTCAACTCCCGTCGCAGCGTTATCGCTCGCGCAGCGCCAGATGGTCGAAATCGCCAAGGCGCTGTCGACCAATGCTCGCCTCGTCATTCTCGACGAACCGACTTCGAGCCTGCCGCTGTCGGAGACCTCAAAGCTGCTCGACGTGATTGCGTCGCTCAAGGCCGAGGGCATCAGCGTCATCTTCATTTCGCACCGCCTGCACGAAATCGAACGCGCCGCCGATCGCGTCATCGTGCTGCGCGACGGCCAGATGGCCGGCACGCTCGAAAAAGACGAGATCAAGCACGGCCGCATGGTCAAGCTGATGATCGGCCGCGACCTCAAGGTCCAGGCGTCGACTTCGGTCAGCACACCCGGCGAGGTCGCGCTCGATGTCGCGGGCGTCCGCACCGGCACCTATCCTCACCAGCAGATCGACCTCAGCGTTCGCAATGGCGAGATCCTCGGCATCGGCGGTCTGGTCGGAGCCGGCCGCACCGAACTGGCGCGCGCGATCTTCGGTATCGATCCGATCTTTGGCGGCCATTTCGCGCTCGGCGGCGAGCGCTTCGTGCCGCGCAATTCCGCCGACGCCGTCAAGCGCGGCATCTTCCTCGTCCCCGAGGACCGCAAGGGGTCGGGCCTGCTGCTCGATTTCCCGATCGCGCAGAACATCTCGCTCCCCGATCTGCCGACCCACACCAGCAACTTCCTTGTCACCCGCCACAGCGAGCTCAAGACCGCCGAGGAGCAGCGGCGCAATCTCGGCATCAAGGTGCCTGAGGTGATGACCGCGGCTGCGACGCTTTCGGGCGGCAACCAGCAGAAGGTCGTTCTGGCCAAGTGGCTCGCGATGCAGCCAAGGGTTATTATCCTCGACGAGCCGACGCGCGGCATCGACGTCGGCGCCAAGGCCGAGATCTATCGCCTGATGCGCAGCCTCGCCGATTCCGGCGTCGCCCTCATCATGATCTCCTCCGATATGGAAGAGGTGATCGGCGTCTCCGATCGCATCGCGGTCATGCATGAGGGCCGCGTGTCGGGATTGCTCGAGCGTCCGCAGTTCAGCGAGGAAAACATCTTGCGGCTCGCCATCGGCAAGCCGCTGTTGGAGGGGGAGCCGGCATGAACAAGAAGGATCTGGGGCTGCTCGTCCTGATCATCGTGGTGGGAGCGGTGGTCAGCGTGATCAACCCGCGCTTCCTGCTTCCGATCAATCTCGCCAACACCGCCAATCTCGTCGGCATGTTCGGCCTCTCCGCGCTCGGTCAGGCCTTTGTCATCATGACCGGCGGCATAGAGCTCTCGGTGGGATCGATGATGGCGCTGACCGGCGTGCTGTTCGTCGATTTCATCGCCAACCAGGGCATTCCCTGGCCGGTCGCGCTCCTGCTGATGCTGGTGCTCGCGGTGGTGATCGGCTCGATCCACGGGCTGCTGATCACCCGTCTCAAGCTGCAGCCATTCATCGTGACGCTCTGCGGCCTGCTGATCTATCGCGGCCTCGCGCGCTTTTATACCGGCGACTCCTCGGCGGGCCTGCAGGGACAGAATTTCGACTATCTCGACTTCATTGCGACCGGCCGCCTCTACGGCGTCCCGATGCCGTTCATTGCGCTCGTTATCGTCGGCGTCATCATGTGGGTGGTGCTGCACCGCTCGATCTATGGCCGCTACCTGTTCGCCGTCGGCAAGAACGAGGAGGCGGCGCGCTTCTCGGGCATCAAGACCGGCATCATCATCGTCTCGGCCTACATCATCTGCCAGATCCTGACGGTGATCGCGGCGATCTACTTCTCGATGTACACGCGCTCCGTCGCGCCCTCGGGCTTCGGCAATTTCTACGAGCTCTACGCCATTGCTGCGGCCGTCCTCGGTGGCTTCTCGCTGCGTGGCGGTGAAGGCTCGATCATCGGCGCGATCCTCGGCGTGGTCCTGCTGCAGGAGCTGCAGGACCTGGTGAACCTGCTGGGTATCCCCTCGTCGCTCAATTTCGCGGTGATGGGTGGCGTCATCCTCATCGGCGTGCTGGCCGATACCCAGTTCGACGCCTACCGCTCGCGGCGCCGGATCGTCGAAGCAGCTCGCCAGTCCCCGCAGCCGCAAAGCACGCCCGCCGAATAGATCGGTCGATAGAACGGCGTCACAAAGAAAAAGGCCCCCGCGAGCCGCGGGGGCCTTCGATTCTGCTGGAACTGACCTGGATCAGCCGCCCGAGGCCGAGCTGGCCGGCGCCATGGTGGTGTCCGAAGCGGGGGCCATCGCCGGGGTCGAGGCCGGAGCCATCGTCGCATCCGAGGCCGGCGCCATCGCGGCGGCTGACGAAGACGCGGGCGCCATCGCTGCCGAGGACGCGGGAGCCATGGTCGTATCCGAAGCCGGCGCCATCGGCGCGGTGGACGACGCCTCGACGCTCGAGGACGGGGCAGTCACGACCGGGGTGGCCGGCGGACGATTGAAGATCCAGATCAGGCCGATGATGACGATCACGGCGACGATGATGATGATCCAGGTGTTGCGGTTCATGCAGGAAACCCTTGGTTGTTGAGACGTAAGACCGGGAAGATTGCTAGAGATTGCCCGACGCTTGGTTGCCTCCCCCGTAGAGCGCGGGTTCGTCAGCCATCATTGGTGGCATTCAATTCAGCCGGCGCTTTGGCGTCGTCCGGTTCGCAGCCGCGTAGCGCATTTTCGACCGCCTCGGCAAGGGCCAGGAGGTCGATCGTCCCCTTGATTGGATATCGGCTGAGGTCGCCGACGCCATCGTCCGCAAGGCCGTGGCCCTGCACATCGAGCTCCGCCGAAAGGGCATTCAGAATGTCGGATTTGTCGAGCATTTGTCGCTTCCCTCGAGGTGTCGGAGCTGAAAATCGGCGCGACCCCCCGCAGGTGCCCAACGTCACCGCCCCGGAAAGGTTCACTACGCTGCGAACGAAACGAGGACGTCGACGAATTGCCGGGCACTGGCATCGAGGGATCCGGAATTATCGATCATGATCGCGCCGGGCAGGGGGGCGTCCACCTCGCGCTCGAGGCGGGCGGCGATTGCCGCCGCGTCTTCCCGCCCGCGAGCGGCGAGCCGGTGCGCCCGGACGGTTGGCACCGCATCGACGAAAACGACCGCCGTTCCAGGGTAGTACAGCTGCGCGCTTGCAACGACGCCGCGCGATCCGTTGACCACCACCACGCGCCCTCTCGCCAGGGCTTCGGCTGCGCTGGCCGGAATCCCGTAGTGGAGACCATGCGCCGACCAGCTCAGCGCGAAATCGCCTCTGGCGTGGCGGGTCGCGAACGCGTCGGCGCTGATGGACTCATGGTCTTCGAGGGCAGCGTCGGCAGGCCGCGTCACCACGCGCCGCGCGAACACGAAACGCCCATCGTCGCGCAGCGCCGATTGGGCGGCGCGCAACAGCGTGTCCTTCCCGGCGCCCGATGGGCCGACGACGAGAACCAGCCGGCCCGCCATCAGCTGACCCGTCGGCCTTCGCGCCAGACGCCTTTGACCACCGGCATGCCGGAATGGACGCGCACCCGAACGAGATCGGCCCGCTTGCCGGCGACGATCTCGCCGCGATCATGGAGGTGTGCAGCCTTGGCGGGCCGCGATGTGACCTTGGCGATCGCCTGCGGCAGGCTGATCTCCTCGGCCATATCCGGCAGCATGAAGGCTGCCAGCAACAGCGCGCCCGGCACATAGTCCGAGCTCAACACGTCGAGGCACCCCGCACGGGCGAGATCGGCGGCGGCGATATTGCCCGCGTGCGAACCGCCGCGCACGACGTTCGGCGCCCCCATTAGAACCGCGAGGCCTGCGTCGTGCGATGCCTTCGCCGCGACCATCGTGGTCGGAAACTCGGCGATGTCGACCCCGTCGCGGATCGACTCCTCCACCTGCTCGATGGTCGCATCGTCGTGGCTCGCAAACGCCAGGCCCGCCGCGTGGCCGGCATCGAGGACCGCCCGGCGGTTGACCGCAGCGTAGCGCGCCTGATCGGCGTGGCGCTCCGCGATGAACTCGGTCATCTGCGCGTCGCTGAGGTTCAGCTTCGACTTGTAATAGACGACGTAGCCATCCATCGTCTGGTACTGACGCTGCCCGGGCGTGTGATCCATCACTGACGCGAGCTTGACGAGGGGCAGGTCGAGCAGGCGGCCGAACTCGTCGACCACATCGGGCGTCGGCAACTCGCAGCGCAGATGCACGAGATGGTCGGCGCGCAGCCGTCCATCTGCGACCGCGATGCCGATCGCCTGGACCATCTCGCGCACATGTTCGGCCATGCCGGGATGTTCGGGATCGGCGCCGATCCGCACCGCATCGAACACCGTGGTGATCCCCGACCCGGCGATCTGCACGTCGTGGGCTTGCAGCGCCCCCAGCGTATTCCAGTAGACGCCGGGACGTGGACGATAATGGTTCTCGAACTGGTCGGTGTGGAGCTCGACCAAGCCTGGGAGCAGATAGTCGCCCTCGAAATCTTCCCCCGTCGCACCGGCGCCGGCATGGATCGCGGCGATCTTGCCGTCGATCACCTGGACGCTGCCCTCGACCACTTCGTCCGGCAGGATCACCCTGGCATTGCGGAAGACCGTCTCGGCCATCACCTGTTTCCCCTGAGCGGGTAGTCATCGAGGCGCTCGAACGGAGCGCCGGGCTCTGTCTCACGAAACAGCACCAGCCGGTCAAGCTGCATCGGCTGGCCGAGGCAGTCCGCGAACCACACCGTCGCCTCAGTCCGAAGCCCGGCGCGTCGATCGGTGGCGAGCCTATCAGTCAGCGTCATGTGGAAGCGGAACTCGTCGAGCACGTAGGGGTAGCCGTAGCGGTCGAGCAGATCGATCTGCCTCGGCGTCAGCGGCGCCTCCAGCCGGCGCCGGCGGTCGGCCTCGCCGAGCGGCGCGCGGAACGACTCGAACGCCTCGACGACGGCGGCGGCAAACTCGGTGATCGCCGTCGGCTGCGGATTGGGGACGAGCGCCAGAAAGCCTTCGATCAGCGTCGGCGTGAGCTGTCCGAGCGATAGGGGGGCATGGTCAGCTGCGAACCCTTCCAGCGCGCGCTGCAGCGCCGAATGATCCTGGATCAGGGCCATCGGCGCCTTCAGCGTCGCATGAAATCCATAGCGGCGCGCCGACACCGTTTCGGCCACAAGGTCGGCCCGCGCGAGCCAGGCCTCGGCGCGCTGCGTCAGGGTCGCGTCGCGGGCGGGGGCATAGTAGATGGCAAAGCGATCGGTCATGACGGTCGGATGGGCTGGCTAGACGTGGGCGATGTCGGCATTGTGACATGATGGAACGCGAACTTCTCCAGGACCTTTTCCGCGCTGCCGTTGCCGCGGCGGACCCCGCCACGGCGCTCGCTGCGAGCCTGCCCGAGCGGCCGCGCGGCCGGACGGTCGTCGTTGGCGCCGGTAAGGCCGCCGCGCAGATGGCCCAGGCGTTCGAGCGGGCCTGGGGTGCCCCGGTCGATGGCCTGGTCGTCACCCGATACGGGCATGGTGCGTCCACGGCCCGCATCGAGGTGGTCGAGGCCGACCATCCGGTGCCGGACGAGGCGGGCTTTCTGGCCGCCCGGCGGATGATGGCCATGGTGCACGGACTTGGGCCGGACGACCTCGTCGTCGCCCTGATCTCGGGCGGCGGTTCGGCGCTGCTTCCCGCTCCCGGCCCCGGCCTCACGCTCGTCGACGAGCAGGAACTCACCCGAGCGCTGCTGGCCTCGGGATTGCCGATCGGGCAGATGAACCGCATCCGCAACGAGCTGAGCGCCATCAAGGGCGGCCGCCTCGCGGCGCTGGCCGCCCCGGCCCGCACGGAGACGCTTATCATCTCCGATGTCCCGGGGGATGATCCCGCGCTCGTCGCGTCGGGCCCGACCGTGCCACTGGCCGCTTCGCGTGCCGAGGTCCGCCATCTCGTCTCGCTGGCGCGGCTCACCCTGCCGCCGGCCGCGGCGGCGCTGCTGGCGTCCTCGGACAATCTTCCGCCGCGTCCCGACGACCCGCGCTTTGCTCGCAATGCGGTCAGGATCATCGCATCTGCCGCGATGTCGCTCGATGCCGCTGCCGCCCGCGCCACGGCAGGCGGTCTTGCGGCGCACGTCCTCAGTGACGCCATCGAGGGCGAGGCGCGCGACATCGGGCTGATGCATGCTGCCCTCGCGCGGGAAGTGATCCGTCGCAATCGGCCATTCGCCCGCCCCGCCCTGTTGCTGTCGGGCGGCGAAACCACCGTGACCGTTCGCGGCGAGGGGAGGGGTGGCCGCAACAGCGAGTTCCTGCTGGCTTTCGCGCTGGCGATCGACGGCGTCGATGGCATCTCGGCCCTAGCGGCCGACACCGACGGCATCGACGGCTCCGAGGACAATGCCGGCGCGCTGGCGGACGGAACCAGCGTCGCCCGCATGCGCGCCGCCGGCATCGATCCGCGGGCGGCGCTCGCTAACAACGACGCCTATTCCGCCTTCGCGGCCATCGGCGATCTCGTCACCACCGGCCCGACCGGCACGAACGTCAACGACTTCCGGGCGATCCTCATCCGCTGACGCGGTTGCTTTCCCCGCCGCTTGCTTTTAATTGCGCCTCGCGAAACGGAGTGCGTCATGGCAAAGAGAAAGATCGCCGTCGTCGGCGTCGGCAAGATCGCGATCGACCAGCATTTGCCGGTGATCGACAAGTCCGGGGATTTCGAGGTCGCCGCCACCGTCTCGAACCGCATGATCCAGCATCGCGACCTGCCGGTGTTCCGCACCCAGGCCGAGCTGTTCAAGGCGCTGCCGCGGGTGAACCTCGTCGCCATCTGCACGCCGCCCGGCGTGCGCCACGCCTATGTCCGCGAGGCGCTCGCAGCCGGCAAGGACGTGCTGATGGAAAAGCCGCCGACCCCGTCGATCTCGGAGCTCACCGACCTCATCTCCTACGCGCGCAAGCAGAAGCGCATTCTCTTCCAGACCTGGCACTCGCGCTACAACGAGGCGGTGGATGCGGCGCGCAAGATCCTGAAGCGCGACGGCGTGCGTTCGGCGCGCATCGACTGGCGCGAGAGCGTGCGAAAATGGCATCCCGGCCAGGAATGGGTGTGGGAGCCGGGCGGCTTCGGCGTCTTCGATCCTGGCATCAATGCGCTCTCGATCTTCACCAAGATCATTCCGTTCCCGGTGTTCATCGACAGCGCCAAGCTTGGCTTCCCCGGCAACCGCCAGACCCCGATCGACGTCGAGATCAAGTTCAAGTCCGATGCGCCGGGCCAGCCCCCGATGTCGGCCGGCTTCAACTGGCTCGAGGAGTCGGGCGAGGTCTGGACCATCCGCCTCGAGACCATGCGCGGCGACCTGCTCGAGCTCGAAAAGGGCGGCACCGTGCTGCGCGTCAATGGCGCGCCGGTGATCGAGAACCCGTCCGAAGAGTATGAGCGCATCTACGAGCACTTCGCCAAGCTGCTCAAGAAGAACAAGTCCGAGGTCTCCGACGCGCCCCTGCGGCTCGTCGCCGACGCGTTCCTGCTCGGCGCGCGCGAGACCCTGCCGGATTTTCATTGGTAAGGGAATAGAGCTTGTCCGACAGCCCCTCGATCCACACCGACGAACATTTCGTCCACCGCATCGGCTGGCTGCGCGCCGCCGTGCTCGGTGCCAATGACGGCATCGTCTCGGTCGCGAGCGTGCTGGTCGGCGTGGCCTCGGCCGGCGCCGCCCACCAGAACATCGTTCTTGCGGGTCTCGCTGCGCTGGTCGCGGGAGCCATGTCGATGGCCGCGGGCGAATATGTCTCGGTGAGCTCTCAATCCGACACCGAAGCAGCCGATATCGCGCGCGAAAAGGCCGAACTCGCGGTGCACTGGGATACCGAGCTCGAGGAGCTCGCGATCATCTACGAGCGCCGGGGCCTTGACCCGCAACTGGCGCGCACCGTCGCCCGCCAGCTCATGGAAAAGGACGCGCTCGGCGCCCACGTCCGCGACGAGCTGGGCATCACCGAAGTGTCCACCGCCAACCCGATCCAGGCCGCGCTCACCTCGGCGGTGACGTTCGTCGCCGGAGCGGCACTGCCACAGATCGCGGCGTGGCTGACGACCGGCCAGCTCATCGTGCCGGCCGTGGCGGTCGTTTCCCTGATCATCATGGCGGTCCTGGGTGCGCTCGGCGCGCAGACCGGCGGCGCTCCGCTCTGGAAGGGCGCGCTTCGCGTCACGTTCTGGGGCGCCCTCGCGATGATTGCCACGGCTGCCGTCGGCGCGCTGTTCGGCACGGTCGCCGGTTAGACCGCCGCTCCTCTCGAAGCCTTGACCAAGCGGTCAACTATTTTGTTGCCCCGCCTTGGAAAACGCGATTTGGTTGCGTCCCAAGCCCCCGGCGCGAACGCCCGGGGCAATAGTGCTTGGGAGACATCCATGAAATTGATGCACACGCTGCTTGGCGCAGCGGCTGCCGTCGCCTTGATGACGGGCAGTGCGCTCGCGGACAAGACGCTGGTTTATTGTTCCGAAGGCTCGCCCGGCGGCTTCGACCCCGGCTTTTACGAGGACGGCACCACTCAGGACGTCCAGCTCGCCGCTTATGAGGGGCTGACGAAGTTCAAGCTCGGCACCACCGAGGTGCAGCCTTCGCTCGCCGAGAAGTGGGAAGTCTCCTCGGATGGCCTCAAGTACACCTTCCATCTTCGCCACGGGGTGAAATGGCAGACCACCGACTGGTTCACGCCGACCCGCGAGTTCAATGCTGACGACGTCGTTTACTCGTTCCAGCGCCAGCTGGACGGCAAGCCCTACGACTCGACCCAGACCTACGCCTATTTCGGCGACATGGACCTGCCCAACCTGATGACGGGCGTGAAGAAGATCGACGACTACACCGTCGAGATCGACCTCAAGACCCCGAATTCGCCGTTCATCGCCGATATGGCCATGCCCTTCGCCGAGATCATCTCGAAGGAATATGCCGACAAGCTCGCCGCGGCCAACAACGCCGCCCAGATGAACGACAAGCCGGTGGGCACCGGCCCCTTCATCTTCGTCGACTACACCAAGGATGCGAGCATCCGCTACAAGGCCAATCCCGATTGGTGGGCCGGCAAGGTCAAGATCGACAATCTGGTGTTCTCGATCAACACCGATGCGACCGCGCGCCTGCAGGCCCTCCTGGCCGGTGATTGCCAGGTCATGGCATACCCGAACCCGGCCGACGTTGCTTCGATCAAGGCGAACAAGGACCTGACGACCATCCAGGAAAGCGGCCTCAACGCCGGCTGGTTGTCCTACAACGTGCAGCAGAAGCCGTTCGACAACGCCGACGTCCGCAAGGCGCTGGATTATGCGATCGACAAGGAAGCCATCATCAAGGCCGTCTACCAGGGCCAGGGCCAGCCGGCGACCACCTTGCTTCCGCCCAGCATGTGGGGCTTCAACAAATCCGTGAAGGGCTACCCCTATGATCCGGCGAAGGCCAAAGCGATGCTCGCCAAGGCCGGCGTCAAGGACCTGACGGTCAAGCTCTGGGCCATGCCCGTCAGCCGCCCCTACATGCCCGATGGCAAGACCACCGCGCAGATGATCCAGGCCGACTGGGCCAAGGTCGGCGTCACCGCCAACATCTTCACGGTCGACTGGGCGGAGTATCTCAAGGACTCCAAGCCGCACGACCGCGACGGTGCCGTGATGATCGGTTGGACGGGCGACAATGGCGACCCGGACAACTTCTTCACCAACAATTTCGGCTGCGCCGCCGTTGATGGTGGCAACCGCTCCGAGTGGTGCAACAAGGATTTCGACGCCCTGCTCAAGCAGGCTGCCGAAGAGACCGATCAGGCCAAGCGCGCCGCACTCTACGAAAAGGCGCAGGTGCTCATGAACGACGACGATCCGGCGGTGCTGATCGCCCACTCCGTCGTCACCATGCCGATGTCCAAGAAGGTCACCGGCTATGTGATCGATCCCTTTGGTCTCCACCACTTCGAGACCGTCGATATCGCCCAATAGGACTATGCGGGCGGGGGCCTAACGGCCCCCGCCCTTTTTCCATGCTGCGTTTCATCCTCAACCGACTGGTATTGGTCATCCCGACATTCATCGGGATCTCGATCCTCTCGTTTGGATTTATCCGCCTGCTGCCCGGTGATCCCGTCGATGTGCTGTCGGGCGAGCACACCATGACGCCGGAGCGGCACGCCGAGTTGCTCCATCAATTCGGCCTCGATCGCCCGATCTGGCAGCAATATCTCGACTATCTCGGCCGCGCCCTGCACGGCGACCTCGGCGTCTCCCTCAGCAATCATCACTCGGTGATGGAGCAGTTCCTGCAGCTGTTCCCGGCGACGATCGAGCTGTCGGTCTGCGCCATGATCATCGCCATTGTCCTGGGGGTCGTGTTCGGCATGCTGGCCGCGAGCCGCCGCGACACCTGGGTCGACCAGATCACGATGGGCGGCGCGCTCGTCGGCTATTCGATGCCGATCTTCTGGTGGGGCCTGCTGCTGATCATCGTCTTCGCCGCGGGTCTCCACTGGTTCCCGGTGCAGGGCCGCATGGACCTGGCGATTTTCTTCAAGCCCACGACGGGCTTCATGCTGATCGACAGCCTGCTCTCGGGCCAGAAGGGCGCCTTCCTGTCGGCGGTGCAGCACCTCGTGCTGCCCTCGATCGTGCTTGCGACGATCCCGCTTGCCGTGATCGCGCGACAGACGCGCTCGGCGATGCTCGAGGTGCTCAATGAGGACTATGTTCGCACCGCTCGCGCCAAGGGTCTGCGCGAAGGCCGCGTCACCGCGATCCATGCGTTCCGCAACGCCCTGATCCCGATCGTCACCACCATTGGCTTGCAGGTCGGAACGCTCCTCGCCGGTGCCGTGCTGACTGAAACGATCTTTTCGTGGCCCGGGATCGGCAAGTGGATGATCGAGGCCATCGGGCATCGCGACTATACCGTGGTCCAGGGTGGGCTGCTGATGATCGCCATCATGGTCATGGTCGTGAACCTGGTCGTCGATCTGCTCTACGCGCTCATCAATCCACGCATCCGGATACAGTGATGGCCGAGACCGTTTCGAGCGAACCGCCAACCGAGACCGCCACGCCCGACGTCGCCACCTCGACCGAGATCGCCCCGATCGTCAGCACAAGGCGTTTCGCCGCCTTCCGGGAGTTCTGGGGGTATTTCTCCAAGAACCGCGGCGCGCTGATCGGGCTGATCGTCTTCGCGCTGCTTGTCTTCGTCGCGATCTTCGCCCCGTTCGTTGCCCCGCACGACCCCGACGACCAGTTCCGCGATTTCCTGCTCGTGCCGCCGGCCTGGCAGGATGGCGGCAACTGGCAGTTCATCCTCGGCACCGATCCGCTCGGCCGCGACATGCTCTCGCGCCTGATCTTCGGCTCGCGGTTCTCGCTGCTGATCGGCCTGATCGTCGTTACCGGCGCGCTCTCCTCAGGGGTCATTCTCGGCCTCGTCGCCGGCTATTTCCGCGGCTGGGTCGATGTCGTCATCATGCGGGTGATGGACGTGATTCTGGCGTTCCCGTCGCTCCTTCTCGCGCTGGTGCTGGTCGCGATCCTCGGCCCCGGGCTCGTCAACGCGATGATCGCCATCGCCATCGTCCTGCAGCCGCATTTCGCCCGTCTCACCCGCGCATCTGTCATGTCCGAAAAGACGCGCGAGTATGTCGTTTCGGCGCGGCTCGCCGGTGCCGGCCCGATCCGCATCATGCTGATGACGATCCTGCCCAACTGTCTTGCACCACTGATCGTGCAGGCAACGCTCAGCTTCTCGAACGCCATTCTGGAAGCTGCGGCCCTCGGCTTCCTCGGCATGGGTGCGCAGCCGCCGACGCCGGAATGGGGCACTATGCTCGCCGATGCGCGGCAATATATCCTGCGCGCCTCCTGGGTCGTGACGTTGCCCGGCCTCTGCATCCTCATCACCGTGCTTGCCATCAATCTCATGGGCGACGGGCTGCGCGACGCCCTCGACCCCAAGCTGAAGCGGAGCTGATGGTGGCTTTGCTCGAGATCAGGAACCTCACCGTCTCGTTCGACACCTCGGTCGGCCTGTTCCACGCCGTCGAGGGCATCGACCTCAGCGTCGATGCCCGCGAAGTCCTCGCCATCGTCGGTGAATCGGGGTCTGGCAAGTCCGTCGAGATGTTGGCGGTGATGGGGCTCCTGCCGTCCACCGCGACGGTCATCGCGGACGCCATGACGTTTGACGGCAAGGACCTGCTCGGCATGTCGCGCGCCCAGAAGCGGCAGATCGTGGGCAAGGACGTCGCCATGATCTTCCAGGAGCCGATGGCCTCGCTCAATCCCTGCTTCACGATCGGATTTCAGCTCGAGGAGGTCCTCCGGTTCCATCTGGGCATGCAGAAAGCGCAGCGCCGCGAGCGCGCCATCGAGCTTTTGACCCAGGTGGGAATTACCCGTCCCGCCGAACGCCTGCGGTCGTTCCCGCACCAGATGTCGGGCGGCGAGTGCCAGCGCGTGATGATCGCCATCGCGATTGCCTGTAACCCCAAGCTTCTGATCGCGGACGAGCCGACGACGGCGCTCGACGTCACCATCCAGAAGCAGATCCTCGATCTGCTGATGGCGCTGCAGGCCCGCACCGGGATGGGACTGATCATGATCACGCACAATATCGGTGTCGTGGCCGAGACCGCCGATCGCGTCATCGTCCAGTATCGCGGGCACAAGATGGAAGAATCCGACGTGCTGACGCTTTTTACCGCGCCAAAGGCTGCCTACACGCGCGCGCTGCTCTCGGCTCTGCCTGACAACGCGACGGGTGATCGGCTTCCCACCATCGGAGACTTTCAGGAGGCGCAATCCTGACTCCCGTACTCGAAACCCGGCACATCAGCCGCGACTATCATGTGCGGGGCGGTCTCGCCTCGGCGCGGACGGTCCACGCGGTCAAGGATGCATCACTCCGCGTCGACAAGGGCAAGACGCTCGCCATCGTCGGCGAGTCGGGATCGGGAAAGTCGACCCTCGCCCGCATCCTGACGCTGGTCGACCCGCAGACATCAGGGCAGCTGCTGATCGAGGGCGAGGAGATCGATATCCGTCGCAGCGGCGTCAGCAAGGCGCTCCGCCGCAAGGTGCAGATGGTTTTCCAGAACCCCTACGGTTCGCTCAATCCGCGCCAGAAGATCGGTGACGCGCTCGCCGAGCCGCTGGCCATCAACACCTCGCTCTCGCATGACGAGCGGAGCGAGCAGGCTCGGCAGATGCTGAAGCGGGTTGGGCTCGGACCCGAGCATTTCAACCGCTACCCGCACATGTTTTCGGGCGGCCAGCGCCAGCGGATCGCCATCGCGCGTGCGTTGATGCTCAACCCGTCACTGCTCGTTCTCGACGAGCCGGTGTCGGCGCTCGACCTGTCGGTTCAGGCGCAGATCCTCAACCTTCTCGCCGACCTGCAGGACGAGTTTCAGCTGACCTACGTCTTCATCAGCCACGACCTGTCGGTGGTCCACTACATCGCCGACGAGGTGATGGTCATGTATCTGGGCGACGTCGTCGAGCAGGGCTCCCGCGACGAGGTCTTCGCCGCGCCGCGCCATCCCTACACAAGGGCCCTGTTTGCCGCGACGCCCAAGGCCGACCCTGACCGCATTCGCGCGCGGTTGGCTCGCCGTGCCGAGCAGGCGGGGCGCGAAGCGGCCCCTTAGCCCGAAATTAATCCCGGTTTGCTAGGCTTTACGACCTGTTAATCGGAAGCCGGCCTTGCCTGACCGCGACGACGAGAAACATCCCGAACCTGCGGCCGCGGGCCCTTACGGCAAGAAGCCG
>Ga0265313_10000847_pt1 | contig 30816 bp, 20 predicted proteins | sample 4123metaG_FD_203122 | JGI IMG/M metagenome (GOLD analysis project Ga0265313, IMG submission 203122) | Rhizosphere microbial communities from Carex aquatilis grown in University of Washington, Seatle, WA, United States - 4-1-23 metaG | ecosystem: Host-associated > Plants > Roots > Rhizosphere >... | reverse complement strand
GGTCTCCCAGGCAGGCGCCGTGGCAGAAAGTCGTTCGCCGACGGGGGTGCGCGTCTTCCGCAGCGGAGCGAGCCACGACGAGGCCGCCGTGTAGTCCGGTGTGGCCGCCACGACGATGACCCCATCGTCCCATCCTGTCGGTCAGGCTGAGCATCTCACGCTGGAAATGGGCGCCGCGCGCGCACTTGCCGAGCGCGACTTCGCCGCCGCCTTCCGCATGGCAGACCGCCGCTGCCGCATTTCGCCGCCGGCGGAGGCGCATGCTTATGTCCTGCGCGCCGAAGCCGCATTCCGGATGGGCGAGCGGCGGGGCGCGATCACCGACCTGCGTCGGGCCGTTGCGATCGCGCCGGACGATATCCCGGCAAACCGGCGGCTGCTCGCCTGGGGGCGGGGCAAGCGCCGGCGGGACGCCGCCCTGGCGCTGATCGCCAGCGACAGTGACGCCCGCATTCTCGCCGAGGCGGTCTCGGTCGCCGGGGTCAATCGTCCGCTCGGTGCGCTGCGCGTCTACGACGATCGGATTCGCGGCTGGGCCGCGTGGGCGACCGATGCGCGGGTCGAAGTGGTCGTGCGGAGTGCCGACGGCGGGACGACCGCCCTCTTCATCGATGCCGATCCGGCGCACCCGCTCAGCGGCGGCGGCGGGCATGCGGCGAGCTTTGACCTGCCACGGCCGCGGGCAAGGTCGGCGCATTTCATCGATCTCGCCCTCGACGATGTTTCCTTCGCCAGCGTCTACGCTCCGCCTAACGATCGGCCGGCTGCACCGCCCTTGCCCGATACAACGCAGGACAGCGTCACTGTCATCGTTCCGGTCTACCGGGACTACGAGGCGAGCCGCGCCTGCCTTGATGCGCTGCTGGCCGAACTCGGCGGCGCGCAGCGGCATCGCGCAATCATCGTGAACGATGCCACGCCCGATCGGCGGATTGCCGCCTACCTCGATCAGGTCGCCGGCGATCCGGGCGTCACGGTGCTCACCAATGCCAGCAACCGCGGCTTCGTCGGCTCGGTCAATCGCGCCCTCCTCGAGGTCACCGCCGGCGATGTCATTCTGCTCAACGCCGACACGCTTCCCCCACCCGGCTTCATCGACCGACTGACCGAGGCGGCCCGCAGCCAACCGGGCATCGGTACCGTGGTGCCATTTTCCAACAACGGCGAGCTGACCAGCTTTCATCGCGGCGGCGAAGAACTCGCCGCTCCTTCGACTGAAAATGTCGCCGAGGTCGACGCCGCCGCCCGGCGGGCGAATGCCGGCCGTATCGTCGACATCCCTGCCGGCACCGGCTTCTGCCTCTATATCACGCGCGCCTGCCTGTCGGCCGTCGGCCTGCTGTCGGAGGCGTTTCACTTCGGCTATTTCGAGGACATCGATTTCGGGCTCCGCGCGCGCGAGCGCGGATTCCGCGCGGTGTGCGCAACCTCGATCTACGTCGGCCACGCCGGTTCCCGCTCGTTCGGCGCGCATAAGCGATCGCTGGTGGCGAAGAACTTTCCGATTCTGGCCGAGAGGTTTCCCGACTATCCCCGCGAGTGTGCCGCATTCGACCTGACTGATCCACTGGGGCCGATGCGCGCTGCCATCGAGCGCGAGCTGCCGAGCCGGGCGACGGAGCTCAGACTGCTGATCCACGGCCCCGGGCTCGACGACGTCTGCCGCGAACGCGCGCGACAATTATCCGGCGCCGGAGAGAAAGTGGCGGTGCTGCGCATCTCGGGCGGCGCGGAGACGCGGGCGCAAGCGCTGGAGGACGCGCTCGTGCGCCTCGCGCCTTCGGCGATTGAACTGGTCGATCCCGCGAGCACGCCGCTGCGACTGCTCGATGTCATTCTTGGAACCGGCGTGTCGCTTGATCTTGCGATCGTCGACGACGGATTGTTCCGGATCGCGGCAGGTGCGGGTGCAGAGCGGCAGATGCGGTGGGCGATAACCCGAAGCCGCACGCGATATTTTCTCGCGCCGAACCGCCGTGCTGCAGCTTATGCCGCCCGGCACCTCAGCCGCGATGAATTGTCCCGCATCTGGTGCCTCGAGACCAAGCGGCCGCAGCGACGGCTGGTGGAGACCAAGGGCCTGCCCCGGCTTGCGGCGATACCCTCGCGATCGTCGCCGCTTGAGGCGCGTGTCCTTCGCGCGGTGGCAACGGAGCTTGCCGTCAATGCGCCGATGGCGACACTGACAATCTTCGGAGATGTCGCGATCGATCCGGAGTTGTCGGAGCTCGGCAACACGTTCGTAACAGGCGCGGTCGGCGCTGACGAGCTGACGCGGATGTTTCGCCAATACGAGATCCGCGGCGTGCTTGCCGGCTTCGGACGCCCGTTGTTCGGCCATCCGGTCACGGAGCGCGCACTCACCACGGGTCGACCCGTGGCCACGATCGACTGGTCGGGCGAGCGCGTCGGGCTGGAACCGGCCGACCTTGCGCTCGATCCTCGCGCCGCGCCCGGCGAAATCGCTGCCACGGTCGCTTCCTGGGTGGCGGGCGATCACCGATGAACATGGTAGATCCCGCAATTCGGAGCAGTAAGGCGGCCGGGCGTTTGCCGGATACGTCGTTCGTGCAGATTTCCGAGACGTCCTTTGCCGGACATGTGTTTGCTCCTGACGATCCCCTCCGGAAATACACTGTCGCGCTGATTATCGACGGCTACGAAATTCGCACGACCCGCGCCGATCTGCCGACGCATGACCTCGACATCAGAACCGGCGGCGACGGATGTCACGGCTTCAGGTTCTCGCTCCCACCCGGCGCAATCGAGGCGGGCACGACGGTCGAGACGCGCATCGCAAACCTCGCAATTCCGGTCGGCGGCCCGATTGTCATTGATCCTGACCATCCGTCCCGGCTGCCAAGCAGAAATGCCAACGGCCTGACCTGGCTCGGGGGATTGCGGTTCTCGGCGTGGGTGGCCGCCGGCGATGCGGCTGCCATCGAGGTTCTGGTCGACGAGCAACGCGTGATGCAGGCGGTCCCCACCGGCTGGACCACCATCCCCGGCGTCAGCGATCGACCGGCGCGGCTTTTCGAGTTCCATCTGCCGGAGCGTTTTGCCGACGGAGCCGCGCATCGCATCGCGGTCAACGAAGACGGCGGGGAGACGTTCAGCGGATGTCCCTTGCCCTTCGTCGCGTTCGACGACGGGCTGGCGAGCACTATCGGCGGCTTCGGTGGGCTCGCGGGCGAGCGATTGCGTGCCGAGCTGTTCGACCGCCTCCTGCCGATGTCGTGGCCGCTGGCGCGATACAATGAGTGGAAGGAACGGTTCCCAAAGAGCAGCGCGCCGGCTTACGAGTCCGAAGTCGCCGTCATTCTCGCCGGTGACGGGGTCGACGACACGATCGAGAGTCTGAAGGCGCAGACCGGTGTCCGCTGGGTGGCGGCATCGCTGCCCGCGGCGCGCGATGCCCTCGGGTTCGCGCCCGAACTGATGCGCGCCTTCCTCGCCGGCGACGCCGCGCAGTCTCCGATCGTGGTGTTCGCGCCGAGCGGCACATCTTTCGCACCGGATGCATTGCGGCGGCTGGCATGGGGCCTCGAGCAATCACCCGATGTCTTCGCGGCCTACGGCGACCTCGAGGTGATCGGGGAAGACGGGACGCCCTGGCCGCTGTGCTTCCCCGCCTTCGACTACGAACGCATGCTGGAGCAGGGCTACTGCTCGATCGTCTTCGCGTTGCGCCGCTCGCATCTGGAGCGGGCGCTCGACGCCGGCGCGGCAACGCTGTTTCGCCTCTTTAACGCCCAGCTCGACATGCCGGGCGACGACGCCAACGGAATCGTTCACGTGCCCGGCGTGATCGCGTCGCTTCCCCGCCTCGACCTGGCAGCGGCCGCCACAACACTGGCCGAGGCGAACGTCGCGCACCTGGGCCGGCGCAACACGCCGGCGGAAGTGATTGCGGGAACCGGGGCCGGCTCCCTGCCGTCCGTGCGCATCGTCAGGCGGCAGGCGTCGCAGGCGAGCGTCGCCATCGTCGTGGTGACCGACGGCGACAGCGATGCGTTGCGCGGGTGTCTCGCCGCACTGCGGCCGAATGCCGATCGGCCCGATACCGAGATCATCGTCGCCGATACGGGCTATTGTCATCCGCGGGTGGCGGCTGTCCTTGCCGAGAGTGAGGGTGTCCCTGCGACCGTCGTTACGGTCGATGGACCTTTCAATCCCGCCCGAATGGCGAACCTTGCGGCGCGCTCAACGGAGCGAGACTATCTTTGTCTGATCGCCGATGATGTAACCGCGACAGAAGCCGGCTGGCTGGACGAATTGCTCGCGCGGAGCGCCGATCCCTGCGTCGGCGCGGTGGGACCGCTGGTGATGGGCAAGGCCGGGCTGGTTTACAACGCCGGCGTCGTCCTCGGGCCGGGCTTCGCGGCGGCTCCGGCGTTCGCCGACGCGGTAGCGGAAGGCGCCGGTTACGGTGGCATGCTTGCGGTGGCGCACCAGCGCAGCGCGCTCGCCATGGGGTGCCTGCTCACCTGGCGCGGCGACTATCTCGGCGTCGGCGGCATGGACGAAATCCATTTTCCGCTCGACTTCGCGGACGTCGACTTCTGCCTGAAGCTGCGCGCTGCCAGCCGACGCATCGTCATGACGCCGCACGCCCGCGTGAGGCGGAGCGGCCGCAGGCCGTCGCGAGCGCCGCATTCGCCGGGCTCGCAAGCGCGCGCACTCGACATGCTGCGCGCGCGCTGGGGCGAGGCTATCGCTGCGGACCCCTGCTACAGCCCGCTCCTGTCGCTTGATCCGGTTCCCTACTCCGCTCTTGCCTGGCCGCCGCGCAGCGACGCGCCAAGACGCGCGGAAGCGCCAACACCCCTCCCCGTGCCAGAAGGATTCTGATTCATGGAGACGTCCAGCCAACAGCGAGCCGCCACGTTCCTCGATCGCGGCAGAGAGCAGCGCAAACAGGGTGCGCGGGCGGAAGCGCTTGCCGCTTTCGAAGCGGCTGCCGAGGCCACCCCCGACAACGACGGCATCCAGGTCGAGATCGCGTGCGAACTGCGCGCACTCGACCGCGTGGACGATGCCCGGCAGGTGCTGGACGGGATCCTGGTGCGGGCCCCGCACTTTACCAACGCGCTCATCGAACTCGGGCACCTCAGCCGGCGGCAGAACAACCAGCGGGGCGCGCTCGCGGCGTTCGAGGGCGCAGCGGCAAACCATCCCGAGCACGTCGGCCTGCAGCTCGAGATCGTGCGCAGCCTGCGCGCGCTCGATCGCCTCGACGAGGCCGAAGCGCGCCTCGTCAAGGTGCTCGCCACGCATCCCGGCGATCTTGCCGCATTGATCGAACGCGGACATCTCAGCCGGCGCCAGGGCGACCTTGCCGGGGCGCTTGCCGCGTTCGAGGTGGCCGCGGCCATCGACAAGAGCCACGCCGGCATACGGCTCGAGATCGCCGAGACACTGCGGGCGCTCGGGCGCACGGGAGAGGCAGAAAAGGCCCTGCGGCGCGTGCTGAAATCCAACCCGGCCGATGCCTCCGCGCTGATCAGGCTGACACGCCTGCTTGCCGACGCCGGCCGCGCCGACGAGGCTGGCGCGCTGTTCGACAAGGTGGCGGCCACGCTCGCCGGGAACCGCGGCGTGGCGAGCGCGGCGGTGTACGTTGCCCGGCGAAGCGAGCGCAGCAAGGCCGCGCTGCGCTTTCTCGACCAGGCCGTCGCGGCGGACGGCGGCAACCTGGATCTCGCACTCGATCTCGCCGCCGAGCGGCGGCGGCGCGGCGACATCGATGCGGCGCGCAAACTTGCCGAGCGGGTCCTTGCCACCATCCCTGGGCACGTGGGTGCCTGGATGGAAATTGGCTACCAACGGCGGGCGGCCAACGATCGCGAGGGCGCGATGGCGGCCTTCGCAGCCGCCGCCCGGCGCGAACCGTCACCGGTTCAGGCGCTGGTCGAGGTCGCCAACGAGGCCTGGGCCGCGGGAAATCCCGGGGAAGCGCGTGCCTTTCTCGACCGGGCGCTGGCGCAGGACGGGAAGCACCTCGCGACGCTTCTCACCTGTGCGGAGCATGCGCTGCGCAGCGACCATCCGGAAGAGGCGCTGGGCTATGCCGAACGAGCCATCGCGGCACATCCGGGTCAACTCGACCCTCGCCTCGTTGCCGCCCGCGCCGCCGCCGCGATTCCCGACCGGCAACGCGCTCTCGCCCACCTCGAAGAAGCGCGGACCCTCGGCGGTGACCGTCCGGACGTTCTCGCCTCACGTATCCACGTCCTGCGCGCGCTCGGCGAGCCTGGCGCGGCGATCACGCTCGCGGCTGCTGCAGGCGAAGCGGCGAGCCATCAAGCCGCCTGGGCGGAAGTCGCGGCGACGCGCATTCTTGCCGGCGATTTCCGCGGCGCCAAAGCGCTGCTCGATGCCCTGCCCGAGCGACGCGCGGACATGGCGCGGGTCCATTTTTTCCGCGGGCAACTGGCCGAAGCCGGGCGCGATTATCCCGGCGCGGTTTCCGAATACGCCATTGCTTTGCGCGGCGATCCCGCCAACGGCGACGGGCACGGCGAAATGGCGCGGGCGTGCCTGCTCAGTTTCGATCTCGACACTGCACGCGATCATCTGCGGCTGTCGATGCGCCACAATACAGCGCGGACCGTCTCGCGCGGGCAGTCGCAGAACCCGTCGCAGACCCATGTCGGGCAACTGCTGGACGAGTTCGCGCTCGACGTCGATATGATTTCGCGCCTGCGCGAGCTTGCGCGGCTGGCACCCGCCAAGCGGCTCGCGAAGCTGAAGCCACTGGTCACCGGCCGGCCCGAAAGCACTGCGGCCGCGATCTCACTGGTTCTGGCGTCGCGAAGCGCGACGCCGTTTCGCGGCGCGCGCCGATCGGCGATCCCTCGCGTCGTGGTGCAGTTCTGGGACTCAGCCGAGCCGCCACCCGACGTGCGCGAACTGATGGCTTCGTGGGACGACGGCGAAGGCGGCTGGGAACATCGCGTCTTTGACGATCGCGCCGCGGAAGCGTTTCTGCGCGAGCATTTCGCGCCGCCCGTCCGGCAGGCGTTCGGCCGGGCGCGCCATCCGGCGCAGCGGGCGGATCTCTTCCGGCTCGCCTATCTCGCCCATGCAGGGGGCGTCTATGCCGACGCCGACGATCGCCGCATTGCGTCGCTGGCAAACCTGGTGCCGGCTGGCGCCAAGCTGGTCAGCTACCTCGAGAACTACGGCACGCTCGGCAACAACTTCCTGGCCGCCGAACCCGGTCACCCCGCGATCCAGCACGCGCTCGACCTCGCGGTCGCGGCCATCAATCGCGGCGACCACGATGTCATCTGGCTGTCGACCGGTCCCGGCCTCGTCACCCGAGCCGTAGCCCAGTATCTGGCGGGCGCGAGTGCGAAGGACGCCGCCGCCATCGTCCTGCGCGAGTTGCACGAGATGCGGCCGCTGGTCGATCTCCATTGCCCGACCCGCTACAAGGCAACGACGCAGCACTGGAGCCGTGCCGAGTTTGCCCGCTCACGGATGCCCGGGCCGATGGCGGACAGCGGCAAGTCCCCCCGGAGCGAGGTCGCTTGAGGCTGCCGGGACGGATTCTGTTCGCGGGTGTTGCCCTCTGGCCAGCGGTTGGGTTCGCCCGGGCAGACAGCATCGCCGAGCCGCGCCTTGCAGTCGCCGCCAATGCCCCCGAACAGATCGTCTTCAATTGGGACACTGACCGCTGCGCCGAGACTGACATCCCGGATGCGCCGGCGCGAGCGTTCCGGGACTTTGCCGGCATGGTCCACCTGATCGCCACGCATCAGGACAATCGCGCCTTCATCGGCGCCGACTTCGATCACCTCGCGCATCCCTGCCGGATCGTTTACCAGGGCGACCACAACGACAGCCCGGCGAAATTCGACGACCGTCAGTGGCTGGCCGCGTTCGCGACGGACGACGGGCGCAGGGTCTTCGCCCTGGTCCACGACGAGTTCCAGGGCAACCTGAGGCCGGCGCTCTGTCCCAGCCGGAAATACCTGTCCTGCTGGTACAATTCGATCACTGCCGCGACGTCTGACGACGGTGGCGCCTCGTTTCAACAGGCGGCGGCGCCTGCCAACGTCGTCGCGGCACCGTCGGTTCCTTACGCTGCCGACGCCGGGCACCCGGTCGGCTATTTTCAGCCGACCAATATCGTGCGCAAGGGTGGCGCCTTCTACGTCATGTTTCTGGCGACGGCGGCCGGCAGCCAGACCGGCGGCGTCTGTGTCGCGCGCACCACCGACCTGTCTGACCCCGGTTCATGGCGGGCATGGGATGGAAAGGGCTTCAACGCCGGCCTGCGTGGGCCATACCTCGACCCCGCGGGGCCGCCGCACACCTGCGCGCCGGTCGGCAAGGGTGCGCTGTTCGAACTGGGTTCGCTGACCTACGACGAAAACTCGCGGCTCTTCGTCTACCTCGGCGCCATCAGCATCGGCAAAGGCGACGCCGCGCACCCGCCCGGCGCCTATTACGCAACGTCGTCGGACCTCCTCAGCTGGTCGGCCCCGGTGCAATTGTTTCGCAGCCCGCCAAGAGGCGACGGGCCCGGCCAAAACGTGCGCTACGGATTGTTTTCACTGATCGACGAGGCGAGCACCACCGCCGACTTCCGGGACATTGCGTCGTACGGCCATCTTTATCTCTACTACGTGAAGTTCGATCTCACGCGCCAGCCGTACGCGCGCGTGCTCGCCAAAAGCCTGGTAACGGCGATCCTGCACTGACGTCAGGCCGCCCGCGCGGTGCTGTTGTCGCCGACGTCGCGGAAAAGCGCGCAGCCACGCGCCGAAAAGGAAAACTCGAAGGGGTTGCGGACGAGCACGGCGCCCTGCCAGTCATAAGAGGGGTGCCGCGCTTCGACCGGCTCGGCGCGGCCGCCGATCTGGATGGGCAGGCGATCCTGACCGGGCACGCGCAACCGCCCCGGCAGGACAGCCAGATAGTGAACGTCGGGAAGCTCATCCAGAAGCGCGCGGTACTTCCGCATCTCGCCGACGCTCAGTCCGGCGAACAGGTCCGGGTCGAACACCAGCCAGAGATTGAACGAATCGTCGTAGCGACGCGCATGGGCGTGCAGCGCCTTCTGCAGGCAGTCCTCATCGCGCGGCGCGCAGACGATCGTCGCGTCGTAGCCCATCTCGGGCGGCGCGGCAGCGTCGGAGGTGATGCGGAATGTCGCCGGCGAGAGGCGCCGGGTTTCGCGGAAGCCTATGCCGAGCTGGCGGCCGTCGGGCGACAACTGTGGGACGGCGGCGCGCAGCGCTGCCCGGTCGATCGTCAGTCCGGGCAGCCGGGCCGCTTCCAGAAGCCGCTCCAGCGGCGTGCCGAACATGGCCGGCAACGACGCCGGTGCAGTCGTCGTGCTGAACCAATCGCGAAACTTGAACAGCCACGCCTCGTCCTGCGTGTGCGAGAACCAGGCGTAGGGCTTGCGGAAGACCTGCGCGAAGATCAGGCCGTGCAGGCTCTGCGACAGAACGATCTCCGAGGCGATGATCTCGCGGACAAACTCGATGCAGTCGAGGTGCGGGTTGATGACGTCGACGCCGGGATGGCGGGCGATATCGCGAATATAGGGGTGATCGATCATCCGGTGATGGGGGATGATGCCGATCCGCCGCTTGATGCGGCTGGTGCGCAGGTATTCGACGATCTCCGGAACCTCGTCGACGAAGATCCCGGGATCGCCCAGCGGCACATCCCGCGTAAGACCGCATTTTGCCCGCAGGAGGTCGCGGGTGAGCTTGCCGCGCACGGCGTGAATGTTGGCGGCCGTCACCTGGCTGTAGTCGCCGGCGGGATCGAGCGCTCCCGAACCCCAGATGTGCGATTGGGGCGTCGCCATGAAAAGAATGCTGCCGACGCCGAGTACGTGCGGCTCGCCTCTCCGCGGCGAGAAGTAGGGCGTGCGACCGGCAACGGCCTCGAACAGATAGGGGTTGATCTGGTCGCCGGCGTTGCCGACCACGGTCCAGTAGCGGATCGGCAGCCCCGGGCCCCGCCGGCTTGCATTGCCGTCGTGGCCGCCGGTCGCCGGGCGGGGCAGCGCGGGGTGCGGCTCGGTCCTTCCGTCCTCGGCCTCGCGGATGCTGGGCACACCGAGGTGCTTCACCAGAGGGACGGAGAGGCAATAGCCTTTGAGGAGAGCCAGCGCCGGCACCAGAGTCGGGTGTCGGTGATAGCGCACGACGCCGGCAATCCAGCTCTTGTCGGGCAGCTTGGCGAGATCGTCCTCGCTGGTCGCATAGCGCAGGAGACGGCCGTCAACGTGGCCGAAATAAAAATCCTTGGTGCAGGCGGCGAGCAGCTTGCGGGCGCCCTCCGGCGTGAGCAGATAGCCATCACCGCCCGGCCCGCCGTGCGCCGCCTCAAGCAGTTCGAGCGCGCGCCAGATGGGAAGCACCGCCGGGGTGGCGCCGGCTTCCTGCGGCGACATGCGATCGTTCACGAACACGATCTCGGCGTCGTCGGGGAGCGCGAGGGTGGCCAGATGCCGAAGGCCCGATACGTTGACGTCGTCCTCGATCACCAGCGCGAACCGGTCCGTCAGCCTGGCGACCTCTTCCCACGCCTTCACGTGCGAGAGGAAGCATCCGATGGTGCCCTTGTTCCTGGCCCAGCGCCTGTCCTGCGCCAGCGCCTCGCAGGTGTTGTCGGGGAGCGCGCTGCCGTGAACGCCCTCGACAATGCGCGGGCGCAAATCGGCAAACTTTGAGAACTGGGCGAGCAAGGCCTCGCGCCGGTCGACATCCTTGGCGAGATTGATGACCAGCACGTCGAGCGCGGAGCCGACCGGTGCGCCTTCCCCGCGCGAGAGCTCTGCCAGATCGGTCTCGGCCATTGATGCCTCCCCTGTCACGCGCTCGCGGCGATCGCCGCGTCGCCGTCGTAAATGTCAAGAAAACGCTCGGTCATCACGTCGCGTCCGAGCGGGGGCTGGATGCCGTCGGCCAATTGCTCCCAGAGGCCCTCTTCGGTGCACGCGCGCCGCATCGTCTCGGCCAGCGAGCGGGCGTCGCCGACGTTGAACAGCAGGCCGTCGCGCTCGTGCGTGATGCGCTCCTTCATGCCGCCGACGTTGGAGGCAATGACCGGCCGCCTGAACATCCACGCCTCGGAGATCACCAGACCGAACACCTCCCACCAGACCGACGGCACGATGCACCAGTCGACGCGCGCCATGCGGCTGGCAAGCTGCTCGACGTGATATGAGCCGTTCATGATCACGTTGCGCTCGCCTGCGGGGCGTCTTGCCTCGCGTTCGAGAAATTCCTCGATCGCCCGACGCCGCCCTTCGGAGGCATAGCGCAGGTTGTCGCCGTTGATTTCGACGACGAAGTCGGTGAAGCCCGCTCCGCGCAGAAGCTCGACCGCCTCCAGGATGACGTGAACGCCCTTATTGTCGACGAGCTGGCCGAAGAAGCCAAAGCGATTCCGGGTTGCGCGCTGCTCGACCAGAGCGACGCCGCGGCTGTAGTCGGCCTGGCCATTCGGCACATGCACCATGCGGTTCGGGTCGATGCCCCACCTGGCGAAGTGCTCGATCATGAAGCGGGTCGGCGTGGTGAAGACATCCACGGCCTCGAGATGCCGCTTGAACCACATCTCGCGCATGAAGAAGAATTCGGGCGGCTGCTCCGGCAGGCATTGATGACAGCGCACGCCGGAGGCCTGCGAGCACAACGACTTGTCGGTGCGGCGAAGCATCTGTCCGTCGGCGGCGCAGATGGCGAGAAACTCGTGGAACGTGAAGACGATCCGCGCATCGGGCAGCGCCCGGCGCGTCACCGTCAACAGGTCGATGCCGAGCGTCAGGAAATGATGGAAGTGGACGACGTCCGGCTCGATCAGATGCAAGAACTCAACGTAAGCCTCGATCAGCAGAGGATTGAAGACCTTATGCCACTGGTAGTCGTAGCCGCGGCTGAGAAAGAGAAACTCGTTCGGCCGCCGGTCGAACCCCGTGATGCGAGCGCCGCTCTTGAACAGGGCGGGGACGCTTTCGTCGACGGACGCCAACAGCACCGGTTCGACATCGCCGGTTTCGCGCAGACCCTGGAACAGCTCATAGCAAACCTGCTGGGCACCGCCGCGCACAAGCTCGGGGTGGAAAAGACTGACCAGAAGAACCTTCGTCGGACGCTTCATGTGGCGATCTGCGTGAGAGAGAAAGAAGGATGAATCCGGAGAAACCGGCCGACGCTCAGAACACGATCTCCTTGCGGCCGGCGGCCAGAGGGCGATCGTGCGGGAACGGCGCACGGGGCGGGCGTTTTGGCTTTTCGTTCCGCTCCCGCTGAAGGGCTGCGGGCTTGTCGACGGCATTGGCCGGCGCGGCAACCTCGAGGACCGCGGCGGGTGCATCGGCCGGCACCTGCATCAGCGGATGACCCGGTTGCTGGCCAAGCAGGTCGCGCGCGACCACCGACGCCCAGCGCCGGTTGAACAGCCACCGATTGACGGCCGATGCGCCCTCGTGGATCGGCTGACGGCGCCCCGATCCCTTGCCTTCGAGGTGCCAGAGCTTGACGTTGTGTATCCACGGGGCGCGGCCATCGCTGATGCTCTTCAGGCAAAGATCGGCGTCCTCGTAGTGGCCGAGGACATACTCCTCGCTGAAGCCGCCGCACTTCTCGAACCACGTCCGGTCGAGCGAGATGAACGCCCCGGTGACAGCCGGCACCGGACGCGACATCAGAAACCGGGCGGCCGCGGGGGGAGCGCCCTTGCCGAAATGCTCGACCCTGAGCGTGAGATTCGTGCGGAACGCGGCGCTTTCGATGGAGATGGCGGAATCCCCGTCGAAATACATGCCGCCGTGCATCAGCGACCCGTCGTCGTAGTAGAGCGGCGCGCCAAAAATGCTTGTCTGCTCCGGCGGCAGCGTCTCGACCAGCGTGGTGTGCTTTGCCGCCCAGTTGCTGTCCAGCGGGAAGACGTCCGGATTGACGATCAGCGTGCGCGCGCTCTGCGAGGCGGCGACGCCGACGTTGTTCGCCGCGCCGAAGCCGGCGTTGCCGGCCAGAAGGATCACCGTCAGGTTCACCCCATAGGTTTTCGCGCACACCCGCGCTTCCTGCAGCAGGGGTTCGGCGAGTTCAGGACTGTTGGAGACGTAGATGAACTCGTAATCCTCGATGCCGGGACGGCCGGAAAAGAGCGCGCATTGCAGAAACATGTACTCGGCCTTGCCGTACAGGCAGACGACGATCGATGCCTTGCACGGGCGCCGGTGACCGATGAAGCGCTCGATGTGCGGGCGCGCCGTGAGGGCACGCGAGATCAGCATGTTCAGGTCGACGACGTGCCGGCCGATGGAATTCTCAAGCGAGGCGACCGAGTCCAGCATCGGATTGCCGAGATATTGCGACGAGGCGAGATAGGTGAGCGCGAGATTGCGCAGCTCGATATGGTCGAACAGGATCTGCGGCGTGATGGCGTGACGTTCGACGGCACCGCTTTTCATCACCACATCGCACATGCACACCGTCGCCGTGGCGTCCACGGCGGCATTGGTGACGATCCCCCAGAACCCGAAGGCGTGGCGACGCGGCAGTCCGAGCGCGGTCTGCACATCGTCGCGGCCGGAACGGGCAAGGCCGGCGGCAGAGAAGACGACCTGCCATGATCCCGCGGAGATGCGCAGCTCTTCGAGTTCCTCTGCCGTGTCATTGATCCAACCGGCAACGAAGACACCGCCGCGCTCGGCAATCGAGACATTCTCGATCGTGTGACGGGGCACCGTTCTCGGCACCGTGGGTGCCGGCGGCGCCAGGAGAACGCGGACGGCGGCGAGATCTTCCGGCTGGCTGTGCTCCCCCGCCTGCACCTCGGTCAGAAACTGGGCGACGTGATCGCGAAACTCATCCTCGGCCAGGTACCTTACCGTCGCTTCGACCGATGCGATCTTTCCGTCGTCGTGTCCAAGCTGGACCGTGCACACGTCGTCGGCGGCGCCCGCCTCTGCCTCGAGCGTGGCCAAAGCCCAAAAGCCGTGAAGGGTGGATTCGTCGCTGGCGGATTTGTTCGCCGGCGGACGGCCGCGCCCGACGAAGCGCCCGGCAATGGTGCTGGTCCAGTTCTCGCCGCTGATGTGCAGGCTGGCGAGCGGCGTGCTTCTGTCCTTTGTCCAGCCGGTGATGAACAGGCCGCCCGCGGCGGAGATGCGGACCGAGTCCACGCAGTGGGAAGCATCCGGCGCGACCGTCATATCCATCGACAATTCAACCCCTTTCACCGTGAAAGACCCGGCGCGCAGTCCATCTTGCGGCTTTATCGCGAATTTTACTGATTACTTTCGGTCGCATTGACGACTAATTTCACTGAATTACTTTTCTTGACCGCATCTCTTCTTGCAGTTCAATATCTCGACCAGGTGTTATCGTGTATTTAACAAGTCGCACCCAATTATTGCCTTCTGATCATTTCTCGGCCGCGCGACTCGGCGCCCGGGTCAAAACAGGTGGTGAGACATGGCGGAGCTGGCAGCTCGTTCCGGGGAAGAAGTCGAGACGCAGCGCGCCTACCGGCGCGTTCTCAACGCCGGCTCCGGTCCGCGCTCGGCGCGCGCGGTGCATCCGGTGTTCCAGAACGGGCGCTGGCGGGAGTTGCGCGTCGACCTCGACCCGGATGCCTGGCCCGACGTGGTCAGTTCGATCGTTGACCTGCAGGCGGACTTTTCCGACGCGGCCTTCGATGCGATCTGGTCCTCGCACGTTCTGGAGCATCTATCGGCGCACGAAGTCCCGGCGGCGCTGCGGGAATTCAGGCGCGTGCTCAAGCCGGACGGTTTCGCCGTCATTTCCTCGCCCGATCTCGAGGCCGTGGCCGCTGCGATCGGCGAGCACGGCATCGAGCATGTTCTCTACACGTCGCCGGCCGGGCCGATTTCGGCGATCGACATTCTTTACGGCCATCGCGCCTCGATCGAACGCGGCAAGGCGGGCATGGCGCACAAGACTGGCTTCAGCTGCGCGACACTCGGCAAGCTTCTGGTCGAGGCCGGCTTCAGCGAGGTGCTGGCGGCGCGGCAGGGCCACGACCTGTGGGCGCTGGCGCTGAGGGAGCGGGCCGATCGTGCCTCCATCGAAGCGGAACTCACGGCCGCCGGCCTTGGCGTCTTTGCCGGCGCGCATTAGATCAATTCACGATTTTATCGAATCGCGAATTGATCTCGATTCCCTTTGCTTTACGCAATTCCGGACGGAAAAGTGGTGTCTACTTTTCCCGGAATTGCTCTCGCCGGGCGCTTCCTCAGGAAGCCAGTGCGGCAGCCCTCTCAGGCGCGCCGGTTCCGGTCTCCTGCAGCCGGCGCGCAGCGAGTTCGTTGCCACGGCCCGCCGCCAGCTCGTACCACTGGCGCGCCGCCACCAGATCCACCGGCGTGCCCTTGCCGAGCCGGTAACATTCGGCGAGCGCCATCTCTGCCTCGACCAACCCCTGCTCCGCAGCGCGACGGAGCCATACGATCGCGCGCTCCGGATCGGCGGGGCCGCCCTGGCCCTTCGACAGCATGACGGCGAGATTGAACTGGGCGACGCGGTGGCCGCGGTCGCCGGCGGCGGCATACCAGCGGAGCGCTTCGGTAAAATCCTGCGGGACGTGCTGACCGACGCAAAGCGCGACCGCGAGCTGGAACTGGGCCGCAACGTGGCCCGCCTCGGCTGCGCGCCGGTACCACGCGACCGCATCCGCGCCGTGTTCCCCAGCGCGGGCCGGGTCCGAGAAGAACTGCCCCAATTGGTAAGCGGCGACGGCGTGACCGGCATCTGCCGCCTTTCGCAAATGGGCTTCGCCAAGCGCCGGGTCGAAGAGCCCGTCGCCCGGCTGGATGTGAAGGAGGGCAAGGGTGGTGGTCGCTTCAAGATCGCCGCTGTTGGCGGCCTTTCGCAGCCACTCCGCGGCGATATCCTGATCGCGCGCGACGCCATCACCGGCCGCGTAGAGGCGGCCAAGCTGAACCTGCGAGGCGACGACGCCGGCGTCGGCTGCGACCTTGTACCAATGCGCGGCCAGCGCCGCGTCACGCGCGACGCCGGTACCTTTGGCGTAGAACACCGCGATGTTGTGCGCAGCGGTGGCGTGTCCCGCTTCCGCGGCGCGCAAGAACCAGCGCGCAGCTTCACGCACGTTGGGTGCGACGCCCCCACCGATCGCATGCAACCGTCCGGTGATGAACTGCGAGGAGACATCGCCGAGATCGGCGGCGCATCTGTACCAGACCGCCGCTTCGCGAAGGTTCGGCGGCGCGCCATCGCCATGCGAGTAGAACTCGGCCAGCCTCAGAACGGCCGGCAGGTAGGCCAGCTTGCCGGCGTCGCGCAGCAGCGTCTCTGCGCGGTCGCGGTCGCCGGGCAATCCCTCGCCGCGCAGATGAAGGAGCGCGGCATTGTAGGAGCCGCGCGGATCGCCCTGCGCCGCGGCCTTCGAGAACAGGCGGCCGGCGCGGGTGAGATCGACGGGATGGCCGGTGCCGGTCAGGCAGATCATGCCCAGCGCGACTTCGGCACGCGCATCGCCCTGAATTGCTGCCTTCTCGTACCACCCGGCGGCGGCGCTGTGATCAACCGCAACGCCAAGTCCCTGGTAGTAAAGGTCGCCGAGCGCAAACTCAGCCGCGGCGATACCGCCTTCCGCGGCGGCCATATACCAGCGATGCGCGGCGGCGTAGTCGCGCGCCAGCCCGCGACCGTGGCGGCACATGTCGCCGAGCGCCGCCTGCGCGACGTTACTGCCGGCCAAGGCGGCTGCGCCTAGCCAGCGCAGCGCTTCGGCGAAGTCGGGCTCAATCGCGGTCCCCGCCGCAAAGAGGCCGGACGAACCGGCGCTCTCGGGCAGATCGCGCCTTGCCGCCGACCCGTTCAGACAGATCAGGCCGAGTTGAAGCTGCGCCTCCACGTGACCGAGCGCGGCGGCGCGGCGATAGGCGACGGCTGCGTCGGGCACGCTCTGCGATACCCCCTCGCCGCGGGCATAAAGCAGTCCGATCCGGTAATCCGCTTCGCCGAGACCCAACGCGGCAGCGTGGCGCCAGGAGCGCAAAGCGCGGAGGAACCTGCGCTTGCCGTGGTCGGCGTTGCCGCGCTGCAGCCAGAGCTGCGCGACCTTCTCGGCGGGGAGCGGAGCGAACCCCTCGACGATCCGGAACAGGACCGGCAGAGAGTACTCGATGCGGCGGCGCAATGCGGTCGCCGCCCTGACCGCATTCGAGCGCAGCGAGGAATCAAGGTCGCGGGCGAGCGCACCAATGCTCATGGCTCGCGCATCGCCTCGCTGACACCGCGGAGCACGCCGCCCAGCACGTACATCGCGACCGAGCGGGTACCGACCTTGAGATCGGCCCCGAGCGTCATGCCCGGTATCAAGCGGAACTTGGTCGGCACGTTGACGAAATGGCTAGCGCCGACACTGCACCGCGCCTTGTAGTAGGCGGAGACCGGCTTGCCGTCGTCGTCGGTGGTGAAGGCATTGTCGCTGATCCAGCGGATGGTGCCCTCCGCGGTGCCGTGCTCCATGTAATTAAACGCCCCGATCTTGAGAACGCAGGTATCGCCCGGGCGCACGAAGCCGACGTCGCGCGAAGCGATCTGGATCTCCGCCTCCACCGGTGCATTGGCCGGCATCAGCGTCATCAACGAGTCACCCTCCTTGAGCACCGAACCCACCGACAGCGGCGCCAGCGTGAGGACCACCGACGGCTCGCGCGCGGCGAGCCGGACGAGATCGCGATGCCTGGTCGCCTTCTCGAGCTGGGCGCTGGCGGCGTCGAGGTTGTTGCGCGCCGTGAGCAGGTCCTGACTGACTGTCGCCTGCCATTGCTTCACGAATGCGTCGCGGTCGGCGACGACCGAAGCCAGCGTATGCTGGGCCTCGATCAGACTGTTGTGCGAGAATTCGTACGAGCGCTGGAGGTCGATGCGCTGATCCTGCGAATCCAGCATGTCGAGTTTTGAACCGTTGCCGTGGGCCTCCAGCGTCGTCCGCATGCCCTCGATCTGCTGGGCCACATCGGCGCGATCGCGATAGCGCGCCTCGTCCTGCTGGTACTTTTCGATTGTCGCCTCGGTTTCGGCCTGCTTCGCCGCGAAGCTCGCCAACTGGGCCTGATACTCGGCGACCTGCTGGTCGTAGTAGGACTTCTGCAGGGCAGCGTAGCGCAGGAAATCGGGATCGGAACTCACCGGAAAGGCCAGCGGTCGCCCGTCCAGTTCCGCCTCATCGCGCGCCACCTGGGTCTGCAGGCTGGCGATCTGCTGCGCCAGCTGCTTGACGTCGGCGGAAGCAAAGGTGGGGTCGAGGGTCGCCAGAAGCTGCCCCGCCGAAACCTCGTCACCCTCATGGACGTCGATACTCTTGATGATCGAGGTGTCGAGCGCCTGATAGACGTTGACCGGTTCGGTCGAGACGATCTTTCCGCCGGTGCTTGACACCACGCGATCGACGCGGGTGACGCACATGATGAGAATGGCGACCACAAAGAACGCCGCAAGAATGTGAACGGTCGCACGCGCCCATGCCGGCTCGGGGGCCTCGCGGATATCCGCGGTCTCGGACTGGAAGCTGCGAATCTGCCGGATGGCATCGGCGCTGGCGCTATGCGGCACGGTTCGGCCCCCTGGCTGGAGCGCCGCTGCGGCCCGAGGCGGCGACGATGTAGCCGGTCTGCTGGTGCCACAGGTCGCTGTAGATGTCGCTGCGCTCGAGGAGTTCTTCGTGCCGGCCGATGTCCTCGACCTTGCCGCGCTCGAGCACCAGGATCTGGTCGGCGTGCATGAGCGCGGACAGGCGGTGCGAAATGATGATCAGCGTGCGACCGGCGGCGATGCCGGCGATGTTGTCGTTGACGATCGCCTCGCTCTCGGCGTCGAGAGCGCTGGTCGCCTCGTCGAGAATGAGGATGCGCGGATCGCCGATCAGCGCGCGGGCGATCGCCAGCCGCTGACGCTGGCCGCCGGAAAGATTGGGCGACCCTTCGAAGATGTGCGTCTCGTAACCGCGCGGCAGCCGGTCGATGAACTCCTCGGCGCCGGCGAGACGCGCGGCACGAACGATGTCGTCAAACGTGGCGTCGCTCTTGCCGGCCGTGATGTTCTCGCGAATGGTCCCGCTGAAGAGGAAATTCTCCTGGAGAACAACGCCGAGGCTGCGGCGAAGGTGGTCGATGTCGTATTCGCGGGCATCGATCCCGTCGATCTTGATGAGCCCGGAGTAGTCGGAGTGAAGCCGCTGGAGGAGACGCGTGATCGTGGTCTTGCCTGAGCCGCTGCGCCCCATGATGCCGAGCGTGGCACCTGCCGGTACGTCGAACGAGACGCCCTGCAGCGCCGGGCCTGACGCGCCCTGATACTTGAACGTCACCTCGGCGAACTGGATGTGGCCGACGAGGGGGTTACGCACACCATGGTCGGAGCGGCCGGTCTCGGGGGTCTGGTTGACCAGATTGGCCACGGCGGCGACGGCAATCCGCGCCTCGTCGTACTGGTTGACGAGTTTGGCGAGCTGGAGCAGCGGACCGGCGACGCGCTGCGACAGCATAAGAAAGGCAAAGAGCGCACCGAGGTAGACGGCCTCGCCCGAGGTCAGCGCCAGATAGACGCCGATCGCGAACGAGCCAGTCACGGCGAACCGCTCGAAGGGACGGGCCACCGACTGGATCAGGTTGGCGCTCAGCCCCTCGGCGAACCTCAGCTTTGCGACGCGGGCGGTGTGGATGTCCCAGAGGTGGCGCTGGCGCGCGTCGAGCGCCAGCGATTTCACCGTCCGGATGCCGTGGACAGTCTGGATCAGCATGCCGGTGCGCTCCGATTCCGCCGCTTCGACCGCGGAGGTGCGGCGGCGGTGGAACGGCAGCATCAGGACCAGCCAGGCCATCATCAGCCCGCAGGTGCCGAGCACCACGAAGGTCATCAGGGGACTGAAGAAGAACATGATCGGGATGAAGATGATGAGCGTGGTGGCGTCGAGCACCGTGCCAAAGACTTGTCCCATGAGGAAGGTGCGGATGCGCCACATCTGGTAGACGTCGTGGGTGATGCGGCCGACCTGGGTGCGCTCGAAGAAGTCGATGGGCAGGTTGAGCAGCCGATCGAAAACGTAGGTGCCGAGCTTCACGTCGATGCGGGTGGTCAGCATGACGACGAGAAACTGCCGCATGTAGGCGAACACGGCCTCGAACACCATGATCACGCCGAAGGCAATGCACAGCACGGCGAAGGTGTTGAGAGCACGGAAGTAGAGCACCTTGTCGGAAAGCAGCCGCCAGAACATGATCGGCGACAGCGCGAGAAAGCCGAGCACGACGGCGCTGATCGCGATATCGCGGACGATCCACTTTTCGCGCACGATCATCGCAGCGACGAGGCCGAGGCCGAAGGGCTGCGTTTCGTCGGCAATGTCGTAGTTGCGCTTGACCAGGATCGCTTCTCCCCGCCAGGCGGCTTCGAGCCGGTCCTGGTCGATGTGGAGCAGCGGAGCGCTGTCGCTGCTGGCGTCCTGGAGGATGGCGCGCGCGCCCTCGCCTTCGCCGCTGATGCCGAGCACGATCAGGCAGGCGCCGCTCGACAGCCGCAGGATTGCGGGGCTCGTCCGGCTGAAATGCGCGAGGTCGCGCCAGCCGAGCGTGACGGTGCGCGCCTTCAGCCCGGCGCTTTCGGCACAGCGGATCAGAACGCGGTCCGAAACGTCAGTGCCTTCGATGATGTTGTCGTGAACAAGCTGGTCGACCGACAGGTGCATGCCGTGGCGGCGGGCGACCGCCACCAGGCAGGCAAGGGCCGACAGGCCATCGGCGGGCGGCAGCTTGGCTGCGGCAGGCTGGCCGGCGACGGGGCTGCCGTCGGCGAGTGCGGTTTGCATCGGGTCGGCCCTATTTCACGCGGCTTGGCGGAAGCATCCCGGCGCGTGCGCCGGGATGCCCGTTGATGCTGTCTCGGCAGGCGCCTTACGACAGGGTCTGCGTGCCGTCGGTGAAGACGAGTTCCTTGACGTTGCTGACCGTGATCGTCTGCCCGTCGGTGAACGCGATCGTCGTAACCCCGGCGGTCGTGCTGACATCGGCGTTGGCGAAGTCCTGCATCGTGCGGCCTTCGAACGAGATTTCGTTGTTGCCGCTGCCGCCGTCGATCGTGTCGTCGCCGGTGGTCGAGGTCAGATTGAAGGTGTCGTTGCCGGCACCGCCGAGGAGCGTATTGGAGTCTCCCCCGGCGTTGATGGTGTCGTTGCCGTCGCCACCGCTGATGATGTTGTTGTCGCCGGTATCGGTCAGCGTGTCATTGCCGGTACCGCCATCCAGCGACTGGTTGTCGCCGGCGCCACCGTCGATGTAGTCGTTGCCGGCACCGCCGATCAGGGTGTTGTTGTCGCCGTAAGCGGCCAGATAATCGTTGCCAGCGCCGCCATCCAGCGACTGGTTGTCGCCAAAATTGCCGTCGATCGAGTCGTTGCCGGCGCCGCCGAGCATGGTGGTGTTGTCGCCGCCACCGAAGATCGTGTCGTTGCCGGTGCCGCCGTCGATGGACTGGTTGTCGCCGAAGTGGCCGTTGATCGAGTCGTTGCCGTCACCGCCGATCAGCGTGTCGTTGTCGGACGCGGCGTTGATCGTGTCGTTGCCGGTGCCGGCGTCGAAGTACTGGTTGTCGCCGGATCCGCCGGTGATGCTGTCCTTGCCGGCGCCACCGTAGATCACGTCCTCGCCCGCGCCCGCGGTGAGCGTGTCGTTGCCGGCGCCGGCCATAACGGTGTCGTCGCCGGTGTCGTTGAGGATGATCGCGTTGTTGCCCTGCCCGGTGGCGACGAAGACGTTGGTCGCGCCCAGCACCGTCAGGCTCGAGGTGCCGGCGACGTCATGGACAATGACGTCGAGGCCGTCGTCAGTGGTGACGGTGGTGGTGGCCGGGCTGGTAATATCGAGAACCTGGGAGGTCGGATCGAGTGCAGCGTTGGCACCGGTCTGCACCCAGGCGGTCAGGCTCGGATTGCTGGGGTCATAGACCCCGTCGGCGTTGAGCTGATCCAGAACGGCCTGGCGGACCGACGGGTCCAGATTGCCGTTGCTGGTGAGCAGCGCACCCAATTGCGATTCGGTCATGTATTGGACTGGCATCTCGTGAACTCCCTGACGTTGCGCACGCAAGCCCCTGACTTAAACGCCGCCGGGACCACAAAAGTCGCTTTCTCGCTGAACCAATAAAGCAAAATACTGTGGCCAATGACAGTCTTTTCTGCTTTCGAAAGCAAACTACGCTTAATATGTAGTTACAGAATCTCTTGATAATAGAATATCTGCTTTGACTTACTCAAATTGCATTCAATTGATATTGAGAGGGCGCCCGTACCAACTAAAAAGGGCGGAGCCACCGGCTCCGCCCTTGGCTGTCGCCAGGGAGGTTCTGCCCGAAGGTTCAGGCCGCTTCCGCGGCTGGCCCGTACAGGGCGCGGGCGCGGTTCGCCAGGCTCTCGCGGGTCGCGGCCGGCACCTGCCGCGAAGCCTTCGCCCGCGGATAAGGCATCTCCTCGAGGGAGCGCGGCTCAGGGTAGAGCGACTGATATTCGGCGAAGTTGTCAAAGCGGCTTCGCTCGACGTTGTCGATGAACGTCTCGGCCGGCGTGTTCTCGGCCATGATCAGCGCGTGACCGTCAACCTCGACGTGGTAGTAGACGAAGATCACCGGCACGTTCCGTTCGCGCACGATCGAGGTACCGTTGACCAGGGCGCCCGCCTGGAGCAAGGCGCCGCCCACGAAGACGGCATGATCGGGAGAGAGCAGCAGGTCGCGGCACGGCACATTCTCGGCGAGCGCGCCGGCCTTGATGCGCACCGGCAGGAGCAGCTCGTCGGCGAATATGGGGGCCACGGTCTGGCGGCCGATCCAGCGAACCGGCACCGCCCGGCCGTCGTGCGAGCGGACGAGATCGCCGATGCGCAAGTGCTCGACGGCGGCCTCTCCGCCGGGAGTGCGCACCATCGTTCCGGCCATGAAGCAGACCGCCTCGGCGCCGGCTTCCGCGGTCATGGAGGTGCCCACCTGGTCGGAGGTCACGGTGTCGTTGGTGAAGAAGTAGAAGTTGCCGGAAGAATCTTCAGCGATGAAGCCGCTGGCACCGTCATTGGTTGCCACGGTGACGAAGGTGTAGCTGCCGTCCAGGCCGCCGGAGCTCAACACATCGAAACGGTCGTTGGCGATGTCACCGATCTGGCTGTGCACGTCGCCGCCGCCGTCGTTGATATCGTCCTTGACGGTTACATTCGCTCCCGTGGCGGTCGAACTGGCGAGGACGTACTGCCCGCTGACGAGCGCCACCGCATAGACGTTATTGAAAACACTGGGATTGCTGGGCATCGGAGACCCTCCATCTAAACACCATGCCTCTGGTCTCGCACCGTAACCCGGGCAGGAGATGGGTCAATACTCGGACTGTCGAGACAATTATTCGGCCGTTAATCGCGATATATTGTTTAAGCCAAATATGCCGACAATATCTCGAGCGGAATCTCCGAGTATTTGTATCAAACGTCCGCCGCAATTTTTCTGTCGTCAGGCGCGACTTTACGCCGGTTGCCGTCAACTGCCAGGAGGGCCGCGACCGTGGCGTCGGTGGCGTGCGTCCAGTGGCGCGCGGTGAAACCGAAGGTCCGCGTAAACAGGCTGCTGTCCAGCGGCGCCCGGAGAGGACGGCGGGCGGCCGTTGGGTATTCGCTGGACGCAATCGCCTCGATGACGGTGTTCGCGCCGGTCAGGCGATTCCGCTCAGCGACGATGCGGCTGGCGAAGCCGTGCCAGGTCGTCTCTCCGCTGCCGGCGAAGTGATAGGTCCCCCAGCGGGCATCCCCGGACAGTGCCGGCGCTCGCAACCTGAGGATTGCCTCTGCAAGATCGGCCGTCGCAGTCGGTGAGCCATGCTGGTCCGCGACGACGCGCAGCTTCGGCTGTTCGGACGCCCGCGCCATGATCGTCTTCAGAAAGTTCCGCCCGTAGACGCCGAAAACCCAGGCGGTGCGCAGGATCAGGTGCTGATCCAGGCGCGCCTGAACCGCCCGCTCGCCATCGAGCTTGGTGCGACCGTAAACACCCAGCGGGTTGACCGCGTCGTGCTCGGCATAGGCTCCGTCCGCCCTGGTGCCGTCGAAGACGTAATCGGTGGAGATATGGACCAGTGCGATCCCCGCCCGGGCGCAGGCGTCGGCAATGACCGCCGGACCAACCGCGTTGGAGCGGTGCGCAAGCTCCGGCTCCGTCTCGGCGCGGTCGACCGCGGTATAGGCGGCGGCGTTGACGACGAAATCGGGTTTCACGCGCTCGATCGCGCCGCCGACCGCCCTCTCATCGGCGATGTCGACGTCGCGGCCGGTGCGCACGGCGGCGATGCCTGATTGCTGCGCCGCGGTCTCCAGTTCGTGACCAAGCTGGCCCGCACCGAAGACCAGGATCATTGCACCACTCCCAGACGCTCGCCGCGATAGACGCCGGCACGGATCGCGCCCCACCAGTCGGGGTTGGCAAGATACCAGCGCACCGTCTTGGCAAGGCCAGTCGCAAGCGTTTCCGCCGGCTGCCAGCGGAGTTCGGAACGGGTGCGGGTGCTGTCGATGGCGTAGCGCCAGTCGTGTCCCGGCCGGTCGGGAACAAACGAGATGAGCTTCGCATGACTGCCGATGCGCTCGTCCGGCGCATAGACATCCATCAGTTCGCAGATCCGGGTCACGATCTCGACGTTGGAGTGTTCCGCGCCTCCGCCGACGTTGTAGCTTTCGCCCACCCGGCCGCGCTCGGCGATCATCACCAGAGCCCGGGCGTGATCCTCCACAAAAAGCCAGTCGCGGACGTTCTCGCCGGTGCCGTAGACCGGCAGCGCCTCGCCGTGCAGGCAGTTGAGGATCATCAGCGGGATGAGCTTCTCGGGAAAATGGTAGGGGCCATAGTTGTTGGAGCAGTTGCTGACCACCGTCGGCAATCCGTACGTGTGGTACCAGGCGCGGACCAGATGATCGGCGGCCGCCTTCGAGGCGGAGTACGGGGAATTCGGCCGGTACGGGGATTCCTCCGTGAACGATCCGACGGCGCCGAGCGAGCCGAAGACCTCGTCGGTCGAGACCTGGTGAAAGCGGAAAGCCGACTTCGCCTCCGGCGGAAGCATCCGCCAGTGGTCGAGCGCGGCCTGCAGCAGCGCAAAGGTTCCCACGATGTTGGTCTCGACAAAGGCCGCCGGGCCGTCGATCGAACGGTCGACATGACTCTCCGCGGCCAGATTCATGACGACGTCCGGGCGATATTTGTCGAACAGCTGGCGCATGCGCTGCCCGTTGGCGATATCGGCGCGCACAAAATCATAGCGGGCGTCGCCGGAAACCGGCGCGAGCGACGCCAGGTTCCCGGCGTAGGTCAGCTTGTCCACCACCACGACGCGGTGCGGGGTATCGTTGATGAGGTGCCGCACCACGGCCGAGCCGATGAACCCGGCGCCGCCGGTAACGATGAACAGTTTGCTAGGCAGCGACTTCATCGACTTTTCCGGCGTTGAACGGCGTTTCAAACGTGGCGAAATACGATAGTGCCCGGTCCTTGTCGGAGGCGACAATCGCACTCGCCGCGACCGGCCAGTCGATCGCCAGCAGCGGATCGGCGTAGTGGAGCCCGCCCTCCAGCGTCGGCGCGTAGTAGGCGTCGCACTTGTAGCTTACCTCAACGTCGGGCTCGACCGTACAAAAACCGTGGGCAAAGCCGTGCGGAATGAACAACTGCTCCCCGCCGGCAGCGGTCAGCGTCGCGCCGACCCAGCGGCCGAAGGTGGCTGAACCTTGGCGCAGATCGACGGCCACATCGAAGATCGATCCGCGCACTACCCTGACGAGCTTTGCCTGAGCCGACGGCGGCCGCTGGAAATGCAGGCCGCGGATGGTGCCCCGCCTCGCCGAATACGACTGGTTCTCCTGGACGAAACTGGCGTGGACGCCGGCTGCAGCGAAGGCGTCCCGCCGATAGGTCTCCATGAAACTCCCGCGGCCGTCCGCAAACGCGCGCGGGCGGATCAACAGGATGTCGGGAATAGCCAGCGGCTCTATCGCGAAGCTCGGCATCCGGCGGTTTCTCCTGTGGTGTCGGGGCGGTCAGTCGGCAACGATGGCTGCGGCCGGACGCGCCAGGCGCCGACCCCGAGGTCTCCGACCTCGGTTTGCCGCACCGTCGGACCGTGCGCGCCATTGGCCGGTCGGAGGAGCGTGGGTATCGGCACCCACCACCGCCAGCGCGCGACCATATTCCGTCTTGCTGAAACGTGTGGCGCTCGCCGCAAGTTGGTCCGCATCAATCCAGCCAGAAATGAAGGCCACCTCCTCCGGCGAGGCGACGAGCTGACCCTGGCGCTGCTGGATGGTCTGGACGAACTGGGAGGCCTGCAGCAGCGAGCTGTGGGTTCCGGCGTCGAACCAGGCATAGCCTCTGCCCAACGGCTGGACGCGCAGGGCCCGATCGCGGAGGTAAAGGAGATTGAGGTCGGTGATTTCGTACTCACCGCGGGCCGAGGGTCTGACTTCAGCGGCGCGCTCGACGACCGTCTCGTCGTAGAAGTAGAGGCCGATGACAGCGAGGTTGGACTTCGGCCGCGCCGGCTTCTCCTCGATGTCCACGGCGATCCCGCCGGGATCGATATTCACCACGCCGTAGCGTTCGGGGTCTTCCACCGTGTAGCCGAAGATGGTCGCGCCGGACGTCTGGCCGTCAGCCTCGAGCAGCCGCTCTCCGAGGCCGCTGCCATAGATGATGTTGTCGCCGAGGACGAGGCAGGATGGATGGCCGCGGACAAAGTCGGCGCCGATCAGAAACGCCTGGGCCAGTCCCTCGGGTCGCGGCTGCACCGCGTAGCGGATGTCGATGCCCCACTGGCTGCCGTCGCCCAGAAGGCGCTGAAAGCTCGGGCCGTCGTCGGGCGTGCTGATGACCATGACCTCGCGGATGCCGGCGAGCATCAGTGTCGCCAGGGGGTAGTAGATCATCGGCTTGTCATAGACCGGGAGAAGCTGTTTGGAGCCGGCCAGCGTCGCCGGATGAAGGCGGGTGCCGGAACCACCGGCAAGGATAATGCCGCGACGATTCATCCGTGTTCTCCTGCGCGCAACCGGCCACGATGCGGCAACCGGTACGCCCGGCCGCTACACCTCCGGATCGAGATGACGTGCGAAACGCTAGACGACAGGAAACGGGCGTCCAAGGCCCGCGCGCCTGGAGTCGTGAAACACCCCTAAGAAACGTGGAGGCGCCGCCCGGTGGTTTGCACTAAAAGGGGGACGAATTTGCCTCGCCTCATCTGAAAACTTGCGCGGCCGCGTCGGACGGCCGCCACGGATTGATCCGGCGACGCGGCGTTCGCCTGCCGGAAGCGTTCGCCTCGCCGACTTTCCCGGTAGCAGACCGACCAGCGAAAAACTCCGACATCGTTACCGGTGGAGCGACCGGCCGAGACCGCCACGTTGGCGAAGCGAACCCGCAACCATCCGCCGACCCGGTCGCATGAGGGAGCACGGCGCGGTATAGGCGAGGGACGTCGGTCGGCTCGCCGCCCTTTGGGAGGGGCGCAGTCCCGACTTCGGACCCCGGCGACCAGAGAGGAGCAGAGAGATGGAGATCGGCGGCGTGGATGCGCAGCTCCAGCGTGACATGGAGACGACGCGGCGCTGGTTCACTGACGGGTGGCTCGGTGCCGATCTGGTGGACGCAACGTTCGATCCCGCACTCACCACCAACGGGGCGCCAGTCGGGCTGGCAGGGCCGAGTGCAAATATCGCCGCGCGACTGGCGGGCTTTCCTGACCTCGAGACCAAGATCATGACGCTTGCCGGCAGCGGCGATACGGTAACGGTGCAGGTGCGCTGGACCGGTACGCATCTCGGACCCTATGGCGGCGTCGCCGCGACGGGGAAGCGCGTCGACGTCCGCGTCATCTCAATCTGGCGTTTTGCGAAGGGCAAAGTGGTCGAGAACTGGACGATCCAGGATCAGTTCACGCTGTTGCAGCAGATCGGGTACCTGCCGCCTGAGCTGACGTCGGCCCAGGTCAGGGCCGTTCCTAAGCCCTGAACAGTTGGCGCAGCGCGTCGCTCTCGGTGTGCTCGCCAGCAGTGTCGGCCGCAAGGCGCGCGTAAAGCCTGGCGAGTGAGACATAGATATCGCCTTCGACGTGGCCGCCCTCTCCGGCGTAGCCGGCAATCTCCTCCATCTCGGCAACCCAGCGGGCTGCCTTCGTGAACATGTCGGGGATGCTCCGCTTGAATCCGGCCAGAAGATTTGGCTGGCTGGCCGCAAGTTCCGCCAGCAGCGCCTCGGCGACGCCGTTGCGTTCCGCCGCAAGCGCCATGCTCGCGGCGAGCCCGATCAGCCCCTTGTTGATGCCGGCGTAGGACATCTTCAGCGCGGACGCGGCGCCAACAGGCGCGTCGAGGACGGAAATCTTCAGGCCGGCGGCGGCGAGCCCGTTCAGCCGTCCCGCCGCGGCGCCCGACAGATAGTAGACCGGGGTGTAACCATCGGTGCGCGGCGGCAGGCCGATAATGCTGCCGTCGACGGCGGGTGTGCCCGTGTTCTCGACGACGGCAAGGATATTCTTCGCCGACTCCGGATTAACCGCGTTCAGGTCGACGTAGACCGGCTTCCTCGGCGTCTCCCTCAGAAACGGCGCGAAGCGTTCCGCCAACGGCAGGGCCTCGGCGGGCGGGACGATGGACAGGAAGAAATCAACGGCGACGGCTTCGCTTTCGCTAACCGGCTTCATGCCGGCTCTGGCGGCGCGCTCGAGACTGGCGGCGCTGCGTCCGGCTGCCACGGTACGCACCTCAACGCCGTGCGCGCCCAGCCTCTCCGCCGTCGCGGCGCCCATGCTTCCCTGCGCCACGATGGTAACCGTCGTCATCGTTCATGCTCCACGATCGCAACATCCCGCCTGCAGTCTGCAGCCCTGTCCCCGTTTGCACCACAGGGACGCCGGCGCAGCAAGCGCTCACTGCCGCGAGGTCAGCCACTCTGCGACCTCGGCCTTCTGCCGATCGTCGAGGTACAGTCCGAGCTTGGTTCGCCGCCATAACACGTCGTCGGCGGTCAACGCCCATTCACGTTCGACCAGATGTCGCAGTTCGGCCTCGTAGAGGTCGCGACCAAAGCAGCGGCCAAGGTCATCGTACGACGACGCGCCGTCGAGGATCCGCGCCGCCGTCGTGCCGTAAAGGCGCAACATCCGCCGGGCATGCCGGTCGGTGAGGAACGGAAACTGCGCGATCAGCTTCTGGCGTTCGGCATCGACCGAGAGGACGGGGAACGCACCGCCGGGCAGCGGCGCGGTTGCGGTCCACGCCTTTCCGCGCAATCCGATGAGGCCGCCGATCCGGCCGAGCACCAGCTCGGAGAGCCTGCGGTAGGTAGTCAGCTTCCCGCCGAAGACGTTGACGAGCGCTGCCTCGCCATCGCCGCCGCTCGACTTCAGCACGTAGTCGCGGGTGGCCTCCTGAGCCTTGCTCGCCCCGTCGTCGAAGAGCGGACGCACGCCGGCGTAAGTCCACACCACGTCCTCGCGCCGGATCGGCGCCAGAAAATACTCGCTGGCGACCCGGCAGAGATAGTCGATTTCATCCTCCTCGATGACCACCGCCGCGGGATCGCCGTGGTAGTCGCGATCAGTGGTGCCGATCAGCGTGAAGTCGTCTTCATAAGGAATTGCGAAGACTATGCGCCCGTCGCGGCTCTGGAAAAAGAAGGCGCGCGGATCGTCCGACCTGCCCCTCACCACGATATGGCTGCCGGCAACCAGCCTGACGTTGTGCGTCCGGCCTTCGCCAAGCGCGTTGCGCAGCACTTCGTCCACCCACGGTCCGCCGGCGTTGACCAGCAACCGGGCCTCGACGACATCAGCCGCGCGCGCGCCGCCCGCCTCCGTCGCCCCTGCCAGGGTAACGCGCCAGACGTCGCCGCGGCGCTCGGCCGCGACCACGCGGGTCCGCGTACGGATATCGGCACCGCGGTCGGCGGCATCACGGGCGTTGAGCACGACCAGGCGCGCATCGTCGACCCAGCAGTCGGAAAATTCAAAGCCCATCGCAAAGACCGGCTTCAGGACCTTTGCCGCCGGGTCATGGCGCAGGTCGAGCGTCCTGGTCGGCGGCAGCAGCTTACGGCCGCCGATGTGGTCGTAGAGGAAAAGACCGGTGCGCAGCAGCCATCTCGCCCGCATTCCAGGCGCGTGAGGAAGAATGAAGCGTAATGGCCTTACGATATGGGGAGCGATCGCCCACAGGACTTCGCGTTCCTCCAGCGCCTCGCGGACGAGCCGGAACTCGTAGTGCTCGAGGTAGCGCAACCCGCCGTGGATCAGCTTCGTCGCCTTCGACGAGGTGCCGCTGGCAAGGTCGTTCATTTCGGCCAGGCAGACCGAATAGCCGCGTCCGGCAGCGTCACGGGCGACACCGCAACCGTTGATACCGCCGCCGATGACGAGAACGTCGTACAGCCGTATGTCACTCATGACGCTTCGCCGTCGTCGCCATGCCTGTCACGACCGCGCCGGGCGCCTCTCGATTACTGCCCGCCAAAGCCAATTGTCGCCTCGATTGCCTTCAGCCAGCGGGTATAGCGCCGGTCCCGCTGGGCAGCAGGCAGCGTCGGCGCAAAGGCGCGATCGAGCTTCCACGTCGCAAGGAACTCCTTCGGTGCCGGGACGACACCGGCCTGGAGACCGGCAAGATAAGCCGCGCCGAGTGCGGTCGTCTCGGTAATCTTCGGCCGATCCACGGCAAGACCGGTCATGTCGGCGATGAACTGCATCGTCCAGTCGCTGGCGGTCATGCCGCCGTCG
>Ga0265313_10000846_pt1 | contig 30854 bp, 30 predicted proteins | sample 4123metaG_FD_203122 | JGI IMG/M metagenome (GOLD analysis project Ga0265313, IMG submission 203122) | Rhizosphere microbial communities from Carex aquatilis grown in University of Washington, Seatle, WA, United States - 4-1-23 metaG | ecosystem: Host-associated > Plants > Roots > Rhizosphere >... | reverse complement strand
CCCGCTTGCGCCAGGCGGTCGGCAACGGACATGAGATAGGCTCCCACTCCCGGCGGCACCCGTGCCGGGTACCCGAGAGCTTCCTGTTCTGCATTTCACACATGACGCAAGATGAAATCGAGGGCTCCCGCGACGACATCCGAGGGAACACCGACCAGCCCTATGTCTGGAGCTTCGCCTACCCCTGCGGAAACTGCTCGGATCGGCCATTCGTACAGCGCAAGATCGCCCGGGCGGGCTACATCACTGCTCGTGCCTATCCCGACGAGCTGCACGACGGGCACGCATTGCCCGATTTGCAGGACTACGACCCGAACCCCTATGCGGCACGGTATACGCAGGTTGTCCAGAACGGCTATCCCAAGCGCGTTGTCGCCGGGCGGGTCGTTGCCGTTGCCGGAAGAACCGATGTTCCGACCCTTAATGGGAAGTTCGATGAGGTATCGGCGAGCGGTGGCATATACAGCTTTGTGTCCCACCCGCAGATGCTCGACTACGGCCGCGAGTGCTTCTACGAACAACACCTGGAATACATCGGCAGGCGTCCGGATATCTGGTATGTGCCGATGGGTCCGCTCTATGCCTACCGGGTCTTGCGGGAACAGACGGCCGTGCGGCAGATCGCCTCGCCCGGCGGCCGCATTTCCTTTGCGGTCTTCAATCCGCTTGACGCGAAGGTGTTCAATGGAAGCGTGACGCTTGAATTTCGCGCGCACACCCCCGTGAATGTATTCGCGGGCGCAAGGCCCCTCGCGGAAGGCGGGGCCGGACCCGTAACCAGTTGGCGCGGAGAGTACATGCGGCGCGCGGGGCAGAACCTGCTGATCACGGTTCAGCCCAACACGGTCGTGACGTTTCGAAGGTGCGAGAAGGGAAACTGAACTTGGCCGCACGGCACAATCTGCAAGCGTCGATCGGGCCGGGGAGGACGGGGCATCCATAGCCTGCAGCCATCGGGGCCGCGAGTGCCGGCCGAGCCGCTCGAGCTTCTGGACCAGAGCCATGTGCTCTGCCTCGCGCCCTGGGTCCACGTTCATCTGTCATCGCTTGGCGACTTCACGCCGTGTTGCGAGATCTTTGATCCCCAGGAAAGCAGCCACGGCGCGACTCTGCTGTCGCACTGGAATGGCGCCGCCATGGCATCGATCAGAAAGGCCATGCTGGAAGGTAGACGCGTGGCAGCCTGCGCCAAGTGCTACGAGAAGGAAGCGGCGGGACTGACGAGCTATCGCCGACACTTCAACGAACTCTACAGGGCCGAAGGACACAGGCTGCTGGCAACCGGGAAGGACGGCTCTCTCGCCGCCGAGATCCAGCCCATCGACCTCGACATCCGGTTCAGCAATCTGTGCAATTTCCGCTGCCGGTCCTGCTGGCATGGGGCCAGTTCACGCTGGTTCGCGGACGCCGACGCCCTGGGCCAGGCACGAGGCGCGCAAGCGATCATAACCGCCGGTGCAGATCGGGAAAAAACCCTTGAGCAAGTGAAGCAGCGGCTTCCCTTTTTGCGGTCGATCTATTTCGCCGGAGGGGAACCTCTCCTCATGGAGGAGCACTATATCCTGCTGGAGGAACTGGCTCGCATCGGCCGCACCGACATAAGGCTCTCCTACCACACCAACCTGTCCGAACTCGGCCTGGGCGACCGCAAGGTCACCGAGCTTTGGAATGCCTTCAGCGACGTTCGGGTGCGCGTCAGCGCGGATGGAATGGGAAAGACGGGTGAGCTGATCCGAAAGGGCATGGACTGGAGCGCGATGGAGCGGAACATCGCACTGGTCCGGGAGGCCTGCCCGAAAGCGCAGCTTTCAATCGCCATCACCGTGTCGGTGCTGAATGCGTTCCATATTCCGGCATTCTATTCGCACCTTCATGATGAGCTCGGGTTCAGCCAGGAAGACATCTTCCTCAATCCTCTTCAAACGCCCGCGCACTACAACGTCCAGAGCCTCCCGCGTACGATGAAGAGAGCCGTCGGCCTCCGATTGCATTCATTGGCGAAATCCCTGCCGGAGTCCGAACCCATAGCGCGGAGCGCCGAACTGGGGCGGCGAGCGGGAGCGGCGGGAGTTGTCGACATCGTGGACTACATGAATTCTGGGGATCTTCGCCGGCATATCCCGCGGTTCATCGACATCACCGACCGGCTGGACGCACTGCGGAGCGAGAACAGCTTTGCGACAATCCCGGAGCTGCTGCCGCTCAGGTCCGCGGCGCGATGGGAGACCTGGGGGCCGCGCGGAGGAGTCGCGTTGATCGGCCGAGCGCTGCGGCGGATTGCGCGACGGCGTTGATCGCCGGCGCTACTGCCGAGTGTGATGTCAGAGTGCGTTTGCCATGGCCCTCGCAGCACCTGGCATGAAGGCGCGTGACTGATGGAGATCTCGAAAGCCGGCGACCGCGATCTCCGTGCTGCGCGGCTGCTGGTCGTCGATGCCTGGCTTCCGACGCCGGACCGGGATGCGGCCTCCTATCAAATGATGCAGCTGCTGCGAGTTTTCCGGCAGCTGTCGTTGGAGATAACCTTCGGCGTGGACGCCTATAGTCCTAGGCGTGTCGAGTCTCTCGCGATGCTCCGGGCCGAAGGGGTCGACGTTATAAATCACCAAGTTGACAGGCCCGTCCTTTCGCATCTGCGCGAGCAGGGTGATCGATATGAGCTGATCCTGCTGAGCCGGGCGCATGTCGCAAGAAAGTATATCGATGAGGTCCGCCGTTTCGCCCCACGCGCGAAGCTCATCTTCGACACCACGGATCTTTCGTTTCTGAGAGGCGTTCGCGCTGCCAAGGTGACGGGCAATGCAGGCCTGATGCGCCAGGCCCTGGACGCTAAGCGTGACGAGCTCTATGTCGCGCGTGGATCGGATATCACCCTTGTGGTCAGCGAGGCGGAGCGGGATCTGTTGACCAGAGAGTGCCCGGGCATCGCGACGGGCGTCGTCTCCCTGATACGGGAAACGCAACATTCAGTCCCGCCATTCCCCGGCAGGGAGGGCATCCTGTTCATAGGGGCGGCCTCGCATCTGCCGAATTTGGACGGCGTCCTGCATTTCTGCGGCCAGGTGCTCCCGGTCCTCGCCCGGCAACTGCCTGGGATCAATCTTCGGATCATCGGCTCAAACCCGCCTGAGGCTGTCAGGCAGTATGCAAGCGAAAACTGCCTTGTGGTGGGTCATGTTCCCGATCTGACGCCGTTGTTGAACCGCTCCGTGCTCTCTATCGCGCCGCTTCGTTTCGGGGCAGGCGTCAAAGGAAAAGTCGTGACCAGCATGGCTCATGGCCTACCGGTCGTGGCCTCCTCAATCGCAGTCGAGGGCATCCCGGCGCTCGACGGACGGGACGTTCTGGTTGCCGATGACCCGGACACCTTTGCTGATAAGATTGTGACCCTCTACCGGAATGAGGCTCTTTGGTCTCAACTATCCCGCAACGGACTGGGATTGGTCGAGCGATGGTTCTCGCCAGCCATCGCGAGGGATGCCGTCCTCGCGGTCTTGCAGCGTCTCGATGTGAGACTGTGATTCGGATGGCGGAGCCAATGCCGCTGACGAAGGCGCTAGCTTCATGGTCTTGTCTAGGCTCGTCCATACCCGCTGATTTCGGATGCACAACATGGCATGCGCATGTTGTCGGTTGACCCTGACGCTGCTCCAACAGACTGCTGCACGGCTTCTATGACCGGCACTGACGGCGGCGGCGTGGTCAGCATCGTAATCCCAGTCCACAATGCGGCACCCTTCATTTGCGAGGCGCTGGCGAGCGCCTATGCCCAGGCTGGCCTATCCATCGAGGTCATCGTCGTGGACGACGGATCGACAGACGGCTCCCTCGATGTCGCTCGATCGCACCATCCGGGAATCCGGGCCATTCGCCAGGTCAATGCCGGAATCGGTGCTGCTCGTAACCGTGGGGTGGAAGCCGCTCGGGGCGAGTATCTGGCTTTTTTGGACGCTGACGATCGATGGCCGGCAGGACGCCTGGCGAAGCTCGTGGCCGCACGCGAAAAGCTCAAGGATCCGGCCGCGATCTTTGGCCACGTCAGGCATTTCCTCTGCCCCAGCTTGCAAGAGGCAAGTCGGCGTCGGCTGCATTGCCCTGCGGGGGCAGTGCCCGGCTATTTCGCAGGTGCGATGCTGCTGCGCCTTGAGGATTTTCGCCGCGTCGGCCCCTTTGAAGAGGATCTGCGTGTGGGCGAGTTCATCAGCTGGTTTGCGCGCGCCTGCGATCTAGGGCTCGCCCATAGCATGATCGAGGACGTGGTGCTGGAGCGGCGCATCCATGATTCCAACCACACGCTCAGCCGACGCGGGTCCTTTGGGGACTACGCGCGATTGCTGAAGCGCACCCTCGACCGCCGCCGATCCCAGCGCCCATGATCATGACCGATACGCGGCTCCCAGGATCTTCAGGACTCTCATCCGTGCGCGGGTTCAACTCGCCGTGCCGCCGCCAATGACGTCGCAGAGCCGGTACATGCTCCAGGCATTGACGGACTCCACCATTTGGAGGAACTGCGGCCGCAATGGCTGTGCCTTCCACGCCAGAAGCTTGCCGTATTCGGCCTCATCCGCGGCCACGCGCTCCAGGTAGGCAGCCAGGCTCGCGGCCCCATCGAAATCCGCGGCATTGATGAAACAGTCCTTGCCAGGCGCAAATTCGGCAATGTTGGGGGCGCCCAAATAGACCGGAACCGAGCCGGCGATCAGCGGATGAAAAAACTTCTCCGTAACATAGTCGGTCGCGATCGAGTTCTCGAAGGCCAGGGTAAATTTGTAGCGCGCGATGGCCCGCAGTTTGGATTTCCCTCCTCTGTCCGGCCCCGGGAGGCGCCGGTTGTTGAGGACCTTGCCATAGGAGTCCACGGTTATGTGCTTCATGAGCGCGCGGACAAATCCGATGCGGCCGCTGGCGTCGAAACGGCTCGATTGAAAATAAGCCAGCGGCGCGGCTTCCGTCTTTTCCACCGGAAGCGAGCGCAGAAGCTTCGCCGTCCCAGGGCCGAAATAGGGCGTCCACACCGTGGCGTCGCGCCAGTAACCCATGGTGATGTCGAACTGGCGCATGAACTCCGGATCGGCAAGAGCTGGATAATTGACGCTGCTCTCCATGCTGAACACGGCCCAGCGTTGCCCCGGATAGCGCCTCGGAAATTCTCGTCCATGCATGGCCGGCAGATGGAAAAGCACGACGTTCGCTTCCGGCAGGCGCCGGCGATCGGTCGTGAATCGGCAGGCAGTCCGGCATTTGAGCCTGAAAAGGTTGGGCTGCCTTCCGAAGAAGGTGTTGTAGAACAGGATCAACGGACCGCTACGAAACGACATGTGCCGAATGAAACCGTAGTCCGAGATGGCGATGCGAGTGGATTGGCGAGGGGCTTGGTTCAGCGCAAGCGGCGCTCGCGACCATAGAGCAGCAGCATGCCGATGATGACGAAACCGTAGATCACCTGCCGGCCGAACTCCTCCATCTGCATGACCGAGAGGATGGACTGGAGGAGGGTGATCAGGATCACGCCGGCTATGGTGCCGACATAGGAGCCGCGTCCGCCCAGGATCGAAGTTCCGCCGAGGACGACGGCAGCGATGGACGGCAAGAGGTAGGCATCGCCCATGGCCTGGGCTGCTTTGCTGGCATAGCCGGCGAGCAGTTCGCCGGCGAAGGCTGAAAGCCCGCCGGAGATCGCGAATGCCATCATGACCACGCGCTGGGTATTGATGCCCGAGAGATAGGCCGCGCGTTCCCGGTTGCCGATCGCATAGATCGCCCGCCCGAAGCCGGTGCGGGTGAACATGAACACCGTTCCCGCGCCCAGCAGGGCCCAGACGATCAAGGCGTTCGGCAGGCCGAACACGATGTCCCCGGTGGCGATGAAGCGCATGGCGCGGGAGGCCGAGTCCTGGGGCGAGAAGCCGCCGGTATAGGCGACCATCAGGCCCTGGGCGACGGCGTTGACGGCGAGCGTGATGATCATCGAGGGGATGCGCAGATACGCGACACCGATGCCGTTGACGAGGCCAAGCGCGATGCCGCACAGCAGGCCGAACGGGATCGCCAATATGGTACCCAATTCGCCGTGGGCCGTCGCCGCGCAGGCCATCATTCCGCCGACGGCCACCACCCAGGGGACGGACAGGTCGATCTGGCCGAGCAGGATCACGACCATCATGCCGGTGGCAATGACGCCCAGGAAGGACGCCACCTTTAGCTGCTGCAGGAGATATGCGGGCGAGAGGAACTCGCGCGAATACAGGCTGCCCAGCAGAAGCAGCAGCACGATGCAGGCGAACGCCGTGGCGACCGCAGGATCGATCCTCCTGAGCGGAACCGGCAGGCGCATGGTCATCGGCATACCCTATGGAGGACCATCGTACGGGGTCACGCAAAGAGGTCGAGGCGATTGCGGATCTGGAACAGGCGGGCCGAACCCACGCAGACTGCCAGCAGCAGAACGACGCCCTGGAACAGGGGCTGCCACAAGGGGTCGAGATCGAACACGAAGAGCAGGTCGCCGATGGTGCGAAAGGCGAGCGCGCCGAAGATGGCGCCGACCGCGCTGCCGACCCCGCCGAACAGGGATACGCCTCCCAGCACCACGGCGGCGATGGAGTAGAGGGTATAGGTCCCGCCGCTGGCAAATGATGCATCGCCAGAATAGGTGATGAAGGTGAGGTAAAGGCCGCCGATGGAGGAGAGCAGGCCCGAGAGGGTATAGGCCCAGAATTTCGCCCGGGCGATGGGAACGCCGGACATATAGGCCGCCACCTCCGAAGATCCCGTCGCATAGACGGCACGGCCAATGGCGGATCGCCGGAATGGCAGCCAGACGACGAGGACGACGACGAAGAGCGCGACCAGGCTGACCGGAACGCCGCCCGGCAGGCGGCCGGTCATGAAGTCGGCGATGTCCGAATTGAAGCTGTCGGAATTGCCCGGCTGCGGCCTGAGCCAGAGCGCGACGCCGTAGTAGATGGAGCCGGTGGCGATCGTGGTGACGATAGGCTGCAGCCGGCCGTAGATGACGATGAGGCCGTTGAGGGCACCGCAGACGAGGCCGACGAGGAGTACGCCGACCACGCCGAGCAAGGCGATGGGGGTCGATCCGGCAATGATGTAGGAGCCGAGACAATTGGTGAAGATGAAGATCATGCCGGCCGACAGATCGATGCCGGCGGTCAGCACCACCATGGTCTGGCCCATGGCCACCAGCGCGAGGAGCACGCCCTTGTTGGCGGCGGTCTGCACCACATTGGCCGTGAAACCGGCCGGATGCTTGCTGACATAGACGACGAACATGAACAGGAAAATGGCAAGAGCGAGCAGCGTGCCGCGCTGCTCGGCCAATCGATAACGCCAGTCCTTCATGGGTTGGCCGCCGGCATGGAGCCGGCCTCCCCCTGGTCGGTCGCGATATTGAGGGCGCTGGCGACCAGCGCACGCTCCGTGATCTCGTCCTCGACGAGCGTGCGCTTGACCATGCCGTCATAGAGGACCAGCACCCGGTTGCAGCAGCCGACCAGCTCGTCGTAGTCGGTCGAATAGAAGATGATCGCGGCACCGGATTCGGCAAGCTTGCGCAGGAGCTGGTAGATCTCCTGCTTGGTGCCGACGTCGATGCCGCGGGTCGGATCGTTGAGGAGGATGATGCGGGGGCTCACCATCAGCCATTTGGCGATGACCACTTTCTGCTGATTGCCCCCGGAGAGCGAGCCGACCGGTACGTCGACGCCGTCGGTGCGGATGGCAAGAAGCCGGATCATGTCCTCGACGGCCTTCCGCTCGGCCTCGCGGTCGATCACCCCCCAGTGACACAGGCGATCGATGGCGGCGAAGGAAAGATTGGCCCTGACCGCCATGGGCAGCATCAGGCCTTCGGTCTTACGGTCCTCCGGGATCAGAGCCATGCCGATCTTGCGCGACTTCGCGGCCCTGGGACTCTTCACCAGCGTCCGCTTTCCGTCGATCAGGACCTCGCCGGTGACCCCCATGAGCACGCCGAACAGCGCCAGCAGCAGTTCGCGCTGACCCTGGCCGTCGAGGCCGCCGAGGCCGACCACCTCGCCGGCGCGCGCGGTGAGGGAGATATCCCGCAGGCGCTGGCCCCAAGACAGCGTGCGCACTTCGAGAACCGGCGGCTTGTCGCTGAGCTTTGCCGGCGATTTCGGCGGAAAGACATGACTGTATTCCCGCCCGATCATCATCTCGACCACTTCGTTGTCGGTCTTGCTGCCGGCGAGATAGGTCGCGACATTGCGCCCGTTGCGGAAGACAGTGCATTCGTCGGCGAGCTCGGCGATCTCATGCATCCGGTGGGAGATGTAGAGCAGGGCCAGTCCCTCGGACCTGAGGCGCTTCAGCACGGCGAAGACTCGGGTCACGTCTGCTGCCGTCAGCGCCGAGGTGGCTTCGTCAAGGATCAGAATACGCGGGTTCCGCGCGAGCGCCTTGGCGATCTCGACGATCTGGCGCCGCGACAGGGGCAGATCCTTGACTGGCGCCAGGGGATGGATGTCCTCGCCCCCGGCGCGGGCCAGCGCCTGCTCGGCGATTCGCCGCTGGGCGCGCCGGTCGATCAGGCCGAAGCGTTTGGGTGGATTGCTGATGACGATATTGTCGGCAACGGAAAGATCTGGGACCAGGGAGAGTTCCTGAAAGATGCAAACCACGCCGGCAGCGATCGCGGAAGCGGGGTCGGGGAAGACAACCTCACGCCCCTCGAGGGTCATGCGGCCCTTGTCCGGCGCGACCACGCCAGCCATGACCTTGATGAGGGTCGATTTGCCTGCGCCGTTCTCGCCCAGCACCGCGTGAACGCGGCCGCCATGGACGGTCAATTCCGCTTCTTCCAACGCCCGCACGCCGCCATAGCGCTTGGACACGGCTTCCATGCGGAACAGTGGAGTCGCGACGTCCATCCTCCCCACCCTAGAAGCCCATGGTCCCGAGCCAGCGCGGCCCAAGACGGTAACCAAGCCCCTGCCTAGCAAGATTCGAAGGGGCAGCCCGATCGAAGATTGCCCCGAGCCTGCTCCGGATCAACCCAAAGCGCCGGGGATATTTCCCCGGCGCTGGAGGCTGTCGAACCCTTGGATATTACTGGTTGGCCTGCGACTGACCCATGATTTCCTGCGCGGTGAAGTTGATCCCGCAGGTCGGGAAGGCGTTTCCCACGAAGAAGTTGTCCGACTGGGTGGAGTAATAGTTCACGCCGTCCTTGAAATCGGGATCTTCGACGATGGCGAGCGGCAGCTTCACCGACTGGGGAACGACGTTGCCCTGGAGGGCGTCGAGAGCGGTCTTCATGGCAACCGCCACCTGGGCCGGACCGGTGCCCGCCGAGGAGCAGACGAGGCCGTCCTTGGAGTGGGCGCCGCAGAACTTGCGGAAGCCGTTCTCGGTCTCGCCTCCGAAAGGCACGAAGGGATGCCCGGCGTCGATCAGGGCCTGGACCACGCCGGTGTCGCCGCCTTGGGCGGTGATGCCGTCGAAGTGCTTCTGGACCGCGATCGCGTCGGCCGTCGCCTTCTGGGCCGTGGGGTCGTCCCATTTGCCGACGACTTCCACCACGTTCCATGGCTTGCCCGAGGCATCGAGGGTCTCGTGGATGCCGTCGTGCCGGTCGGTATCCACCGAAGTGCCGGCCACGCCGCGCACCTCGAGGATCTTGCCGCCGTTCGGCAGATGCTTGATCAGCCAATTGGCCCACAGCACGCCCAGGCCCTTCTGATCGACGTCGACGTCGATGGCATCTTCCGTGTCGAGGATGTTGTCGAAGGCGACCAGGATGACGCCCGCGTCCTTCGCGCGCTTGATCACCGGCGCGAAGGCCTTCGGGTTCTGGGCGTTGACGATGATGGCGTCATAGCCGGAATCGATGAAGTTGTTGATCGCGGCGATCTGGGCGGCGACGTCCTCGCCGGTCGACACGACCTTGAACTCCTTGATCAGCGCCGCGACTGCAGGCTGGGCGGCATAGGCCTTGGCCGTCTTGATCATCTGGATGCGCCAGGTGTTGGCGATGAAGCCGTTGGCGAGCGCGATGCGGTACGGGCCGGGCTTGGCCGGGTACTTGAAGAACTTGGTCTGGGCCGACCACGGCACGTAGCAGGTCGGGTCGCTGGACGGGCCGGCGACGATATCGGGCCCGGCGGCCAATGCCGTCGTGGTCACGCTCAAGAGAAGAGAAAGTGCGCCAACCATGGTCAGCGCGCCATTCGCGGAGACGGAACGCTTCATTGGAATCCTCCCTATGTTGATTGCTGTCTGGACCCGTAGCGGGGACCGGAAGCCCGACAGCTTGTGGCCGACGAACAGACCTACCAGGCAGTCGCAGCTTCGCTTGCATTCGTTTTTCCTGGCAAGCTTGTCATACCATATGGGTAGTAATACGGTCAACATTGCCAGAAAATCCCGGCGGCCCGAATGGCCCTCTTCGTTTAGTCGCCATGGGTCGGCAAGATCTCCGCATTCGAAAGATCGGTGCCGGTGATCTTGGTTATATCGGCAGCCGCATTACGCAGCAGCGTCATGGCTGCCGTATGGGCCAGCTCCGGCTTTCCTTCCACGATGCCATTTAGCAGGTCGCGATGTTCCTCGATCGCCCGCGAGCGATGCGATCCGCGAACGGAGATGCGAAACATTTCCCCGAGGGCGAGACTGAACAACTGGCCGATGGGCCAGAAGAACTCATTGTGAGTGGCGAAATATATCGCCTTGTGAAACTGCAGATCGGCCTGAACCCAGCCCTCATCATCGTCGCGTGCCGCCACCATGTCGGCAAACAATTCGCGAAGCCGACTCTGGTCGGAGGCGTCCGCCGCCTGCGCGGCCAGCGCCGCCGCGGCCGGCTCGGTCGCATTGCGCAATTGCAGCATCTTGCGCAGGTATGCGTCCGTATCAGTGACTTCGAGCCGCCATCGCAGCACGTCGGGATCGAGATGGTTCCAGCGCACCGGCTCGCACACCCGGGTGCCGACCTTGGGTCGTGACTCCACCAGGCCCTTGGCGATGAGGCCGCGGATGGCCTCGCGCATCGAAGTCCGGCTGACGCCCATCATCTGACAGAGGCCGGCCTCCGAAGGCAGGGTCTGGCCAGGTGAAAAATCCCCGCGCAATATCGCCACGCCGATCTCGTCGGCAAGCCGCAAATGAACCCTTCGGATCAGCGGCCGGAGCGAACCGCTTCTGTCGGGCTCACTCACAGGAGAATTCCTGGGAGTAAAATCTGGCGATCCGCGCTGCATTGTCGGCCCGAGTTCACGTTGCTCAGCTGGCCTGTCCGTTCTGAAACTGGAGCATCCCTATGCCGTTTCCGCCGCTCGTCCGGCAGTCGCGCCCTTGGCTGGCGTCGCGCAGAACGTTGGCTCAATCTTGGCTGACGGTTTCGCCAGCTTTGGCAAACTGAAATATAGGTTTTCATATCATACAATATGATAAATGAGAAACAAAAACGGCCAATCGAACCCGCCTTGGCGCAGCCGCCTTCATGCAAGAGGCGCGAAGGGCACGCGACGCTCGCGGCGCGTTCAGAACGGCTTGTCCCCCTTAATGGTCACGCGATATCCGGACCGCGATTGGGGGAAGTAGTCCCAAAGGGCCATGTGCTGGGCGCAACGGTTGTCCCAGAAGGCGACGGAGTTCTCACGCCAGCGAAACCGCACCTGAAACTCCGGCCGAGCGCAGTGGTCGATCAGATAGGCGAGGATGGCCTCGCTTTCCTCTCGGGACAGGTCGTTGATCCGGGTCGTGAACATGCGGTTGACGTACAGAGCCTTGCGCCCGGTTTCCGGATGGGTGCGCAAGACCGGATGCACCGCCCGAGGATAGATCTTGCCCCGATCGTCCACACCCTTGTCCTTGTATCGGCCACGGTAGTAGGGCTCGCCATCGTGGGTGGCGGTCAGGCCTTCGAGATAGGTCTTCATTCGCGCCGACAAGGCATCATAAGCGGCATACATACTGGCGAAGAGCGTATCGCCGCCTAGCGCCGGGACGATCCGCAGGTGGAGGATGCTGCCCATAGGCGGCTCCGCATCACAGGACACGTCGGAATGCCAACTCTCGCCGGCGATATAGGTGGAGTTGGCATCGGCATGGACTGGCAGCACCTCCGGGTGGCCGGCTGGCCCGGGCGCGCCGGGATGAACGTGAAGCTCGCCAAACTGGCGCCCGAAGGCCTTCTGGCTGTCCAAATCGAAGAGCTGGTCGCGGAAGAACAGGACCTGATGCTCCAGCAGGGCGGCGCGGATTTCGGCGATCTGACGCGGGCCGGGTCGTCGCAGGTCGACGCCGCCGATTTCGGCGCCGATATGGCGCCCGACGGGTTGGACCTCGATCGTTTCGTAGGCCATGGCTGCCCTCCTCGATACCGGGAGAGTGCCCCCGGCCGTTCCGGTCGTCTACAGCGCCCTCTACTCTCACCCGGCGCGTATGGTGTAAGACCTGGGCAAGCCGGTCCTTGCACCTAAGGACCGGCAAGGCAGCCGTGATGATCCAATTGGCCGGGAGTTGGCACCGATGGGAAATCCAGGATCGGCAGGGCATGGCGCTAGGGCGACCTGCACAGCAGACGGGCAAAGGCCTGTCAGGCTGCTCCTTGCCGCGATAGCAGTGTGGTTCGCCTGGTCGGCCGGCGTCGCCCTCGCCGCACCGTCGCTCTACGATAAGCCGGCCAAGGTGCAGCATCTGCCCCTTCCCGCCGATCCCCAGAACCCCCAGGCCAAGCCGGTTCTCTCCTGCTTCTATTTTCGCCATTTCATGGTCAAGGAGGTCGATCTGGGCGAGCCGGGCGCCGAGCAACTGTCGATCCTTCCGATTGAAGCCGGCCAGCATGCGCCGGCTTGCCAACGAGACAACGTTGCGAGCGAGAAGCTGGTGTCGCCGGACGACTGGAGTGGGTATTTCGATGGCGTCAAGGGCGGCTATGTCTTCTTTTCCGCCGAAGACGGTTGGAACGACGGCATGGGCTTTGCCGTCTTTACCGCTGCCGATGCCAAGAAAGTATTCGAGGATGTGGCCAAGAAATGGCGCTCCATCGCCCTGACGCCCTCGGGTATCGCCATGCGGTACGAGCGGGTCTATGGCGCTAAATGCTCCTTGCAGGCGGACAAGCCCGGCTGCTGGCAGCAGATTGAGCGCGACACGGGATTGCACGGCGCGGCGCCGGATTGCGCTGCCGCCTACGCGGCGGAGGAAAAGCGAACGCCGACCATGATCCAGGCGGTGATCGACGATCCGACCATCGTCGATTACGCGGCGGCCGTTTCCATCGGCCCAGGCGGATCGACGATCGCGCCCGTCACCGGCAATGCCATCCGATGCCGGCCGTCCGAATAGGTCACAGGTTCTCCTAGGTAGTGGTCAGCCGAGTGCCGTTCGTGGCGAAGCTGGTCTTCCAAGACGAGATCGCCTGAGGGTACCTGTTGGCGGAGCCTGTCGGCAGGCGGACATTGATGCCGCTCCGGCTGACAATGTAGTGTTCGGGAGAATCCGCCGGCGGGGAAAGCGCCGTTTCGAAGAGAAGGGGCGATCGAAACCGTGTCTGATCTTCACGCACTTCAAGAAGCGCTTAGCGACATGGCGGAAGACTCGGATTTGACTGTCAGATTGGGACGGCGCGCGGCGGATATGACCGCCATGTTCCTCGCCAAGGCGGGACCCCAGGATGCCGCGAACCTGAAGGAGTGGCTGACCTCACGGCTCAATCTCGCCACCGTCAAGGGCAGGCCTCGGCTCAAGCTCAGCTATGCCAACCGCAGGGCCTATATTCTGCAATGCGCTCTCGATCGGGCGGAAGGGCGGCCTCCGCCAGCGGAGCCGGACTAGCGCAAGCTTGCCGCCGGCGAGAACCGCGCCTGGCGCCGAGCGCAGCGAGCTTCTTAGCCGCGCCTAGGACCTTTTCGCAAGCGCGTCCAGTTTGGTGACGACGATGCCGAGTTCGACGGCAATGACTATGAGCAACAGCGGAACGAGAAATTCAAGCATGGTCGCTCCTCCTTCTATTGCGATGTTCACGGCGTGAACACGCGTCCGCCGGGGTTGGGGTCCACGGGTTCGGTAGCCTCCAACGCCAATACGCTACTTGACCGATAGCCGCGTCGCATCCCGTCCCCAACAGAGCGGCATGCCCACTCTATGACCGGCGCCCACCACCAGCAAGTGCCCCCAATGGACGCCGAAGGGGCTTCGCCCTCAAATCTCGCCTTGCCACAGGACATCAGCCAAGCGGCTTGAGATCGGGCTCGAGCCAGGCGCGCCGGGCGGCAACCGAAAGAAGGCGGGCGCGGCTATAATACTGGAAGGGGAAGGCCTTGGCCGCATAGGGGCTGGCGAGCAGCGCGTTGGTCAGGACGAGAAGAGGCGTGGCTCCGTCCGTTTCCGCGACGAAGCGTTGTATCGCCCAGACATAGAAGGCGGTGATCGTTTCATGATAGCCGCCGGCGTCGTCGTTGACCGTCCCGACGGCCTCGTTGTAGGCGATGATCCCCCGGCGCAGGTCCGCCAGAACACGGTCGGCGGGGAGGTTCAGGACCTGCCAGAGCCCGACGGTCAAATGGGCCTGGTGAGTCCAGGACGGCTGCGGAAGATCTCGTCGGCGAAAGCCCTCGACGACCCGCAGGATCTCCGCCTCGCTCTCGTAGGCGGTGAAGGGGCGGGCAGTGGTCTCGATGGCCATTGCAGCTGCTGGCAGGTCCCATCGGCCGGGCGATGCCGGATGCCTTCAAGCCTGTTGGGCGGGCGATTTGGGGGGATGGTAGCGTTTGACCCGGATGTTGCTGATCGCGGCTTCGATCAGCCGCTGTTCGAAGTGGGGCTTCACGCCCTCGAACTCGCAGGTCGCGACGACCTGATCGGTGATGAAGCCGGGTTGATATGCCGCCAGCTCGATGTCCCGCTTCTCGGTCAGTTCCTGGATGATGAATTCGAACATCTCCTCGCTGAGGGGGATGTCCCGCGACTTGGCGACATGCTCGAAAATCCGGCGGAACCGCTTGCGCGATGGCGGCCCTATCTCCAGCTTGAAGGGAAGGCGGCGCAGGAAGGCCGGGTCCATCAGATCCTCGGGCTCGAGATTGGTCGAAAACATGAGCCGGGCCTCGAACGGCAGGTCGAAGCTCTTGCCCGTCTGCAACTTCAGATAGTCGACGCCGTTCTCCAGGGGCACGATCCAGCGGTTCAGCAGATCGGCCGGCGAGACGAGCTGCCGACCGAAATCGTCGATCAAAATCGATCCGCCCAGCGCCTTCACGTGTAAAGGCGCTTCGTAGCATTTCGAAATGGGATCATAACCAAGCTCAAGCATTTCCAGCGTCAGCTCGCCGCCGGCCACGGCAAAAGGTTGGTGGCAGGGAACCCATCGGCCGTCGAATTCCTCGTCGCGAATCGCCCTGACGGACGTATCGCGATTCTCCTGCTCGTCGAGCAGCGCCGAATGCAGCTTTGGATCGTACACCCGCATGATCTGGCCTTCGATCATGACCGAGTAGGGAACATAGATAAGGTCCGTCAGGGTTCGCCCGAGCTTGAGGGCGATCGACGTCTTGCCATTGCCAGGGGGCCCATAGAGCAGGATGGGTTTGCCCGAGTTGATCGCGGGGCCCATCTTCTGCATCAGCGCCTCCTCGAGGAAGAGCCCTGAGAGAGCCGCCTTGATCTCGGGCAGGGTTACCCGCTCGCCCGAGATTCGCTGGCTCACAATGCGCTTCTTGAAGGCATCGAGCGACACCGGTGCCGGGCCGATATATTGCGAGCGCGACATCGCTCCCGCCGCCCACTGGCGGCCTGCCTCGGTGATGTCATAGCGCTTTTCGGCGAGCATGCCGGAGCCGCGTGCACTGCTGACGTTGAGAAGCTGTCGGCTGGCGGCAAGTTCCCCCAGCTGTGCCACCAGCGGGTGCGGCAGCTTCATGCCCTCGACGAATTGCGACGTGGTGTCGAGCCCGTTGACGAAGATGAGCTTCATCAGCAGGTCAAGAAGGTCATTCTCCTTGATCTGAAGCTCGGCGATGCTCACCGGCTTGGCCGGGGAGATTCTCAACAGGCGCTCGAGCCGCTTGCGGTCGACGATGCCCATGGCGATCAGGTTTTCGCCGAGCCGTCCGCCTTCGGTCTGTTGCCGTTGCAAGGCGGCCTCGATGTCGTGAGGCGTCGCCAGCTCCGCCCTGATCAGTAGTTCGCCGATTCGCATCGCAGGACCTTTGCTTTACGCGTAGAAGCCCCAAGCAAATCTTCGAAGCCAAGCTAACGACATAGCCCACGACTTAGTCAATTCTTTCCTGACAATCCCCGCGGCCGCTCGCACATTCCGAGTGCACCGACTTGATCCGGCACGGTCAATCGAAAGCGACGCTGAGCCTGCCCAGCCCCGGGAAATCGGCGACGAGACGATCACCGGAAGCAACGGCGACAGGGGTAACGCAAGTGCCCGTGGTCACGATTTCGCCGGCCTTCAGCCCCCCACCCCGCTTCGACCGCTCGTTGGCGAGCCACGTGAGAGCGATCCGCGGATCGCCCAGGGCATCGGCGCCATGGCCTTCCCCGGCGGTAACGCCGTTGCGCAACATACGCACGGGCTGGCGAGGAAGGTCGATCCCCGGCCAATCGGCGACCTCCGGCCCCAGGACGAACCAGGCGGCGAAGGCATCGTCGGCGGCGATTTGCGCCGGACCTACTTCGGCGAACTGCTCGAATCGGGCGTCGGGAACCTCGATCGCGAGATGAAGGCCGGCCACGGCTTTCATTACCTCCTCGACCGAGTAGGGGTCGGCGCGGGAGGGAAGGTCTCGTCCGAGGCGGAAGGCGAATTCCGCTTCGGCCGCCCGCATCAGCATGGGACCGGCGTCAAGCACGGCTCCGTCGTTCAGCACGAAGTCGGCGAAGAGCCGTCCTGCCAGGGGCTCGATGACGCCGATATGGCGTTGGCCCGCCGCGCTCGTCGCCGCGATCTTCCACCCGAACACCGTCTGGCGAGCGAGCGCCGTCATAGCATCCTGCACGGCATAGCCCTCGGCCAGCGACCCGGGCCGGCAATGGGCGGGGAGCGCCGCCAGCCGGCGCCTTTCCAGGCGCGCTTGCCAGAGGATCCCTGCGGCTTCCAATGTGGCGGCTTCTTTCATGGGATTGCGTAGTTCCTCATCCACGGCCTCATAGATCGTCCTGACTTAGATCAGACATTCATGCATCAGGTACTTGCCGCCGGGCGCTCTTGGGATCTCAGCCACCCGCCGGCAGCGAATGCGAAAGCGGGGGGAGAGATATTTGTCGACGGCATCTTGAGCCGCGGCCTCGGAAATCTCCATCCCGTCGGCTTTGGGGATATAGTGGAGTTCCACCTCGGTAAGACTGGTCTGGAACAGCTTGAATTCCCGCACGCCCATGAGCAGGGATACGTCGGGTGGAAGCATCGCTGCCACTTTCGTGCCATCCGGCAGCTTGAACAAGCCGGACTCGCGGCCGATAACGCGCTCGATGGCTTGCGCCGAGCGCGGACAGCCGCTGCTGCTGCCGGCGATGGCGTAGTCGCCGGTTTCGTAGCGGATCAACGGCATGGCTCGGTTGAAAAGCGGAGTGACCACCACCCGGCCCATCTCGCCAGGCCCTACGGGGCGGCCATCCTCTCCGAGAAGCTCGAGCACCAGATGCCGGTCGGCCGGGTGATAGGCATCGCAGAGCGGGCATTGCATGGCGATCAGCCCCGCTTCGACGCAGCCGTAGCCGTCCGCCAGCCGACAATTGGGGATCTGCCTGATGAACTGGCGCAATTCGTCCGAGACAACTTCGGAAATGGTCGAAATGAGCTGCAGCGATAAGGGTTGCGTGCTTTCGGCGAGATGCTGCAGGGCCGCCTGCATGATCGAGGGAAAGGCAACCGCCAGGGTGGCCGATGTGCGGCGAAGGAGATCGAACGCCGCGGCGCCGTCGAGGGTAGAAAGTTTCCAGTGCTCCGCGCCGTTCTTGAGAACCTGCCGATCAAGCCTGCCGATGGGATAATCTTCATCGGGGAATTCGATCTCGGCGATGCGTCGGTGGCGGGCGAGATTCCAGCCCTCCATGAGCCGACGATTTTCCTCCAGGTTGATCTGGAAGTGGCGTTTGGTCTTGCGGATCAGCATCGGCTGGCCGGTCGCTCCCGACGTATGCCGGATCTGGACCCTGCCTTCGCTTGGCGGGACATATGATGGGTAAAATCGCTCGGTTTCTTCGCGTACCAGCCGCTTGCCAGTGATCGGAATCTCGCGAAACGCGATCTTGGACCCCGCGCTGAGGCGCTTGGCCCATTGCTGCTCCCGATAGTAGGGCGAATGGATCGCCGCATGGGACAACATGGCGCTCAATGGTTTCGGCGTGTCCAGCCTGATCCCGGCGTCCTTCATGACGGGTTTTGGTAGCCCGCCGCCGGCCGACAGTCCAGATGGCGTTGAAAGTCGGTCTTCAGAGTCTCGGCAAAGTCTGCCAGCGCTTGGGCACCAGGTCGGGGGTCGAAGCGAGATGGGCAAACCACGGTTCAGGCGCAATGGTCAATTGATCGGGATGTTCGGCCAGCCATGCCGCCCACCAACTGAGCGAGGAGTTGGCGACGACATGATGGCGGCACGCCGCCATCAGGCGCAGGTCTTCCGCGGCCGCGTCGGGGCCGTTCGCGTCCACGAGATGAACGCCGGGCCCGCGAAAGTTCTCCCGGCACCATTGATGATCGTCGCTGAACAGGAAGAATTCGGCGTCATGCAGTTGCTCCGCCATGCGGTGCATGGCCTTCTCGTAGTATTCTGGAGAGCAGAGTCCGTGAACTCGAAGCTCTCGGGCGAGCAGGTAGTCGCCGCGCCGGACGTGGACGCACACGGCATTGGCCTGGCCGATCCGCGAGAGCCAGTCCCGGTTGGCGCCGGGCGGGGGTGGCGGCTGCAGCAGCTCGCGCCGGACCGTCTCGGCCGAGGACTCGAAATACCGATAGGACTGCCAGTAGCCGGCGAGGTAAGTCGAGCCGGCGATGGTCTCGAACCTGGAGTCGTAGTCGAAGCCTTTCTGGATAAGGACGTTGAGGCGTGGTCGGCGAATTCCACCCCCTGCGCCTATGATGGATCCGGCGAAGCGCAGCGCGTGTTCGAGCGGACCGGCGCTGTCCGGAAGGGGAACCGGGCCTTTGCGGGGGCCCTTGCGGAATCCGCGCCATGCCACCGTCGCCTGGATCGGAAAGCGATGGAGTTCGAACGGCCGTTGACAATAACCGGTGCGAAAGGCGGTGGCATCGAGGACGAGACTGGCACCGAGCCTGCCTGCGAGCGCTCGACCCGCTGCATATTGGAACAACTGGTTTCCCAGGCCGCCCAGCAGATGGGTGGCAACGTAAATCTGTGCCGTCATGACGCCCCTAGTACCGGCTTTCGAAGAAAGTCGGTACATCGTTTTTGGCTCTCGGTATCCGATTACGCTGAAATTCGAGACGGTGCCCGAGTTGCGGGGTTCTACGATCCGCCCAGGGGGATCCGCCACGGGGGGGTTGGTCTGCCCTTCGTTCAGTGCGATAGAGCTCAGTTCGCTTCCAGGAGTAAGCTTGCCAAAAGCCCCTGCACGCTCTGCCACGGAGAGAGCCGTTGAACGAGCCGCCCCTGCAGATCGTTTCCGAAGGCCTGCGTCAACTCTTCGCCTATTGGGACAGGCTCAGGGCAGGGCGCATCGCCCCAGCCTGGTCCGAGATCGACCCGGCCGAGATCAAGGGTTTGCTGCCCCACATCATCGTGACGGAATTTCTCAACGATCCTTTCGACGTCAGGTTCCGCCTCGTCGGCACCACGATCGTCGATGCCTACGGCGAAGACTTCATGGGCAAGAACCTCAGGTCTCTCGAACCCACGGGTGGGGTTGAGCTGTGGCTCGACCTCTATGCCAGCCTGGTGAGAGAACGCCTCCCGGTTTACGGGCGTTACAGCCTCAGCTCCGACTATGTGCAGACCCAATACGCTGACGCTGGCATCTTCCCGCTTTCCGCCGATGGCGAGAAGGTCGACAAGGCAATCGAATTGGAAGACTGGAACCTGGCGGCGAGCTTGGCGCCGAGCGTGCTCATGCACCCGGCCTGGCGGTTCGATCGCTTGTGAGGTCAATCGCCCGGCCAGACGGCCCATGCGGCGCCGAGGAATCCGAGCGCTGGAAGCATCAGGAAGCGGTCCGGGCCACTGCTGGCAAGGTCGCTGAAGCCCATTTTGATCGCCGGATAGGCGAACAAACCCGCAATCCCCACGAAGGCAAGCGCCAATATCATACGTGCCAGCCTCATCGATCGGTCCTCATAACCGCACTCATGCTTCCGGCGCGTTGGTATAGAGGTTGTCGAGGGCGGTCGCCACGAGCGTCTCGCTCATCTGCGGGTTGCGCTTGGCGAAATTGCAGGCATCGACCACGTGGTCGACAATGAAGCGCGGCTGATAGCAGGCGAGCGGCGAATGGCGCCGGCCTTGCAGCTCCTCCACCAGCCAGGCGAACACCGTTTCGTCGAAGGGAAGCCGGCGCGCTGCCGCCGCACGGATGAAGATCTCGCGATAGCGCTCCAGCGAAGGGGCACCGAGCCTGATCTTGTACGGAATGCGGCGCAGGAAAGCCGCGTCGGTCAGGTCTTCGGGCGCCAAATTGGTGCAGAAGATCACGAGCTCGTCAAAGGGGACGGAGAACGTCGCGCCGCTGTTCAGCTTCAGATAGTCGATCTTCTCTTCGAGCGGGATCATCCAGCGGTTTAGCAGATCCTTGGGGCGCACATACTGACGGCCGAAATCGTCGATGACGAAGACCCCGCCCACGGCTTTGATATGCAGTGGCGCTTCATAAAAGTTCGCAGACTCGCTGTAGCGCAGATCCAGCATGTCGATGGTGAATTCGCCGCCGGTAATCACCAGCGGACGCCGGCAAGCAACCCAGCGCCGGTCGAAATCCTCCCGGCGGATGACCATGTCAGGAGCGCTTTGCGGATCGACCCGGCCGACCTCCTCGTGGATCTTCGGATCGAAAATCTTGACGATCTGACCGCTGACCTCGATGCAGTGGGGAACATAGATGACGTCCGAGAAGACCCGGTTGACCCGGCGGGCGATGGAACTCTTGCCGTTCCCCGGCGGACCATAGAGCAGGATCGAGCGGCCGGCGTTGACCGCCGGCCCGATCCGTTGCTTCAGGTCGTCGGTCAGCACCATGTCCTCGAAGGCCTCGCTCAGGCTCGATGCTTCGACTTGTTCGTTGCTCAGTCGTTGCATGGCCACGCGATCTCGATAGGCCTGAAGGCTGACCGGCACCGGACCGATGTACTGATTGCGGTCGAGAGCGTCGGCGACGGCGTTCCGTCCGGCACTGGCCAGGGAATAGGTCAAGACCGGAATGGCGCCGCCCCGGTTCGAGCCGGTCACCTTGAGGAGCTTGCGCTCCACCGCCTCCTCCACCAGGTCCTGGACCACGTTGCCCGGCAGGCAGAGCAGCACGGCCAGCGCCGGCGTGTTGTCTGCGCCCGCGCGGTGCAACGCCTTCAGGATCAGGGAGATCAGTGTCGAGCGCGCGACGCCCGTGTCTTCCGCTGTTGCCGGCATGGCCGGCCGGGACTGAGGCTGCAGTGCGACGATCTGCTCCGGCGTCACCAGGTTCAGGGCAACCAGATTCTCGGTCAGCTCGCCTCCGCGCGAACGCCGGCGTTCGGCCGCGCGTTCGAGGTCGGCTTGCCCTACAACGCCCTTGGCGACGAGCAACTCCTCCAGTCGCATCAAGCCTCGTTATCCCCCTCTAGAAATCAATTCGATCTTGGTTCCGTAACGCCGATGGGTGGCAAACGATTAATTGATCACACTATTGCATAGCATTGAGAATTATCAATTTTATCAACCGGCCGGGCTGCGGCCCCGTCCTTGCACAACACCCGCCACGCGCCTGCGGATCCAAGATTCGCGTGGATTTACAAAGAGTTGTTTGCGTAGCCGATTCCCGGCCAAGGCAGGGACCCGGGCGATTAATGGTCCTTGGATCGTGCGGCCGCGCGGGCGTTCGCCTCGCTTGGCGCGGTACCGGCACCATTGCCTGCCGCCTCACGAGCCCTGGCCCAGAAGCGCAAGGCAAGCGGACTCCCGGGCTTGAGTTCCGTTCGTTCGGAGGCGAGGCCGCGGGCAGTTCCGCTGAGCCCGCCCCGGATCGCAGCCTCCAGCAGCGTGAGGCTCAGCACATCCCGTTGCGCGTGGCTGCCGCCGAAACGGTGGGCGATCGGCCTGAGCGGCAGCAGAATCTCAACGGCCTCACTGTAATCGGCACGGCCGAAGGCATGCAGCGCGCGGCACAGCGGCAATCCGACTTCGGCGACGAGCAAGGCGTTGGTGCCGGCTTCGCGAGCCCGTCTTTCGAGCCTCGCAAGCAACGCGTCGGCTGCGCTGTCCCGGCCGTCTCCGACGAAGGCCATCATCGCGTGGGCATCATTGAAGGCATAGTAAGCGTCCTCGGCCTTGCCCGCCCAGGCATCGGCCAGCTCTCGCCAGCGCTGGTCGACCGGCGCGCCGCTGAGATGCAGGCGCCAGAGCAGGGCCGAGGCGTCCACCATCTCCAGCGCGATTTCAGAGGGGCGGGGCCTGATCTGGCGATCGTAAATGGCCAGCACCCGATCCCAGTCACCGAGATCGTAATGGTAGAGGGCGAGATGCCACCAGTTGTGAAACGCGAAACCGTTGTCGGGCGCCCAATCCTGGCTGCGTCCAGTCAGCCAGTCGATGCCGTCCTCCAGACGTGCCTGCATCTCCATGACATGGGCCACGGCGTGAATCGCCCAGGGGTCGCGCCGATTGAGGGCGAGCGCCTGGCGTCCCCGTTCCTCGGCCCTCGGGTAGTCGCCCATTTCCTCCAGGCCGAAGGCATGCATGCCGAGCACGTAGCCATAGCCGGGAACGCTCTCGTCCCAGGCCCAGAGCGTCCGCGCGACGCGGTCGCGCAGTTGGCTCGACTGACCGAGATAGAAGTCTCCGAGATGGGCAAGCTGAAGGGCGAGGCTGTCGCGCGGATAGTCGGCGAGAATGGCGCCATAGAGCTCGACCGCGCGGTCGAACCTGCCCTGTGCCCAAGCGCGCGCGGCGGAGATATGGCCGCGCTCGCGCTCGTTGGCCTCGTCCCACAAGGCTTCGGCCGTAGCAACGCTTTGCTCGAGCGCGGCTTCGGCACCCTTGTCGGTGGCGCTCAGCATGAGGCCGGCCTTGAAGCAATGTCCGAGGACGAAATCCGGATCCTCGGCGAGGGCGCCGTCGATGGCGGCCAAGGGATCGTTGAAATAGCTGTGAAACAGTTCTATCGCGTCTTCATAGCGATCAAGCGCGCGCCTGTTGGAAGTGGATACGGGAACTCCGCGCCGGTCCTGCAAGTTCATGCTGCACGCTCCATTCGTCGCGGGCGGGGCAGGTCGATCGGGAGTCCAGTCACCCGAGGGCGATCTTGTGCCACGCCAAAGCGCCCGACCTCTGCGTCGGCGCCTGACCCAGCATGAGAGAAGCGGAGGTCAATGTCATCGGGATTGCGCGAGCCATGCGACACGGCCTCGGCGCTCGCCACCGCCGTCAAGCGACCGTGACCATATCCGGCCGACAATCACAGGGGCCGCTCTGTCAGTTCAGGTCAACGCCAGTTTCAGAACCAGCCGAGCCGGGGCAACTCGAGCTCGCCCATGCCGATGGCGGCAGCCAGGATTCCCACCGCTACGATCAACAACAGGATCGGCCAAAGGAGGCTGCGTCCGATCTTTCCAGAGGAGGAGTCCCGGGTGGCAACCCAGTGCTCGACAAAGGATCGAGGCGGGTAAGGCGGCTCCGACACCAAGCCCTGAAAAGCCACATCGGCGTCATGGCCAGACCCGATGCGCAACAGCAGGCGAACCGACTCCACACCCCGGCGTTCCAGCGCCCGCTCCCAAACGATGTGAAGGTTATCGCTATCCCTCGGCAATTTGGCCTCGGCTTTCTGCTTCGCGCCGTATTCCGGTCCGGACGCCCACAACGGCTGATTACAAGTGGTTACTTGGTCTCGACTGTCAAGGCTTTCAGCCCGGATGGGAAAACCGAACCCTCGGGCAGGCACGCCGCAGCCTCCAAAGTCAGGCAACCATGTCTAGAGACTGTTCGCCAACAAAGGGTTAATCCGCTGCTCCCCGCGTCCTCGTCGTTTCGAGATCTGTCGCTTACTCCAGCTCAATCTCGCCTTCTATCATCAGATCGAGATTCGTTCCGCTTAGCGACAACCTCGCTTCCGCTGCCAGCTTTTCTCCGCCCTTCAGATTGCCCGCGGCAAGGCCCTCTCGCACCGCCTCCTCGATGGCGCGCTGGGCGGTGATCCCGACCTTTTTCAGGAATTTGCGCAGACTCATGTTGAGAACGTCTTCGTTCATGGTTGGGTGCCTTTCCACGTCGCGTTGTCCAACTGCTAACGATCCGGCCCTTCGATGACGGCTCACCGGGCAAATAAGGAACCTTGCCAGGAAGCAGGTCGGCTGGGCTAAAGTTGATCCAGCTCAATCTGCGCCTGCCCGTTCCTTGGCTACAATATTAGGGTGCATTACGAAATTTGGGAGGATCGCTATGAATCGCTTTGTGAAATTCGCGCTCGGGGTCAGCCTGGCGCTGACACTGGGGGTGCTGGCGCCAAGACCGGCTTCGGCCGATGTGCAGCTGAATGCCTTGTTCATGAAACAGGCGGCTTATAGCGAAGACGACATTCGCAACATGACCACGGCCTTCGAGCAGGCAAATCCGGGAATTAAGGTGAACCTGGAGTTCGTCGCCTATGAGGCCCTGCACGACAAGATCGTCGCGGCCCAGGGCGCCGGAGGGTCCGGCTATGACGTGGTTCTCTACGATGTCATCTGGCCGGCGGAGTTCGCCAAGCACGGCTTCCTCATGGACGTGACCAGCCGGGTTCCGGATAGCGAAACCGCCCAGATCTTCGACGGCGCCTGGTCCACCGTCACCTATGACGGCAAGCGTTGGGGCATGCCGTGGATTCTCGACACCAAGTACCTGTTCTACAACAAGGACATGCTGAAGCGGGCCGGGATCGCCGCACCGCCCAAGACCTGGGACGAGTTGGCAGCCCAGGCCAAGATCCTGAAGGACAAGGGCATCGTTCAATACCCGATCGTCTGGAGCTGGGCCCAGGCCGAGGCCCTGATCTGCGACTACGCGACCTTGGTCGCCGCCTATAAGGGGGCCTTCTTCGACAATAACGGCAAGCCGGTCTTCGACCAGGATGGCGCCTTGAAGGCGATGCAGTACATGAACGACTCTCTGCGGGACGGCCTCACCAACCCGAATTCGCGCGAGTATCTGGAAGAGGACGTACGCCGGGTATTCTCCAATGGCGATGCGGCCTTCGCCCTCAACTGGACCTATATGTACAACATGGCCAATGACCCGAAGGAGAGCAAAGTCGCCGGACAGGTCGCGCTCGAGCCCGCACCGGGCGTGGCCGGCCTGACCACGGCGTCGGCCGTCAACGGTTCCATGGCGCTTGGAATCCCTTCCAACAGCCAGCATGCGGACGAAGCCTGGAAGTACATCTCCTACATCACGTCTCAGCCAGTCCAGAACAAGTATGCCCAGCTCAGCCTGCCGATCTGGAAGTCGTCCTATGACGATCCGGCGGTCGCCAAAGGGCAGGAGAGCCTGATCGCCGCGGCGAAGACTTCGATCGCCATGATGTTCCCGCGGCCGACGACCGTGTCCTATCAGGAGCTGTCGGCGATCCTGCAGAAGCGGATCCAGCAGGTGCTTCTGGGACAGGCGACACCTGAGGACGGGATGCATCAGGCGGTGGAAGACGCATCCAGGCTGCGCTGACGCGGGCGAGCCGACTGCGTAAGGGGCCGGTCATGGGGTGGCGGAGCCGTGATCGCCAGGCATGGGTGCTGTTGTTTCCCATGCTGGCGATCATGGTAACCGTGACCGGCTACCCCCTCCTCAGCACCATCCGGCTTTCCTTCACCGACGCCAGTCTCGTCGGCAATGCGCCGATGAGCTGGGTCGGGCTGGAGAATTACCTTTACGCGTTCACCGACCCCGACTTCCGCGATGCCTTCTTCCGCAGCCTCTATTTTGCCTTCGTCTCCGTCGGCGTCGAGGTAGTCCTGGGCGTCCTGGTGGCCCTGCTGCTCAATCAAGAATTCTACGGCCGCTTCTTCGTCCGGGCCTTGGTCGTGTTGCCCTGGGCGCTTCCGACCATCGTCAACGCGATGATGTGGCGGCTCATCTTCAATCCGGAATTCGGCAGCTGGAATGCCCTTCTGAGCCAGCTGCACCTGATCGATGCCTACCGGTCCTGGCTGGGCGACCCGGCGACGGTCATGAACATGGTGATCCTGGCCGATGTCTGGAAGAACTACCCCCTCGTCACGCTCATCGTGCTGGCGGCTCTTCAGATCATCCCGCCTGAGCTCTATCAGGCCGCGGCCATCGACGGGGCCGGGCCCTGGCGCCAGTTCTGGAAGATCACGTTTCCCGAGATCCTGGGCCCGCTCAGCGTCGCGATCATGCTGCGCATGATCGATGCCTTCAAAGTCTTCGACATCATTTACGTCATGACCCGAGGCGGTCCAGCCGACGCCACCAAGACGGTGAGCTTCTATGTCTACCAGGAGTCCTTCAGCTATCTGCGGGCCGGGAGCGGCGCTGCCTATGCGGTCCTCGTCGGCCTCGTCTGCGGCATTCTCATCGGCCTCTATCTCATGATCCTTCGACGCCAGGAGCATTCGTGATGAGAAGGCGCCGCCTGATCCCGACCCTGCTCATCTATGCCGCGGTCGCCACCCTGGTCATCACCACGCTGGCGCCGATCTTCTGGCTGTTCGTCATGAGCATCAGCAGCACGGAGGATCTGACGACCCTGCCGCTTCGTTGGCTGCCCAGCCACGCGGATTTCTCCAACTACGTCCGGCTGATGTCGCTCGCCCCCCATTCCATCGGCGAGGAATTTCTCTACGCGCTGCGCAACAGCCTGGCGATTTCGCTCTCGGCCACCGCGATAGCGCTTCTGGCAGGGATTCCCGCCGCCTACAGTTTTTCGCGCTTTCGCGGACGGATGGGCTTACTCTACGCCGTGCTCGGCACCTACATGTTGCCACCGGTGGCCTTCATTCTGCCCCTCTACATGGCGTTCAGCGCTCTTCATCTGCTCAACACCATCGGAGCATTGGTCATCGTCTATTGCACGATCCTGCTGCCCTTCGTCACCTGGCTCCTGAAGACCAACTTCGATGCCGTGCCCATCGAGATCGAGCAGGCCGCGCGGCTGGATGGGGCCGGCCTCATCGGGGTTATCCGCCACGTGACGTTGCCGATCGCCGCGGCGGCCATGGGCACGGCGGCGCTCTTCGCCATGCTGTTGGCCTGGGACGAGTTTTTCTACGCTCTGCTCTATACCAACGACATCCGGGCCAAGACTTTGCCGGTTGCCATCGGCGACTTCGCGGCGGGCAGGGCCATCGACTATAGCCTGATCTCGGCCGTGGGCGTGCTGGCCTCGCTCCCGCCGGTCCTCATCGCCTTCGTCCTGCAAAAGTCGCTGGTCGTCGGCCTCGCCCATGGCGGCGTGAAAGGTTGATGTCATGAACCCAACACCGCGGCCTTCTGGCCTTGAACTGCTCCAGGGCGAGCTTGGCCGCCAGTATGACGATGCGCTTGCTTCCTTTGCCGACAACCGGCCGATAGCAGCGCGCATCGCTGAAAGCCTGCATCGTACCCGGCGGCTCCTGCTGGTCGGCATGGGCGCTTCCCATTTCGCCAATCGTGCCGTCGAGGCGGCCTATCGCGCGTTCGGCATCGACGCTGCGGCAGCCGTGGCTTCGGAGCTGCTGGCGGCGCCGCTCCCGGATGGTCCGCGGACAATGATTGTGGTGTCCCAGTCGGGGGCCTCGGGCGAGATTCTGGATCTCCTCGAACGTCGGGCCGTGGGTGAGGAACGCTTCGGCCTCACTCTCGACGGCAGCAGCCGGCTGGGAAAGGCACTGCCATGCCTCATCGGTGCCGGCGGACCCGAACGTGCCTTCGCGGCGACGCGAAGCCTGCTGCTGACCTTGACCCTGCACGGGGCGGTGCTTTCGGCGCTCGGCCTCGCGTCCGAGAGGGTATTGTCGGTATTGCGGACACCTCCGCGGGTGGAAAGCGATTCAGCCTATGAGTGTCTGGCCGATCGCAGCACGGTCATCGTGAGCGGGAGGCGCGAGCTTCAAGGCATCGCCGAGGCGGGCGCCCTGTTTCTCATGGAGTTGGCCCGAATACCGGCTTTCGGTATGGAAGGCGGGCAATTCCGTCATGGGCCATTGGAAGCGCTCTCGCCTGCCGTGGGCGTCGTCCTGTTGCGAGCCGACGACGAATGGGCGCAATCCGTCCAGCGCCTGGCAGAAAGCTGCATCGCGGCGGGCACGGCGCCGGTCGTGCTGGATGCCAGCGGCCGCGAACCGGTGGCGGGGACAATCACCATGTCGTTTCCCCCCATGGCCGGACTCGACGCGGCGCTTGGGCTCCTGCCGTCCTTGCAGCAGCTCCTGCTGCGCGTAGCACGCCATCGCGTGAAGCAGGTCGGAGAGCCCTTGTGGTCGAGCAAAGTGACCGGCCGGGAATGAACGAAACGCTGCGAAAGCGCAAGTCCGGGGCAGGCCGAGGCCGGATCTTCGTGATCGGCAACGTCAATGTCGATCTGGTCATGGGCCCCGTGGCACCCTGGCCGTCGCCGGGCACGGAAAGCATGGTGGCGCGAACCGAGCTCAGGGTGGGTGGCGCTGCCGGCAATGCGGGCTTCACGCTTCTTGCCATGGCCACGCCCTGCCGCCTTGTCTGCAATATCGGCGACGATGTCTTCGGGCGTTGGCTCGCGCGGGCCTTCGGGCCCGCGTCCCGGCTTTGGCCCAAAGCGAGGACGCCCACCACGACCTCCGTCGGCATCACCCACCCCAACGGCGAGCGAACGTTCCTTACCTCAAAGGGCCATCTGGAGAGTCTTTCTCTGGCCGACGTGGAAGGCCAGATGCCCAAGCGGGCCAGAGCCGGCGACATCGCCTTGCTGCTCGGGGGGTTCCTCAGTCCGTCCTTGTTGGCATCGTACGAGCGCCTGCTCGAACGGCTCACAAGAAGCGGTTTCGGCATTGCACTCGATCCGAGCTGGCCGCCGGGCGGCTGGACGAAAAGGATGCGCCACAGGGTCGCTGGCTGGCTTGGGGCCTGCGATCATGTGTTGTTGAACGAGGCCGAGAGTTGCGGGCTAGCGGATCGGTCGGGGCTCGACGAGGCCGCCCGCTGGATCCAGGGCCGGGCCAAGCCCGGCGCAACCGTGGTGGTCAAGCGTGGCCCGCGTGGGGCCAGGGCCTGGCAGGAGGACCAGACAGCCGATGCTCCGGCGCCGCGGGTCAGGGTCATCGACACCATTGGCGCCGGCGACGTGTTCGATGCGGCTTACTTGAGGGCAAGACTGCAGGGTGCCGGGCTCGGGGAAGCGCTGGTCGAAGGGGTTGAAACCGCATCGGCGGTCATCTCCACTGATCCTCGGCGCTATCGTATGCAGCGACGCAGACGTGGCCGGGGGACATAGCGAAACCCATGGCCGCAGTCTCGCTGCGAAAGGTCTCGAAGTCCTACGGAGCCGTGCAGGTGATCCGGGAGGTCGACCTCGATATCCCAGACCACGCTTTCGCCGTGCTTGTGGGACCGTCAGGCTGTGGAAAATCGACTCTGCTCAAGTTGATCGCCGGTCTCGACGATCTGACCACGGGCGAGATTGCCATCGGCGGACGGGTCGTGAACGACCGGTCGCCGGCCGACCGCGACATTGCCATGGTGTTCCAGAGTTACGCGCTCTATCCCCACATGACCGTGGCGGACAATCTCGGCTTCCACCTGAAAATCGCGCGCATGCCGCGGCAGGAGCGAGACACGCGCATCGCCAAGGTGGCGGAGAATCTCGGCATCGCCCAGTTCCTGAACCGCTTCCCGCGCGACCTTTCCGGCGGCCAGCGCCAGCGCGTGGCGATGGGCCGGGCCATCGTACGCGAACCTCAAGTGTTCCTGTTCGACGAGCCGCTATCGAACCTCGATGCCAAGCTGCGGATCCAGGTGCGGGCCGAGATCAAGGCCCTCCAGCAGCGCCTGCGCACCACCACGATCTACGTCACCCATGACCAGGTGGAGGCGATGACGCTCGCCGACTTCATCGTTGTCATGCGCGATGGTGCCATCGAGCAGACGGGTGCACCTCTCGAAGTCTACGATCATCCCGCCAATGCCTTCGTCGGCGGCTTCATCGGTTCGCCGCCGATGAACCTGGTCGAGGGCGTGCTGCGATCCGATGCCGGCGGCGCTTTCGTCGATGTTTCCGGCCTGCGCTTGGCGCTCGACCGCGATATCGGCGATGGCGCGGGGCGCAAGGTCATCTGCGGCGTCCGGCCCGGCGCCTTTGCGACGGAAAAGACCGACGCATCGATCCGGGCGGAGATCGAAGTGATCGAGCCTACAGGCGACGAGCTCTTCGCCCATGTCAAGGCGGGCCCGGTCAGGCTCCATGTCGCCTTCGCCGGGCGCCCGGCACTCAAGGTCGGAGAGACCGTCTACCTCCGGCCTCAACCGGGGCGCATCCACCTGTTCGACGCCGAAAGCGGCAATCGGATCAGGGGTGCCTGAGAACCCACGGCGGTCACGCAATCGCCAGCAACTCGGCCAGCGACCCGCCTTCGTGGATCCGCCTAATGGCCTCCGCGAACAGGCCCGAAGAGTCGATCGTGACGAGCTTGTCGCGGACCGGTCCAGCGGCAAGCTCGCTGCGGGCGATGGAATCGGTGATGACGATCTGCTCCAGAGCCAGAGGGGCCAGAATATCATTGG